>Ga0184610_1000246_pt1 | contig 13832 bp, 10 predicted proteins | sample PLM1_100_coex_FD_133011 | JGI IMG/M metagenome (GOLD analysis project Ga0184610, IMG submission 133011) | Groundwater sediment microbial communities from an aquifer in East River, Colorado, USA - PLM1_100_coex | ecosystem: Environmental > Terrestrial > Soil > Riparian zone | place: USA: East... | reverse complement strand
GTAGCGCGCCACCGGTGAACCCTCGTATAGCCTCGGCCTCCGCCACGGGAGGATAGTCGCCGCCACCACGCTGCCGAGGTACGTGACGGCGATGACCAGCGTGGCATCCAGCGTGTAGGCGGCAAATCCGGCTCTGTAGGCATAGAGGTAGCTGACCACGATGGAGGGGACTACCATGAGCAGCAGCGCTCCGGTGGGCACGTGGCTGCGCGGCGAGACCCGCGCCGCCCACTCCGGCAGAACGCGGTCAAACGCCGCCGCAAAGATGACTCTGGTGGAAGAGAGGAAGACCGTCCCCGACCATCCCCAGAACCACAGGCTCATCAACGCGAGTAAGATCACTTGCAGGATGCGACTGTCAATCAACCATCCTGCCAGCATCGCGGGGTAGGGCCACAACGGTACGGCGATCTTGGGCGCCTTGTCCGGAGTGTAGATCGTGGCCCAGTAATTGGAGTTGGCCGCCTGGTAGAATTCCCACCCCATCGTTTTGGCCACGAGGAGGAAGAAGACCACGGAGAGGGCCACCGTGATCCACAGTCCCCAGAACATCCCGTTGAAGGATCGCCGGTAATCGGATGCGCCCCGCACCTCACCGGACAAGGTGGCGCCCCAGTTCGGCCACAGCAGGTAAAAGACGAGCATGGGAATGAGCAGGATGCTGGGACCCAACGACATCGCCCCGAATGGAGGCGGGGTGAACCCATACTGGCGCGATGCCTCGATGGTCTGTGTGTAGGCATCTCCGGAGGCACCGAAGAGACGCGCCGCCTCGCGATTAAACGCCTGCTGGAACTGCCCCTGGCTGCCGATTAGCAGCAACAGGAAGACTACGGCGAGGGCCACGATGCCGCCCCAGAAGCAGAGCTTCTGGATCCTGGCATATCGTTCCATGCCGATGGCGATGTAGTAGGCGACGAAGGCCACGACGATCAGCGAGCTCGCAAAGATTCCATTCGGGGTGCCAAACCACGTGGCGAGATCCACCCGTCCCACCGTGGCCAGGATGGGGCCGAAGACCTGGACGGAAAGGATGTTGCCGTAGATCGGCACCCAGTGCCAGAGAATGAACCACCACCCTGTCACTGCCAGGACGAACGCGATCCCGCCGCCCAGGATGCGGCTTTGCCAGACGTAATCGCCACCGGCGCGGGGCATCGTGGCAATGAGTCCGGCATACACCACCACCAGGAACGTCACGAAGACACCGGTGATGATCGCGGCGGGCAGCAGGTGCCCCTGGGGCACAAACGGCGCGAACGACATGATGTACATGCCTAAGGTGACGAAGTTCACGGAGAAGAATGCGTAGATGAATGCGTCGAAGGTCGACCACGAGCGCATCAAGCCCGTGGCTCTGCGGACAAAATAGCCTGTGGCTTCAGCCATCGCTCTTTCCTCCCTTCAACTCAGCCCGACACGAGTGCGTACGTGCGCACTCCCCGCCGGGCGTCGATCTCGATCACGGCTCCCTGCAGAATTCCCGTCTCATAGGAGCTACCAGGGTTGATGGCGAGCGTCCTGCCGAGCCGGGCCACGCCGCGGGCTTCGTGGATGTGCCCGTGCAGGGACAGTTGCGGCTGGTAGCGCATGATCGCGTCGCGCACGGCGGTCGACCCCACAGGGCGCAGGAGCTGGCCGCCGTGGAGGGGTCGCAACTCTTTGTCGAGTGCGGGAGCTTCGTCCAGCTTGGATCCATGGGGTGGACAGTGCAGGTTGAAGATGGCCCGTGCGGGATCGTGTAACTCGCCGGTCATGCGCTCGATGCGAGTCCCGAGCTCGTCTTCACTGCACTCGCGATAGGTCTCCCAGGGCGTGGGGTTGGACCATCCCGTGGAGATCATCTCTATCCCATCAATGTCGACGATGCGCCCCTCGGCTGGCTCGACGACTTTTGACTTCGCGATGACCGCATCCGTCTCCGGGCGATCGTCGTTTCCCGGGCAGACGTAACACCGGATGGGCTGGCTTGAGAACTTCTCCTCGGCCAGGACCATCCAGTGCTCCAGCGTGGCATGCATGCGTTCCTGGAAGAGGCGGTCTACCATTTCAGGATTGGCCTGGAGTGCTGCCATCTCGTCCTGGTTCATGCGGACGGAGTAATATCCGTGTCCGGCAATGCGGCGTTCCATCTGCACGACCTCGTCCTCCAACTCCAGCACGTAGCGGTGCTCCTGGAGGACGACCTCGTGCCGGTTCCCATCTCGGACGATCGGGATGAGGGCTTTGCCTGTCATGTCTCCGCCCAGGACGAGCACATCGACGCCGTAGAATTTCGGCGCGTTCAGGAATTTTCTCCAGCAAACCTCGGACCCGTGGATATCCGTAGCGAAGAAGACTCTTGCCACGCTCTCACTCAGGCCTTGATGCGGCTGTTCGTCGGGTCAAACCTCGGCTCGCGTTCCACCTGGGCGGGGATGCGGCGACCGTCGATCTCGACGGCGACCTCGGCAGAGACCTCCGCCAACGCGAGGGGGAGGTACGTGTACGCGATGCTCTCCCCGACGGTGTAGCCGATCCCTCCGCTGGTGGTGCGAGAGACCACACGCCCATCAGAGATCACCGGCTCGTTGCCCAAAGGATGGATGGTGCGATCGGTGAGGACGAGACAGCACAGCTTCCGCGTCAGGCCCTTTTCTCGCTGCGCCAACAAGGCCTGCTTTCCCTGAAAATCCTTCCGATCCAATTTGACGCAGAAGCCCTGTCCTGCTTCGTACGGGGTATAGTCGGGTGTGACATCTGCGCTCCAATAGCGGTAGCCTTTTTCAAGTCTGAGCGAGTCGACCGCCCGATAGCCCACAGGCCGCAGCCCCAGGGGCTGTCCCGCTTCCCACAAAACGTCCCACACCGCGAGCCCGTTTGCGATGGGCATGTAGAGTTCCCATCCTAATTCTCCGACGTAAGTGACGCGCAGCGCGCGCAACTTGGTCCCGGCCACGTCCAGGGTACGGTAGGTCATGTAAGGAAATGCGGAGTTGGCGACGTCGTCGTCGCAGACCGCTTGCAGTATCTCCCGCGACCGCGGGCCCCACAGCCCGATGCAGGCAAGTTCAGTCGTGACATCACGCGTCGTTATCGAACCATCCTCAGGCAGGTGAGTTCGGATCCAGGCCAAGTCGTGCACCCCAAATGCGCTCCCGGTCACGATAAAGAAATGGTCTGGCTCAAGGCGCGTGATGGTGAGGTCGCATTCGATGCCGCCGCGCGTGTTGAGCATCTGGGTGTATGTGACTGCACCGGGCGGTTTGTCCAGATCGTTGTCGGTGAGCCACTGCAATGCGCGCAGTGCCCCCGGTCCCTGTACGTCGAACTTGCTGAAGGAGGAGAAGTCGAAGAGTCCCGCGCTCTCACGCGTCGCGTTGTGTTCTCTGGCGATGGCTGGCGACCAGTTATGACGGATCCACCCCGTGGGGATCCACCCCACGGGCACCGGGCCGTGTGATTCGCCGTCCTCGTTGACCTTAAACCAGTTCGGCCGCTCCCATCCCGCCTTCTCCCCGAATACCGCCCCCATCGCGACGAGGCGATCGTAGGGTGGACTGGTGCGCAGAGGACGGACCGACTCGAACTCCTCTAAAGGTAGGTGCACCGTGTAGTTCCGGGCGTACACCTCGACGGCTCTATTGGCGGCGTAGGAACGGTCGGCGTAGTGCGGCCCGAAGCGCCGGATATCTGCCCTCCACAGGTCTACGCTGGGTCGTCCTTCGATGATCCACTCCGCCATCGCCTTGCCCACGCCGCCGCCGGCCGCGATCCCCGGCGTGCCCCCGGCCGCGAAGAACCCGCGCACCTCAGCGGACTCGCCCAGCAGGAAATCTCCATCGGGGGTGAAGGTCTCGGGTCCGATCATCAACTTGCGGATGCCGACGTCATTGAGCGCCGAGATGCGGACGGCCGCGTTGCGCGCCAGCGTCTCGAAGCGGTCCCAATTCGGCACCATCTCGACAGGATCCAGGTCGGCCGGGATCGGCTCCGGTCCACAGCGGACAGGGTTTCCCTCGTATCCGCCAATCAGCAGGCCGCCGACCTCTTCGCGGCCGTAGACGCGCAGGTCCGGATCGCGAAAGGTCGGCAGATCGCGCGGCACACCGAAGGGCACTGTCATCATGTAGTGGTGCTCGATGGGAACGATCGGGACGGCGACCCCGATCATCCGGCCAACGTGCCAGGACCACACGCCCGAAGCGCACACGACGATCGGCGTGCGGATCATACCCCGCGATGTCGTCACAGCATGCACACGGCCGTTGCGCACGTCGATGCCGGTGACCGCGGTCTGCGTATGGATCTCACAGCCGCGGGCGCGCGCGCCGTGGGCGAGCGCGTACGCGAGCCCGCTGGGGTCGATGCGGCCGTCGGTAGGGATGTACGCCGCGCCCACGAGGTCGCGGTCGCCGATGATGGGGCACAGCTCGATGGCCTCGCGGGGTGTGAGGAGTTCAACGTCCAGACCGAACGCCTTCGCCTGAGAGACCAGTCGGCGGATCTCTTCCATGCGCAGCGTGCTCGAGGCCAGACGCAGGCTCCCCACCTGCCGCCAGTCAGGATCGATTCCGGTTTCCTGCAGCAGGCGACCGTACAGCTCGACGCTGTTCATGATCATCCGCGTCAGGTTGTAGGTGCCGCGGAGCTGACCAATGAGTCCGGCCGCACGGTGGGTCGACCCGCCGGTGAGGGTGCCCCGCTCTACCAGGACGATGTCGCGCCACCCCATCTGCGTCAGGTGGTAGGCGATGCTGCACCCGGCCACGCCGCCGCCAATGATAACCGCCTGGGCTTCGTCCCGCATTGTGTCTCACCTGATTCGCGTCGTGCCGGTCGTCATTCCTCCGGGCTGCGTGCAGGTCACGATAAGGGCAGGAGCAAAAATATTCTCCACCGAGGAGGGACTAAACCGATGGCTGGTCGCGACCTGTACGAATATCGCCTTGTGCACTCGATGCGATATCAGAAATCACCCCTGTTTTCGAGCTTTAGAAGGTTAGGGGCGACATCATTCCTCTGGTACAACCATTTGCTTCACGCGGTCGACTTCGAGGGGCAGTCTAAGGAACAGGAATACGCGGCGATCCGGAACGCGGCGACGCTCTGGGACGTTGGGGTCGAACGACCGGTGGAGATCGACGGCCCCGACGGATTCGCGCTCATGGATTTGCTCACCCCGCGCGATATGCGCCGGTGCGCGATCGGTCAATGTAAATACGCCCTCATCACTGACGAGAATGGATGTGTGGTGAATGATCCCGTCGTGTTGCGTCTGGGGGAGAACCGTTTCTGGCTCTGTCCCTCTGACAGTGACGTCCATCTGTGGGCCAAGGGCGTGGCCGTGGGCATCGGCCTCCGCGCCAGTGTGCGAGTATCCGATGTCTACCCTATCCAGGTCCAGGGTCCAAAGTCCCCTGATGTCCTCCAGGCCGTCGTTGGCAACCCCATCAAAAGGCTGCGTTACTATTGGTGGATGGAAGCTCAGTTACCCGGCAAGATCCCTGTGATCATCACGCGCACCGGCTGGACGGGGGAAGTGGGCTACGAGGTGTTCCTTCTAGATAACAGCCGCGCGGATGAGATGGTCACGCTCATCATGGAGCGCGGCAAGCCATTCGGCCTCATCCCGTCCGGTCCCAATCACGCGCGCCGAGTCGAAGCAGCCATTCTCAACAATCAGGCCGATATGGACCTCACAACCAACCTCTATGAACTGGGTTTGGAATGGCAGATCGAGCCGAAGGATCGGTTCATCGGGAAAGAGGCACTCGAGCGCGTCAGGCGCGAAGGTCTCAAACGCAAACTGGTGGGCTTCGTGGTCGATGCCGCGCCGGCTCCACACGAATTCGAAGGACCCTGGTCTGTCTACAGAGACGGGATGCGAGTGGGCGGTGCGTCCGCGTTCGTTTTCTCCCCTACGCTCAAGAAAAACATCGGGCTGGCCATGGTCAAGATCGAGCACGCCGCGGCGGGGGAGCATATAGAGGTGCAGCGTCTCCCCGGAGAGACGCGCTACCCTGCGACGGTCGTCGCGCTGCCGTTCATCGACCCGAAGAAGGAGATTCCCAAGCGCCGGCTGGACGTCTCTTGACGGCACCCGCGGCCGGCGTCATGCCTATCACCATCGAAGAGGCCATCGCCCGCATTCCCCTCTTGGCAAAGGCCTCCGCATTCGCCGTCGCATTGTTGCCAGGCGGCATTTCCAACTTCAACTATCGCGTCGATGTGGATGGGGAATCGTTCGTCGTGCGGATCGCCGCCGAGGACACCGCGCTGTTTGGCGTCGACCGTCAGCGGGAGTATCGGTGCACGGTGGCGGCAAGCCAGACCGGCGTGGCCCCCGAGGTCATCACCTTCCTGCCGGACGTTGAAGTCCTGGTCACGCGATTCATCTCCGGCCGCTGTCCCTCCGCGGACGAGATGGCCAGGCCTGAGATGATGGCGCGGGTCGTCGAGTCCATGCACCGGTATCATAGCGGACCTGCCTTTGAGGGATCTTTCTCACCGTTCCGCGCTCTCGAGCAGTACCTGCGCATCGCACGTCGGTATCGCGCGCCGCTGCCCTCGGATGTCGACAGGATGCACCAGCGACTCGGCGAGATCGAGGCAGCGCTGCGCGGTGGAGCCGTGATCCGTCCGTGCCACAATGACCTTTGGGAGCCCAACCTGATCGATGACGGCACGCGGATCCGCATCGTGGACTGGGAGTACGCCGGAATGGGCGACGTCTACTTCGATCTGGCGAACTTCGCCGTTCACCACAACCTCTCCGACGCCCAGGACGAGGGATTGCTGCGCAGTTATTTCGGAGAGGTCACAGACGGTGGGTTTGCCCGGCTCAAGCTCTTGAAGATTGTCGCCGAGCTCCGTGAAGCAATGTGGTACATGGTCGGGGTAAACGTGTTGCGCACCGAGTTTGATTTTCTCGGCTCTGCGACGACGCATTTCGAACGGTACGGTCATGCGCTCGACGATCGTCGCGTCCCGGCCTGGCTGGCGCGGGCGCTCCCCGGTGCGTGACGGAGGTTGGGCTTCCGGGTTTGCTGCGCTCTGTCTGGGTCAGTTCCTCGCGCATCAGACCAGCCTGACGTTCTCGGTCCTCATCCCCGTTCTCTCATCTGAATGGTCGCTCAACAGCAGTCAGGCTGGCCTGATCTTGGGTGTCTTTCAGTTAGGAACGCTGGGGGCCTACGTCGCCGTCGGATTCCTGCTGGATCGGATACGCAGCAAACCGATCATGGTGTTGTCGGCGGCGCTGGTCGGTGTGGGAGATCTCCTCTTCGCTCTCGGCGCGCACGATGTTGTTTCCGGGTTAGCCCTGCGCTTGCTCGTCGGGATCGTGTTCGGCGGGCTGTACCTGCCCGCGCTCAAGCAGATTGCGGAGACGGTCCCGCTTGACCGCCGGGGAACAGCGACGGGGATCTACATCGCCGTGATCGTGCTCGCCTACGCAGTGCCGTTGTATTACGTGGGGCTGCTGGCCCCGCGTATCGGCTGGCGCGTCACCATGGCCGGCGTGGGCGCGATTGAACTCCTCGGCGCGCTGGTGATGGGCTGGAAAGTTCCGAGCGTCCCGCTCCCCGCGATGCTCAAGTCATTGGGCCCATCGCGTTACATCGGTGATGTTCTTGGGAATCGCCCTGCGCGGCGGGTGATCCTCGCCTATACAGGCCACAACTGGGAGCTGTTCGGGATGTGGGGATGGTTGACCCCGTTTATGGTCGCGATGTTCCTGGCGCGCGGGAGCGTCCGCGGTGATGCGCTCGCCTTGGGCGGGATGCTGGCGGCTGCAGCGATCGGTCTGGGCGGCGCAGTGGGGGCCGTCGCTGGAGGGCGGCTCTCCGATCGGTTCGGCCGGGCAGAGACTGCGACGTTGATGCTCGGCGTCAGCCTGCTTTGTTCTCTCGTCTTTGGATGGTTGTTTGGGGGTCCGCTCGCCCTTCTTATCGGCATCGCGCTGCTGTACGGGATCACCTCGTTGGCGGACTCACCCTCCTATTCGGCTAAACTCATGGAGATTGTGCCGCGACACTCACTGGGCGGTGCGTTCAGTCTGCAGATGCTCACCGGCTGGACAGCGACAGCGTTGGCGCCGCTTGCCGTCGGCATCGTGCTGGATCTGGCGAAGGCCGCAGGTCTGAGCCCCACCGCGCAATGGGGGTGGGCGTTCGCACTACTCGCGCTTGGCCCGCTGGCGGGGCTCCTCGCCTTGATCCCGTTGAGGACCCGATCAGCCGGCTTGCCTCGTCCGGCTGCCGCGGCCGACGCGCCTGTCACTCGGCGATGAAGACGTTCTTTACTTCCGTGTACAGCTCCAGCGCGTGCATGCCCATCTCGCGTCCGAATCCGCTCATCTTCATCCCACCGAACGGAGCTTCCTGATGCACGCTATGGTTGCTGTTGACGCTGACCACGCCAGAGCTGATCGCGCGCGCCATCCGTAAGGCCCGGCCGATGTCGCGCGTCCAGATCGAAGCGGACAGCGCGTACGGCGAGTCGTTCACCATCCGCACCACTTCGGCTTCGTCAGTGAAGGGGATGGCGCAGGCCACGGGGCCGAAGATCTCTTCTTGTGCCACCCGCATCGAGTTTCGAGCACCTCCCAGCACCGCCGGCAACAGAAATGCCCCGCGCGCCAGCGCCGGGTCGTCAGGAGGCCGTCCGCCGCACAGCACTTCCACCCCTTCTCGTGTACCGAGTTCGATGTACCCACGCACCCGTTCGCGATGATTGTGGGAGATCAACGATCCGATCTGCGTTTCCTCTTGCAGCGGGTCGCCGGTGCGCAGCTCTTTCGTCTCTCCTACAAGTGCCGTGAGAGCCCGCTCGTAGACCGACCGCTCAATGAAGACCCGGCTGCGCGCACAACAGTCCTGGCCGGCATTCGAAAAGACCGCGGATACAGCGCCGGGGATCGCCCGCTCCAGGTCGGCATCGGCAAAGATCACGTTGGGTGATTTCCCGCCCAACTCGAGAGAGACGCGGGTCATCGTGTCGGCCGCAGCTTTCATGATCTCGATGCCGGTCTTGGTTTCGCCCGTGAACGCGATCTTGCCGACGCGCGGATGACGCACCAATGCCATTCCGGTCGTTGCACCTGGGCCAGTGATGACGTTGAGGACCCCTGCTGGCACTCCCGCTTCAAGCGCGATCGCGCCCAAGGCCAGAGCGGTGAGCGGCGTTGCGCTGGCTGGTTTGAGCACGGCGGTGTTGCCCACAGCCAGCGCGGGTGCGACCTTCCAGGAGGCGATCATCAACGGGAAGTTCCACGGCACGATAAGTCCCACGACTCCGATCGGTTCCCGTAGCGTGAAGTCCAGGCCGCGGTCGGTGACGGGGATGGTCTCGCCGAACCACTTGGTGGCTGCACCAGCGTAATATTCAAAGCATTCCGCTGCCGCGAGTACCTCCGCACGGGCGTCTCTGATGGGCTTACCGGAATTCAGCACTTCCAGGCGCGCCAGGGATTCGACCCGCTCTCGCAGGAAACCGGCGATGCGAATCAGCGCACGTCCGCGCTCGCTCGCCGCCATACGCGGCCAGTACCCTTCCTCGAAGGCACGATGAGCCGCCAGGACGGCCCGGTCCGCATCGTCCTCGCCCGCGATGGGAACAATGGCCACAGTCTCACCCGTGGCGGGGTTGGTCACGGAAGTGGTGCGTCCGGAGAGGGCGGCAGTTTCACGCCCATCGAGCACCAGCTGATAGGCCTGCTGTGTCACTGCCATGAAACGAGGCCTCCCTCCGCTACTCCGGGGTCACGTACGCGGCGGTGATCCCACCATCCACCACAAGCGCGCTCCCAGTCATGAGCGATGATTCGTCGGACGCCAACCACAGGGCCGCCCGCGCGATCTCCTCTGCCTGGCCGAAGCGCCCAATCGGGATGTGCACGAGCCGCCGCGCCCGCCGTTGGGGATCGCGGAGGAGTTCCGCAAGCATTGGCGTCTCGATGGGGCCGGGACACAGGGCGTTGGCTCTGATACGCTTGCGGGCATATTCGACCGCGATCTCCCTCGTCATCGAGAGCACGCCGCCCTTGCTGGCAGTGTAGGCGATCTGCGGGGTGGCCGCACCCAGCAGGGCCACGAATGACGCGACATTGATAATCGAACCGCCGCCCGAGCGCAAGAGGGCCGGGATGCCGTACTTGCACCCCAGCCATACACCCTTGAGGTTGATGTCGATTACCCGGGTCCAGACCTCCTCTGCGGTCTCAACCGTTCCGCCATCCTCGGGGTGGAAGATGCCGGCGTTGTTGTACAACACGTGCAGGCCACCGAATCTCTCCACGGCGAAGCGCACCATCGCTTCCACCTCGGCCGCCTTGGACACATCTGCGCGAGTGAACGCCGCGTCGCCGCCCGCAGACCTGATCTCCTGAAGGGCCTGTTCGACACCACGCTCGCTGACATCGGCGATCACGACCTTTGCCCCTTCAGCGGCAAACAGCTTAGCGGCGGTGAGGCCCATCCCGCCGGCCGCGCCTGTGATCAGTGCGACCTTGCCTTCCAAACGCATCAGCGTCTCCCTAGAACATTCAGGTCACGAAAAGCTCACGCAGTTGTTCTGGACTGACATTTCCACCGCTGCAGATCATCGCGACGCGTTTGCCTGTCAGACGTTCTTTAATTTTGAGCGCGGCGGCGAGCGGAGACGCGCCGGCTGCCTCTACCAGATTTCGCGTCTTTTCGATCATCGTCCGCTGAGCCTGGCGGATTTCGTCGTCGCTTACCAGGATGAAATCGTCGAGGTGCTCCCACAGGATCCGTTGTGGGAGCTCGAATGCCGTCCGCGTGGCGAGGCCCTCCGCGTACGTTCCCATCCGAGCTTCGACCAGCTGCCGGGTCTGCCAAGAGCGATAGGCGGCCGGGGCAGCCTCAGACTGTACGCCGATTACTTGAATCTGAGGCCGCATCGAGTCGGCGACGATGCAGGCGCCGGCCGCGCCGCTGCCTCCGCCGATCGGCACTATGATGACATCGACGTCCGGCTGTTCCGCGAGAATTTCGAGCGTTGCAGTAGCCACACCCGCAATCAACAGAGGCTCGTTGCCGGAATGGATATACCGGTACCCTTCGTCGTCGGCCAGCCGTTCACAGTATTCCCGCGCATCGTCGTAGTCCCGACCGTGAACGATAATCTCTGCGCCCAGATCCTGCATCGAATCGACCTTGACGGGGTTGGCCCGCTCCGGGACACAGATGATTGCCCGAATGCCAAAGAGCTGTGCCGCATAGGCGATGGACTGGCCGTGATTGCCGGTGGAAGCGGCGATCACGCCGCGCCGCTGCTCATCGGCGCTCAACTGCGAAATCAGGTTTACACCGCCGCGCACCTTGAACGCTCCTACCGGCTGGTGATTCTCGTGCTTGACCCATGCCTCAGTTCCTACCAGCCGGCGCAGCGCGGCATAGGAATAGAGCGGCGTGGGCCGCAGATATGGCCTGATCTGTATCCGCGCCCTGAGCACGTCTGCCAGTGATGGAGTTTGCATTAGATAGAAGTGCTGCGTCTGTCGCGCGTGATGTTGCGAGCGGCGGGCGTGACCTCGGAGTCAAGCACGGTGTAGCGCGGCTCGAAGAAACGGCGTACCACCTCGACGTTGCCGTCTGAATCAGGGAGTCGTTCCTGCGCATCGCTCACCTCGAACACAGTGAAGCGGGCCGGCGTGCCCGCTGTCGCCCGCCCCCATCCCGGCAGATGGAGGAACCCTGCCGGTTTCGCGGTCACCCGCGCCACGACGTCTTCGACCGACATTCCGACCGTGAGCATTTTTGACATCACGGTAGCGAGGTCCCAGGCGGGGCCCCAGATGCAGCCGATATGGAGGTCAGTGCTGATGCTGGTCGGCAAGAGGCCTCGCTCAACGGAGTGGCGTGCGGTCGCGTAATTGAAACTGCCCTGCCCATGGCCGATGTCAAGCAGGAGGCCCTCCGCTTCTAACGCCTGCATACGGCGGAAGTAGGGTTCATGGCGCGCAATCGACGTCGTAATCCGGCCGGTGAAGCAGTGGGTGATCATATCCCCGGGCTCCACGAGGTCAAGGACTTCATCGAGCGTGGGCGGCGCCTCACCGATGTGCACCACGAGCGGCAGGCCGACCGCGCGGGCCAGCTGCCTGGCCGCCCGCACCGGTGCAATTCCCCATTGCTTCACGACCTGATCGCTCGCCCGAACCTTGATGCCGCGGATCACATCACGGTTTGTCTCGACACACTCCGCCGCCCGTGCCGGATTCAACACAGCGTCACTGATCAGTTCGCTGATGCGGTTGACGGCAACGAGACCAATGGAGCTGACATTCAGGTACGCCAGAATTGGAAAGGGAGCGGGGTCGATGATGAACTCACGCAACCCGGTGAAGTTTGCCTCGCCCGCGCTGCCGCAGTCCACCGCGAGGCCGACACCGGTCATCGGGCCGACGTGCTCGGGCCGCACGGACAGCCAGGTGCCCCCGTAGTAGCAGTGGACGTGAAGATCAATCCACGCCGGCGACAGCCAGGCGCCCTGGCAGTCGATGACCTTGTCGAAACGCAGACTATCCTTCGCGGTTGGCAGTACTACCGTCCCGTCAGCGCCGATTCCAACATCGATCGACGAACCTGAGGAAACACCCTCCAGGTGCAGTGCCTTGCAGTTGCGCAGCAGAGTTGTTCCCATACCTATTTTCTTCAGCGCGAGGGCACGGTCAGCGTTAGATCATTCATCGGTAGCGTCACCCGCTTCCCGCCGTGCGCGTGTGAATGGTAGACGGCCAGGGCCAGTTCCAGCGCCGCCCGCCCGTCCTGACCGCTGGAGCGGCCCTCACGATCTTCTTCGACGCAAGTGATGAGCTCTTCAATTGCCGCGACGAGGGTTCCCAGGCCGCCTCCGCTCTCGACGTGCCGGGTGGTTCGCTGCTTGCAAGGGGAGCCCTGATACCAGGCCCGGCTGTCGGACGAGCGTGGCGGATCGCGGTATTCCCAGATCGCAAAGCCGTCTTCTGCTGGGTCGATGAAGAGGCGGCCCGCGGTACACTGCAGATCGAGTGCCAAGCCCAGGCTGCTGTCGAGATCGACAAATCCTGCCGCGCCGTTCTGAAAGGCCAGCATGGCCCGGCCCGGCGCATCCCCAATCTCTCCCGTGCGCACCTCTCCGCTAACCGACGCGCCGTCTCCACCGAAAAACCGCATGATGTCGAAGAGGTGTGTGCCGTTGTGGATCAGCGGGCCCGGGCAGACTCCTATGATGCAGCGAAGGGGTCCAAGGGCGCCCCCGCGCATGGTTTCTGTTGCGCGCGTGTACGTGGGGTGCCACCGGCGGGTATGGTTGATCAGCAGTTTCGTTCCCGCCCGCTCGCACGCCTCGATCATGGCGTCGGCTTCTTGGAGGTTGGTGGCCATCGCCTTCTCGCACAAGATGCCACGCACGCCTGCCTTTGCGGAGGCGATAGTGACCGCGGCGTGCATCGGCGCGCGTGTGGTGACGCTGACTAGGTCGAGGTCTTCTCGGGCCAGCATCTCTCCGTAATCTTCGTACACGGCGGGAACTCCCCACCGTGCACGCATCAGATCGCGCTTTGATGCATTGGGATCGGCGGCCGCGACGAGTGTGACATTCTTGATCTCTTTGTAGGCGGCGGCATGTGAGTCGGGCGGGATGCTGTAGTTGGTCCGGCAGCGCTCTTCGTCATCCAGCGTCGCGGCCTTGCGGCCGCAGCCCACAATACCGGCGCGGTAGAGGCGTGTGCTCAACGGACTTTCCCTCGTGCCAGTACCGGCCAGACGGATTCCACCTCGCCGTTGCGCACTCCATGCAACACATCCCAAAGGTTCAGCGCAGCGCAGGCGTGGTTCGGGATGATC
>Ga0184610_1000244_pt1 | contig 13854 bp, 12 predicted proteins | sample PLM1_100_coex_FD_133011 | JGI IMG/M metagenome (GOLD analysis project Ga0184610, IMG submission 133011) | Groundwater sediment microbial communities from an aquifer in East River, Colorado, USA - PLM1_100_coex | ecosystem: Environmental > Terrestrial > Soil > Riparian zone | place: USA: East... | reverse complement strand
GCCCTCGCCGGTATCTCTATCCCCAATTTCTGGTTGGGGATCATGCTCATCTACTTGCTGGCCGTCAATCTGCGGTTGCTCCCGCCATCGGGCTATGTGGAACCCTGGATCGACCTGTCTCGAAACCTGCGTCTAATGGTCATGCCGTCGATCGTTCTCGGTTCCGCGCTCGCCGCGCTCGTGATGCGCATCTTGCGCAGTAGCCTGATTGAGGTCCTCGGAACTGATTACGTCCGTACCGCCCACGCCAAGGGGCTGAACGATCGCACTGTGGTCCTCAAGCACGCGATGAAGAATGCCATGATTCCGGTGGTCACGATCATGGGACTGCAGCTCAGCGGGCTCCTGGGCGGTGCGATCATCACGGAGACGATCTTTTCGATCCCGGGGCTGGGACGACTTGCGGTCGAGTCGATCCTGACCCGAGACTATCCCATGGTCCAAGGCGTCGTGCTATTCGCAGCCCTTGCCGTCGTCATCACCAACCTTGCCGTAGATATGATCTACGCCTCTCTTGACCCCAGGATCCGGCTCGAGGAGCGAACGGCATGAGGCGTTCCGCGGACGCCATCCTGACGGGACTGCCGGCGGGAGGGGCGACCGCCCCACGCTACGGGTTTGGTTATCTGCTGCGTCGCTACGCGAGGAACAGACTGGCGCTGATCGGCCTTTGGGTCGTCCTTCTGATAATCGGATTGGCTATCTTCGCGCCCTGGATCGCCCCGCACAATCCCATCAAGACGAATTTTGAGAATCTCCTGAAGCCCCCCGCATCAGCGCACATCATGGGTACCGACGATCTCGGGCGCGACATTCTCAGTCGGATTATCTACGGAACGCGGACGTCGCTGCTCGCCGGCGTGATTTCGGTCGGCATCGCGGTGGCCATCGGCCTGCCCTTGGGGTTGCTGGCGGGATTCTACCGAGGACGCCTTGACGACGTGCTCATGCGGCTCACCGACGCCATGCTGTCGTTTCCATTTCTCGTCCTGGCGCTCGCGATGGCCGCCGTCCTTGGTGCCGGTCTGGATCGAGCGATGATCGCCATCGGCATCGTGTTCACGCCGGGATTCGTCCGCCTGTCGCGCGGCCAAGTCCTCAGTGAGCGTGAGCAGAATTACGTCGAAGCCGCCCGGGCATCCGGCGCTGGAGATGGGCGCATTATCTGGCGGCATATACTTCCCAACATCGTGTCTCCTGTGCTGGTCCAGGCCTCGCTCAGCACAGCGGCGGCCATCACGGCCGAGGCGGCCCTCTCGTTCCTGGGCCTGGGTACGCAGCCGCCGACGCCGTCCTGGGGCTCGATGCTCAATATCGCGCAGGCCTACCTCGGCAGCGCGCCTTGGATGGCGCTGTGGCCTGGTCTCGCGATCTTCATCACCGTTCTCTCGATCAACTTGACGGGTGATGGACTGAGGGAAGCGCTCGACCCTCGACTTCGCAGTGTGTAGCGCGCCGCGCGCTCACCGCGGCGAGGATATCACTCCACCGAACAGAAATCCCCCCTATCCAGATATCTCAGATTTCAAAGGGAGTGAGACTATGCGTTTTCTGGCAGCCTGCGTCGTCGCAGCCTTGGCAGTGGCGCTGTGGATTCCCGCGGCGACCTCGGCGCCTGCGGTGCGGCTCTCGATCGTCACCGGTGGTACTGGGGGTGTGTACTTCCCGCTGGGGGGCGGTCTGGCACAGCTGATCTCGCGCCATATCCCGGGCGTGCAGGCGACTGCCGAGGTGACACCCGCGTCGGTGGATAACATGCGGCTCATCGGGGCGAAGCGCGCCGATGTTGCCTTTACACTCGCCGATACCGCGTTCGATGCCTTCAAGGGACTGGCAGCCTTCAACGGCAATCCCATCCCGATCATGTCCCTCACCCCGCTGTACAACAACATCAATCAGCTTGTGACGATCGAAGGTACCGGCGTCTCGACGATCGCCGATGTGAAAGGGAAGCGTGTGTCGGTTGGTTCCCCCGGCAGCGGCACCGAAGTAACGGCGCTCCGTATCCTCGAGGCGGCGGGGATTGATCCAGAACGAGATATCCGCAAGGAACGCCTTGGCGTGGCAGAATCCGCCGACGCGCTTCGCGACCGCAAGATCGAGGCGTTCTTCTGGAGCGGTGGCCTGCCCACTGCTGGCGTCCTGGACCTCGCCAGCACACCAGGTATTCGCATCCGCCTGGTCCCACTGGATACCACGCTCGCCGCTCTGCAGCGAAAATACGGCAACCTGTATTTCCGCGCCATCGTCCTCAAGGAAATTTACCCGGGCATGCCGTCGAACGCCGCGACCGTAGGCGTAGCCAACCTGTTAGTCGTGCACCGCGATTTCAGCGCCGACCTCGCGTATCAGATCACCAAGCTGATTTATGAACGACGCGCGGATTTGGCGCAGGTGCACAAAGAGGCAGCCAACATCACCGTGACCGGCGTGGCAGGTCGATCACCTGTGCCCTTCCATCCAGGCGCGATCCGCTACTTCAGAGAACGGGGAGTCGAAGGATTCTAGGAACGATGCGGACGCTCATCCTGGTTGTCCTCGGGATTGTCGTGCTGAGCGCCGCAGCAACTTTTCGATCGGAACTGGTTGTTTCGGGGGAAGACGGGCAGGCGCTCTGGCGCCTGCCCGTTAACTCCGGCACACGAGTCACTCTCCTGTATACGAATTCGATCTACAATGCGCGCACCGAGGAGCGATTCAGAGTCCGATCGCGAAGCATCGTGCTGGAAACCGTGGCTAGTGAGAGCGAAGCCGTCCTGGCCTATAACGACCTCGCCGGCCCCTATAAGAAGGAAGGCGCGCTCGTAGCCGCGGACATCAAACGGGTCTTCCCCGCGCTAGTGCTTCGGATTGGTCAAACGGGCAGGCAGCAACTCGCCGTCGGCACGTCGATGATTCCTCTGTACACTGCCGGCACAGGAACGCAGGTGCGCGTCGAGATTCTCAGAGGCTGGCGTCTCCTTCGATAGTCGAACTGGGATCAATGCCCGAAGACCGGGAAGCGCAGCTCCCCAAATCTCAGGAAGAAGTCGAAGAGCTCGTCGAAGAGTTTGAGGGCAAGACCCGGCATCTACCGGGGATTGCCGGATGGATCATCACGGCACTGCTGGTCGTGATGTCTGTCTACCACCTCTGGCAGACGACCGGCACCATTCCTCAGCAGATCCACCGAACCATCCATCTGCTCTTTGTCCTCGTTCTGACCTTCCTGTTGTACCCCGGCTGGAAGGGGGCGCGTGAGCGCATCCATCCACTGGACATCCTGCTCTCGCTCGCCGCGGTCGTATCCCTTGGCTACATCCTGGTCGACTTCGAGCAATTCATCTACCGCGCGGTCATTCCAACCAATCTCGACCTCATCTTCGGCGTCCTCACGATCTTGCTGATCCTCGAAGGAACGCGCCGCGCGGTTGGCAAGGCACTGCTCATCATCGTCGGGGCATTCATCGTGTATGCGTTTGTGGGCCCATATCTGCCTGCTCCGTGGACGCATCGGGGTTACGACCTGTCCCGCCTGGTCGGCCAGCTCTATATGACGCTCGAGGGAATTTTCGGAGTGCCGATTGGGGTTTCGTCGACGTTCATCATTCTGTTTACGATATACGGATCGTTTCTCGAGCAGTCCGGGGCCGGAAAGTTCTTTGTCGATCTTGCGCTGGCGCTTACCGGCAGGCGGCGGACCGGCGCGGGACAGGCGGTGACGGTCGCTTCCTTCCTACTGGGAGGACCATCCGGAAGCGGGGTCGCGACGACCGTAACGGTCGGCGCGATCGCCTATCCGCTCCTCAAGCGGGCGGGCTACAACCGCGAGGCCGCGGGCGGCCTGCTCTCCGCAGGCGGCATCGGCGCGGTCATCTCGCCTCCGATCCTAGGCGCCGCGGCGTTTCTGATCGCCGAGATCCTCAAGATTTCCTATCTCCAGGTTCTGGTCATGGCGATCATCCCGACGGCGCTGTATTACCTGGCGATCTTTCTGATGATCGAGCTCGATGCCAGGCGCTTTGCCTTGAAGCACGTGGATATCAAAGCCGAACGCGCCTCTACGCTGGCGGCGCGCTACTGGTACCTGCTGAGCTCACTCGTCGTCATCCCCGCGTTCATGGTGTACGGGTTCACGGCGATCAAGGCCGTGTTTTGGGCCACGGTCGTGGCCTGGCTGGCCAGCTATCTGCGGCGTGAAACGGCACTTACGCCACCCCGGGTGGTCTCGGCGTTGGCAAACGGCTCACGCCAGGTGCTGAACATCGCCGTCACGACCGGTGCAGCGGGAATTATCGTCGGCGTCGTCAACCTTACGGGACTGGGGCTGAAGCTCTCAGACATCATTGTCAGTCTCGCCGGCAACAGCCTCATCCTCACGCTCATCTACGCCAGCCTCGCCCTGTGGGTGCTTGGACTGGCGCTCCCCATTACCGCGACGTATATCATCGCCGCGGTCATCGTGGCGCCCGCGCTCACCAAGCTTGGAGTGTCCGAGCTGGCAGCGCACATGTTCATCTTTTATTACGCGGTACTGTCGGAAGTCTCGCCGCCGGTCGGCCTCTCGCCGATGGCCGCCGCGGCGCTGACAGGCGGGAATCCGTTCAAGACGATGCTGCAGGCGTGGAAGTACACGCTGCCGGCGTTCGTGGTGCCGTTCATGTTTACGGTCCATCCGGCGGGCATGGGCCTACTGCTGCAGGCGCCGGCTGCAGATGTCATCAAGGTGCTCATCACCGCAACATTGGGGCTGGCTGCCATGGCCTGCGGGATCAGCGCATGGCTGTTTCGCCGGACCACGCTGCTCGAGCGGGGTGCTTTGATCCTCGCCGGCATCCTCCTGATCTATCCTGCGACCTCACTCGACCTCGTCGCGGTCGGCATCCTCGGGGCCGTGATCGCGTCCCAACTACTTCTCAGACCCGCCACACAAACGTCCTAACTAAGCGCGGCGGGGTGGGGACCTTGGAGAAAGGGGACCCGTAACTAAGTCACTCCTTAGCCGCTCTGCCGGGTCCCCGGTCCGAGGTCCCCACCCCGCCGCCTCTCCCCAGTCTACACAGTCTACCCGGTCTCACTTATGCTTAGAACGATGGCAGAAATTCCGCCGGAACCCCAGAAGCCGCCCGAGGACGCCGCGGGAACACCGGAAACGCCGCTGGACGCCGCCGCGATCATTCAATGGTGCGTGAGTATCCTGGCGGCAACCGCCTGGCAATCCATGGGACTCATCCCTCATCCTGACACCAAGCAAATCCAGCGGAACCTCAACGATGCCCGGCTCGCCATCGACTCCACGGCGGCGCTGGTCGAGGTCGTGAAATCTCATCTTCCAGACAAACAGCGTCGCGAAGTCGAAGCGCTCCTCACCGATCTTCGCGTCAATTTCGTCGAGCAACAATCGAAGCCATGAGCGCGAATCGACTCTCGCGCGAATCAAGCGCCTACTTGAGGGGCGCCGAGCACCAACCCGTCGACTGGTACTCGTGGAGTACTGAGGCGTTCGAGCGGGCGAAGCGCGAGGACAAACCGATCCTGTTGGACATCGGAGCGGTCTGGTGCCACTGGTGCCACGTGATCGACCAGGAGAGCTACGACGATCCTGATGTGGCGAAGATCATCAACGAGCACTTTGTAGCAGTCAAGGTGGATCGCGACGCGCGCCCGGACGTTGATGCGCGGTACCAGCAGGCCGTGGGGGCTATCACCGGCCAGGGGGGTTGGCCGCTGACGGCCTTTCTCACGCCAGATGGCAAGGTATTTTACGGCGGCACGTACTTCCCACCGCAGGACGCCTACGGACGCCCCAGCTTCAAACGCGTCCTCCTGAGCGCCGCCGCGTACTACCGCGACAACAAAGATGAAGCCGCGAAGGCCGGGAATGAGCTACATCAGAAACTCGCTGCAGCCAGCCTCTCAGCGACCACAACCGGCCGCGTCGACCCGTCGCTGCTGAACATCGGCACGGAGAGTATCCGCCGAATGTATGACGCGGCCAACGGCGGTTTTGGGACTGCACCGAAGTTCCCGCACCCGTCGGCGCTCGAATTCCTGCTGCGGCGGTACGGCCGGACGCGCGATGACACACTATTGGAGATGGTTATCCGAACCCTCGAAAAGATGGGACGCGGTGGGGTTCACGATCAGGTCGGCGGAGGGTTCCACCGATACGCTACCGATGCCCGCTGGATCGTCCCGCATTTCGAGAAAATGTTGTACGACAACGCACCGCTGCTTTCGAACTACGCGCATGCCTACCAGGCAACCGGTAGTCAGAATCTGAGAGCGATCGCCGTTGATATCGCAGAGTTCATGGCCGGCGTCCTCTACGACCCCGCGCGCGGCGGGTTCTACGGAAGCCAGGATGCCGACGTGGGATTGGGCGATGACGGATCGTACTTTACCTGGTCGATTGAGGAAGCTAAAGCAGTCCTCTCAGCTGACGAATTCGCGGTGCTGGCCGAGCACTTTCACCTTCAGGGCCACGGCGAGATGCACACCGACCCCCGGCGGCATGTGCTGTTCGTCGACAAAGATCCAGACGTCATCGCGGCCGTGACCGGCCGTTCCGCGGATGACGTCCTGCAGTTGATCGAAAACGGCAAGCGAACACTGGCCGTGGCCCGGTCGAAGCGCCAGGTGCCCTACACCGATTCCGCGATCTACGTGAACTGGAATGGCATGGCCATCTCGGCCTTTCTGGAGGCGTTCAAGGCGCTGGGCCATGATCGGTACCGTGATCTCGCGATTCGCGCTCTCGATCGGATTCTCGAGGAGGGGTACGATTCCGACCACGGTTGCGTTCACGTGCTTGGCTCCTCTGAACCGAGGCTGCTTGACGATCAGGCGCACCTGTCCCAGGCCCTGCTCGATGCGTACGAAGTCACCGGGCAATCTCGCTATTTGCGGACGGCACAGGAGATCATGGCGCTTGTCATCCGCGACTACTGGGACGACGCGGGCGGATTCAGTGATGTGCCTCGAAGTGCACCTGGGCCGACGCTGGTGGCCCCACACGTTCCCGTCCAGGACGCGCCGACCCCGGCGCCTAACGCGGTCGCAGCGCTCGTGCTGTTTCGCCTCTCACGCATGGTCAACGCACGCGAATACCGCCAGGTGGCGGAGCGCACCTTGAACAGACACGCGCCCACGCTGGCCCCTCATGGGCTCTACGCCTCCACACTGCTGACAGCGGTTGACGATCTCTTGCACGAACCCGCGCACATCACCGTGGTGGGAGCGCCCACCGACCCACGGACTGCAGCCCTGCATCGAATCGCGCTGGCGACATACCGGCCTGACAAGGTTGTCTCTCTCGTTACCGACGGAGCAGACGGCGAACCCATTCCGGATGCGGTTCGCGCCATGGTGACTCCGGGAGATGAACCAAAGGCGTACGTGTGCGCGGGCACCGCCTGTGCCCTTCCCACGACCGATCCCACGCGGCTCGCTGAAACGATTCAGACGTTTGGGCTGCACGTTTCCTGATGTCCTACGTCGAGCTGAAGCACCTCCTCGCAGATCTTTCACTCGAAGCGATCAGAGAACCACACAATGCGGACTGGGCCGCGGTCTCGGCGGCGTATGCAGCGCTAGCTGAAGCGACCGGACCCGACGTCCCCTGGAACTCCGCCCGACAGGAGGCGATGAAGCTCGCAGAGTCGTTCGCATGGCGGCCTGACGAACATGCCCTCGACTTTCTTGTCAACCGGGGCTTGCTCACCAAACGTGGAGATCGGATCACGGCCGCGGGTGATTTCACGCGCCATCTCGCGTACTTCCGGCGCCAGTCGAAACGGCTGCTTGACGTGCTGAGAGAACTTGGAGAATCGCACGGTGTTCAAGCAGACAGAGACGTTCGCCGCGGCGCAGCATTATTCAACGGCAGGCTGTTCTTTGAGTGTCACGAGTATCTCGAGGGCGTGTGGAAAGCAACGACCGGACTGGAAAGGGACTTCTATCACGGAATCGTGCAGGTCGCCGCGGCCTTCTATCATTTTGAGAAGCGCAACTGGCACGGCGCGCGCACTCTAGTCCACAAAGGCATGAGGAAACTTGCAGGTTATCCCGATCTCTACCTCGGGGTCAAGCTCGAGGTGTTCCGGCGCGCTCTGGGACCTTGGGCCTCACATTTCGAAGATCACGAGAAGTATCCTGAGCCGCGGGAATACCCGGTTGTCACTCTCGAGACAAAGAAGCGCCAGGGAGCTCCGCGGGGGTAACGGGAGAGATCGGCGGGGTGCGGCGGACACGGAGCCTCCTGGCACTAGAGAAATACCCCCGCATCGCAGGCTCGTAGACCTTTGAAGAGTACGGGATAAGGGATAAGGGGGATAAAGGGATAAAACAGAAAGGCAGACCCGCACTGACCTTATCCCTTTATCCCATTATCCCGCAGTGTTAGTATTGGTAGGTCTGGAGGGGTGACCGAGTCGGTTGAAGGTAGCCGCCTGCTAAGCGGTTGAGCGGGCAAAACCTGCTCCGTGGGTTCGAATCCCACCCCCTCCGCCATTCGACTCGCCTGCCTGCCGGCAGGCTCGCTCATGGTCTTCGACCACTCTCTGTTCGATCACGACTGAATCCGAGTCGAATGCCCTGAGCGAGTCGAAGCGGCACCTGCAACGCTCTACGTCTACATTGCACGAACCGATCGCAATATTCTCTACATCGGTTGCACGAAGAACCTAGTTGGCAGACTGCGATTCCATTCTCTTGGATTCGGTGCGGCTGCCACCAAAGAAAAACCTGGACTAAGAATTGTGTATTCTGAGAAACATCCAACACTCAAGGATGCTCGGCGACGAGAGCGGCAGTTGAAAAAGTGGAGTCGTGCGAAGAAGGAAGCACTAATCTGAGGAGACTTAATTGCTCTGAAACGGCTGGCTCGCAGCCGGCAGCTCCATCGAGAGAAGGGTTAACTCAATTAAAGAATAAAGCCGGGGAGAGCATCCCCGGCTTCATTCGTGTCTTCCGGTCTTAGCCTTCAGTAAGTTCCTTCCACTGCCCCGGAATGAAGACGACGATCTGGTAGACCTTGCCGCTCATGATACCGTTTTTGGCGACAAAGAACGCGATGCCCTGAGGATTATAGACAAGGCGCGTGTGCGACTGGTTCTCGATCGCCTCGAACTCACTTCCGTACGCGGTGACGACGGCCTGGCGCTCGCTCCCGCCCGCGACGCCCTTTTCTGTCCGGAAGCCGTCGGTGAAGGCGACGGCGACGAGAACGACCCGGCCACTTTCCTTCTCCGCAATGATGAGGAACGGCTTGAGCGGCCAGTCATAGAACACATACTTCCCAGAAGTGCCTTCCTCACGGTCGAAGAGATTGCCGAGCGCCCCAATCGCATCATTGATGTTGCCACCGATCCGGACACCCCCGATGGACTGGCCGGCAACGATAGCCGTGTTGGTTTGCGCACTGGCGGAAGCCAGCACTAATGCAACGAGTGTTGTCGCAATGAGAAGAATTCGCCCCATCAGATCCACCTCGCATCCCGCTGAGCCGATTTTAGGAGCATCGTGCCCACCGGGGGCCGAAACTACCCGCCGGTTTCCCCAAATTTAGCACTTACTAACCGGCGTTCGAGTCCTCCTGCCAGATACCAAAGGAGTTCATTTCAGGGTCGGCCACAACTGCGAACCAGCCCATCTTGGGGACTGCGGTCTTTGACCGGATCACCTTGCCGCCCTGCCGCTGTAGAACTCCTAGTGACTCTTCCAGGGACTTCACCGTGACGTAGTTCAAAAAGGACCTGGGCGTGTCAGGCATCGGGCGCTTCATGAGGCCGCCGTTGATCGCACCGGGCTTGGTCGGCATATTCTTCTCGTCGGTCTCGACGGTTTTGATGGTCCAGTATTCCATCCCTGGCACCGGCTCAAACTTCCAGTCGAAGACTTCCTTGTAAAACGAGGCTAGCTTCTCTGGATTGTCCCCGTAGATTTCAAAGTGCTGAACTGGATCTGGCATTTCTATCCCCCCTTGGTATTGGATTTGGTACATGAACACTCAGAAGTCGTGACGTGAAGTTGTAGGATTCCGTGTCCTTCGACTCGGTGTGTGGTCGGAGACCATGAGCGAGCCTGCCGGCAGGCAGGCGAGTCGAATGGCGCGCCCGGGGGGACTTGAACCCACGGCCTTTGGCTCCGCAGGCCAACGCTCTATCCACTGAGCTACGGGCGCGCGTGTGCAGACCGATTATAACAACGTCACGTGGGATTGCCTAGGCAATGGCGGGCCCGGGGTGAATCGAACACCCGACCAGAGGCTTAGGAGTCCCCTGCTCTGTCCACTGAGCTACGGGCCCGCAACCGAATTTTAACAGAAGAAATCTTGCCGGGGAGGTTTCGAGGACTATACCTATCCCTGCCGGACGAGCACCGTGACAGCCTCTGATTCCACACCGGCCCCGTCAATTGCCACCACGTTAATGGAAAGAGGCAGGCCGCTGAAGAGAGACGGATAGGATACGTTCGCGGAGAACACGCCTAACAAAGGCAACACGGTGGCCTCAGTGGACCCAATAGGAATGCCAACCAGCGGAACGGTAACCGAAACGCGCACGCGAGTCGCTCCCGGAGCCGTGCCCTGCACTCCGACCGGATTCCCCACCGACGTCCCGGGAAGCGGAAAGATGACAGTCGGACGCGCCGGACGTGAAACCGGCGGCACGGGGAACGGTTGAGCGTCTGCCGGCGGCGGAAACGGCACGGGGAGTGGCACCGGCTGCGCCTCGGGAACCGGCTGCGGTGCAGGGAACGATTCTTCTGGAATGGGACTCGTGAAGATGTGTACGCTGCGCGCCGAACGGTCGAACCGAATAGTCGCGCCCAGCGCTTCACCCACAAAACGCAAGGGAATGTAGGTATGCCCCGCAACGGCGATCGGCGGCACATCGATCCGCACGGGCGTGCCATTCACCCGCGCAAGGCGATTGCCCAACTCCAGTTCGATGACCCGTGGGTCCCTCAAGATCACGATCGTCCGCGGTTCCACGAATGTTACGCTCGCGCCCATGGCCTCGACCGTTCCTCGTAGGGGCACCATCACGCGCCCAGCCACAATGAGCGCGGCCGGGTTGAGGTTGATGCGGCGACCATCGACGAAGATTCTAACGGTCTGCGAATGTACTGCCGCGTAGGAAGCAACATGCGGAAGTGACGCAAGCAGCAAGGACAGCACGAGCACCAAAACACGCTGAAAGCGACTCATTCGTGTCACTCCCTCGGACAGATACTTCTACACGATTACGCAATCAGTGGACCGAGGGTTTCACACTCACGGCCTGATTCCCAGCAACACCTCCCTGTCAAGCTGGACGTCTTTGCGCATGATCGTCAGGCGGACCCGCTGACCGGGGCCGCGCGCAGCGATCCCATCGAGAAGATCTTCCCAATCACGAACCGCCTGTCCATCGATGGCGATGATGACGTCGTCGCTCCGTAAGCCGGCGATCGCTGCGGGACTTCTCGATAGGACTTCCTGGATCCAGGCGCCGTGCTCTACCGTGAGTTGGCGCTCCTGTGACAACTCGGATGACATCGAGCGCCCGGCGATGCCAATCCAGGGTCGCTCGATCCGCGCTCCCTTCCGCAGTTCAGGAAGAGTGGAGAGAATGGTGTCTCCGGACACCGCAAATCCAGTCCGGTCGGCGGCGTTCGCAATGACAAGCCCGACAACTTTCCCGCGGTGGTTGAGCACAGGGCTGCCGGAGTTACCGGGAACGACTTCGGCGCTGATCCAGATGAGAGTGTCTCTGAGCAGCCCCGGGAGAGACGCGCGGGGAGCGACAATCTCGCCGACCGTCATGACCCCAGGGCGGCCGCGAGGCGTACCGATGACCACCACGGGTTCCCCCGCCCGGATCTCTCCGTTGACTACTTCCACGGTGCGAAAGCGCGCGAGAACGGGGATCCGTAGTAAGGCCAGGTCTCGCCGGGTGTCGTACCCCACGACTTTGGCCTGCAGGGGGCGCATGCCGGGGAGCTCCACCATCACGTCAGAGGCTCGGCGCACGACATGCGCCGCTGTCAGGACCAATCCACTCTGGTCGATCACGAATCCGGTGCCTGTTCCGCTCCGGCCCTCCACAATCGCCTGAACGACACCGATCGCCGGCGCCGCCCGCTCAAAAATGGCCAGGGAATTGAGGACGAGTGTCTGGGGGGCTGCACTGACGACCGTTGACGCCACGCCCACCCAAACGATTCCTGCCACGAGCAGGAGGCGAACCGTTCCCCGCCACCATGTTGGTGCTGTCATTTCACTAATCTCCCGTTGCCTTCAGGTTTCTGCTTTTTGTTGCCTCAGTCTTCCACCGATCCCGCACCAAATGGATGATCGTGGGTATTCGAAAGACATACCTCGATCGCTATTCTTTCATCCGGCCTGGCAGGGCGAGCGTCTTATTCAACCGTAAAAGCATGGGTAGGATGCGCGTTACGTTTCACGGAGCCGTCCGGACCGTCACGGGGTCGATGCATCTGGTCGATGCAGACGGTACGCGCCTGCTGCTCGACTGCGGGCTCTTCCAAGGGCGCCGCAATGACTCCTACGAAGTGAATCGTCACTTCGCGTTCCCTCCGTCGAGTGTTGACGCGGTGATCTTGTCGCACGCGCACTTGGATCACTGCGGCAACCTGCCGACGCTGGTTCGCCAGGGGTTCAAAGGGTTCATTTATTGCACGCCGGCGACACGCGATCTCACAGGACTGATCCTCAGAGACAGCGCCAAAGTCCAACGACAAGATGCTTCCTCGGTGAACGACGTCCGCCGCAAGGCGGGACTTGCGCCTGTGGAGCCGTTGTATCGTGACGACGACGCCGAGCAAGCTATCGGACTATTGCGCAGCGTTTCCTATCATCAGGCGTTCTCGGTGGGGCCGGTCACGATCACCTTCTATGACGCCGGCCACATCCTTGGGTCCGCCATCACCCTGGTTCAGGCAGGCGGGCGTACGCTGGGGTTCACAGGAGATCTCGGCCGTCCCGGGGCACCAATCCTTCCCGATGCCGAGACTCCGCCGCCGGTCGATGTCCTGTTGACCGAGTCCACCTATGGGGACCGCAAGCATCTTCCGATCGCGGATGGTGAACGCCGACTGGCCGACGTGGTACGGACAACAGTGGCCCGCGGAGGCAGGGTGCTGATCCCGTCATTCGCGGTGGGACGCGCGCAGGACCTCGCGTATGCGCTTCATCGGCTTCGAGAAAGTAACCGCATCCCGGGGGTCGCAACGTTTGTCGACAGCCCGATGGCCGTCGACGCCACTGAGATCTTCCGCCTGCATCCGGAGAGCTTCGATTCGGAACTTCGGTCGCACCTGGAGCAGCACGATCCATTTGGGTTCAAGCAGCTCCGCTATGTCCGGTCCGTTGAAGACTCGAAAGCGATCAACGCCCTGGAGGGCCCTTTCATCGTCATCGCGACGTCAGGGATGTGTGAGTTCGGGCGCATCCTGCACCACCTTCACCGGCACGTCGGCGATCCACAGTCTTCGCTCGTGTTCGTGTCCTTCCAGGCTGCAAATACACTGGGGCGCCGCCTCGCCGACGGCGTTTCACCCGTCAACATTCTGGGGGAGCCGCATGATGTGCGGCTGCAGATTCACATGTTGGATTCTTTCAGCGCGCACGCCGATCGCGACGAACTCTCAGCGTGGGTGCGTAAGCTCCCCAGGGTGGGACACATCTATTGCGTCCACGGCGAAGAGCCGCAGTCGTCCAGTCTTGCCGCGCACCTGCGGTCGCAGGGGTTTACCGCCGACGTCCCCGAGCGGGGCCAGCAGATTGAGGTCTAACGAACGTCCAGAATGAAGTTGAAAATCCCGACCTTACCGTTAGCCGTGTCTCGGACATCCATCAGCAGGGCTCGG
>Ga0184610_1000243_pt1 | contig 13865 bp, 12 predicted proteins | sample PLM1_100_coex_FD_133011 | JGI IMG/M metagenome (GOLD analysis project Ga0184610, IMG submission 133011) | Groundwater sediment microbial communities from an aquifer in East River, Colorado, USA - PLM1_100_coex | ecosystem: Environmental > Terrestrial > Soil > Riparian zone | place: USA: East... | reverse complement strand
GGGATCACCGCGGCGGCGCGATATCTGCCGGCCACGCCGGAGGCAGTGGGCGGAGACTGGTATGACATGTTCTCGCTTCCTGGCGGGAAGGTCGGTGTGGTCATGGGTGATGTGGCCGGGCGGGGCATCCAGGTCGCCTCGCTGATGGGCCAGCTGCGCAACGCGTTACGCGCGTATGCCGGCGAGGGATATCCACCCTCCGTCGTCCTGTCGCGCCTCGCAACCATCATCGAGCCCACGGAGATGGCGACGCTCCTGTTCATGGTCTTCGATCCCAGCTCGTGGAAGATCGAGTACGCCAACGCCGGTCACCCCCCGCCGCTGGTCGCGACCCCGGATGGCCATGCAGCGTTCCTGGAAGGAGGCTCCATCCCGCTGGGACCGGCGCTCAACCAGACATACCGGGACTTCACGGCGGACCTTGTCCCTGGATCGCTGCTCATGCTGTACACGGACGGACTCGTCGAAGATCGGGCCACCGACCTCAACGAGAACCTGCACCGTCTCAGAGACGCCGTCGTGCGATCCGGCGATGCCGATGTCGAGCATCTGGCCGACCGGCTCGTGAAAGAGATTCGCTCCACGAGTGCAGGCAGCGATGACACGGCCCTCCTAATTCTCCGCATTGCTGAGCTCGATCCCTCGAAGATCGAGCTCACTATGCCTGCGATCCCCGCCTCACTACCGGCGATCAGGCATGCCCTTCGCCGCTGGATGGCCGACGCGGGAGTCGAGGCCGACGATGCCTACGAGGTCCTGGTGGCGAGCTGCGAGGCGTGCTCCAACGTCATCGAGCACGCCTACGGGCTGGCGAACGGCGACGTGGAAGTGTACGCGACGATCGTGCAAGACGTGATTGAGGTGACCGTGCGTGACCGCGGGACTTGGACGCCCCCGCGTGGGGTACATCGGGGACGCGGGCTGCACATGATTCAGGCATTAGTGGAGGACATGGAGGTCCGTCAAACCGATCAAGGCACGATCGTTCGCATGCGATACCGCAGGAGGGGGTCACGGAATGATGTTGACAGGGCAGATCAAGGTGACGGATCTCAACGGAGTGCCGGTAGCGTCGCTGGAGGGTGAAATTGACATTGCGAATGCCGCGCAACTTCGGGCGCAACTGACCGCGGCCGTTCCCAACACCGCTTCCAGGTTCATCATCGATCTCACACCCACGTCCTACCTCGACAGCCGCGGCGTTCACCTCATCCTTGAGGTTGCCGAGCGTGCGGCGCGCGGGCAGCAACTTGTGCGGCTAGTTGTCCCGAGTGACTCTCACGTCTACCGGATCCTTCAATTCTCCCGTGTCCAGGACGCGGTACCGATCGATGCGACTGTCGAAGACGCCGTGCGCGCGATCACGAAAGCCCACCCCTAAACTGTCTCGTAGGATTAAACTTTCCCTGTAAAAGATGGGGCGTCCCTCCCGCCCCAGAATCGAACCGTCACTATGGCAGAATCCAGGGCGGCCAAGACGCCGGTCTGGCTGAAGCGGCTGGGCAACCGCATCCGGCAGGTTCGCCGGTTTCGAGGCCTCACGCAGACCGACCTCGCGCAGCCCAACCTGACAAAGAGCTTCATCAGCCTCCTCGAGTCCGGTCGCACCTATCCCTCGGTCGGCACGCTTGTCGGCCTCGCCAACCGTCTGCAGACATCGCTCGCGCTGCTCCTGCTCGAAGATCACGAGCTGCCCCGAGAAACCACACAGACGCTCGTGTACCTGGCGCGCTCCCTGGCCGGTCAAGAGCCTGATCTTGTTGATAACCTGCTGGCAACTGCCGCCGGGTTGTCGGCGGAATCTGAGGATCTCCGCGCGGAGATCATGCTGACGCGGGGAGACATCGCCATCGCGCAAGGGCGGACGCCCGACGCCGAAAAGCTGCTGAACGACGCCCTGTCATGGGCGCGCAGGCACCGTCTCAGAGCCTACGAGCCCCGCATCCTCACCCGGCTCGCCTCCCTGGCCCAGCAGCACGGAGACAATCAGACTGCGCGAACGAATCTCGAGGAGGCGTTGGGGTTGTTTCGCGCCACACGCACACTGCGCTCGATTGATGGCTGTGACGCGATGCTGGCTTACGCCGGCACGTTGATCGAGCAAGGGAAATCTTCGCGCGCATTGCGGGCGCTTCAGGACGTCGCGCGGGTTGCAGAGCGTCAGGACCTTCCCTCTATCCAAGGACGCGCGTACCTTGGCATGGCGCAGGCGCACCTCCTGGCCGGGCGCGCTCAGGAGGTCTCGGACGCATTGCGCCACGCCAAGGGTGCGCTCGAAGGCGTGGCTGAATCCACCGACCTCGCACCCACCCTGCGCACACTCGCCTCGCTGCAAACAGCGGCGGGACACCACCAGGATGCCCACGCGTCGCTCCAGCAGGCTATGCGCCTCGTTGAAAATTCCTCGGATGTCAGGATGCGGACTGCGGTGCTGGTGGATCTCGCGAGGGCGCTGGCTCAGGTCGGCCGGCATGACGATGCGGCCGCCGCAGCAAAGTCCGCGTTAGATCTGCTCCGATCGCATGCGGATGCGCACCTGCGCGCACAGCTGCTGGTGACGATGGCGCGCGTGTCGCGTGCGCAGAAGCGCGGAAAACAGGCCGCGGACTATTTCAAAGAAGCCGTCGCCATCTTCAAGAAGGGCAGGCGCCAGGCAGAGCTGGCCGAGACGGCTCGAGAACTGGGAATGCTCCTCAAGGAACGCGGTGACCACGCCGATGCCGCGGATTACCTCGCAATGGCGATCGCGGCAGAGAAGGCCCGCTAACTACGGTATAATCGGCAAAGAGTTTCCATCAGGAGGGGTGCCCCGAACTGGAAAGGGACCGGTCTCGAAAACCGGCGGGGCGAAAGCCCCTTGTGGGTTCGAGTCCCACCCCCTCCGCCATTCGACTCGCCTGCCTACCGTCGGCTCGCTCATGGTCTTCCATTGAAATGCGGGTCGAATGCCCTGAGCGAACGAAGTGATTCGAAGGACGAGATCAAAAACAACGGCCGGCGGCAATTGATTACCATCAACTTCTACGCGCCGCCGGCATTCTGACGCGGTACAGCGGCAGCACGGTAACACGGTAACGGGAAACTTGTTATTTGCGCGTTACCGCGATCTCGCGTTACCGCGTTACCGATATCGTTCAGCGTCGCGCCGTGGTGACGTTGAACACGCCGGTCTGCCCTCGAGACCCGTGATCGAAGACTCCGCAGACGAATGGGAATGAACCCGCCTGATTGAAGGTCATCTCGAGCTCGAACTTCTCTCCAGGCTGCGCCGCGAAGAAGCGCCGCTCATCACCGGTGCCTGTACGGACCTGCCCGCGGGCCTGGACATCCATGTTCACGAGCCAGCGCGCGGCGATGCTGTGGTTCCGGCTCTCGGGGTCGTCATTGGAAACCTGCATCACGACCGTCTCGCCACGGTTAATGCTGATAATAGGAGAATCCCCGAACCTCGCCGACACCGCGTCCGGGACAAACTTGTAGGACACCATGCTGATCTTGATCACTCTCTTTGCTCCTTGCGCCTGACCCGGCACAGCTGCAGCGGCCGTGAACCCCAGCACAACAACGAGCACCAAGCTGAACAATGCCCAGCGCCTCCGCATTATGGGACACCCCCCTCTTGTACATCCCTTCCTACCGGGGCTGTGTAACGGGGACATAACAGCCTCAAGGAGAGGGGCCGTCTTCCTTCTTCCCTGTTGTCGGGAGAGGGTTGAGGTGATGGTGCATCAAAATGTGCGTCACGACATGACCATCACAACTGCCTGCTGGAACTGCGGTTTCGAGAATCCGGCGGGAGCCCGGTTCTGCGCCAACTGTGGCAAGCCTCAACGGGAGCCTTGTCCGGAATGCGGAGCCCACGTTCCCGAAGAGTCGCGTTTCTGTCCCAACTGCGGTATCGCGCTGACCAACCGCACGCCAGCACCCGCGCAACCGGTGCTCACCGCGGAAACGAGACGCGTGATTACTGTGTTGTTCGCCGACTTGGTCGGATCGACAGGCCTGACCGAGCGACTCGACCCCGAAGAAGCCCGCGACGTCATCAAGAAGTTCTACGACGTCGCCCAGCACGTCGTGGAACGCTGGTACGAGGGATCGATCGCCAACTACCTCGGCGACGGGATCCTGGCGGTTTTTGGCTTACCCGCCGCGCACGAGAACGATCCGGAGCGAGCGGCTCGGGCTGGACTTGCGCTCCGCGATGCCATGCCGAACCTCAACGACCACTTGCGCGCCACTCATGGCATCCAGCTCGCGGTGCGCGTCGGGATCAATACCGGCGAGGTAGTCGCGGCCTCGGGGTCAACGTTTGAGCGGGACTTTCTTGTGTCGGACGCGGTGACGATGGCGGCGCGCCTACAACAGAACGTGCCGGCCGGCACGATCGTCGTCGGTGAGCGGACGTATCGGCTGACGAAAGAGAGTATTGAATACCACGAGCTGCCTCTGATGACCGTGAAAGGCAAGGAAGGACCTGTCGCGGTGTGGGCGGCGGTGGCGCCGCTTCCCGAATCGGCTGAGATCCGCCGCATTACGGCACCTCTCGTCGGGCGGCACGCCGAACTTGGACTGCTGCGCCACCTATACGAGCGCAGTCGCGATGAACCCTTGACGCATCTTGTCACCATTCTGGGACAGCTAGGCGTAGGAAAGAGCAGGCTCCTCCGTGAGTTCCTGGCCGAGTTGCGCGAGTCCGAGACTCCCCCGCTTGTGCTTCGAGGACGCAGCGTCGCGTTCGGCGGACAGATCGGGTACCACGCCTTGCTCGATATTCTGCGCTTACAAGCGGGGCTGATGGACACGGATTCGCTCGAGGTTGTCCGCAACAAGATCAAGTCATGGCTCGACGACGTCCTCCCGGAGTCGGACGAACTGCTCGAGGGTCTCCTACTGACTTTTGGAACGAGCGACCGTGCCGGCAACGACCCTGGTCTCATGCGTCAGCGTCTGTTCACGAGCTGGCGAGAACTTGTCCTGGGTCTGGCCGGCAAGCGACCCGTAGTGCTGGCGTTCGAAGATCTCCACTGGGCCGACGACGGGGTGCTGGATCTGATCCAGACGATGGCGGACGTGACGGCACAAGCATCACTCTTCATCATCTGTCTGGCCAGGAATGAACTGACCGAACGCCGGTCGGCCTGGCCCGGTTCCCGCCGGAATACAACCAACATCGAGCTCCGCCCACTCCGTCCGCTCGAGGCTGAGCAACTGGCCGCATCGCTCAGCAGCGAGGGACTCACGCCAGACGTTCGCCAGATGGTCGCGCAGCGGGCGGGCGGGAACCCACTCTTCGTCGAGGAGCTTATCCGCATGTTGCTTGAAGGGAGCACTCCGGGGGCCGATATTCCCGAGACCGTTCAGGCTGTGCTCACAGCACGCATCGACCGCCTTCCGCTCAACGGACGGCGGACCCTACAGGCCGCGTCGGTGATGGGCCGCTCGTTCTGGCCGTCAGCGGTTGCGCCCATCGCCGGGCTATCGACCGAAGACGTGTCCGCCTCCATCGAGGGCCTCATCAGTACTGATCTCGTCGTCGCGCTTCCACGGTCCGCGGTTGCCGGCGAGCGCGAGTTTGCGTTCCGCCATATCCTCGCACGAGACGTCGCCTATGCGATGCTGCCGCGTGCGCAACGTCAGCGCGCCCACGCCGAAGCGGCGCGGTGGCTGGAGGCCAAAGCCGGAGACCGCGTCGAGGAAGTCGTAGAGATCCTCGCCGAACATTTGCGCTTGGCCGGCGACCCGGCCAAAGCGGCGGTCTACCTTCATCGCGCAGGGAACAAAGCGCGCCGCCTCTACGTCAACGCAGACGCTATTCGCCTCTTCGATCAGGCGCTTGAAGCGGCAGCTGCAGCCGGCCTGGGAAACCAACCGCGGGCGGTCATCCACTTGGATCGCGGAGAAGTGCGTCAATTGCGGGGTGACTACGAGGCCGCCATGGCGGATTTCTCGCAGGGACTGGCCATGGCCAGGCACATGGGTGACCGGCGGCTGGAAGCTGTGCTCGAGAACCGTGTTGGGCTCGTCTTCCACCGGCAGCTACAACTCAATGATGCACAGATGCACTATCTTAACGCAGCTCAAATTGCACGCGAGGTAGGGAATCGGTTGGTATTGGGGCAATCGCTGGTGGACCTTGCAAACATCTCCTGGGACCGTGGGCGCGTAGATCCTGATGACCCTTCCTTTATGGAGGGCTTATCGCTTCTGCGGGAAGAGGGAGATCTCTCGGTCCTTGCGCGTGGTCTGAATATGCTTGCAATGTCGCACCTGCGCGTGGGCAATGGGGACAAAGCCATCGCGGCGGCCGAAGAGGCGCGTCAGGCCGCTGAGCAGGCCGGGGACAAATCCAAAGAGGCCACCAGCCTCAGCTATCTTACCGTCATCAACTTGTACCTCAGTCGGTACGACGAGGCGATCCGTCACGGGCGGGCCGCGCTGGCCATGGCCCAGCAGATCGAGGATCATCGGCGCACCGCCTTTACGATGGATTTCCTCGCTCGTGTTCAGTTAGCGCTTGGCGAGTGGGGTGAGGGGATTCAGTTGCTCGAGGAGAGCCTGCCGCTGGTGCGCGAGTTCGCACTCGGATACGTGCCATGGGCCCTGTTGTGGCCGGGCTTGGCGTTTGAAGAAATCGGAGATCTTGAACGGGCCGCGGCGCATTTCAGAGAGTGCGCTGCGATCGATAGGGCCTCCGCCGCGTTCTGGCAGCCGATCGTGATATCCCGAGCCGTGTACGCAAAGCTGACGAATGACCGAGATCTGCTCGCGCGGGTCATCCACGAAATGGACACGCTGCCATGGGACGAGTTCACCCCCGGGGCCACAGAGCCGCTGTTGCCCGTGGGTGAAGCATTTGTGGCCTTCGGCGCCTATGATGCCCTCGAGCGCCTCGTAAACGCACAACGAGCAAACGCCGAGCGACTGGGTGCCCCATCATATCTGGCGGCGCTCGAGATTCTGCAGGCGCACCTGGCCGCGCATCAAGGAGATCGCGACGGGGCGCGTGCGCACATTGAACAAGCACTGACGTGGAGTAACCGGTCTGGCAACGTCCTCTTGGAAAGGCACGCACGAGAACTCGGGTTGAAGCTACGCGATAGTGCTGCAGAGCGCGAGAAGCTGCGGAACCTGCTGCGGCGCCTGGCCGCCTCGCTCCCAGAACAGCTGCGCACAACCTTCCTCGCCAGCCCTCGCGTGACGGGGGTTTTGGCAGGCACGATCTAGGCGGTATATTATTGGATGGCCAAGGGTGAGGTGCAGGAGCCCGGTTGAACTGGCGGCACTGGAAATGCCGTAGGGGTGCAAGCCTCTCGTGGGTTCGAATCCCACCCTCACCGCCAGTTAGGAAATGAAGCAGTTGGCTCGCCCGCTACGCGGGCTCGCCAGCCGTTTTTCGGGGAGATTTCAAGCCGTTTTGAATTCAGCGTAAAGTTCGAGCCGACATTTTTGAGAAATGCGCTGATTTGCGTTTTATCGCCGTGCGACAAAAGAATTTTGGCTTCAATAGAAGAATTGTTATAATTATTAACAAGGTAGAAATATGGAACTACCGAAAAATAATAACAATTAAAAACAATAATAATTGAAGAGAAGAATAAAAATATGAATCCAAACAAAGCGTTGTGGGAGAAAGGCGACTTTACCCAGATTGCCGCCTTCATGCGTCAATCTGGCGAAGCAGTCGTTAAGTCTCTCGGGATAACGACACCGCTGCGGGTTTTGGACCTCGGCTGCGGAGATGGCACTACGGCAGTTCCTCTAGCCCTTTTGGGGGCTGAAGTTGTTGGAATCGACATTGCCAAGAACCTCGTTGACGCCGGGAACAAACGAGCTGCGGAGGCGGGTCTCAACCGACTGACATTTCAAGAGGGAGATGCGAGCAACCTGCAAGGGATCAGTGACCATTTGTTTGATTTGACCCTCTCTGTATTCGGCGCCATGTTTGCTCCCAAGCCCTTCGACGTAGCCAAGGAGATGGTCCGTGTTACAAAGCCGGGTGGTCGTATCGTGATGTGCAACTGGATCCCAAACGATACAACTTCATTCGTGTCGCAACTGTTGAAGATAAGCTCATCGTTTATGCCGCCTCCTCCTGAAGGCTTCGTTAGTCCAATGACGTGGGGTGTGGATACTCACATCATCGAGCGTTTTGGCCAGGCCGGCGTGCCCAAGGAGAAAATCTCCATGGTCAAGGACACATACTCCTTTATATCGCCTGACAAAAGCCCGGCAGATGTCATCGAATCCTTTAGACGTTTCTATGGCCCAACAATGAACGCTTTCGAAGCGGCTCAAAAGAGCGGGAAAGTGGAAGAGCTCCACAGCCAACTTTTGGAACTGGCGAAAGCGCAAAACAAGAGCACTGACGGCGGCACTTCAATACCTGCTACCTTCTTGCGAGTGACTGTTAATCGTTGAAGGGCATCTTGTTAAGCGCAGGAGCCTTCTGAAGTCGCCCCGAAGCGCTCCCGCGTGTCCACCCAGGCGCCCGAACTATTGAAGAAGGTTTCCCTCTTCGCAGCGCTGGACGATCAGGCCCTCGCGCGCTTGGCTTCAAATCTGCGCAGGCGTCAGTTCCGAAAGAATACAATCATCTTCCACAAGGATCAGGCCGGGGACGCGCTCTACCTTGTCGAGTCTGGCCACGTGCGGATTTTTCTCCCCACGGAAAGCGGTGAGGAACTCACGGTCGAGATCGCCCGGGTGGGAGATGTGTTTGGCGAACTGGCGCTCCTTGACGGCCGGCCGAGGTCTGCGAGCGCGGAGACGCTCGAGGACACATCGACGCACGTCTTAAGCCGCGAGGACTTTCAGCGATTCCTCTCGGCGACGCCTGAGTTTGCCAACTCTCTCATTGCGCTATTGAGTACGCGCATCCGGCAGATCACAGAATATGCTGAAAGTCTTGCGTTTCTGGACATTCATGGGCGCGTCGCGCGCGTTCTCCTCCAGATGGCCGAGCGTCACGGTACCAAGACCAGCAACGGCACCGAAATCGACTTCGACCTCACCCAGGCAGAGCTCGCCAGCATGATCGGAGCGACGCGCGAACGCGTCAATCGAGCTCTTACCTCATTCCGGTCCCAGGGGCTGATTGAACTGCAAGGCAAGAAGGTCGTCCTCTTGGATCCTGCCCGCCTCCGGCAACGCGTTTATTAACCGGTAGCGGCCGTAGGCTTGATGAACCGGCGCGCTGCAAGAGCCTGCCGGATCGCCGCGAGCAAGCCGCGTCTCGGAGCCGGCCGGCGCGCCACTTCCGCACGGCGCGTGAGCCGGTACTGTTCGGCTTCGCGCAGCCGATCCTGCATGATGTACTTGCTCGTCATCTCGTTCAACATCGAGTTATTAAGCATCGTTCCTGCCTCCTCGCCGGTTGGCATTTGTCTGCTCGTAACATAACTTGCAACTCAAACCTCGCACGATGAACCGGTCATACGGGACGCGTGCCGCTAATCACTAGAGCTCCTTGGCCGCCTCTCCGCCGTGCTGGCGGTTTGAATCGTACAGCGCGAACGCCCGCTTCGTCGGGCTGCTGTAATTTGCTGCCGTTGCGCATCGCGCGCAACAGGCGCTCCCCCTCACTGTTGTAGTGTGGGATCTTGCCGAGTTCTCTAACGAGGGTTGAGAGCCACGTTCGAAGACCAGTCACTGCCATGACCCCTACCTCCTATGTGCCTGCATGAGTTCAATGTACGTAAAGTGATCCGAGAGGGCGATCTCGGCCGTCACAGGGTTCCTGTGACATTTGTCACAGGCGGATTGACGCTGCTGAACGGGAATGTCTATCATAGACAGGCTGAAAGGCCATGAATACAAACTGGAAGAGCATGGGGCGCACTGCGTGGGAGTTTCTCAAGACCCTACTTATCGCGTTTGTCCTGGCGCAACTGATTATGGTCTCGGTTGCGCAGGCCTTTCAGGTCGAGCAGTACTCGATGGAACCCACACTATTGCCCCGGGACCGGGTGCTGGTGGACAAACTCACGTACCGCTTCCGTGATCCGCACCGGGGAGATATTGTCGTTCTGAAGTATCCACTGAACCACCAGCGAAACTACATCAAACGTGTGGTTGCCCTGCCGGGCGACCGCCTGCAGGTAAAAGAAGGGAAACTCTTCATCAATGGGATCCGAACGCAGGAGCCCTATTTGAACGGAATTCCTCAAGGCAACTACGGACCGGCTCGTGTCCCAACGAACTCCGTGTTTGTGATGGGCGACAACCGGAACAACAGCGAGGACAGCCGTGCTTTTGGATCGTTATTGAGGGGATTGATTGTGGGGCAGGCGCTCTTAGTTTACTGGCCGCCAAACCGAATCAGGCTGCTCTTTAACCGCTGAAATAGTACAATGTGAAGGGTCGTGCTAGGTGGGGAGCTAGCGGTTCCCTGTACCCGCAAGCCGCTATAGCGGGACGGAACTCCCTTCCGAGACGACATCTTTCAGGGTCTGGCCGGTGTATGAGGCGACGACGGCCGGGTCCTGCGCAACGAGATCTGACCAACCCCGCCAGGTCCGGAAGGAAGCAACGGTACGTCAGTGCTCTCGTGTGCCGCGGGCACACCTGGTCCGAGCCGCGTGCATCGAGACCGCCTGGAAGATGACCGCCGACGACGGGTGCACGACCCATAACCTCTCACTCTCCATCAAATATCCCACCGATATATTGTTCCAAAAACCGCCACAACGTTATTAATCGCGTGAATGACGACCGCGGGTACCAAAGAGCCTGTGCGCTCCAATGTGTATGCGACAACGACCCCCAGCACGAAGATCGGCAGGAAGTGAACTACCTCCAGATGCACCACACCGAAAAACGCTGCCGAAGCCAGCGTTGCTGTAAGTACTCCCCATCGCGCGCGTAGGCCTCGGTAGACGAACCCGCGGAAAAAGATTTCTTCTGCCACCGGCACGACCACACACAAGACCAGGAGTACCCAGATCAGATCCGCGGCCGTGACCCCTGACGTCAACACTTCCGTTACCGGATTTCTCAAGTGCTCTGCCTCGGCCATCTGCTTGGCGCGCTCAGGCCCGACGACGGCGCCGACGAGCGCGGTCGACACCTCTTCCACGCCCGCGCTGATGAACACCATCGCCGCGGCGAGCACGGCCCCGACACCTACCAGTACGGGCAACCGGTCGGTGCGCAGCCCCAACAGTTCCGGGGGCTGACGGTATCGTCGAGTGACGACGTACAACGAAAGCGCGGCGAGCAGCGCGCTCTGAACAACAGCGTAGATTGAGAACTCTCGAAGTTCCGGCGCCTCGCCGATGCCGAGCGATGCGGCAATCACAGGCAGCGTCAGCCCGAAGACCAACGCGATGCCGACGATCTCGCCCAGCCCCCACATAGCCGGTCGAGAGTCAAATTGGATGGGCTGATCGCATTGCAAACAGGTCGCTCTGTGGCTCAACGTCGCCGAGCCGCACGATGGACATCGCACCACTCCGCCTGGTGGCCGGGCAAACAGCAGGTAGAATGGCAGGACCAGGATGAGGAGCAGGAGCGTGCCGATCCCCCACAGCAGGGGCTCATTGCGGCGCCGGCCGAACCGGGCCCCGCTGTCACGATACACCCACAACGCGCAGGCGACAGACGCTAGGGTTGTTCCTATGAGAAATACAACAACAGCCTCAGGAATCTCTCGCATCACCCTCCTCAAAAAACGGGATAAAGGGATAATGGGATAGAGGGATAAACTCCCGCATCAATCACGTTATCCCTTTATCGCTTTATCCCGCTTTTGTCATCAGGGGCAAGGATAGCGTTTGCAAGCGGCGAATCAGAGGACGCGGAGCCAGGCACCAGTCGCTTCGCTACGATGCATGGCGAGGCGCAATCCCCTCGCCCTGGACCCGAGCGGAGCGAGTGGTTCAGGGTCTGGAGGATTTCGATGTCCCACGTGTCGTTCTACCGCAAGTGGCGCCCCAAGTCTTTTGAAGAAATCATCGGTCAGGACCGGGTCACACGAACGCTCCAGAACGCGATTCGCGCGAACCGCGTTGTCCACGCGTACCTGTTTGCCGGTCATCGCGGCACAGGGAAGACGACAACCGCACGTATCCTCGCGAAGGCGCTGAATTGCGCCCAGGGACCCACGCCGACTCCTGATAACACGTGCGCCAACTGTGAAGCGATCACGGGGGGCTATTCGGTGGACGTCATCGAGATCGACGCGGCGAGCAACCGTGGCATCGAGGAAATCCGCGAGCTGCGGGACCGGATCCGGTTGGTCCCGACCGAAGGGCGCTACAAAGTGTACATTATCGATGAAGCGCACATGCTCACCATGGAGGCGGCAAACGCGCTCCTCAAAACACTCGAAGAGCCGCCCGAGCATGCTGTGCTCATCCTTGTCACGACCGAGCCACACCGCCTTCCCCAGACGATCCTCTCCCGCTGTCAGCGCTTTGACTTTCGGCGCGTTTCTCAAAAAGAGCTCATTGCCCGGCTCCGGCACATCGCGTCGACCGAGGGCTTTGAGATCGAGGACAAAGCACTCACAATCATCGCGGGCAGCGCAGATGGCTCCGTACGGGACGCAGAGTCTGTGCTCGATCAACTCGCGGCGTACGCCGATGGGCCGATTACGGCTCGAGACGTCCTCATGGTCCTGGGCATCCTTGAGGAAGAAGTCGCGCTGAAGTTCGCTGATTCCATCATTGACAGGGACGTCATCGCGTGTCTCAGCCTCGTAAACCATGTCCTGGAGGAAGGGAAGGATCCCAGGCAGATCATCCGGACGATCCTGGACCACTTTCGAGATCTCATGGTCGCAAAAACTTCGGATAGTCCCAAGGATCTTTTGGACAGCACGGAGACGCGGCTCCAGATGCTACAGACTCAGGCCACGCGGGCGCCGGTCGAGGACATTCTGCGGACCCTCAACACCCTCGTCGCCACAGAGGCAGAAGCTCGCTGGAGTCCTCAACCCCGATTGTTGCTCGAGATTGCGCTCATCCGTCTGTGCCGGCCGGAGATGGATCCCACGCTCGAGGGACTGAGGACGCGTTTGCAGGCCCTTGAGCAGCGGCTCGGCGGCGAATCGCCTTCTCCCAAACCGGCCGGCTCAGAGAGGACGGCGGCGCCGGCCAGCGTGGAACCCAGCCGAACGTCAAGAGCGCCGGCGCGCGACGAGCTGAAAGCTCAAGAAGCGCAGAGCGCGACGATCGTGATCGGCGACGTGCGCCGGGCGTGGGCCCGGGTACTCGAAGAAGTGAAGCGGACGAAAATGTTTTGCCATGCGCTGCTGATTGAAGGCACCCCGGTTGAATTGAATGGCTCCACGCTTGTTGTGAGTTTGCGGACGGGCTTCAACTTCCACGTAGAAAATCTACACAAGCCAGAGAACCGAGACGTGGTGGAGGGCGCGCTCCAGCGTGTCTTCAACCACCGCCTGCGCCTGGAGTGCACGATTCACAGCGAAGACACGCGGCCGGAAGCCAAGCACCCGTTGGTGGAAGATCCTATGGTGAGCGCGGCCGTTCAGTTGTTCGGCGCCCAGGTCGTAGAAGTCAGGAAAACTGACTAACGACCATCGGCAGTTGAGGGTTGACCATGCGCGACATCGGCAAGATGATGAAGCAAGTACAGAAGCTGCAGCAAGACGTCGCGCGCCTGCAGGCAGAATTGAAGGACGAGCGAGTTGAAGCGACGGCCGGCGGCGGGGTGGTCAAAGCCATCGCCAACGGCCATGGTGAGATGCAGGAAATCATCATTGATCCTTCGGTCGTCGATCCAGGCGACGTGGGGATGCTGCAAGACCTGGTCCTCGCCGCAGTCAATGAGGCCCACCGATCTGCGAAACAGCGCGCCGACGAGAAGATGCGCGCAATCACCGGTGGGATGGGGTTGCCGCCTGG
>Ga0184610_1000242_pt1 | contig 13871 bp, 7 predicted proteins | sample PLM1_100_coex_FD_133011 | JGI IMG/M metagenome (GOLD analysis project Ga0184610, IMG submission 133011) | Groundwater sediment microbial communities from an aquifer in East River, Colorado, USA - PLM1_100_coex | ecosystem: Environmental > Terrestrial > Soil > Riparian zone | place: USA: East... | reverse complement strand
CCGCCGGCCCCGAGGCGTGCCGGCCCTCCGCCGGCCCCGAGGCGGTCCGGCCCTCGCTGTCCCCGACCAGCTCGGCACCGACCCGCCGGGACGGGTCGACACCCTCGGCAGGGACGGCCCGGTCGGGTACGCCTGGCGGCGCGATGCCCTCGTCGGCGGCCATGCCGGCGAACAGGCCCGCCTCGTCGTACTCGCCGGTCGCCTCGAGGTCGAAGATGCCCCGGTAGATCGCCTGGTTGAGCAGGGTCTGGCGGGCCTGGTCGCCCCAGATGGCGCTGACCTGGCCGCGCCAGCGCTCCTGCAGGAAGCGCTCGAGCGCGCCCCGTGGGTCGGGGAGCCTGGCCTCGGCGTCGGCGTCGGCGGCGGCGTGCTCGCAGAGCGCGCCGGCCGCGCGCCAGGCGCAGAACGCCGCCTGGCAGGGCCCGTAGCCGAGGCGGAGGGCGCGCCTGAGGTCCTCGAGCTCGGTCACGCCGCCGGCGATCGCCTCCCGTACCTGGTCCCTGGTGACCAGCTCGCACTCGCAGACCAGCTCGCCGTAGGCGCCCTCCGCCTCGATCCTGGCCAGCGGGCCGGCCAGCTGGTGGTACCCGTGGTCGGCTCCGGGGAGCATCTCGGTGGCGGTCGTGCACGGGGTGGTCACCCCCATGCGCGGGGCGAGCTGGTCGACGAGGTGCTCGGCCATCTGGCGGCAGGTGGTCAGCTTCCCGCCGACGATGCTGAACATGTTGGCGAGCCCGTCCCGGCTCGCGTGGTCCAGCACGGTGAAGGTCCGGCTCACCTCCCGGGTGTCGCCGCCGGAGCCCGCGCCGTCGCCGTCCCGCACCTGTTCCGTCGGCGGATTGTAGAGCGGGCGGGAGCCGGCGAAGGCGCGCAGGACCCGGCCGTGGCCGATCGAGGGGACCATCTGGGCGCACATGTCGACCATGCGGTCCACGTCGGCCGGGGGCACCGAGATGTCGTCGGGGTCGGGCACCTGGACCGAGGTCGTGCCGAGGATGGCGACCTCGTGCTGGGGCACGATGATGTCCCCGTCGGCCGGCTTGCGGCAGGCGTTGACCACCCCGCGCACGTAGCGGCTGGCCATGACGACCATGACGCCCTTGCCGGCGATCATGTGGATGGGCACCCCGGCCAGCTCACCGACGCGCCCGGCCCACGCGCCGGCCGCGTTCACCACCCACTGGCAGCCGATGAGGCGGTCCTCGCCCGCGACCTTGTCGTGCACCCGGACGGCGGTCAGGCGGTCGCCGTCGCGCTCGAAGCCGACCACCGGATGGCGCTGCAGGGCAAGGCAGCCCCGGGCCTCGGCGTCGGCGACCATCGACCGGATGAGCCCCCAGGAGTCGATGCCGCCGTCGGGCACGGCGAAGGCGGCCTCGATCCGGTCGGCCAGGAGCGGCTCCCGCCGGCGCGCCTCGGCCGCGGTCAGCTCCTCGACCGGGATGCCGGACTGCTCGCACCCGGCCGTGAACTGCTCGGCGTAGGCCGGGTCGTCGGACGGGAGCAGCACGAACATCCCGCCGACGTCCTCGACCGTGTGCGCGGCGACCCGGCGCAGCACGGTGTTCTCCTGGATGCACTCGCGGGCCGACTCCTGGTCGCGGACGGCGTAGCGGGCGCCCGAGTGGAGCAGGCCGTGCCAGCGCCCGGAGGTGCCCGTGCCGAAGTCGGAGCGGTCGACAAGGATCGCGGGCACGCCCCGCAGGGCGAGGTCGCGCAGCACCGCCACCCCGGTCACGCCGCCGCCGACCACCACGACCTGGGTCTCGAGGCTGGTCACCTGTCCCTCCTTTCCTCGCCGCCCTCGGGGTCGGCTCCGCCGGCCCCGCGCTCCCCGTCGCGCTCTGGCGCGCCGGCCTCCGCCTGCCCCTCGTTCTCGGCACCGGGCGAGCCGACCCGCACCGCCCCCATCCCGGACGGCTGCCGGACCGAGGGGCTGCCCCTGACCCCGCGGGACCCGTCGTCGCCGTCGGAGCGCCGGGTCGCGACCCCCCCGGGCGTCGCGGCGATCCCGGGCAGCTCCCGGTTGACCAGGCCCTGCTCGAGGTACCAGCGCACCGTCGCCTCCATTGCCGCACGGATCGGGGTGTAGCGCACGCCGAGCTCCCGCTCGGCCCGCGAGCCGTCGTAGAGGTGGGGGTGGCCGAGGGTGCGCACGCTCTCCCGGCAGAGGCTCGGCTCGTGGCTCCGCCATCTCGAGACCAGCTCGACGCCGGTGGCCATGGCCATGGCCACGCCGAGGGGCAGGGTGCGGGGGCGCTTGCGCAGCCCGGCGATCTCACCGATCAGGTCGATCGCCTCGACGTTGGACAAGGTGGCGGTGTTCAGCACGTAGCGCTGGCCGGGCATGCCCCGGGTCTCGGCCAGCAGATGGCCGGACACGCAGTCCTCGGTGTAGCAGAGGCCGAACCGGGCCGGCAGGTCGAACGGGAGCCTGCCGTTGAGGTAGTCGATGAACACCTTGGCCGTGCCCGTGGTGCGGCCCGGGCCCTGGACCGAGCTGGGGTTGACGGCCACCACGTCAAGCCCGTGGAAGCTGAGGGCAACCTGCTCGGCCTCGAACTTCGAGCGCGCGTAGTGGGAGGTGAACTCGCCCGGCTGGGCGGTCTTCTCGTCCACCACGCGGGTCCCGTCCCCGCCCAGGGTCGCCGCCGAGCTGGTGTAGACGACCCGGCGGACGCCGGCCTTGCGGGCCGCCTGGAGCACCCGCCGGGTGCCCTCGACGTTGACGCGGTAGAGCGGGGCCGGGTCGGCCAGGCAGAGCCGGTTCATGCCCGCCACGTGGTAGACGACGCCGCAGCCGTCGGCCGCCCGCACCAGCGCCTCGTCGTCACCGAGGGCGCCCAGGGCCAGCTCGACGCCGCTGGTGACGGCCAGCCGCTCGCGGTCGGCGGGCTTGCGGACGAGCACCCGCACCGCCCGGCCCTCGCGCACCAGCCGCGTCAGCAGCAGGCCGCCGACGAAGCCGGTCGCCCCCGTGATCAGGACACGGTCACTCACCGGGATGCGCCCGCCCTCGTCACCGGTTCTCCCTCACCAGGTCGCCGAAGCGGGCGAAGTAGTCCAGGGCCGAGGCGGCGCTCACGACCGCCACGGCCAGCATGGCCCACTCGTCGAGCCAGAGCGCGCCCAGACGCACGGGCGGCCGCAGGATGGCCAGGGTGATGCCGACCACCTGCACGTTGAACTTGAGCTTGCCCCAGATGGAGGCGGAGATCACCACCGACGCGGACGCCGCGACCGCCCGCAGGCCGAGCACGGCGACCTCCCGGGCGATCACCACGAAGGCCACCCAGACGTCGACCCGGTCGACGGCGAGCAGGCCGAGCAAGGCGCCCATCACGAGCAGCTTGTCGGCCGTGGTGTCGAGGAAGTTGCCCAGGGTCGTGACCTGCTGCCAGCGCCGGGCAAGGTAGCCGTCCACGAAGTCGGTGAAGGAGGCGACCAGGAAGACCAGGGCGGCGAGCACCTTGGCGTCGTCGGGGCCGCCCCCGGCGACGAGCAGGGCGAGCAGCACGGGCACGAGCACGATCCGGACCAGGGTGATCCGCGTGGACAGGGTCAGCGTCCCCATCGAACCTCCCTTGCTCGCTCGGACCGGCTGTAGTCCGAATCCTACGACTGGAAGGGGCATTTCCCCCAGGGGCAGCTTGCAAGCAACCTGGAGCCCGAGCTCCCCGACGCCCAGGAGGCGGATCTGCTCGACCTGCTCATGATGCCATCGAGAGCGCCGGGACTCCTAGATCTCCACGTCGATCTCCACGTCGTCGTAGATGCGCGCGGCGGCGAGGCGGCCGTTCGGGGTGCGCTCGTAGCAGGCCACCCCGGCCTGGGGCTCGAGCACCCGGTCGCCCCAGGAGACCACGTTGTACTCGAGCACGGTGCAGGTGCCGTCGTCGGTCGCGGTGCAGTGCTCGAGCGGGAGGCCGCCCACCGCGAACAGCGTGCTGTAGAAGCGTGCGAGCCCCTCGGGTCCCTGGTGCAGGTGGCGGCCGCCGCTGGGCTCACGGGCGTAGCCGTCGGGCTCGAACAGCTCGAGGACGGCGTCGAGCTGGCCGGCGCCCAGCGCCGCCTGGTAGCGCTGGACGACGGGGGGCAGGACCAGGTCGGCCCGCTCGGGCAGCAGCGGCGGTCGCACCCGGTGGGCACCCTCGAGCGGCCACAGGCTGTGGTAGGCGCGGACGGTGGCCAGGCGGTCGCCGTCGCGCTCGCCGACCAGCGCGACCGGCAGGTCCATCTGTCCGTTCCCGTCGTCCAGGAGCAACACCGACTCGACCACGGTGCGCGGGCCGCCCCGGGTCGTGCGCCCGGGCACCAGGCGGGCGTCCCGCTCGTCGAGCCAGTCGGCGGTGGCGGCGGCGAACGCCTCCACCGCCTCGACGCCGGCCACCCGCCCGGCCCGCGGGTCCTCGATCACCGGGTTCCGCCCGAACAGGCCCACGAACGCCTGGGGCCGGCCCTCGACCAGCAACGGCAGGTAGGCCGTGAGCGGCTCGCTGGCAAAGTCGGTCATTGCTGCGAGACGCCGCTGAACGCCTTGACCAGCGTCTGGCTCGACTCGGCCAGGTGGGCCCGCATGTGCGCCGCCGCCGCCTCAGGGTCGCGGGCGCCGATGGCGGCGACGATGCGCTGGTGCGCCGAGGTCTCGGCGATCGAGGTCAGGTGGCCCCCGAGCTCGGGCATCAGGTGCAGCAGGCGCTCCACCTCGTCGAGCAGCCCCTCCAGGACCTTGATGAGGCGCCCGTTGCCGGCCGTCTCGGCCAGCGTCAGGTGGAAGGCGCGGGCCGAGCGCATCGCGGCCTCGTAGGACGCCTCCTCGTCGGCCTGGACCCTGGCCGCGCCCCGCAGGCGCTGCAGCAGGGCCTGGGAGCCGCTGGCGGCCGCGTCGGCCGTCACCTGGGGCTCGAGGAGCTGGCGGAGCGCGAACACCTCCCGCACGTCCTCGAGCGACAGCGGCCGTACCAGGTAGCCCTTGCGGGGCAGGACCACGATCCACCCGTCCTGGACGAGCAGGCGGAGCGCCTCCCGGATCGGGGTCTTGCTGACGCCGAAGCGGGTGGCCAGGTCGTTCTCGATCAGGGGTGCGCCGGGCCGGATGCCAGCGGTCAGGATCTCCCGCTTGAGCGCCTCGTAGGCCAGCTCGGTGAGGGAGGCTCGCCGGCCGGGTCCGGCCTCACCGCCCTGCTGCGGCGGTGGGATGCCGCCGCTGGGGACCGCCAGCCTGTCGACCATCGTCACCCATCCTGAGCGATGAGAGAATCGAGAGAACCGAGAACCGCAGGAGACGAGGATCGCACGCTCGTCCCTCTCCGGCAGGTATGTCGCAAGTATACGAGCGGTGACGGCGACGGCCCGGGCCGCAAGGCCCGGGCCGTCGCCGGTCCCGTTGGGGTCTACGACTCCTCGAAGGCGTCGAACTCCTCGGGGACGTAGCCGGTGCCGGCGTCGACCTCGACCAGCTCGCCCTCGGCACCTTCGACGGTGCCGATCGGGTTGCCATCCTCGCCGTAGTACACGCCGTCGTAGCTCTCGTAGGTGTTGCCGAACGCGTCCATCGCGTAGGCCGTGGTCGGCATCTCGGCCAGGATCGGGGCGACGCTGCGGTAGCGCACCATGCCGGTCCCGGCCGGGATCAGCTTGCCGATGATCACGTTCTCCTTGAGGCCGAGCAGCGAGTCGCTCTTGCCCTCGATGGCCGCCTCGGTGAGCACGCGGGTGGTCTCCTGGAAGGAGGCCGCCGACAGCCACGACTCGGTCGCGAGCGACGCCTTGGTGATGCCGAGCAGCTCGGGACGGCCGTTGGCCGGGGTCCTGCCGGCTTCCAGCGCCTCCCGGTTGGCCCGCTCGAACGTGGCCCGCTCGACCAGCTCGCCGGGCAGCAGCTCGGTGTCGCCGCCCTCGAGCACGGTGACCCGCTTGAGCATCTGGCGCACGATCAGCTCGATGTGCTTGTCGTGGATGGTCACGCCCTGGGAGGTGTAGACCTTCTGGACCTCGTCCACCAGGTGCACCTGGGTCGCCCGGATCCCGAGCACCCGCAGCATCTCCTTGGGGTTCGGGGTGCCGTCGATGAGCGGCTGGCCGACCTCGATCTCCTGGCCGTCCTCGACCCGGAGCCGGGCCCGGCGCGGCACGATCACGGTCCACTCCTCGCCCTCGTCGGAGGTCACGGTGACCTGGACGCCCTTCTCGACGTGCTCGACGGTCACCCGGCCGGAGAACTCGGCGATCGGGGTCATGCCCTTCGGGGTGCGGGCCTCGAACAGCTCGACCACGCGGGGCAGGCCGTGGGTGATGTCCTCGCCGGCGATGCCGCCGGTGTGGAAGGTCCGCATCGTGAGCTGGGTGCCCGGCTCGCCGATCGACTGGGCGGCGATGATGCCGACCGCCTCGCCGATGTCGACCAGCCGGTTGGTGGCCAGGCTGCGCCCGTAGCAGAGCTGGCAGACGCCGACCTTGGACTCGCAGGTGAGCACCGAGCGGCACAGGACCTCGCCCACACCGTGCTCGACGAGCGCGTCGATCACCAGGTCGTCGACCTCGGTGCCCGCCTCCAACAGCACCTTCTGCGCCTTGGAGTCGGGCACGACGACGTCCTCGGCCAGGATGCGCGAGAGCGCCTGGCTCTCGACCGGCCGGGACCGGACCCAGTCGTACTCGCCCTTCGCGCCGGGCCTGGGCCGGCGCACCGCGGTCGTGACCGGGATGCCGCGCTCGGTGCCGCAGTCGTGCTCGCGCACGATCACGTCCTGGGTCACGTCGACCAGGCGCCGGGTCAGGTACCCGGAGTCGGCCGTGCGCAGGGCGGTGTCGGCCAGCCCCTTGCGGGCGCCGTGGGTCGAGATGAAGTACTCGAGCACGGTCAGGCCCTCGCGGAAGTTGGCCTTGATCGGCCGGGGGATGATGTCGCCCCGCGGGTTGGCGACCAGCCCGCGCATACCGGCGATCTGGCGGACCTGGGTCATGTTCCCGCGCGCGCCCGACGTGGCCATCATGTAGATGGGGTTGAAGGGCTCCTGCCGGAAGCGCTCCTCCATGTCCTCACGGACCCGCTCGGTGGCCTCGGTCCAGATCTCGATGAGCTCCTGCCGGCGCTCGTCGTCGGTGATGATGCCCTTGCGGAACTGCGACTCGACCTTCTCGGCGCGCTTCTCGAACTCGTCGAGGATCTGCTGCTTGCGCGGCGGCTTGAGCACGTCCTGGATGGACACGGTCACGCCGGCCCGCGACGCCCAGTGGAAGCCGAGGGTCTTCATGTTGTTCAGGACCTCGGCGGTCATGGTCTGGTCGTAGCGGTCGGCGATGCGGCCGACCAGGGTCGACAGCTCGCGGTTCTGCAGCGTCTCGTTGACGAACGGGAGGTCGTCGGGCAGCGCCTCGTTGAACAGCAGGCGCCCCACGGTGGTCTCGACCTTGCCGTCGTCCTCCACGTCGGCCCGCTTGCCCGCGGGCAGCCGGACCACGATCGGGTCCTGGAGCTGGATCGACTTGAAGTCGTAGGCCATGACCGCCTCGGCCACCGAACCGAACGCCCGCAGTCTGACGCTTGGTTCGGTGGCATCGGTGCTCTTCTTGGAGCCCTTCGTCGCCGAAGGCGTCGACCCGTTGGCGGCGTCAGCCGCGGGTGTCTTGTAGGTGAGGAAGTAGATGCCGAGGACCATCTCGTGGGTCGGGACCGCGATCGGCCGGCCGTTGGCGGGCGACAGGATGTTGTTGGTCGACAGCATCAGGATGCGCGCCTCTGCCTGCGCCTCGGCGGACAGGGGCACGTGCACGGCCATCTGGTCGCCGTCGAAGTCGGCGTTGAACGCCTTGCAGACCAGCGGGTGGATCTGGATGGCCTTGCCCTCGACGAGCACCGGCTCGAACGCCTGGATGCCCAGGCGGTGCAGGGTCGGCGCCCGGTTGAGCAGCACCGGGTGCTCGCGGATGACCTCCTCGAGCACGTCCCAGACCTGCGGCCGGGAGCGCTCGACCATGCGCTTGGCCGACTTGATGTTCTGGGCGTAGGAGAGGTCCACCAGCCGCTTCATCACGAACGGCTTGAACAGCTCGAGGGCCATCTGCTTGGGCAGCCCGCACTGGTGGAGCTTCAGCTCCGGTCCGACCACGATGACCGAGCGGCCCGAGTAGTCGACGCGCTTGCCGAGCAGGTTCTGGCGGAAGCGGCCCTGCTTGCCCTTGAGCATGTCGGACAGGCTCTTGAGTGGCCGGTTGCCCGGCCCGGTGACCGGCCGGCCACGGCGGCCGTTGTCGAACAGCGCGTCGACGGCCTCCTGGAGCATGCGCTTCTCGTTGTTGACGATGATCTCGGGCGCGCCCAGGTCGAGCAGCCGCTTGAGCCGGTTGTTGCGGTTGATGACCCGCCGGTACAGGTCGTTCAGGTCGCTGGTGGCGAAGCGGCCGCCGTCCAGCTGCACCATCGGGCGCAGGTCGGGCGGGATGACCGGGATGCAGTCGAGCACCATGCCGAGCGGCGAGTTGCGCCGGCCGACGAAGGCGCTGACCACGCGCAGGCGCTTGATCGCGCGCTGCTGCTTCTGGCCCTTGGAGGTCGCGATGACCTCGCGCAGGCGGGCCTGCTCCTCCTCGATGCCCTCGCGCAGCAGCAGGTCCTTCATGGCGTCGGCGCCCATGCCGGCCGAGAAGTACTCGCCGAAGCGCTCGCGCAGCTCGCGGTAGTACTGGTCGTCGGCCAGGAGCTGCTTCGGGGTCAGGTTCTTGAACATGTCGAGGACCCGTTCCAGCAGCTCGACCTGGGCGGCCGCCTTCTGGGCGATGTCCTTGAACGCGCGCTCGGCCTCGTTACGGGCCTTGCGGCGCTGGTCGGACTTGGCCCCCTGGGCCTCCAGCTCGGCCAGGTTGGCCTCGAGCTGCGCCTTGACCTCTTCCTCGCGCTTCTGCTTCTCGACCTCGACCTGCTCGCGCTCGTGGGCGATCTCGGTCTCGATCCGGGGCAGGTCGTCGTGCCTGCGGTCCTCGTCGACCCAGGTCACCACGTTGGCCGCGAAGTAGATGATCTTCTCGAGGTCCTTCGGCGCCATGTCGAGCAGGTAGCCGAGGCGGCTGGGCACGCCCTTGACGTACCAGATGTGGGTGACCGGTGCGGCCAGCTCGATGTGGCCGATCCGCTCACGGCGCACCTTGGCCCTGGTCACCTCGACGCCGCAGCGCTCGCAGATGATGCCCTTGAAGCGGACGCGCTTGTACTTGCCGCAGTAGCACTCCCAGTCCCTGGTCGGGCCGAAGATCTTCTCGCAGAACAGGCCGTCCTTCTCGGGCTTGAGGGTGCGGTAGTTGATGGTCTCGGGCTTGCGCACCTCACCGTTGGACCACATGCGGATCTGCTCGGCCGTTGCCAGGCCGATCCGCAGCTCGTCGAAGTAGTTGACGTCGAGCAACTTAGACCTCCTCGACCGACGAGGGCTCCCGCCGGCTCAGGTCGATGCCAAGCTCCTCCGCGGCCCGGAAGACGTCCTCGTCCGTCTCCCGCATCTCGATCTCCTGGCCCTCGGCCGAGAGCACCTCGACGTTCAGGCAGAGGGACTGCATCTCCTTGATGAGCACCTTGAAGGACTCCGGGATGCCGGGCTCGGGGATGTTCTCGCCCTTGACGATCGCCTCGTACACCTTCACGCGACCGAGGACGTCGTCGGACTTGATGGTGAGCAGTTCCTGCAGGGCGTAGGCGGCGCCGTAGGCCTCGAGGGCCCAGACCTCCATCTCGCCGAAGCGCTGGCCGCCGAACTGCGCCTTCCCGCCCAGCGGCTGCTGGGTGATCATCGAGTACGGGCCGGTCGAGCGGGCGTGGATCTTGTCGTCGACCAGGTGGAGCAGTTTCAGGATGTAGATGTAGCCGACCGTGACCGGCGACGGGTAGGGCTCGCCGGTACGGCCGTCGTAGAGGATGGCCTTGCCCTCGGAGTCCACCAGCTTGCGCTGGTCACCGGTGATCGGGTCCTGGTAGGTGCCCAGGGTCGCGGTGAGCAGGTCCTCGATGGCGGCCTCGTTGGCGCCGTCGAACACGGGCGTGCCGAGGTTGACCCGCCGCTTGCCCTGGTGGGCGTCCTCGGGGCTCCAGCCGGCCACCCTGGCCCAGTCGGGCACCCCGTCGAACGACCAGCCGTGCGCGGCCACCCAGCCGAGGTGGGTCTCGAGGATCTGGCCGATGTTCATCCGGCTCGGCACGCCGAGCGGGTTGAGGATCACGTCGACCGGGGTCCCGTCGGACAGGAACGGCATGTCCTCCTCGGGGAGGATCTTGGAGATGACGCCCTTGTTGCCGTGGCGCCCGGCCAGCTTGTCGCCGTCGGAGATCTTGCGCTTCTGGGCCACGTAGACCCGCACGAGCTGGTTGACGCCCGGGTTCAGGTCGTCGCCGGCGTCGCGCGAGAACACCCGCACGCCGATCACCTTGCCGGTCTCGCCGTGGGGCACCTTGAGGCTGGTGTCGCGCACCTCGCGCGCCTTCTCGCCGAAGATCGCACGGAGCAGGCGCTCCTCGGGGGTCAGCTCGGTCTCGCCCTTCGGGGTCACCTTGCCGACCAGCACGTCGCCCGGGGCGACCTCGGCGCCGATGCGGATGATGCCCCGCTCGTCGAGGTCCTTCAGCACGTCCTCGCTGACGTTGGGGATGTCCCGGGTGATCTCCTCGGCCCCGAGCTTGGTGTCGCGCGCGTCGACCTCGTGCTCCTCGATGTGGATCGAGGTGAGCACGTCGTCCTTGACCAGGCGCTCGGACAGGATGATGGCGTCCTCGTAGTTGTGGCCCTCCCAGGGCATGAACGCGACCAGGAGGTTCTTGCCCAGCGCGAGCTCGCCCGCGTCGGTGCAGGGCCCGTCGGCCAGCACGTCGCCGGCGGCCACGCGGGTGCCCTCGGTGACGATCGGCTTCTGGTTGATGCAGGTGCCCTGGTTGGAGCGCTCGAACTTGCGCATGCGGTAGGTCTTGGCCGACCCGTCGGCGTGCCGCACGGTGACCGTCTCGGCCGAGACGTCCTCGACCGTGCCGGGCTGCTCGGCCACGACCACGCCGCCGGCGTCGACCGCCACGCGGCCCTCGATACCGGTGCCGACCAGCGGCGCCTCGGACCGGAGCAGGGGCACCGACTGGCGCTGCATGTTGGCGCCCATCAGGGCCCGGTTGGCGTCGTCGTGCTCGAGGAACGGGATCAGGGCGGTGGCCACCGACACCATCTGGCGGGGGCTGACGTCCATGTAGTCGACCTCGGCGGGCAGCACGTTGGCGACCTCGCCGGTGACGCCGACGCCCTGGCCCGTGCCGTACTCGGCCCGGGCGGCGCTGCGCTGGCCGGACACGCCGGCCGAGCGGCTGCCCTGGCGGACCAGCACGCGGTCCTCGACGAAGTGGCCCTTGGCGTCGACCTGCGCGTTGGCCTGCGCGATCACGTGCAGGTCCTCGTCGTCGGCGGTCAGGTAGTCCACCTTGGCGGTGACCCGGCCGTTCTCGACCTTACGGTACGGCGTCTCCACGAAGCCGTACTCGTTGATGCGGGCGTAGGTGGAGAGGTTGCCGATGAGGCCGATGTTCGGACCCTCGGGGGTCTCGATCGGGCACATGCGGCCGTAGTGGGAGGGGTGGACGTCGCGCACCTCGAACCCGGCCCGCTCGCGCGAAAGCCCGCCCGGGCCGAGCGCCGACAGGCGGCGCCGGTGGGTCAGGGCGGCCAGCGGGTTGGTCTGGTCCATGAACTGCGACAGCTGCGAGGTCCCGAAGAACTCCTTGATGGCCGCGACCACCGGGCGGATGTTGATCAGGGTCTGGGGCGTGATCGCCTCGGCGTCCTGGGTGGTCATGCGCTCGCGGACGACCCGCTCCATGCGGGAGAGGCCGATGCGGACCTGGTTCTGGATCAGCTCGCCGACCGAGCGCAGGCGCCGGTTGCCGAAGTGGTCCTGGTCGTCGGTGATCGTGGTCGGGTCGCCCTCGTGGAGCCGGACCAGGTAGTCGACGGTGGCGATGATGTCGTCGCGGGTCAGGGTCAGCTCGCGGTGGGTGTCGTCCAGGCCGAGCTTCTTGTTCAGCTTGTAGCGGCCGACCTTGGCCAGGTCGTAGCGCTTGGGCTGGAAGAACAGCCCGTTGAGGAGCTGGCGGCCGGACTCGGCGCTGGGCGGCTCGCCCGGGCGCAGGCGGCGGTAGATCTCGACGAGGGCGTCCTCCTCGGTCCGGGTGTGGTCCTTCTCGAGGGTGAGCATCATCGTCTCGGACTCGCCGAAGCGCTCGCGGATCTCGGCGTCGGTCATGCCGAGGCCGCGCAGCAGTACGGTCACGGGCAGGCGGCGCTTGCGGTCCAGGCGGACGCCGACGGTGTCCTTCTTGTCGACGTCGAACTCCAGCCAGGCACCCCGGGCGGGGATGACCCGGCAGGAGGTCAGCATCTTGTCGAGGGTCTTGTCGGGCTCCTGCTCGAAGATGACCCCGGGCGAGCGGACGAGCTGGGAGGTGACCACCCGCTCGGTGCCGTTGATGATGAAGGTGCCCTGGTCGGTCATGACCGGGAAGTCACCCATGAACACCGACTGGGACTTGATCTCGCCGGTGGTGCGGTTCTGGAACTCGGCCTGCACGTGGAGCTTGCGCGAGTAGGTGTTGTCCTTCTCGCGGCACTCCTCGACCGAGTGCTCGGGCTCTTCGAAGCGGTGCTCACCGAAGGTGAGCGCCATCTGGCCGGTGAAGTCCTCGATGGGGCTGATCTCTTCGAAGGTTTCCCGCAGCCCGTCGGTGATCAACCACTCAAAGGACTGTCGCTGGATGGCGATAAGGTCAGGGATGGGAAGGATCTCGGGGATCTTGCCGAAGGAGAGTCGGGGCGAGACCGAGGTACGCGGGTCGCTCAAGTGGCGTCCCTCCCCTTTCGCGGGAAGTGGTGAACGGGTGCGCGGGCACGCCAAAGCCGGCACGGGCAGTGGGGTCAAGGGCGCGCGAAGACATGCGAAGGAGCAGTGTAGCGCTCCCCTACACTGCTGTCAACAGCGACTTGAGGGTCTGCGTGTGCACCTCTCAAACGTCGGGCTCGACGGGAGTGTGGCGCCCCCACCGGAGCGTGTCAAGAGAGTCAGTAGAGTCAGGCGAACGGCCATGCCTGGCCAAATAGGGTGTAACCCGTCATGGGCCTGGGTGGTGCCGGCCCGTGGGCCGGGTGGTGCCGGCCCGTGGGCCGGGTGGTGCCGGCCCGGGGCTCCGTTCTCCGCTCCGACAAGAGCAGTCGCTAGGAACGGGTCCCGGGCGGGCTTCCTTGTCGATCCGTCCTCCCACCTGATGCCAGGCTGGCCGTCCCCCCATCTGGTGCCAGGCCGGCCGTCCCCTACCTGGTGCCAGGCCGGCCGTCGGTGTGGGGTGGACTCGGGAGGGTGGTCGGGTGGTCGGGTTGGTCAGGGTGGTCGGGTTACTTGAGCTCGACGGAGGCGCCGGCGCCCTCGAGCTGGGCCTTGGCCTTTTCGGCCTGGTCGCGGGGGACGCGCTCGAGCACGGGCTTGGGGGCGCTGTCGACCAGGTCCTTGGCCTCCTTGAGGCCGAGGCTGGTGAGGGTGCGCACCTCCTTGATGACCTGGATCTTCTTCTCGCCGGGTGCGGTGAGGACGACGTCGAACTCGGTCTGCTCCTCCTCGAGCGGCGCGGCCTCGGCCGCGGCGCCGCCGGCCGGGCCGGCGGCGATGGCGACCGGGGCGGCCGCCGAGACCCCGAAGGTCTCCTCGAACTGCTTCACGAACTCCGACAGCTCAAGGAGGGTCATCTCCTTGAAGGCGTCCAGGAGGTCGTCGGTGGACAGCTTCGCCATGAGGGTTCTCCTTACCTCTCGGCCCCGGCCGACTCGGCCGCGGGTTCGTTCGTGTCGTTCGTGTCAGTGGTG
>Ga0184610_1000238_pt1 | contig 13950 bp, 8 predicted proteins | sample PLM1_100_coex_FD_133011 | JGI IMG/M metagenome (GOLD analysis project Ga0184610, IMG submission 133011) | Groundwater sediment microbial communities from an aquifer in East River, Colorado, USA - PLM1_100_coex | ecosystem: Environmental > Terrestrial > Soil > Riparian zone | place: USA: East... | reverse complement strand
CCATCGAGCCTGCGATTTTGAACGCGATGTCTGAACTATCCACCTCGTGATAGGATCCGTCGATGAGTGACGCCCTAAAATCCACGACGGGATACCCTGCGAGGACGCCGGATTCCGCTGCTTCGCGGATGCCGGCCTCGACCGGAGCAATGAACTCCCGCGGGATGTCGCCCCCCTTGATCTCATCCTCAAACTCGGTCCCGGCTCCGCGCTCGAGAGGCTCGAGCTCGATGACCACGTGGCCGTACTGGCCGCGGCCACCGGTCTGCCGGATGTACCGTCCCTCGGCTTTGACCGGTTTCCGGATGGTCTCCTTATAGGCGACCTGCGGCCGTCCGACGTTGGCCTGCACGCTGAACTCGCGCAGCATGCGGTCGACGATGATCTCCAGGTGCAGCTCGCCCATGCCGGCGATCAACGTCTGGCCGGTCTCTTGATCGAATCTCACCTTGAACGTGGGATCTTCTTCCGCGAGCTTGGCGAGGGCCGCGCCGAGCTTGTCTTGATCCGCCTTGGTCTTGGGCTCGACGGCGACGGCAATGACCGGCTCGGGGAAGTGCATCGATTCCAAGACAATGGGATGATCTTGATCACACAGCGTGTCGCCCGTCGTAGTGTCTCGAAGCCCGACGGCCGCGACGACGTTCCCAGCGTAGACCTCGGGAATGTCCTCGCGGTGATTCGCGTGCATCTGCAGGATGCGGCTCACGCGCTCCTTCTTGCCTTTGTTGGAATTGTAGACATACGAACCGGCCGCGAGCGTCCCCGAGTACGCACGGAAGTACGTGAGTTTCCCGACATAGGGATCAGTGACGATCTTGAACGCGAGCGCCGCAAATGGGGCCGATGGATCGGGCTTGCGTTCCTCGGGCTCGCCTGTTTCCGGGTTCTTGCCTACAACGGCATGCACATCGAGCGGGGATGGAAGAAAGTCCACGACCGCGTCCAGCAGCGGCTGCACGCCCTTGTTGCGGAACGAGGAGCCAGCGAGCACCGGCACGATCCGGTACGACAGCGTGCCGATTCGAAGGCCCTTCCGGATCTCGTCCTCGGACAATGTGTGGCCTTCGAGATACTTCTGGGTAAGGTCATCGCTCATCTCCGCCGCCGCTTCAATGAGCTTCTCGCGCATCTGCTCGGCCTGGCCGCGGAGCTCGAGGGGGATGTCAGTCTCGTCGGATCGTGTCCCGAGGTCGTCCAGATAGATAATGGACTTCATGCGAATGAGATCGATCACGCCTTCGAAGTTGTCCTCGGCGCCCATGGCAAGTTGCACAGGTACGGCGTTGGCGCCAAGGCGATCACGAACCATCGAAACGGTGCGGAGGAAATCTGCGCCGGTGCGATCCATTTTGTTAACGTACAGCACTCGCGGGACTTTATACCGGTCGGCCTGACGCCAGACCGTTTCCGACTGAGGCTGCACCCCTTCGACCGCGCTGACCACGACGATCGCGCCGTCGAGCACGCGGAGCGAGCGCTCTACCTCGACGGTGAAGTCCACGTGGCCGGGCGTGTCGATGATGTTGATGCGATGATCCCGCCACGAACAGGTCGTCGCGGCCGACGTGATGGTGATGCCGCGCTCGCGCTCCTGGACCATCCAGTCCATGGTCGCAGAGCCTTCGTCCACTTCCCCGATCCGGTGGACCCGGCCGGTGTAGAAGAGGATGCGCTCGGTCGTCGTCGTCTTGCCTGCGTCGATGTGTGCGACGATGCCGATGTTCCGGAGTTTGTCGAGCGCTATTGCCGTTGTCGTCATTACAGCCAAATTACGATCCTTTCCGGTCTACCACCGATAATGGGCGAACGCTTTGTTCGCCTCTGCCATCTTGTGCGTATCCTCACGCTTTTTCACGGCGCCGCCCTGGCCGCCCGAGGCGTCCAGAATCTCGGCCGCGAGCTTGTCAGTCATGGTGCGCCGGTCCTTGCGCTGGCGCGCGTAGTCCACGAGCCATCGCAGTCCGAGCGACATGCGGCGATCTGTCCGGACCTCGATCGGAACCTGGTAGGTCGCTCCGCCTACACGCCGGGGCCTGACCTCCAGGACCGGCATGATGTTGCGCAGCGCCTTGTCGAGCACGCCGACAGGATCCTGGCCGGCCTTCTCCTTGACCTGGTCAAACGCCCCGTACACGATGCGCTCGGCGACACTTTTCTTGCCGCGCATCATGATCTTGTTGACGAGCTTGTGCACCACCGGGCTCTCGAACAAGAGATCCGGCCCGACCTCACGCTTCGGCGCTTGACCCTTTCTCGGCATATCCTCTCTCCCTCACATCAGCTGAAGAGCTGGAGAGCTGAGAAGCTGGAGAGAACCGCTCTTACTCTTCAGCTTTCCAGCCTATTTCGGTTTCTTGGCCCCATACTTCGATCTGCCGCGGCGCCGGTCGGCCACGCCCGCCGCGTCGATCGTGCCGCGGATAATGTGGTACCGGATCCCCGGCAGATCACGCACGCGTCCCCCGCGGATCAGCACGACGGAGTGCTCCTGCAGGTTGTGCCCGATCCCCGGAATGTAGGCTGTGACTTCGGCACTGTTCGTCAAGCGCACACGCGCGATCTTCCGCAGCGCGGAGTTCGGTTTCTTTGGCGTCATCGTCCGCACCTGAATGCACACGCCGCGCTTCTGCGGGTTGCGCTCCAGCCGCGGTGACTTGCTCTTGTGAGCGAACTTCCGGCGGCCATGCCGGACCAGCTGCATAATCGTCGGCATTCCCTACCCCCAATTTCGGATCTCGAATTGTGGATTGCGGATTTCAAATCCGACATCGTCAATCCGCAATCTTCGTTCGGACATGCACCAACCCTGAACCCCTCTCTGGGGGTGCAGAGTGGGTGCGATGCCTCAGCTTCGCTGCCGCGAGGCTGGGTTATCGCTGCTCTAACCTATCTTCAGTTGATCTGCGCCATACGCGACACCGGAGGTTCGGTGTCCTGCGGCGCATATGAGAGCGCGGCCCCGGATCAATTGATCCGGCCAGCGGCCGGCGCCCCGATTCAAGCTGTAGGCTCTACCGTCCTCTGCCTTTGCCGAACCTACTACTTAATACGTCCTTCTATCTATTCCGGCGTCAGGATCGCGGCGGCAGCAGCGCCGACGCTGATCCCGCAGGCCCGGCCGATCTCCCGCATCGAGTCAACCTCCACGATCTCGAGGGTTGCACCCTTTGCGGCGGTCACGACACCTTCCACTACCCGGCGGTCGGCGTCTTTCGCGATGTAGACGACCTGCGCCCGCCCCCGGCCGATCGCCTTGGCCGTTTGGTTGGTACCCACGGCCCTGAACTCCGCAGACCTCAGACGCACCAGCGCATCAGCCTGCATCATTGTCGAGTCCCTTATACGCAGAGAACGCCCGGGACTACTACCCGGGCACGCAGGAAATTCTAGCATTGGGGTATAGGGGTGTCAACGCATCTGAAGGTTGTTCTCCTGATTCAACTCGGCTAGCGAGGTTCGCCGGAAGAACCGAAGAGGCGACGGGCACGTGCTTTCAGTGAGCTGATCTGGAACGAGTGCCCTGCCTCATGTTCCACCAAATGAAAGACAGCCCACTCAGGTGTCGTCTCCGCTGGGGATGAGATGAAATCGAGGATTTGTGGGTTTCTTACGACGAGAAAAGAGTCAGCGGCTCGAGGTTGTTGCCTGCGTGACAAACACGTCGTACCGCTTCGCCTTCAGTTCCTTCGCCAATCGGTTGGCGTCCTTGCGGTCGTGGAATGGACCAACCTGTACCTTGTATAGATCTGATGTCTGACGAACGGAGGCCCTGAAGCCATCGCGGCCTAACTGCTTTACGAGTACTTCTGCGTTTGCGCGGAGACGGAACGCGCCGACCTGGACGCGGAAGACCGGGTCTGCCGCACTGGCGACGGACCCGCTCGGGGAACTCGTGGTGACTGATGGTGACTCTGGCTCCGAGACAACTGGGCCGGGCTTCACCACGGGTCGTGCATCTGGAGCCCTGCGCACAGGTGGCAGGACTGGCTGCGTTTGCGCCGGCTCAGGAGTGTCCATGGCTGCCCAGGAATTCACAGCCTTCTGCAGTTGATTGCTTGCCTCAAAGAACACATCAAATCCACTCGTCTGAAGATAGCCGATCATGACGCCGACACCCAGAGAGGCGACCAGCACAATGACGATCAAGTCGAAGCGCACACGCTTGAATGCGACCTTCCTGGCATGCGCGCCGGCGACACCGAAGTAGATTTTGAACCGTTCTTTCATCTAGATCTCCCCGCGGAATGCCAATTCCCCCCTTCTCGTCGCTCTAGACCTTAATCCACCGGCGCCTCTCCCGCGAAAGCATAGGGTCCGGAGTCCTTGCGGACCCCGGACCCTGGACATCGGACCTCGGTAATTTTAGACTTCGACGCCGATCTTGATCCCGCGGTACCGCGCCATGCCGGTGCCCGCGGGGATGAGCTTGCCGATGATCACGTTCTCCTTCAGACCGATCAGCGGATCCACCTTGCCCTTCGTGGCCGCGTCGGTCAGCACGCGCGCGGTCTCCTGGAACGAGGCCGCGGACAGGAAACTCTCGGTCGCGAGGGAGGCCTTGGTGATACCGAGCAAGACCGGCCGGGCCTTGGCGGGCTCCAGCCCCTCGGCAATCGCCTTGGCGTTGTCCTCTTCGAACGTGAACTTATCCACCAGCTCACCGGGCAGGAGCTCGGTGTCACCGGACTCTTCCACCTTCACCCGGCGGAGCATCTGGCGGACGATGATCTCAATGTGCTTATCGTTGATGTCCACGCCCTGCGACCGGTATACAGACTGGATCTCCTGCACCAGGTAGCTTTGCAGCGCATGGAGACCCTTGATGCGCAGGATGTCGTGTGGCGGCGCGGACCCCTCGGTCAGCTGGTCGCCGGCCGTAACCTTGTCGCCCTCCTGCACCCGCAGCCGCACGCCGAACGGCACCGTGGATGCATATTCCTCGCTGTCCTTGCCAACGACCACGACCTTGCGGACGCCCTTCGCCTCCGCGAACTTGATGCGGCCGGCCGTTTCGGCGATGATCGCCTGTCCCTTGGGCTTCCGCGCTTCGAACAGCTCTTCCACGCGCGGCAGACCCTGGGTGATGTCGAACCCGGCGATACCGCCCGTGTGGAACGTGCGCATCGTCAGCTGCGTGCCGGGCTCGCCGATCGACTGCGCGGCGATGATCCCCACCGCTTCACCGATCTCCACCCGCTTTCCGGTTGCCAGGTTGCGGCCGTAGCATGCGCCGCACGCGCCGAATCGACTCTTGCAGTTGAGCACCGAGCGGACCTTCACCTCTTCGACGCCCAACGACTCCATCTGGTCGGCAGCCTCTTCCGTGATCTCCTGACCTTCCTCAATGATGACTTTCCGCGAACGCGGGGCAGTGATGTCGTCCACCGCGGTGCGGCCGATGATCCGATCCCTCAAGGCCACGACAACCTCGTTCCCCTCCTTGACGGCGACCATCGTCACCCCTTCGGTTGTCTTGCAATCCTCCTCGCGGATGACGACGTCCTGCGCCACATCCACCAGGCGCCGCGTGAGGTAGCCGGACTCGGAGGTGCGTATCGCGGTGTCGGCCAGTCCCTTGCGCTGCCCGTGCGTGCTGATGAAGTACTCCAGCACGGTCAGGCCTTCACGGAAGTTCGCCTTAATCGGCAATGGAATGATCTGCCCTGACGGGTCGGTCATCAGCCCGCGCATTCCGGCGAGCTGCCGGATCTGCGGGATCGTGCCCCGTGCGCCTGAGAACGCCATCATGTACAACGGGTTGAAGTTGTCGAAATTCTGCAGCATGGCCTCGGTGATTTCTTCGGTCACCTTGGTCCAAACGTCAATGGTGCGCTGGTACTTCTCGCCGCTCGTGATCAGACCTCGCCGGAACTGGTGCTCGATTGCGTCGACCTGCTTCTCGCCCGCGGCCAGAATCTTGTCCTTCTGCGGCGGGATGGCAATGTCGCCGATGGCGATGCCGGCGCCGCTCTTTGTCGCGTACTTGAAACCCAGGTCCTTCAACGCGTCCAGCAATTGCACGGTCTTCGTTGAGCCGAGCTTGTTATAAGCCTCGGAGACGATCTGCGAGAGCACCTTTCGCTCCGCCACGTCGTTGATGAACCGGAGTTCCTCCGGAATCGCCTCGTTGAAGATCACGCGCCCGGTGGTGGTCTCGATAGGATCCGAATCGTGAGTCAGCCGCACCTTGATCTTGGCATGCAGCTCCACGGCGCCGCTCTCGTATGCCAGCACCGCCTCGTTGGGCGTGCTGAACACTTTGCCCTCGCCGCGGGCGCCCGGTTTCTCTTGCGTCAAGTAGTAACAGCCCAACACGATGTCTCGGGTAGGGCTGGTGATTGCTTTTCCGTACGCGGGCGACAGGATATTGTACGCCGACAGCATGAGCAATCTCGCCTCGGCTTGTGACGCCGTGGACAGCGGGACGTGCGCGGCCATTTGGTCCCCGTCGAAGTCGGCGTTGTAGGCTGTGCACACCAGTGGATGCACCTGGATCGCCTTGCCCTCGATCAGCACGGGCTCGAACGCCTGGATACCGAGCCGGTGCAGTGTCGGCGCGCGGTTCAGCAGCACCGGGTGCTCGATGACCACCTCCTCGAGCACGGTCCACACTTCCGGTCGCGCCCGTTCGACCATCCGTTTAGCGCTCTTGATGTTCTGCGCCAGGTTCTTGTCCACGAGTTTCTTCATTACAAACGGCTTGAAGAGCTCGAGCGCCATTTCTTTGGGCAGGCCGCACTCGTGCAGCTTGAGCTTGGGCCCGACCACAATCACGGAACGGCCGGAGTAATCGACGCGCTTGCCGAGCAGGTTCTGGCGGAAGCGTCCCTGCTTGCCCTTCAACATGTCCGACAGCGACTTGAGAGGCCGGTTGTTGGGCCCGGTCACCGGGCGGCCGCGACGGCCGTTGTCGATGAGCGCGTCCACGGCCTCCTGCAGCATCCGCTTCTCGTTGCGCACGATGATCTCGGGCGCGCCGAGATCCAGGAGCCGCTTCAAGCGATTGTTGCGGTTAATCACGCGGCGATACAGGTCGTTAAGGTCTGACGTCGCAAACCGGCCGCCGTCCAGCTGCACCATCGGCCGCAGGTCCGGCGGGATGACCGGAACCACGTCCAGGATCTGCCAGTTGGGCTGATTGCCGCTCTTCTTGAATGCCTCGACGACCTCCAGGCGCTTGAGGAACTTCATCCGCTTCTGCCCAGAGGCGCCGCGCAGATCGGCGCGGAGACCCGTGCTGATCTTGCCCAGGTCCAGCTCATTCAGCAATTCCTTGACCGCTTCTGCGCCCATGCCGGCCCGGAACGCCTGGCCGTACTTCTCCCGCATCTCGCGATACTCGGTCTCGGACAGCAGCTGCTTCTTGTTGAGCGGTGAGTTGCCCGGATCGATCACGACGTACGATGCGAAGTAGACCACGCGCTCCAGCGAGCGGGGGGACATGTCCAGCAGCAGACCGACGCGGCTCGGAACGCCCTTCAAATACCAGATGTGGCAGACGGGCGCCGCGAGCTCGATGTGGCCCATGCGCTCGCGCCGGACCTTGGCGCGCGTGACCTCGACACCACAGCGGTCGCAGATGATGCCCTTGAACCGGATGCGCTTGTACTTGCCGCAGTGGCACTCCCAGTCTTTCTGCGGACCAAAGATGCGCTCGCAGAACAGGCCGTCGCGCTCCGGCTTGAGCGTCCGGTAGTTGATCGTCTCCGGCTTCTTGACCTCCCCGTGCGACCACATGCGGATCACCTCAGGTGAGGCGAGGCCGATCTTTACCGCGGCAAAGTTGTTGACATCCTGCATCAGTAGTCCTCCACCAAGGCCTCTTCGCCCTCAAGGTTAATGCCGAGGGCGCGGGCGGTTTCGGCGATGTCTTCCTCGATTTCCTTGAGCTCGATCTCCTTCTTGTCTTCGGTCAGCACCTTGACGTCGAGGCACAGCGACTGGAGCTCCTTGACGAGCACCTTGAACGACTCGGGCACGCCGGGCTCCTGAATGTTCTCGCCCTTCACGATCGCCTCGTAGGTCTTCACCCGTCCCACGACGTCGTCAGACTTCACAGTGAGCAGTTCCTGCAGCGTGTGCGCCGCGCCGTACGCTTCGAGCGCCCAGACCTCCATCTCCCCGAAGCGCTGGCCGCCGAACTGTGCCTTGCCGCCCAGCGGCTGCTGGGTGATGAGGCTATAGGGGCCGGTGCTGCGGGCGTGGATCTTGTCCTCGACCAGGTGCAGCAGCTTCATCATGTAGATCCAGCCCACTGTGACCTTCTGGTCGAATTGCTCGCCGGTCCGGCCGTCGTGCAGTTCCACTTTGCCTTCGGGGGGCAGCCCGGCTTCTATGAGATGCTTTCGGATCTCGTGCTCTTTGGGACCATCGAACACCGGGCACTCGGCCCAGATGTTCAGTTGCGCCGCCGCCCAGCCCAGGTGCGTCTCCAGCACCTGACCGACGTTCATGCGGCTGGGAACGCCCAGCGGATTCAACACGATGTCGACCGGCGTGCCGTCAGGGAGCATCGGCATGTCTTCCTCGGGGAGGATGACGGAGATCACGCCCTTGTTGCCGTGGCGTCCCGCCATCTTGTCCCCGACGGTGATCTTGCGCTTCTGCGCGACGTAGACGCGCACCAGCGTGTTGACGCCCGGCGGCAGCTCGTCGCCCTTGTCCCGGCTGAAGACTTTCACCGACACGACCTTGCCCTTCTCGCCGTGCGGCACCTTGAGGGACGTGTCGCGCACTTCGCGGGCCTTCTCACCGAAGATGGCGCGCAGCAGGCGCTCCTCTGCGGTGAGCTCGGTCTCGCCCTTCGGCGTGACCTTGCCAACGAGAATGTCCCCCGAGCGAACCTCCGCGCCGATGCGAACGATGCCGCGCTCGTCGAGATCGCGCAGCGCCTCTTCGCCGACGTTGGGAATGTCGCGGGTGATCTCTTCCGGCCCGAGTTTCGTGTCGCGGGCCTCCACTTCGTATTCTTCAATGTGAATCGACGTGAACAGGTCTTCCTTGACGAGGCGCTCGCTGATGACGATCGCGTCCTCGTAGTTGTAGCCCTCCCAGGGCATGAACGCGACGAGGACGTTGCGGCCCAGCGCTAGTTCGCCCTGATCGGTGCACGGGCCGTCGGCGATGACCTCGCCTTCCTTGACCTCGTCGCCGGTTTGAATTGCGGGCGTCTGGTTCATGCACGTGCCCTGGTTGCTGCGCTGGAACTTGATCAGTTTGTATGTATCCCGCCCGCGATCGGACTTGATCACGATCTCATCGCCAGACACCGACTCCACCGTTCCGGGACGGCGCGCGAGGACGACGGCTCCCGAGTCGGCCGCGGCCCGGTACTCCATGCCGGTGCCGACCAGAGGCGCCTCGCTGTCGAGCAGGGGCACGGCCTGGCGCTGCATGTTGGACCCCATCAGCGCACGGTTGGCGTCGTCGTGCTCGAGGAACGGGATCAGCGCCGTTGCCACCGAGACCGTCTGCTTGGGCGAGACGTCCATGAAATCGACCGTATCCGGGGACACGAGCACGATCTCCAGACTCCCGTGCCGCGCCGAGACGCGCGATTCCGTCAGATGCCCGCGGTCATCGATCTTCGCGCTGGCCTGCGCCACGATGTACTTATCTTCTTGATCGGCGGTGAGGAACTCGGTCCGCCGGGTCACGTTCCCGTCGCGGACGACACGATAGGGTGTCTCAATAAACCCAAGGTCATTGACACGCGCGTAGGTGGCGAGCGAGCTGATCAGCCCGATGTTGGGACCTTCCGGGGTCTCGATCGGACACATCCGCCCGTAGTGGCTGGTGTGCACGTCACGGACTTCAAAACCCGCGCGCTCGCGCGACAGACCGCCGGGGCCGAGCGCCGACAGCCGGCGCTTGTGCGTGAGCTCCGCCAGCGGATTCGTCTGGTCCATGAACTGCGAGAGCTGGCTGCTGCCGAAGAACTCCTTGATCGCGGCGACCACCGGCCGGATGTTGATCAACACCTGCGGCGTGATCTGCTGCGTCTCCTGGATGGTCATGCGCTCGCGGATCACGCGCTCCATGCGCAGCATGCCGATGCGGAACTGGTTCTGCAATAGCTCGCCGACCGATCGCACCCGGCGGTTGCCCAGGTGATCGATATCGTCGACGCTCGTGCCTTCTTCTTCATTGTGAAGACGAATCAGGTACCGGACGACCTCAGCAATATCGTCGCGCACGGCCGCCGGATGGCGCACGCCTTCCTCTGAGATGACGTACAGCACGTCCTTATTAATGGAAACCAGCCCGAGCACGACCCGAGAACCCTTTTCCAGCTTGCGGACATCGGCGGGCTCCTTGTCGATTCGGACCGTCACCTTGGCCGTCTGGCCGGTAAACTCGCGGCCGTCGCGCAGCTCGAGCGTGAACTCCTTCCGGTCGCGGGAAACCCGAACGTCGGCCAGCTCTCCGCCGGTCGTCTGCACCAGCGTGCGAAAGCCAAGCGGAGCCTCGAGATCGAGCTTCCGGTTCACCTTGTAGCGGCCGACCTTGCCCAGGTCGTACCGGCGCGGATCAAAGAACAGGGTCTGGAGCAACTGGCGGGCGCTCTCCACCGTGGGTGGATCACCCGGCCGCAGCCGCCGGTAGATCTCGATCAGGGCTTCCTGATACGCCTTGTCCCCGGCCCGCTCTTTGACGGGATCCTTTGCCAGGGTGGCCTGAATGGTCTTGTCGTGGTCGTACAGCTTCAGGATTTTCTCATCGGAGTCGTACCCGAGCGCGCGCAGCAAGACCGTCACGGGGAGCTTGCGCGTGCGGTCGATGCGCGTGCTGATGACACCGTTGTTGTCCAGCTCGAGCTCGAGCCACGCGCCGCGGTGCGGGATCACTGTCGCAGTCGGCATCGGCCGGCCCGACGCGTCCTCGCCGTAGTTGTAATAGACGCCAGGAGATCGGACGAGCTGACTGACGACCACGCGCTCGGCGCCGTTAATGATAAAGGTGCCGCGGCGGGTCATCAGCGGGAGGTCGCCCATGAAGACCTCCTGCTCTTTGATCTCGCCGGTCTCCTTAATAAGAAGGCGGACTTTGACCTTGAGCGCCGCGCTGTAGTTGTAATCGCGGTCCCGGCACTCCTCCTCGCTGTACTTCAGCCGCTCCAAACGGTAGCCGCCGAAATCCATGACCTGGTCGTCGTTGAACAGGCTCGGTGGATCGGGTCGCTTGCCACGACCTTCGACGGCGAAGTGCAGCTCGAGATTGCCGGTGAAATCCTGAATCGGCGACACTTCCTCGAAGACCTCGCGGATGCCCTCGCGCAGAAACCACTCGTACGAACGGCGCTGGACTTCAATCAGATCCGGTACGTCGAGGATCTCAGGGATCTTGGCGAAGCTTTCCCTGGTGCGGTGGCCGCGCGTGACGGGATGCCCGACAATGGCCGTGCGAGACTTGCCCCGTGCGCGGAGAAACTTACGTCGCGTCTGCGTCTTCACAGGGTGACGTTCACCTCCGAGTTGGAATCGGCTGCACCGGGTCCGGTCCAACTGGTGCGCCGTTGGTGCGGTTTTGCGGCGGACTTGTCGCAACCAGTTGGACCGGACCCGGTCGCAGCAGCAAAAACCCGAAAGGGCACAGGGGCAGCCCTCAACGGGTCACTGAGTCAGCGTGTGGGAAAGATAGGTCCTGTCGATGTCCTCAGGCGTCAATGAAAAACAGCGAAAGCAAGGCACACGATGCCTCGCTTCCGGTTGTCGGCGTCGGATTGACTAGACTGAATTCCTTTCGACAAGTTACAACCGTATCCTCCATCTTACTGGCCGGGCTTAGAAAGTCAAGGGGCCTCGTCGGCCTCCTGCGCCCCGGGCCGGCGGTAAAACGGTAACGCGGCAACGCGACTCACCGCAAACAGCAATCGCGCTACCGCGTTACCGCGCCTTCGCGTTACCGTTACTTTATTTCTATTGTGGCGCCTTCGGCTTCGAGCTTGGTCTTCATCTGCTCGGCCTCGGCTTTGCCAACTTTCTCCTTGACCGGCTTGGGCGCGCCGTCCACCAGGTCCTTGGCTTCCTTGAGGCCAAGCCCGGTGAGCTCGCGGACGACCTTGATGACCTGGATCTTCTTGTCGCCGATGTTCTTGAGGATGACGTCGAACTCCGTCTGCTCCTCGGCCACCTGCGCCGCCGCCCCCGCGCCGCCGCCCCCGCCCGGCATTGCCACGGCCATCATTGGCGCCGCCGCGGTTACGCCAAACTTCTCTTCGAGCGCTTTTACGAGGTCTGCGAGCTCGAGGACGGTGAGATTGCCAATCGCGTCGACGATCTCATCCTTGCCCAACTTACTTGCTACCTTCGTCTTAGTTTCTGCCACTTTCGTCTCCCCCTTCACTCATATTGCGGATTTCGGATTGTGGATTGCGGATTAACTGACTCAAATTCGCAATCGTCAATCCGCAATTCGAAATCAGCGCCACTAGGCTGCGCTTTCCTGCTTCTGACGGATCTGATCCAATGCGTACACGAGATTGCGCTGCAACGCGACCAGTACCCCGGCGATACCTGCAAGCGGCGACTTCATGTTCCCCAACGCCATCGCGAGCAACTGGTTCTTGGACGGTAGATCGGCAAGGACCTTGATCTGATCGGCTGTCAGGACGCGGCCTTCGACCAGGCCGGCCTTGATCTCGAGCTTCTTCATCTGCCGGATGTACTCGGCGAGGATCCTCGCGGGAGCAATCGGATCGCGCTTGCTGAACGCCACCGCCGTCGGCCCCTGCAGGTACGGCTTGAGACCAGGGATTCCCAGACTCTCGGCGGCCCGTTCGAGCAGGGTGTTCTTTACGACCTTGTACTCGGCGCCGGCGGCGCGTAGCCTGCTTCGCAATTGTGAAATTTCACCGACGTTCAGTCCGCGAAAATCGGTCAGGATTGCCGCAGCGGCATCGTCGAGCCGTTCGCGAATCGACTCGACCTGTCCGACCTTTTTCGGGCGTGCCCCGCGGTCAGGCTCCACCTTCTTGGGCTGGGTTTTCCTCTTTGCCATGGTGAACCTCGCCACGAAAAAGAAATGGGCCACCGCAGACAAGAGGCCCTGGATTCTGACACTCGCCTCGGCAGGCGGCCTTCCGGCCATTACGATCCCTCGCTTACGCTCGGGACACCTGCTGTCTACGGCCCTGCTATGAAATTGAAACCGGCGATTACTCTAACACACGCTGACCTTGCATACAACACCCAACTGCCTAGGTGGCTGTCTTCAGCAGCTCCTGTGCTCTCGCAGGATCAATCTTGATGCCCGGCCCATGCGTTGTTGAAAGCGTGATGCTCATCAGAAACGGTCCCTTAGACGCCGCGGGCTTCGCGCGCGAGACGGCCTCGATGAGGGAGGTAAAATTCGCCAGCAACTGGTCTTCACTGAACGATACCTTACCGATCGGGGCGTGAATCAGTCCTGCCTTCTCGGTGCGGTATTCGATCTTTCCAGCCTTGAACTCCTTGACGGCTTTGTTTAGATCGAAAGTAACCGTGCCGGACTTGGGGTTTGGCATGAGACCACGCGGGCCGAGGATGCGGCCGAGCTTCCCGACCGTGCTCATCATGTCCGGGGTGGCCACCGCCACGTCGAAGTCGGTCCAGCCGCCCTGAATCTTCTCGACGAACTCATCGGCTCCGACCATGTCGGCGCCGGCTGCTTCGGCCTCCTTGGCTTTCTCTCCCTTGGCGAATACCAACAGCCGGACTTTCTTACCGGTGCCCGCAGGAAGTGCGACCGTCCCGCGCACTTGCTGGTCGGCCTGCTTGGGATCGATGCCCAGGCGGATGGCAACCTCGACCGTCTCATCAAACTTGGCCTTCGGGGCCTGTTTCAGCAGCTTGATCGCTTCAACAGGATCGTGCAGTTGATCCCCGCCTGTTCCTCCGGCGGCGACGAGCTTGGCCGCTTCTCGATATCGCTTCCCGTGTCGCTTCTTCACTCGCTTCGCTCCTGTCT
>Ga0184610_1000235_pt1 | contig 14009 bp, 17 predicted proteins | sample PLM1_100_coex_FD_133011 | JGI IMG/M metagenome (GOLD analysis project Ga0184610, IMG submission 133011) | Groundwater sediment microbial communities from an aquifer in East River, Colorado, USA - PLM1_100_coex | ecosystem: Environmental > Terrestrial > Soil > Riparian zone | place: USA: East... | reverse complement strand
GCCGGTCACCCGCCACGAGCATCGGATGTGGTTCAACACCCCGCCCGACGAGCGGGCGAAGTGGTCGAAGCGCAACTACTACCGGTTCCTGGACAGGTTCCGGGGACGGTTCGACCTGCTGGTGGGGGGCGAGCCGCCAGGTTCCTAGCCCTCGATCGGGGCCGGGGGCGGCGGGGGCATGGGCTGGGTCTGAGGTTGCCCGATGATGTCCGGCCCCGACGGGACTCGCTCGCGTTCGCCGTTCTCGGCCTGACGGGCCCGGGCCTCCTCCGGCGTGGGGATGGGCTCGGTGCCGTCCACGTACGCGTCCAGCGCCTTGCCCTCGATGACCTCCGTCACGATCAGCAGGTCGGAGAGGCGGTCCAGGAGGTCGCGCTTTTCCTCCAGCACCTTGCGGGCCCGGTCGTGGGCCTCGTCGACCAGGCGCTTCACCTCTTCGTCGACGATGGACGCGAGCTCGGGCGAGAGCTCCTGCGCCGCGCCGGGGAACAGGAGGCGGCCCTCGGGGCTCCGGAACCCGTCGTTGCCGAAGGAAAGCGGCCCGACGCGTTCACTCATGCCGTACTCGGTCACCATGGCCCGGGCGATCTCGGTTGCCCGCTGGAGGTCGTTCTGGGCGCCGGTCGAGACCTGCTTGAAGCAGATCTCCTCGGCCGTCCGCCCGCCGAGCAGGATGGCCAGGCGGTCCTTCAGCTCGGGCTCGGTGAGCAGGTAGCGGTCCTCCAGCGGCCGCTGCATGGTCATGCCGAGCGCGGCCGCGCCGCGGGGGATGATCGAGACCCGGTGCACCGGGTCGGCGGTCGGCATGTCCAGGGCCAGGAGCGCGTGGCCCATCTCGTGCGTCGCCACGATCTCGCGCTCCCGCTCCGACATGATCCGGCTCTTGCGCTCCAGGCCGGCCGTCACCCGGTCGATGGCCTCCTCGAGCTCCTCCATCGTCACCGAGTTCTTCTCCCGCCGGGCTGCCAGGAGCGCCGCCTCGTTGATCACGTTGGCGAGGTCGGCCCCGGTGAACCCGGGCGTCCGCTGCGCAAGCACCCGAAGGTCCACGTTCGGGTCCAGGGCCACGCCCCGCGCGTGCACGCGCAGGATGGCCTCCCGTCCCCGGAGATCCGGCCGGTCCACGACCACCTGCCGGTCGAACCGGCCCGGGCGCGTGAGCGCAGGGTCCAGCACGTCCGGCCGGTTCGTGGCGGCCATGATGATCACGCCCTTGGACGAGTCGAAACCATCCATCTCCACGAGCAGCTGGTTCAGGGTCTGCTCCCGCTCGTCGTGCCCGCCGAACCCGGCGCCGAGGGCGCCGCCCCGGCCCTTGCCGATGGTGTCGAGCTCGTCGATGAATACCAGCGCCGGGGCCCGCTCCTTGGCCTGGTTGAACAGCTCGCGGACCCGGGCCGCCCCCAGGCCCACGAACATCTCGACGAACTCCGAACCCGACATGAAGAAGAACGGGACGTCGGCCTCACCGGCCACCGCCCGGGCCAGGAGGGTCTTGCCGCACCCGGGAGGCCCGAGGAGCAGCACGCCCTTGGGGATCCGCCCTCCCAGTCGCTGGTACTTCTTGGGGGTCTTCAGGAAGTCGACGATCTCGCGGAGCTCCTCCACCGCCTCGTCCAGGCCAGCCACGTCGGAGAAGTTCGTCTTCATCTCCTTGCGGTCGTAGATCCGGACCTTGTTGCGGCCCAGGTTCAGGGCCGCCGAGGTCTGGGCGCCGCTCATCCTTCGGATCAGGAAGAACCAGAGCAAGCCGAACAGCAGGAGGGGCACCACCCACCCGATGAGGAAGCTCGAGAAGGGGTTCGGGGGGTTACCGTTGTAATGAACCCCCTTGGCAGCCAGCTGGTCGGTGAGCTGGGTGGTCCCCTGAAGGATCGGCGGGATGTTGGTGGTGAACTCGACCTCCTGGCCGCCCTCCGAGTACGTTCCGGTGACGGTGGACGTCGAGATCTTGACCGTGCCGACGATCTGGCCTTGGTTCACCTTCGCCAGAAACGTCGAGTAGTCGATCGACGTGGGCCGCGGCGCCGCGAAGTAGTTGAACAGGACCAGGACCACCAGGAACCCGATGACCCACACCCACGGCGAGGTGCGCAGCCGCCGAGGCTCTCCCGAGCCGCCGCCCAGATCGAACCCGGTCCAGCGGTTGCGCCGGTTCTCGTTGTCGTTCGCCATGCCAGCCATCTTGCCACCGGATCGGCCATGTGACAGCCACCGACCCCCATACGGTCGCCGAGGCGCGAGCACGCCGCGGCGATCCCCAGGGTCGCGAGCCAGTCGATGGGGGATACTGGGGCGCATGGCGCGTAGCCAGGCGGCGCCGCCCGACGACCCTGCGCTCAAGGAGCGGTTCGAGCGCCAGGTCCTCCCGCTCCTGCCCAACCTGTACTCGGCCGCGCTCCGCATGACCCGCAACCCCGCGGACGCCGAGGACCTGGTCCAGGAGACGTACCTGCGGGCCTACCGGGGGTTCTCGGGGTTCGAGGAGGGCACGAACCTGCGGGCCTGGATGTACCGGATCCTCACGAACACCTTCATCAACTCCTACCGGAAGAAGCAGCGGGAGCCGGTGACGGTGCAGGAGGACGACCTCGACGAGTGGTACCTGTACGACAAGCTGGGGGAGAATGGGGTTGAGCCTTCGGCCGAGGCCGAGGTCATCCGGAGCATGCCCGACGAGGACGTCCAGAGGGCTCTGGAGGCCCTCCCGGAGGGTTTCCGGCTGGCCGTGCTGCTTGCCGACGTGGAGGGATTCTCGTACAAGGAGATCGCCGAGATCCTGGGCATCCCCATCGGAACCGTGATGTCCCGGCTGCATCGGGGAAGAAGGGCGCTGGAGAAGGCGTTGTGGGAAAGAGTGAGGGAGAGAGGCCTTGTGTCCGATTGATTGCCGCCAGGTCCTGACGCAGATCGAGCTCTATCTGGACGGGGAGCTCGATGTATCCCTGCACGCCGAGGTCCATGAGCACCTCGGGACGTGCGGCAACTGCGCCGACCGCTCGGAGTTCCAGCGGCGGCTGAAGGACATGCTGCGGGCCAAGTGCGGCTGCGACGAGGTGCCCGCGGACCTGCTCCAGCGGGTCCACGCCATGCTCCACGAGACCCCCCCCAGCTTCACTTAGCCCGGTCCGCCCGGCCGTCCGCCTGCTCCAGTCGGCCCCTCCAGATCGTCCGAACCCCCCGGGCCCCTGCGTCGAATGGTCGGGCGAAGGAGCGCTCCCATGACCAAGGGAACCCGACCCGGGCACCTGCCACACGCCTCCAGGACGGAGGACCATGGCCGGGTGTGCTCACATCCCGGCTGCCACACGAAGCTCTCCATCTACAACCTCTCCGATCGGTGCTGGCAACACGCCGAGATCGTGTTCCCCAACTACCGGGGGAAGCGGCTCGTCGACCCCAGGAGCTAACGGAGCCCGCGCTCCCCCCTCCCGATGCGCGGGATCCGTGAAGAACGACCCCGAAAGGGGTCGTTCTTCGTCTCCTGCCCGGAAGGCTAGGATTCGCGATTGGCGATCCCCGTGTGACGACTGGAGGGAGGGAGCTTCGAGTGGCCGACGAGCTCGGGACCATCCTGGGGCTGTGGGCCCATCCCGACGACGAGACCTACCTGACGGCCGGGCTGATGGCCCGGGCGGTTCGAGACGGCTCCCGCGTCGTATGCGTCACGGCGACGCGGGGGGAAGGTGGCTCCATGGACGAGGAGCGATGGCCCTCGGCGACCATGGGCGACGTCCGCGAGAAGGAGCTGATGCGGGGGTTCGACATCCTGGGCGTGACCGAGCACCAGTGGCTCGATCTGCCCGACATCGACATGGACACGCCCCTGCCCGAGGAAGGGTCGGCCAAGGTTCGGGCGATCATGCAGGAGATCGCTCCGGATACGGTGCTCACGTTCGGTCCGGACGGCATGACCGGCCACGAGGGCCACAAGTCGATCAGCCGGTGGACGACGGAGGCCTTCAATGAGGTCGCCCGCACCAGCGCCAGGCTCTTCTACGCAACGAACACTCCCGAATGGGCAGAGGAGTGGGCCCCCAGGCTGGAGCCGTTCAACATCTTCCGCCCCGGGACCCCGCCGGTGACCCCTCGGGAGGAGTTGGGGATCCATTACGCGCTACCTTCCGAGATCCTCGATCTGAAGATCCGGGCCATCCAGGCCCACGTGAGCCAGGTCGAGGGGCTGGTGCACGTCTTCGGCGAGGACGGGTTGCGCCAGGCGATGAAGGAGGAGTCCTTCCGGCTGGCGGCGGCGAAGGCATGACGCTCTCGTTCGGGCTCCTCGGGTCCGGCGAGTTCGAGCCCTGGCAGACCGAGGTGGACCGCTGGCTGACGGAGCGATCGGCGAATCCCGGGGGCCCGGTGTTGATCCTGCCCACGGCGGCGGCCCATGAGGGCGATGAGATGTTCGATTACTGGGCGAACAAAGGACTCGATCACTACCGGTCCGCCGGGATCCCGTCCGAGGTGGTACCCCTGAAGACGCGAGAGGACGCCGCCAGGCCGGAGCTCGTGGGAAGGCTGGAAGCGGCCTCCGCGGTGTTCTTCTCCGGCGGCAATCCCAAGGAGCTCTCGGCCAAGCTGGCGAATACGCCCTTCTTCACCGAGCTGCTACGAGTGATGAAGGCGGGAGTTCCCTACGCGGGATGCAGCGCCGGGGTGGCGTCTCTGGGCCCCTTCACGCCCGACAGCGATGCGATGGTGATCGACGAGACCGTGATGGAGCATCCGGGGCTCGACCTGTTCAGCGACACGAACTTCGGCCCACACTGGGACGAGCTCGACAGCTTCGCCCCCGGGCTGACCGACCTGATCGTGGGGTGGACCCCACCAGGGTGGCTGCTGTTCGCGATCGATACGAACACGGCGGCCGTCGGCGACGGAGAGCGATGGACGGTGATGGGCTCGGGGAAGGTCCATCTGTACACGGCGGGCGAGTGGGAGCACTACGGGGCCGGCGAATCGTTCGCCCGGTCGCTTCCGCTCGGGAGCGCGTGGGTCTAGCGCCGACCGCCGACGGCTGCGAGGCGAGGAGGGAAATGCCATGGTGCTGGTGCAGTTCCGGGTGAGCGTTCCCGACGTGGAGCGGTTCAGGGCGGCCTGCGAGAAGTGGTACCCGACCTTCGAGCAGGACGGCGCTCGCAACCAACAGGTCTGGAACAGCGAGTCGAACCCGAGCGAAGTCACGACCTTGACCGAGTGGGAATCCCACGACCAGATGATGGAGTCTTCCGAGAAGTGGGGCGATCCGTTCCAGGAGGACGCGGGAACCGTGGGCCTGGAGTGGGAGACCAGGATCTGGCACCGGGTGCTGTGAGCGGGATGCCGGCAAAGAGGTCGAAGCTCACGCGGGACAGCCCGATCGAGCGGCGCGCTCCGCAGCTCATCCGCATCCTGTCGGAGACGTATCCCGACGCCAAGGTGGCGCTCAACTTCTCCACCCCGCTCGAGATGCTCGTCGCCACCATCCTGTCGGCGCAGTGCACGGACGAGCGCGTCAACCAGGTCACCAAGTCGTTGTTCCAGAAGTACCGGACGTGTGAGGACTACCTGAGGGTCCCCGAATCGGAGCTGGCGGCCGACATCAAGCCCACGGGGTTCTTCAACCAGAAGACCAGGGCGATCCGTGGGGCCTGCCAACGGATCGTCGAGGTCTACGGGGGGCGGGTCCCCGACACCATGGAGGACCTCCTGACTCTGCCCGGCGTGGCCCGCAAGACGGCGAACATCGTGCTCGGCAACGCGTTCGGGAAGGTGGAGGGCATCGCGGTCGACACCCACGTGCGCCGGCTGGCCGAACGCCTCGGCTTCAGCACGGAGAAGGACCCGGACAAGATCGAGCGCGGCCTGATGCAGCTGGTGCCGAGGGAGAAGTGGTTCCCGTTCACCTACGTCCTGATCGAGCACGGACGAAGGGTCTGCAAGGCGCGCAACCCCAAGTGCGAGATCTGCCCGGTCAACCACCTGTGCCCGTCGAGCCGGGTCTAGGGCCGGGCGACTCGGATCAGCCCAGGGCCGCCACGCGCTCGGGCCGGCCCATCTGGCGCATGGCCCGCCGCTCGTCCTCGGAGGTCCCGCCCCACACCCCGGCGTCCTGGCCGGTGGCCAGGGCCCACTTCAGGCAGTCGGGACGGACCGGGCACATGGCGCAGACGGCCTTGGCCGCCTCCTCCTGGGCCAGGGCCGGGCCCGTCGACCCCACGGGGAAGAACAACTCGGGATCTATCCCGATGCATCTGGCCTGCCGGACCCATTCCATGCCCCACCCCCACGCGCGGATCACCGTGTCGGGCCCTGCGGGCGAGGGGCCGAGCGGCGCCGAATATACTCCGGCGGGTTTTCCACAGCAATGGCTGAACACTCGTTCAACCCCGGCGCGTTCCCCGTGGTCGTGGCCCACCGCGGCGCTTCCTCCACGCACCCGGAGAACACCCTGTCCTCCTTCCAGGCCGCGCTTGCCCTGGGGGCTCCGGTCGTCGAGCTGGACGTCCGCCTGTCCGCCGACGGGATCCCCGTCGTGATCCACGACCCGAACGTGTCCCGGACCACGGATGGCGCGGGATGGGTCCACGAGCTCACCCTCGAGGAGCTCCGCCGGCTGAACGCAGGCCTGCCGGACCGGCCCGAGAGGATCCCGGCCTTCGTAGACGCCCTGGACGCCGTGAGCGGACGAGGTGGCCTGGCGGTGGAGATCAAGAACATCCCCGGAGAGCCGGCCTACGACGACGAGCGCGAGGGCATCGTGGAGGCGGCCCTGGCGGAGGTGAAGGCGAGTGGGTTCCGGGGGCCCGTCCTGGTCATCTCGTTCAACCCCCGCTCGATCGCTGCATCCAAGCGCCTGGCCCCGGAAGTGCCTACCGGGTTCCTGTTCACCCGGGCCGTCGATCCGGAGGCCGCCCTGGCCCTCGTCCTCGACGCGGGACACGAGTTCGCGTTCCCCGGGCACCGAGCGCTGGTCCCGGCCGGTGCGGGCTTCGTCGAGCGCGCGCACCAGGTGGGCGTGCGGGTGGGCACGTGGACGGTTGACGACCGGGAGACGTTCGGCCTCCTGCTGGACTGGGGGGTGGACGCCGTGGCCTCCAACGACCCGGCGATGGGGCTCGAGGTCCTGGCCGGGTGGAGAGGTTCAGGGAGTGGGTGAGGCGGTGGGCGAGGCGGTGGGCGAGGCGGTGGGCGAGGCGGTCGAGCTCGGCGTCGGCGACGGGGAGGGCGAGGGGACCGGCTCGACGGCGAGCGTGAGCGCGGCGGGGCGGGCGAGCGCGCCGTTCGGCGCGCTCGCCTCGATGACCACCTGGTAGACGCCCAGGACGTCCGGTTGGGCCGGAGGTCCCGTGGCCGGCCACACGAGCTCGAGCGAGTCTCCCGTCTGGCCGGGGAAGCTCGCGATCTCGTTCCCGGACGGGTCCAGCACGGAGACCGACCAGCTCATGGAGGTCGAGCCCTTCGCCCGGATCATGATGTCCACCGGTTGGCCCGAGACGATGGTCGTGGTGGACAGGCGCGGGTTGTACAGCTTCGGTAACCCGATGGCCGCGACGTTCGAGCGGATGCCGGGGAGCATGCCGTACAGGATGATCCCGGGGCAGGCCGTGATGCCCGTGTCCCGGTGGCCCGAGATCGTGCGGAGCTTCACCTTCGTCCCGGCCGGATACCGCGTGGTGTCGCCCCCGGCCGAGGTCATGACGGTCCGTGCGGAGGGGTTCACGTGGCCGACGTCGAGACGCCAGGCGAGCAGGCGCTCCAGCACGCGAACCGTGGGCTCGGGCGGGCGGACGTACTCGAACGTGCCCATGATCGAGACGGAGAAGGCCCCGGTGTTGAACCCCATCTGCGCCGCGCCGATCACGTCGTTGGTCACGCCGCCGGTCCGGCCCTCGAAGACGTCGCCGAACCGATCGACAAGGAAGTTGTAGCCGATGTCGCACCAGCCACGCCCGTTCGTGTGGTACGCGTAGACGCCCCGAACCACGTCGTCGGCCTGCGCCTGCGTGTACGAGTTCGAGCCCGCCGTGTGGTGGACGAACGCCATGCTGAGGAAGTCGGCCACGATCGGGTTGCAGTTCATCAGGTTGGGGTCCGCTCCCCACTGGTCCCGCGTGATGATGCGGGGCCGGCGGGTCAGGGCCTCTGCCGCAGAAGGTGCGAACAGTCCGTCAGGAGCTCCGACGGCGACCGGACCCACCTCCCCCGGCCCCGTGCCGGGTCCGCCCGCCGTTCCCGAGCTGTTGATGAACAGGACCCGGACGTTGGACACGACGGCGCCTTTCGGCAGATCCATCGAGAACCGAACGCACCGGGACCCGCCGGTCCAGACGAACGAGGAGCCCTGCCGGCCGACTCGGTACTCGGGTGAGCCGGGGTCTGGCCCTCCCTCCTCGTCGATACGGACCGCATGGCCGAAGGAGCTGCCGTCGGGGCTCGCGGCGGCGACGGTGGTCACGGCCCGCCCGCCGGCCTGCTCCCACGTGAAGGCAACGCCGTCGAACCAGATGGGCGCGCACTCGCGGATGCGAGCGGTCCGGACCGCTGACGTTGCGCGAAGCTCACCATGCGGGGTCAGCGCCGCGGCCGACCCGCCGGCTCGCGGCAGGAGTGACCGGACGTCGACGAGGATGGAACGGAGCACCGTCTCGGGCGCCGCACCGCTCGGCACGAGCGGCACGAGGCCGAGCGCCGCGCTTGCCACGGCGACGACGAGGAGGGCTCGCAAGGCCCGGCGGGCATGGGGAGTGGATTTGGCCATGGGCTGGAAAGGAGCGTCCCTTCTACAGCGGGATGTGGGCAAAGGCAACCACCCTGGTCGCGCTCTACCATCGGCCCGCCATGGACGAGGTCTTGAGGGACAGACGCGACCGGATGGCGGACGCGCTCGCCGGTGAGAGCGCCCGTGTTTCGGAGGTCGTGCTGGGGCTTCCCGAAGATGTGTTCGGCGTCCCCACCCGGTGCCCCCCGTGGGACGTGAAGGCCCTGCTCGGCCACATGTGGCGGGACGTAGACCGGATCCTCGTGTATCTCGCCGAGCCGGCGCCGGCCGCCGCCGACGCCACCGAGGTCACGTATTTCCGCGCCTACGACCCGGTGGCCGACGCTCCCGACATCTCACGCCGGGGTCAGGACATGGCGGATGAGCATGGGTCTGGCCGTGCCCTGGCCCGGTCATTCGACCGGCGGTGGCGAGAGGCGGTCGATGCTTCTCGTCGCGAGGATCCGATGCGGATCGTCCCGACGTTCCGCCCGTCGCTCCTGCTCCCCGACTACCTGGCCACGAGGGTGCTGGAGATCGCGGTGCACGGGCTCGACCTGGCACACGCGCTCGGCCGAGAGGCGTGGATCACCCCGGAGGGCACGTCCATCGTCCGGGACATCCTGGTCGGGCTGATGGGCACCGAACCACCGGCCGCCCTGGAGTGGGACGACGTGACGTTCATCGAGACGGGGACGGGCAGACGCGGACTCAGCGACGACGAGCGCGCGATCCTGGGCGACCGAGCCGCCCTGTTCCCTTTGCTCGCGTGAGCGCGCGAGACCTGGCCGCGATCCAAGGGGACGTCGTCGCGTGCCGCGCGTGTCCCCGCCTTGTCGAGTGGCGCGAACGGGTGGCCCGGGAGAAGGCCCCCCGGTTCGCGGACCAGGAGTACTGGGGAAGGCCGGTGCCCGGGTTCGGCGACCCGGCAGCTCGCATCCTGGTGGTGGGCCTGGCTCCGGCGGCGCACGGAGGCAACCGCACGGGCCGCATCTTCACCGGGGATCGCTCCGGCGACTTCCTGTACGGGGCTCTGCACCGAGCGGGGTTGTCGAACCGGCCGGAGGCCGTTTCGCGGGACGATGGCCTGGAGCTCTTCGGCGTCTACCTGGCCTCCGTGAACCGGTGTGCGCCGCCGGGAAACCGTCCGACCCCCAAGGAGCGGGACACCTGTCTGCCCTACCTGGTCCGGGAGCTCCAGGCCCTCGACGAGGTTCGCGCCGTGGTGGCGCTCGGGGCGTTCGCCTGGGACGGCGTCCTCCGGGCGTTCGCGACCCTCGGCCACCGGGTCCGGCCCCGCCCTGCGTTTCGACACGGCACCGAGGTGGCGATCGGCCCGTACACGCTGATCGGGTGCTTCCACACCAGCCAGCAGAACACGTTCACCGGCAAGCTGACCCAAGGGATGCTCGACGCCGTGCTCGCCCGGACCAAGGCCGTCGCCGGCCTTCCGTGAGGCCTCAGCCCTCCTCGTCCTCCGGTTCGATCCCTCGATCCCGTTCCCGGCGTTGCTGCGCGAGGAACTGGCGGATGACCGGCAATCGGTTGAGCTCCAGGATGAACAGCACGAGGACGGTGGACAGGATCCCGGCCACGAACGCCCCCGACCCGACCAGGACCGCCACCGCCGCGACGGCCCACGCCGATGCCGCCGTGGTGAGCCCGAGGATGCCGCCGGTGGCCTCCCGGAAGATGAGGCCTGCCCCCAGGAACCCGACGCCCGTCACGACTCCGGCGATGACCTTCTCGGCCGACGCCGGGAAGCCCTCCACCCCGATCGCCGTGAACCCCGCCGCCCCCAGCGCGATCAGGGCGAACGTGCGCTCCCCAGCGGGCTTGCCCCGCCACTCCCGCTCGAAGCCGATGGCGTACCCGAGGCCGGTGGCCAGCGCCATCCGGCCGAGGAGCTCCCACTCCGACAACGGCAGCACGAGACAAGGCTAGCCCATGGGGCATAGGGAATCGTGGAAGGCGGTTACCCTGAGAAGCATGCGACGCCACGGCAGGTTCCCTGCGCCCCTCCCGGACCAGGACCGCCGCCCCATCAGGAAGCAGACGGTCCGCCGGGTGATCGCCACCTTCCGCCCGTACCGGGGGAAGGTGACGCTGGTCGGCCTGGCCATCGTCGTGACCTCTGGCCTGGGCGTCGTGAATCCCCTCCTGATCAAGCGGATCTTCGACCACGCCCTGTTCGGGAACCCTCCGGGGCAGTGCGACGGCGGGTCGTGCCCCAACCTCCACACGCTGTATTGGAGCGTGGGGCTGATGGTGGCGATCCCGATCGTCTCGGGGATCATCGGGATCGGACAGACGTACCTGGCCAACCTGGTCGGCCTCCGCGTGATGCAGGACTTCCGCAATGCGCTCTACCGCCACCTCCAATTCATGCACCTCCGGTTCTTCACGGAGACCCGGACGGGAGAGATCCAGTCCCGCCTTGCGAACGACGTGGGCGGCGTGCAGTCGGTGGTCACCGATACTGCCTCCTCCATCCTGTCGAACGTGGTGGTCATCTCCAGCACGGTGATCGCCATGCTCATCCTGTCCTGGCAGCTCACCGTGCTGTCGCTGTTCATGCTTCCGTTCTTCATGTGGCTCACGTACAAGGTGGGCAAGGCTCGACAGAAGGTGGCCACGGTCACGCAGCAGTCGCTGGCCGACCTGACGTCCATCACCGAGGAAACCCTGTCGGTGTCCGGCATCCTGCTGTCGAAGGCCTTCGGCCGCCAGCGCCACGAGATCGATCGGTTCGGGGGCGAGAACGAGCGGCTCACCGGCCTCCAGATCCGCCAGACCATGATCGGCCGGTCGTTCTTCGCCGTGGTCGGGACGGTCTTCTCGATCACGCCGGCGCTCGTGTACCTGGTGGCCGGCTGGGTCCTCTCGGGGAGCACGACGACGACGGTGATCACCGCCGGGACGATCGTCGCGTTCACCACGCTCCAGTCGCGGCTGTTCTTCCCCATCGGCTCGATGCTCCAGGTCTCGAGCGACATCCAGACCTCGATGGCGCTGTTCGACCGGATCTTCGAGTACCTGGACATGGACCACGACATCGCCGACGCGCCGGATGCGATCCCCTTGCCGCCCGGGCAGGTCCGCGGACGGGTGCAGTTCAGCGACGTCTGGTTCCGGTACGAGACGCCACCCGAGGGTGCCCCGCCGGCCTCACCTTCCGACCTCCGCGACGGGCAGCGGGCTCCGCGGGAGTGGACCCTAGAAGGCGTCACGCTCGACATCGAGCCTGGGCAGCTCGCGGCGCTCGTCGGGCCGAGCGGCGCTGGCAAGACCACGATGACCTATCTCGTCCCGCGGTTCTACGACGTGCAGGAGGGCGCGGTCCTGATCGACGGCGTGGACGTGCGGAAGCTGAAGCTCGAGTCCCTCGGCGACCTGATCGGGATGGTCACCCAGGAGACCTACCTGTTCCACACGACGGTTCGCAGGAACCTGCTGTACGGCAAGCCCGACGCCACCCAGGACGAGCTCGTGGCCGCCGCCAAGGCGGCGTTCATCCACGACCGGATCCAGGAGCTGCCCGAGGGCTTCGACACGATCGTCGGTGAGCGCGGGTACAAGCTCTCCGGTGGCGAGAAGCAGCGCCTGGCCATCGCCCGGGTGGTCCTCAAGGACCCGCGGATCCTGATCCTCGACGAGGCCACCTCCAGCCTCGACACGACATCCGAGCGGTTGGTGCAGGAGGCGCTTCGCCCCCTGATGCGGGGCCGCACCACGGTCGCCATCGCCCACCGGCTGTCCACGATCCTGTCGGCCGACGTCATCTTCGTGGTGGACCGAGGCCGAGTCGTCGAGCGCGGCACGCACCGGGAGCTGATCGAGCGGGGCGGACTGTACGCGCGGCTGTACGAGCAGCAATTCCGGGGTGGGCTGGTCGAGGCGGAGTGCGAGGACGGGGTGGTCCTGTCGACCGGCGAGGTGGTCCGCACCGCGAGCGGCCCCGGCGAGGGCTAGCACGGCGTGGTTTGGCGCATCTTGCTCGGCCTCGTCGCTGCTCTGGTGGTGGCGTGGGCGGTGCTCGTCGTCTTCCTGCTGATCGCAAAGCCGAAGGGTTCGCTGATGAAAGAAGCCATGCGCCTGCTGCCCGACACGCTCCGGCTCCTCCGCCGGCTGGCCGCCGACAGGACGCTCCCGCGAGGAGTGCGGATCCGATTGTGGGTGGGGTTCGCGTATCTCGCCTTCCCCTTCGACCCCATCCCCGATTTCCTTCCGGTGATCGGGTACGCCGACGATGCCATCGTCGTCTCGCTGGTCCTCCGGTCGGTGGTGCGACGCGCCGGCCCCGATGCCGTCCGCCGGCTTTGGCCCGGTACCGACGACGGTCTGGCCGTCCTGTGGCGGGTGGCGCGCCTTCCCGGCGCCTCCAAGGTCGAAGCCGGCGCCTAGGCGTCGAGACGCTTCTCATAGCCGAGCAGGACGAAGCCGTCGGGGAAGACGCGGTCCTCCATCCGTTCGAAGCCGAGCGACTCGTACATGGCCTGGGCGGCCCGCATGCGTTGCGTCGTGTTGAGGGTCAGCCTGCGCTTGCCGGCGTGGCGGGCCTCCTCGACGCTGGCGTCCATCAGCATCCGGGCGACGCCCCGGCGCCTGGCGTCTGGATGCACGCCCAGCATGCGAAGGTGCGCCTCGTTGGGTGAGACCGGCGGCTCGCCCTCCTCGGTTCGACCTTCCAGCTCCAGCGTGGCCGAGCCCAGGATCCGGCCGTCTTCCACCGCCACCAGCACGACGGTCCGTCCCGCGCGTCCGCCGACGTCGGCGATCCGGTCCAGGTACTCGTTCCAGCCGGCGTCCTCGGGGCGAACGAACTCGCGGTAGGCCAGGGCCGTCACCCGTCCGGCCTCCTCGTATTCCTGGGGCAGGGCCCGGCGAACCTCGATCGCCATGCCAGGAGGCTATCGCGTGACCCCACGGTCAAGCGGGTTGACGGCCTGTCGTCCTGCGAAGAGGATGGTGCCGTGGCCGAACCCGACACCGTGCGGCTCCTCCTCGAGGGCCACCGGGCCCTGGCGGCCGAGCTGCTGTCCAGCCTGGAGGAGCGGGGATATCCGGACGCCCGGCCGGCTCACGCCGCGGTGTTCATGAACATCGACCGGCGGTCGGGAACCCGCCTGACCGAGCTCGCCCGCCGGGCCCGGATCACCAAGCAGGGCATGATGCTGATCGTCGACGACCTGGAGAACCGGGGCTACGTCCGGCGCGTGCCGGACGCGGAGGACGCGAGGGCCAAGGTCGTCCGCCTGACGGCACG
>Ga0184610_1000232_pt1 | contig 14045 bp, 18 predicted proteins | sample PLM1_100_coex_FD_133011 | JGI IMG/M metagenome (GOLD analysis project Ga0184610, IMG submission 133011) | Groundwater sediment microbial communities from an aquifer in East River, Colorado, USA - PLM1_100_coex | ecosystem: Environmental > Terrestrial > Soil > Riparian zone | place: USA: East... | reverse complement strand
CCGGGGACGCGCTTGGTCACGCGAAGGCTGGCCACCGAGGGCGTGAGCCGCTCGGCCGAGGTGACCACGCGCGAGTAGGCATCCAGCGCGGCGTCCTCAACGGGGTTCCGGAGCTCGTCGGCTCCGTTGGATGGGTGCAGGGGCTCGGGCATCATGATTCGGAAGACCTCCTGAGCCGTGAACGTGGCCGGGAGGCCACCTTATTCCTCCCCCGCAGGGGCGCAGGCCCTAGCGGACGATCACGCGCCCGCGCATGGTCGTGTGGATCATGCACAGGTACCGGAACCCGTCCGCCGGGGAGCGGGTGGCGAACGTCAGCCGGTAGTTCGCGTCACCGAGCACCGAGTTGGCCCCCCGGACCCCCGAACTCTGGAGCGGGCTGCCGTTGCCCTCGAAGACGCCGTCCCCGGCAGCGAGCATGAACCGGTCGCTCGCCTGGAGCTCAAGCTGCGAGGGCACCAGGCAATACGGGTAGTCGGTCGGGTCGGGCGGGTTGTCCGGGGCCGTCCCGGCGTCACCGGCGGGGTCGCACACGACGTTGAAGGTGTAGGCGACGCTCTTGGCCTTGCCGAACGGGAAGCTCACCGTATGGTCCTCGTGGACCAGCCCGTCGAGATGCCACTGCACGGTGTCCCCCTTCTGGATCACCAACCGATGGGGGAACATGCCGTAGACGGAGACGTGCCGGCTCTCGGCACCGGTCCAGGCGTCCCACACGCGGCCTCCTCCCGGAGCACGGTGGCTGGTTCGCGCGGCGATGAACTTGTTGAAGAGCGCTCTGGCAGTGTTCGTGTCCTGAGCGATGTCGGCCTGGTTCGCGGCCGCCAGGGCCGCCGGATCGGAGGCGGGCTGGGCCGGCGGCACCACGTTCACCTTCATCTTCGTGGCCGGCCCGTGGATCAGGCACACCACCCAGAACGAGCTGCCGGGCGCCGCCGCCACCGTGACGCTGAAGTCCCCGCCGTCCTTCACCAGCAGGCCCGAGTTCAGGGCCGACGTGCCGTCGAAGACACAGGGAGGCTGCGAGGCCCCTCCGCACAGCGGGTCCGTGGCGAAGTACGCGCCGTTCGTGAACTTGAACGCGGTGGGGCCGTTGTCCGGGTTCGGCCGGACCAGGGCGAAGGGGCCGGCACGGCGTTGGCCTCGAACCACTCAACGACTCCCTGCCCGACCGGCACGAGGGTCGCGGTGTGGACGCTCGCGCTGGTGAAACGAAGCGTGTCGCCCTGGTGGAGGTCGATCTCGCCGGGCAGGAACCGCATCGACTCCGCCGGCGCGCCCTTCAGCTCGTGGCCGGCCTCGACGTCGAAGATGGTGGCGGCCGATGCGCCCGTCGCGGAAAAGACCAGGCCGGCCAGGAGCAGCGCGCCGATCATCCCGATCGCGCTGCGCCGGAACCTCATGGTCGCTCCTCATCTCCCCGGCGGGGGGGCTCCGGCCAGACATACGTGGCGCAGAACCGTATCGGATGACTCGAACCGAAACCTGAGCCCCCCCGCCTGGCGAGACGATCAAGCGAATGGCCGGCTAGCGCACCACCACCCGGCCGCGCATGAACGTGTGGATCATGCAGAGGTACTTGAACCCGTCGCCCGAAGAGCTCGCGTCGAACCGGAGCCGGTAGTTCGCGTCACCCTCGAGCAACGCGCTGTTCGAGCCGCGCACTCCCGAGCTCTCCAGGTCTCGGCCCGTGAAGGTCCCGTCCCCGAGCTTGGGGATGAACTTGTTGGAGAGCTCGATCTCCAGCTGAGCCGGGTTGTTGCAGAACGGCGGCCCCGGCGTGTCCGAGGGGTTGTCCGGGCCCGGCCCGGCATCGCCGTCAGGGTCACAGACGAAGTTGAGGGCGCCCGCGATGTTCCTCGCCTTGTCGAGAGGCAAGGTCACCGTGTGATCCTCGAAGGTCAGGCTGTCGAAGTGCCACTGCACGGTGTCGCCCCGGCCGATGTGCAGGGTCCGAGGGTAGAAGCCGAACAGCTCCACATGGGCGTTGCTCACCCCGGCCCACGCGTCCCACACGCGGGTCCCGTTCGTCCGGGTGTGGAAGGTCTGCCGGCTGCTGAACCGCTCGTGGAGCGCGGCGGCCGAGTCCGCGTCCTGGGAGAGGGCAGCCGCGCTCTGGGCGTCCGCCTGGGCCAGGGTCGTGGCCGGCTCCGAAGCCGCCACCACAGTCACCTTCATGCGCATGTTCGGGCCGTGCCAGATGCACACCACCCAGAGCGAGCTGCCCGGGCTCGCGTTGACCGTGGCGCTGAAGTCCATGTCTTCTCCGAAGAACGCAGGGGTGCCGGAGTTCAGGACACCGGTACCGTCGTACGAGCACGCCGGCTGCCCGGCCCCGCCGCAGCTCGTGCTGGAGGGGTTGAGCACCGAGTTGCCGAATTTGTACGCGGCCGACCCGTCGTCCGGGTCGGTCACCACCGGCGCCCATGGCTGCGACGTCCCATACGTCGCGTTGGCGTCGAACCAGTCCACCACCCCCTGCCCGACCGGCAGCAAGGTTGCCGTGTGGAAGCTGAGGCTCGCGAAGTGGAGCGTGTCCCCCTGGTGGACGTCGATGTCGTACGGGAGGAACCGCATCGACTCTGCGGGCGCTCCTTGCAGGAATTGACCAACAGAGACATCGTAGGTCGTGGCCGCGCCGGCGCTCGTGGCCGGAAGGACCAACGTCCCAATCAGCCCGAGCACGCCCACCAAGACGATCGTGCTTCTTCTCACCGGACCCCCCTTCCGATCTCGACATCCCTCCCGCCGTGCGCTACCCGACGATCACCTTGCCCCGCATGAACGGGTGGATCAGGCAGCGGAACGTGTACGGCCCGTTCACAGACCTCGCTCCGAAACGAAGGATGAACGGATCCGCGCTTCCGACATTCGCGCCTTCGATCCCAGAGTTCTCGAAGTCTCGGAGACTTGTAGCAACGCCGTCTCCGGCCGGAGGAGCGAACCTCGGATCGATGTCGAGCTCGATCTGCGTAACGCCGCCCGGACAGACCGCGTCGAGCGTGGTCGGGGTCAGATCCGCGGGCTCGTCGGGCATTGTCCCGGCGTCCCCGTCGGGATCACACACCGGCACGAAGGTGTTGCTCGCTATCTTCAGCGCCTTCTTCGATGGGAACGTCACCGTGTGATCCTCGAACTTTAATTGATCGAAGTGCCACTGCACCCGTTGGCCCTTCTTCAGCTGGATCCGGCTCGGGTAGAACTGGTCCAGGGCGAAGTGCGGTCCGTCGTAGCCCGCGTACGCCTGCACCACCCCGCCCGTCGGGGTCGAGGACGTCGCCAGCAGCGAGCGATGAAGCCTGCTTGCCGCCCGAGCGTCGTGGTTCGCCTTCTGACCGGCGTAGGTGTCGATCTCGGCCTGGGTGGTGGCGGTCTCCGTGCTCGCGACGACAGAGATCTGGAGCCGCATCCCGAGATGGATCAGGCACAGGACCCAGGTCGTGCTCCCCACGGCGGAGTTGACCTGCGCCGAGAACTTGTACTCTTGCCCGTTCACGTCGTTCGCGTCCACGATCCCGGAGTTCACGACCTGCGAGCCGTCATACGGGCACACAGCCGTGGCGTCTCCGCAGTCCAGCGCCGACGGCAGGATGGACTTGTTGTTGAACTTGAGGCCACTCGCGCCTTCGTCGGGATCCGGCGCCACGAACGAGTAGGGCTTGCCCGGGCCGGCGGCGTTCGCGGCCACCCACGTGTCCGCGTCGGTGTTGGCGGGGAGCATCGTCGCCGTGTGGAACCCGGCCATGCCGAACGTGATGGTGTCGCCTTGGTGCACCTTGAGCGCCGGGGCATAGAAGCGCATCCCATCGGCGGGAGCGCCGTTGGCCGCCGGCAGCGCGAACAAGGGCGCGCCAACCTGGACCTCATACGTCGTGGCCGCGGCGGCGCCCGTGGCCGGAAGGATGATCGCTGCGACCAGCGCCAGCAGGCCCACCAGGACCTTCGTTCTCCGGAACATCGTCCCCCCTCCTTCTCCAAGACCCTTCCGAGACGACCCAGCCGCTACGTGACGGTGATGACACCTCTCATGCTCGATGGGTGAACGGAGCAGTGGTACTTGAACGTGCCGGCCTTGCGGAAGACGCGACCGTAGGCCTCCCCCAGGCTCAGCACGCCGGAATCCCACAAGCCGGTGTTCGACGTGGAGGAGTGGGTGCCCTCACGGTCCACCCACCGGACCCTGGTGCCGGCTGAGATCGTGAGGCTCCTCGGCCGGAAGGCGAAGTTGACCATCCGCACCCGCTCCACGACCACGCGACGCGCCGGGCCCTCGCGCTTGCCGGTGGTCCGCTGGTTCGCGGCGATGACAGCGGGCGCCAGCCCGACGAGAAGGACGATCAGCCCCGCGACGGCTACTCGGATGGACCCCCTCACCTTGCAGAACCTCCTTCCCCAGGGGAACGCCGATGCTACCCGGTCGTTGCTCGGAAACGCCAATGGGTCGTAGCCTGAAATGGTTACTTCGGGCCATTGCATCGGCCTTTCGGGGTGCCGAAACCCCCGGTAAGGAGGCTGACATGGCGATCCAGGAACAGGAGCGGCGGAGGACCCACCACCACGAGGAGGCACCCCGCGACGTTGAGGCGGCGCAGGCCTCGAGCGCGGCCTCCAGCGCCGGCCTGAAGCACGACCTGGACGACATCCTCGACGAGATCGACGAGATCCTCGAGGAGAACGCCGAGGAGTTCGTCAAGGGCTACGTGCAGAAGGGCGGCCAGTAACCTCCGCTCAAATGAGCTGGACCCGGGCGCCCAGCGCCTCGTACGTCGGCACGGCACGCCGGTCGAGTGTCACGAGTCTGGCCCCGGCGTGGATCGCGGTCGCCGCGACCACGGCGTCGTAGACGGCTCCGCCCACGATCCCCGCTTCCGAGCAGGTCGCGAGCAGCCGGGTCTGGTCGCGGGCGGGCAGGACGAGGACGGGGTCGGTGAAGTTCCCCGCGAGGAACTCGATAACGAGGGGCGCTGGGCTCCTGTGGGGTGGTGGGAGTCGGGTGAGCACCGCGTAGGTCTCCAAGGCGACCTGTCCCGCGAGGCGAGCTTCTCCAGATAGGGCGCCCACGGCCGCGGCGTGCTGTTCGTGCCACGACGCGAACGCCGCGACGACGACGCTCGTATCGACGACGATCACCTGCGGGCGCGCTCGAGGGCCTCACGGACCTCGGCCGCCGTGAGCTGCGGAAGCGAGACCTCCGGCTCGGCGACCAACGCCCCCTTGCGCCTCACCAGCCTCATCGGGGTCGGCGCCGGCTCGATCTCAACGCGACCGTCTCGAACTGTAACCTCGATCTCCTGGCCGCCTCGGAGACCGAGCTCGTCCCGGAGGGGCTTCGGGATCACGACGCGGCCGGCTCCGTCGATGGTAGTTCGCATGGCAGCAGGATACCATTCGGGCGAGCCGGCGTTCCGAGGAGGCTAGGCCACGAGCTTCGCCTTGAGCTCGATGGGCACAGCCTCCAGGGCCTGGGACACCGGACATCCCTTCTTAGTGGCCTCGGCGATCTCCTGGAACGTGGCCTCGTCCACGCCCGACACCCGGGCCTCGGTCGCGAGCTCGATCCTGGTGATCTTGAACCCCGCCTCGCCCTTGTCGATGTGCACCTTTGCGGTCGTGCGCACCGAGTCGGGCACGTGGCCGGCTTTCGAGAGCCCGCCGGCCAGCGCCATCGAGTAGCACCCCGCGTGGGCCGCGGCGATCAGCTCTTCCGGGTTGGTCCCGGGCCCTTCCTCGAACCGGGACGCGGACGAGTAAGGCCCCTCGAAGGCGCTGAAGCGCATCGTCCCCTTGCCGTCCTCCAGCGAGCCCTCCCACTGCGCGTCCGCGGTCCTGACCGGCATGGCGGCCTCCTCTCGGTCGACTCTCCCATCGACCTTACTCCCGACGAAGGGAAGGGGTCGGCTGGGCGTGTGGCCTCCGAACCGGGCTGAGTCTCAGCACACCGCCATCAGGAACTCGTGCGGGTCGACCGCGGGCCCGTTGTTCGGGTGCCACTCGAAGTGGTCGTGGTTGGCCCCGGTGTTCCCGGTTGCGCCGACGTAGCCGATCACGGTGCCGGTCTCGACCTGGCCGAGCGTGCCGAAAGCCGACAGGTGGGCGTTGTAGACGTAGCCGAACTGCCCGTAGACCTTCACTGCCAGGCCGCCGATGTGGTTGGTGGCAACGACGGCCGTTCCGTCGAACGGGGCCACGATGGGGGTCCCCCCGGCCGCCATCATGTCGTTCCCCTGGTGGATGTGGTCCCCGCCCTCCTTCTTGGGGTGGTGGACCCAGATCCCGAAGTCGTCGGCGATCGCCACGGGTCCCTGCACGGGACAGACCGCGAACGGATGGATCTTGGAGATCGCCGCCAGGATCTCGGTCCTCCGAGCCTGAAGGGCATCGAACAGCCGGCGCGCGGCGGCCATCTTCTTCTTCAGCGCCCGGTTGTCCGCGGCCAGCCGGTCGATCAGCATCCTGCTCGCGTTCTGGGCCCGGGCCATCGTGTCGCGCGTGCGGGCCAGCCCCAGTTCTGCCGCGCCGACCTTGGCGGCTAGGACCCCGTCCCGCCGGTTCATCTCGTCGATGAGCGAGATCCGTGAGGCCGCCTCGCCGGCCGAGGTGGCAGTCAGGAGATACAGGATGGGCGCGCCCGGTCCCAGGATGAAGGCCTCGCGGGACCTGGCCGCCAGGAGGCCCTTGAGGAAGGCCAGGCGCTGACGGAGCGGCTTCAACCGGGCCTGGAGCTTGCCCATCTGGATCCTGGTCCTGGCGATCTCCTCGTACGTGTTGTGGATGTCGGTGGCCAGCTTGTTCATCTCCTCCTGGAGCGCCCGGAGCTTGGCCGCCTTGGTGTGGATCCTCTCTCGCGTCTGTCGCAGCTGATGGTGGGCCTTGTTGAGCTCGGGGTCGGAGAAGGCCCCCGCCGGCTGCGGCAATGCGGCAGCCAGGAGCGCGACGAGCGCCAGCCCCCCAGCCATCCGGCGGGCGCGCGCCCGGAAGGATCTCGGCGAGCGGGAGACGCCGGGCATGGGATGGAGAGTGTGGGGCCGAAGCTGCGCCTGCGCAAGGGGAGAAAGCCCTCCCCCGGGCCCCCTACCAGCGGCTATGGGGCGTAGACCGCCGACCGGGGCCTACTCGGGCAGACGGGGGACACGGGCCCTGTGATGTCATTCCCTTCCCCTAGGTTCCCCTCGTGAACCCGCGGAAGCTCCTGCGCCGGCTCGTCCGAGGGTCAGTAGAGAACGTGGCTTTCGAGCACATGCGGCGGTTGGTCGAGGCGCTCGGGTCCGACCTCAGGCGGGTAAGCGGCAGTCATCACATCCCTACCAGATCCGTCAGTTTCTTCGGCTCGTGGAGCGGTACTCTCTGGCGCTGGAGGGAGACTCGTGAAGGACTACCACATCAATGTCTTCTACAGCGAGGAGGATGGCGGCTACATCGCCGACATCCCCGACCTCCAGGCCTGCTCAGCGTTCGGCCGGACCCCCGAGGAGGCTGTATCTGCGGTTAAGGAAGCGAAGGAGGCATGGCTGGCGGCGGCCCGCGAAGCCGGCCGGCCGATCCCACCCCCACGCTACCGCCCGGCGATCTACAGCCGCTGAACCGCAGGCGGCTCCGAGATTTGGGATTCGAGGAACAGACCAGCCGTAGCTGTTCGCGGCCTACATGCAGGATGCATGGCAGACATGCGAAATGCGTGTATGGTGCTGGTCGTGGCACGGACCATCCAGATCAGGAACGTCCCGGACGACGTCCATCGAACCCTCAAGGCCCGGGCGGCCGCGGCCGGTGTTTCCTTGTCCGAGTACCTGCTCGCGGAAGTCGTTCGGGTTGCCGAGCGTCCTCCTGTGGCGGACGTGCTCTCACGTGCCGACGCTCGCCACGGAGGCAGTCGAACGGCCAGCATTGTCAAGGCCGTGCGCTCGGGCCGCGACCGGCCGTGATCGTCCTCGATACCTCGGCGGCCATCGCCGCCCTTGCGGCCCGGCCCCCGGTCGAGGACCTGCTGGCCCGACTCCAGGATGACGGCGACCTCCACGCCCCTCACCTCATCGACGTGGAGGTGATCCACGCCCTCCGGCGGCTGATCGCCGCCCGTGAGCTGACCGAGGACCGGGCCGCCGACGTGCGGTCGGACTTCGCCGATCTTGCGATCGTCCGCTACGCCCACCATCCGCTGGCCGAACGCATGTGGGAGCTGCGCGGGAACCTTACGGCGTATGACGCGGCCTTCGTGGCGCTCGCGGAGGCGCTCGGCGCCTCCCTGGTCACGTGCGACGGTCGCCTCGCGCGGGCCGGCGGGCACGACGCGCGGATCGAGCTGTTCAAGGCGGGCTGAAACCCGGGAGGGCTCGGGCCCGCGTGGTAGCGGCTCCCATCGGGGCGGAACCACCGGGCCGCACCGTCTGGATCGCGCCTCACCGTCCATCCGTATTCGTGCACGAGCTTGTGGTGGAACGTGCACACGAGAAACAGGTTGTCGAGATCGGTCGGGCCTCCATGCTCCCACCACACGATGTGATGGGCCTGGGTGAAGCGGCGCGCTCCGCATCCGGGGAACCTGCACTCGTGATCCCGGTACCGAAGCTGGCGCATCATCCACGCCGAGGGCTCCCTGGATGTCCGCCCCAGGCGCACCGGCTGGCCGGTTTCATCTTCGATCACCGCCTGCACCCGTCCGTTGCAGAGCAGGCGTCTGGCTGTCTCGGCGTGGATCACCCCACCGCCTTCGACTTCACACCCACGGCCCTCGGAGACGAGCGCGCCCAGCGGTGCGTGGACGACCACCGTGGCCCGGTCGGGATCGGCGTCGGCCGCCAGGCGGGAGGAGCAAAGCGCCACCAAGGCGTCGCCCCTCCTCGCGTCGGCGTGGACGGCATCTTCCTCTCCCGGCATGGCCGGAAGCTGCTCGGCGAGACGCTCCAACGCTTTCGCCACCACGGCGCCCTGGGCCGCCGGAAGCTCGGCTTCCAGCCCGAAACGCCTGCCGTCGTCGAAGTACCACCACGAAAGGAAGCGGCTCCTGTCCGCGTCCTGAGCCTCCTCGATCGACTGGCGGACGGCCAGGTCTGCTTTCCGCCGGATGCAGGCGCAGGACACGCCCCTGGCCCACCCGATAAGCCTCGTCTCGGTCTCCGCTGTGGCGAACCGAGCGAGCTCGACCACTTTGTCGATGCCGAGCTCACCGGAGGAGAACGCCTCGGAGAGTCGAGGGAGCCCCTCGAGCGCATAGGCCGCGGCGATCCACCGCCTGGCCTTCCACCCCGAGATGCCGTGGCGGATCGAGATCCAGTGGGCCATGTCCCGGGCCCCGGAGTTTCGCCACAGCTCGCGGCAGTCACCTTCCGCGATCAGCCGGAGCAGCTCGCGCTGGGCCCCCGAGATGCGGGCATGGAGGGCGTCGATGCCCTCGGTCAGCTCTTCGTTGCTGCGGTCGTCTCGAACGTGCACCCGGACCTCGATCGGTCGCGGGGGGAGGTTCGGTCACAATATCGAACACACGTTCGATTGTCAAGTCCCGAGGGCCCGGTCCTGAATACACGATCGAGGGCGCCGACCCTGGCTCAGCCGAGCCTGGCTCACGGGTCATCGTCCAGGCGATCCGGCATCGCGCCGTCGCATACGGACGGTGTTGCTGACTCCCCCTGGTCACTCGAGGGAACGAAAAGCATCGGCTCGAGGAACAGACCCGCCGGAGCCGACGTCTACCGGAGGCAGCGCAGGTTCAGGGTGGTCGAGGAGTTCACCGAGTAGCTGTTCGCTTGCGTCGTGTTGAACACGACCGCGGTCACGCCCGTGAAGTTCATTCCATTGATGGTCACCGACGTTCCGACCGGCCCCGACCCTGGGGAGAACGACGTGATCGTCGGACAGGAGGTTGTGGCGACCGTGAAGTCACTCGAGCTGGTCGCCGTGCCGTTCGGCTGCGTGACCCCGATCGGGCCATTCGTCGCACTTGCGGGCACGGTCGCGGCGATCTGTGACGACGAGTTCTGCGTGAAGGTGGCGGTGTGACCGTTGAAGGTGACGGCCGTCACTCCGCTGAAGCCGGACCCGGTGATGATGACCTGACACCCGGAGGGGCCGCTGGTCGGGGAAAAGCTGGTGATCGACGGAGCGGCGGCCGCCGGATCCGCCAAGCCGGCGAGCAGCAAACCAGCGATGATGACCGTTCCGGCGAAGCGTGCAATGGCCCGATGCTAGGGAACGCTCATTCCCTTCCTCCTCGACCTCCGGGTTCCGATGCGCATGCCCTCAGGAGCTGTTCAGCTTGATGGCCGACGTCGCTCGCCCGCAGACATCCCCGCTCGCCAGGACCGTCCGGATCGCCCTGGCCCGATACTTCCCGATGCGGTCGGCAACCCGAGTCCGGTAGGAGCCGTCGTTCGCGGTCAGGATCTCGGCCACGGTTCGCCAGTTGCCCGAGACGAGCCGCTGGATCCTCACCACCACGTTCTGCCGGCATGCGGTGAACCCATCGCTCACCACGACGAGCCCCGAGGTCACCAGGTGCCTCGCGAGCCGCAGGGAGACCGTTCGTTGGTGGGTCGGGCCGACCACGGTGAAGTTGGTCGAGCTCGTGGCGGTTCCGCCGGGACCCGTTACCGAGATCAACCCCGTGGTGGCGCCGACCGGAACCGTCGCCGTGATCTTGGTCGAGGAGTTCACGACGAAGGACGCAGTCACGTTGTTGAAGCGCACGGCGGTGGCTCCGGTGAAGTTCGTCCCGGTGATCGTCACGGAGGTCCCAACCGGTCCCGAGGTCGGCGAGAACGAGGTGATCGTGGGCGCGGCCACCACCGTGAAGTTGGTGGTGCTGGTGGCCGTCCCGTTCAGGTTGGTGACGGAGATGGGCCCGGAGGCCGCGCCCGGCGGTACGGTGGCGGTGATCTGCGTCGACGAGTTCACGGTGAAGGACGCGGAGGTCCTGTTGAACCTGACCCCCGTCACGTTGGTGAAGTTCGTGCCGAAGATGCTCACCGAGGTTCCGACAGCCCCGCTGGTGGGCGAGAACGATGTGGTGGTGGGTGCGCCGGCGACGGTCACGGTGAAGTTCGTCGAGCTCGTTGCCGTGCCGCTGGGATTGGTTACTGCGATCGGTCCGGTCAAGGCGCCTGAGGGGACGATGGCCGTGATCTGGGTCGATGAGTTCACCGTGAAGGTGGCGGACGTGTTCTTGAACTTGACGTCGCTCACGTTGATGAAGTTCGTGCCGGTGATGCTGACCGAGGTCGCCACCGGGCCGCTCGTCGGGGAGAACGAGGTGATCGTTGGAGCTCCGGGAGCGGTGACCGAGAAGTTCGCCGAGCTGCGGGCCGTGCCGTTCAACGTCGTGACGGAAATCTTCCCGGACGTGGCGTCTGGGGGAACGGTCGCCGTGATCTGCGTCGGCGAATTGACCGTAAACGGGGCGGGCGCGTTCTTGAAGTTGACCCCCGTCACATCGATGAAGTTCGTCCCGACGATCGTGACGACGGTCCCCACCGACCCCGAGGTCGGTGAGAACGACGTGATGGTCGGGGGATCGGCAGCGGCCGCTGGAACTGCCACGCCCACGACGAGCACGGTTGCGACCGCGAGGCTCCGGGCCAGGCGACAGCCGATCTTTGGTCTCCGAGCGCACACCCCCCCCCTTATCTGAAGTGCGCCTCGTCTCCTGCGCTTTCTGTACCCCAAAAGGAGGAGCAAGCGCAACCTGTGAGGAGTCGCTGCTCGCTGTACCCCCGAACCGGCCCCGTTCGAGGGCCCGTTCCGTTTCCAGCGAAGGCAAAGTGTCTGAGGTTCGGTTTCAGCGCGGCCGGAGGCGCCGACCCAGGGCGACCGCGCCCCAGCCCACCCAGGCCACCAGGAAGAGCACCGCTCCCACGTAGAGGCCGGGCGAATAGAGCAAACCCTTCTCAGGATGATCCTGGACCTTCCAGAGACCCCCGGGTTGAGGACTTGGCGTTGCGGCGGCTTGTCCATTCGCATTCGCCCACATCTGCGCGGCCGCTTCCTCGGGCGAGATGGATGGGGACGGTAGCGGCCCGCCGCCCGGGGCTCGGAGCTGCGCACCGAGTAGGCCATGGCCGATGTACTGGCGTCCGGTCTCGAGGTCCACGAGGACCAGGACGCCCGCTGATCCCTTCACGGCCATCAGCCCGAGGTCCTTCAGGTACGCGTTCCGCAGTTGCGGCACCACGGACATGATCGCGTTCTGCAAAGAGTCTGCTCCTGAGGAAGAGTAGCTCCGGTCGGCCAAGAGCTCGTGGGCCTTCACGATGTAGTCGGGGTTCGCGATCATGGCCTCGAGGAGCCCATAGCCCTCGTTCGGTGAGCCCACCGCCGCGGCGAACCGCAGGTCGTTCAGCATTGCCAGCGCCTGCCCCTTGGTCAGGCCTTGGGCCATAGCGGCCTTGCCGAACTTCACGGCGAGGTCCCGGGGGATCTGAAGGCCGGGGTCGAGTCGGGCCAGCCAGGCCTCTCCGATGTCGCTCGAGTGGGAGGCGGTCTGGTCGCCGGACGCGTCCTTCGGGCCCGCCGCGAATGCGGCCAGGGGCGAGGCCGCGGCCATCCCAAGCGCGATTGTCACCGCCGCCAAGACGAAGGCGGTCCTCTTCAAGGGCTCTGTCCTCTCTCAGCTAGGCCTCGATGATACGCGAGGCCGCCCTTGGGATTATCGGCCGAATGGCTAGTCCGGATTGGATAACCCGCCATGTGCCGTCTAGGCCTGACGCCGAGGCCTCGGTTGAGAGCTGTTAGGTGTAGGCCGGAAAGGCTTGCACGGCAACACGGTGCGGCCCACGCGAAAGCGCCGGGCCGCCTCACCGTCTCTCCACCTCGAACGACGCTTATCCTTGCCTCGAGGACAGACCGAAGGGAGGAGCAGATGGATGGACCTATTCCCTCGCACGTCAGGCGGCTGGATGCGATCGAGCGGCGTTCGGACCGGATCGACGAACTGGAGGCGCGACTCAGTCGCTCCCGGTCCCGGACGCACCCCTACCGTAGACTCGATCGGTCATGGCGAACCGGGCTCGGGACTGGCTGGCGCAGGCTGAGCGCGACCTCCAGCACGCCGAGAACTCACGCCGCGCGGAGGAGCACGAGTGGGCCTGCTTCGCGGCCCACCAAGCCGCGAAGAAAGCCGTGAAGGGTCTCCACCTGCACCTCGGCCAGGAAGCCTGGACCCACGTTGTCGCGCGGCTCCTTCGCGAGCTCCCAGTCCCGGTACCGGACGGGTTGGTGGACAGGGGCATGGTGCTCGACACCTTCTACGTCCCCTCGCGCTACCCAAACAGCCATCCAGAGGGGGCGCCATTCGAGCACTACGGCCCGCTCCAGAGCGAGGAGGGGATCGGCCATGCCCGTGAGATCCTTGCGTTCGTCCGTTCTCAGATGGCCTGACCGCGACGACGTCGACCGGGCCGTTCGGGCCTGGGCCGTCGACGTGGCGGCTCGAGATGGTCTCGTGCGACGGGTCGGGTACTTCGGCTCCTACGCGCGGGGCGAGTGGGGCGTGGGCAGCGACGTCGACGTCGTCGTAGTAGTCGAACGGTCGTCCGAGCCGTTCGAGCGCCGCCCTCTCGGCTACGACCCGACCGGGCTCCCGATCCCCGCCGACCTGCTGGTGTACACGGCGGCCGAATGGGAACGGATGTCGACCGAGGGCGGTCTCCCACGCACCATCGCAGTGGAGGTCGTCTGGGTCATCCAGCGTTGAACGGCGCGATGACAGTCGCCGAGTGGATGAGGGGCAATGGACCGCCATGGCCTGGACGGCCATCGGGACCGGCTTCGTCTTGCAACTGGCGGGCACCTGGTATCTGAAGAGGAAGCTGGATCGATTCGAGGAGCGGCTCGACCCATTCGAAGATCGTCTCAGCAAATCCCTCGATCGGTTCGCGGCTTGATCGAGGGAACCATCCCGTGGACACGGGATGGCCACGCGGGGATCCTGGAGCGCTGAGCCGCTCCTAGCCGGGCTCGCCCGGATCCGCCCCCGGCAGCACCATCAGGGCCGTCGACACCAGCCGCTGATGGCCGAGCGACGGCCGGTTCACCACCTCGCCTTTCACGACCATCGT
>Ga0184610_1000231_pt1 | contig 14050 bp, 12 predicted proteins | sample PLM1_100_coex_FD_133011 | JGI IMG/M metagenome (GOLD analysis project Ga0184610, IMG submission 133011) | Groundwater sediment microbial communities from an aquifer in East River, Colorado, USA - PLM1_100_coex | ecosystem: Environmental > Terrestrial > Soil > Riparian zone | place: USA: East... | reverse complement strand
TGGAGCGGGCGGGGGCATCGCGGGCAGACGTCTTCATTGCTGTGACCGGCGAGGACGAGACGAACCTGGTTCTTTCACAGATCGCCAAGCGCTTCTTTCGGATTCCGAGGACCATCGCGCGAGTGGTGAACCCCAAGAATCGAAAGATCTTTAATCAACTCGGCATCGATCTGACGGTGAGCGCCACCGAGATCATCACCACCTTGATCGAGCAGGAAATGGCTACCCAGGAGATCCTCCCCCTTCTGGCCTTGGGGCGGGGCCGGCTGGAGATCGTTGAAGTTCATCTCCCCACCGACTCCCCGGCGCTTAAGAAGACCGTTCAACAGCTCTCCCTTCCTGAAGACAGCATCTTGATCTCCATCATCCGTGGCGACCAGATCATCGTCCCGCGCGGCGATACGACGTTCAGGGCCAACGACACCGTGCTCGCGCTCACCGCCACCGCCAGCGCCGAAAAGCTGAAAACGTTCTTCTATCCCTGAGCCGATGCGGGTGGAAGGGCTTGACTTTCCAGCGGGCGGAGGGTAGGCTCGATCAGCGAACGAATCTCGGCGCACGAGGGCGCGGTTAAGGAGCTGGAACGATGTTCGGACTCGGAATGCAGGAGATGATCGTCATTTTCGTCATCGCCCTGCTGGTCTTTGGCCCCAAGAGGCTACCGGAGTTGGGGCGGTCACTGGGCCGGGGCTTGGCGGAGTTCAAGCGGGCCTCAGAGGAATTGAAGGAAGGTCTGGCTGTCGAGCTATCGGCTGAGGAAGACAAGGCGGCTGCGGTCGCTCACGAAGAGCGGCAGCCCGCCAAGCCAGAAGCGCCCTCGACCGGAGCAGCGGAGGAGAAACCCAAGGGAACCGACGAGACGCGGAATGCCTGATGAAAAAATGTCGTTCTTCTCCCACTTGGAGGAGCTCCGCAAGCGGATCGTCGTGTCCCTGGTGGTCATCGGGATTGGATTCATCCTTACCTTCAGCTACTCCGAAACGATCCTCCGTTTCCTAAAGCGCCCTCTCACGACCGACCTCGTTTTCTCTCGCACCTACCCCTTCCTACGAGCCGTTCCCCGACCCGGCACCCCGATCGACCTGATCTTTCTGGCTCCCGCCGAGGCCTTTTGGATGCACATGAAGATCGCCTTCCTGACCGGCCTGATGCTGGCCCTTCCTGTCCTGCTTCATCAGATCTGGAAGTTCATCGCGCCCGGCCTGCTCCCTCACGAGAAGCGGTATGCGCTCCCGTTCGTGGTTCTGGCCAGCATCTTCTTCGTCTTCGGCCTCCTCTTCTGTTTCTACTTGGTTCTTCCGTTTGCCTTGAACTTCCTCCTAACCTACAAAACCGAGAACCTGAAACCGATGATCTCCGTCGGAAATTACGTAGACTTCACCGCGAAGTTCCTTCTGGCCTTTGGATTGATTTTCGAGCTCCCCCTGGTGATCGGGATCGCCGCCAAGATGGGGTTGGTCACACCCCAGTGGCTGTCGAAGAACCGGAAATACGCTATCCTGATCAACTTCACGATTGCCGCCATCCTTACCCCTACGCCCGATGTCTTCAACCAGACCCTGATGGCCCTGCCGATGTGCCTGCTCTATGAGGTCGGCATCTTGGCCGCGCGCCTCCTGGTCAAAAAGCCGACCGCTGCCCCGCAAGAGGCGACCGAAGAGGTGTGAGTGGTTCGTCTCCTTGTGAGGATCTGCATGCGCAGCGACCTCCCAATTATTCAGCAGTCGTGTCTTCACAGAGCCACCCCAATCCGTTATGATGGAGCGAATCCATGACCATGGGGTGCGCACTGAACCGCTTCACATCGGCAGGGGGACCAGATGCCCAATTGTGCCGTGATTGACGTCGGGAGCAACGCGATCCGGCTGCAGGTGGCCCGAATTCAAGGACCGGGGCCATATGAGATCCTCTGTGAGGAGAGAAAACCGGTGCGCCTTGGTGAGCATGTGTTCCTGACGGGCGAGCTCACCAATGCGGCCGTGTTGCGTGCGGTTGACGCGCTGAAGCACTTCAAAGAAGTCACCGCCGTATATCAGGTCGAACTGCTCCGAGCTGTGGCCACCAGTGCCGTGCGAGAAGCGTCCAATGCAGATGAGTTTCTTCGACAGGTAGAACAGACCACGGGGCTCCAGCTTGAGGTCATCTCGGGACGGGAGGAAGCCCGTCTCATCCACCTGGGGCTTCACGACAGTGTGCCGTTCGAGCCCGATCGCCCCTTCCTGCTCATCGACATCGGCGGCGGAAGCACCGAGGTCAGCATAGCAACCCGGTCGCAGATTCTCAGCTCTGAGAGCCTGAAGTTAGGGGCGGTCCGTCTGACCGAACTGTTTTTGAAGTCGGATCCGATCCGGGAGAAGGAATTCGATCGAATGGTCAAATTCATTCGCGACACCGCGAACCGATATTTGAAGGCCACTGGTGACGCGAAGTGCGAAGGAGCCATCGGGACGGCGGGCACTGTGAGCGCTTTGGCGGCGCTGGACCAAAAGATGAGGGACACCGATGTCCGGGCCGCTTCGCTGGGCCGCAAGCAACTGGAGGCCCTCCTGAACAGACTCAAGGCGAAGACCCTGACCGAACGCCGAGCATGGCTCGGCGCCGAGCCGGACCGAGCCGAGGGCATCGTGGCTGGCGCCGCAGTACTGCTCGGCTTGATGGACATCCTGAGATTTTCCGAGATCCTTGTCAGCCCGAAAGGTCTACGGGATGGGGTCATGAGAGACCTGGCCGAGAAGCTGGCCGGCCCGACACTCAGCGACCACTATCAGGAAGAAGTCGTGCTCGAAAGCGTTCATGCGATCGGAACAAAGTATCTCTATGATCCACAACACGCGAACCAGGTGGGCAGGTTGGCCCTGCGCATTTTCAAGGACCTGGCGCGCCTGCATGCGTTGGGCGCGGAACACCGCGACATCCTCTTTGCAGCCAGCCTGCTGCACGATATCGGGCAATTCATCAACTACTCAAAGCATCATAAGCACAGTTACTATCTGATCAAGCATTCCGAACTGACGGGATTTAATGAGACCGAGATCGAGCTGATCGCGAACATCGCCAGGTATCATCGGCGAGCCCATCCCAGCAAGAAGCATCCCGAATACGCCGCGCTCACTGTCAGCCAACAGCAGGTTGTCAACAAACTGAGCGCCCTGCTCCGGGTTGCAGATGCATTCGACCGCAGCCACCGGAGCCTGGTGGCGGATATCACGTGTCACATTGATAGGACGCAGGTGAAGATAGACCTTTACGTTCAGGAGCCCTTGAGCTTGGAGTTGTGGTCGTTCGAACAGAAGTCCCAGCTCTTCACGGAGGTGTTCGAGCTTCCTATCGTCCTCCAGGAACACGCCATCGAGGCCGCCAATCAGGGATCCCGTGTTCCAGCAGCCTAGTCGCTAAGATATCTCATCTGCATGGGGAGAGTGGCTGCACTGCCGGGCGGCGAATCGTCTCTTCACTATGGCGAATCCCAACAGAATCAAACATCTCAGGGGTAGTCTACGCTGGCCGACTGCCGCCGAGAAGATCCTGGCCAGCCGGGTCCTCGACGTCTTCTCGCGTGAGGCTGGCGTCCGAGAGGGCTCCGATCCAGAGGCGGTCCATGATATCCGGGTCGCGCTCCGTCGCCTGCAGGCCGCCTTGAGGATGTTCGGGGGCTGCTTTCCGCCCAAGAAGCTGCGGCGATACCGGCTTCGCCTGCGGAGGCTCCTGCAGGCTCTCGGCGCCGTGCGCGACCAGGATATCCTCATCAATGCCCTGTCGCATCATGAGCAGGCCTCGCCGGAGGCTGTCAAGGAGCCGCTGGCCCGGTTGGTCGCGCAAAGACGGACCGTTCAGCAGCAGGAACGGGTCAAGTCGCTTCTGCTGCTGGACAAGCTTCAGCGAGCGAACTTCGCAGAAAACCTGCTGAGCTTCGTCAAGGGCGCGCGAGCGTTCAAGCGCGCGCAGCTAAAGGGACGATTCTCGGCTGAAGCCGCGGCGATGGCTCAGCAAGCGCTCGCAGACTGGAACGAGCGGCGAAAGCAGGTTCAAGGGGAGGGCGATCCCGAGACCTTGCACCAGATGCGCATCGCAGTCAAACGCCTCCGATACGCGCTGGAGCTGTCCCGGCTCGCGAATGGCGATGACTATCAAGGGTGCTTGGGACGATTGACCGAAATGCAGCAGGTGCTGGGTAATCTGCATGATGCGGATATGGTCCTGGAATGTCTGGCCAGCTCCCTACCCCACGCGTCCGTCGAGGCGATCGGGGGGCTGGCGGACATCATGCGGACGACCAAACAGAAACGTCAGGATCTCGCGAGGCGCTTTTCCAAGCTGATCAGCAGCCGAAATCTCGGACCGCTGAAACTTGCCTCTAAAGTCGCGACAGGCGTACGCCCCTCCCGATCGCCGCGGGGAAGACAAACCGCTCTCCCGGGTCAGGCGTTGGCACACCGGAGATGATGAGAGGAACACGATGGATCTCTACTTGATGAGACACGGGATCGCCACTCCGAGAGAGGAGCATCCAAGTATGCCGGATGCTGAACGAGCGCTGACAGAAGAGGGTGTGCGCAAGACTGCGCAGGTTGCCCATGGGTTCGCTCAACTCGGGATCACATGCGACTGGATATTCACAAGTCCTCTGGTGCGGGCGCGGCAGACGGCGGAGATCGCAGCCCAAGCCATCGGGCTCAAAGAGCGGATCGAGGAGTGGCCCGAGCTCGGAGCCGGAGGGTCCAACGAAGCGTTGCTGCACCGCCTGCAGACAGTAGCACAAGGAAAAAAATTCAGATCGGTACTACTCGTAGGTCATGAACCCCAGCTCAGCGAACTGACTTCGCTGCTTCTTTCGGGAAAGTCGAATCTCTCCGTTGATTTCAGGAAGGCTGGGGTCTGTTGTCTCCAGGCCGGACCCTCGCTCAAATGGGGCCAGGCGACGCTCCGCTGGTTGCTCACTCCCAAACAGCTTCGTTTACTTGGGCACAGTTGATGCGCGGGGTGAACCCACAGTTGTGCCCAGTTCCCGCGGTTGCTGAGTGTCGGAAGGCAGGGTGGCGGGCGGCTATTCGAGGTGGCGCGTGATCCGAGCTTGGAGATCTTCGAAGACCTGCTCGATCGACTTCGAGGCGTCGATGACCTCGAAGTTGAACGGCTCAGTCATCGCATCAAACTGTTTCAGCAGCCGCGTTTGGTATTCCACGAAACTGTCGTACATAGTTTCGCCCAGGCGAAGATCTGCGCCAGACTCCCAAAAGTCGAAGCCTGTGCTGTGGAGGACGCGGGGGATGAGGTGTTCGATTTGGGTCCGCAAGTAATAGACCACATGGGGTCTGAGCGCAAAGGCATAGACCTTCCGGATCCAGTCAGGATCCGCCCCTCGGACTATACTCCTCGCCATGAGGGTATAGATGTACCGATCGGTCAGCACCACGAAGCCCGCGCGCAGAGCGGGGATCATCTCGTTCTCGAGCCGGTCGGCAAAATCAGTCGCATAGAACAGGCTCATGGTGGAACCGCTCAAGGTATGCCCCTCTTTGGCGCGCTTGATGCCGTCCCCCGCCAACGCAGAGCGGGTCATTCCTGTCACGAGGACCGCATGTCCGTGATTCTCCAGCCACGGCTTGAGCAGCGCGATCTGGGTGGAACGGCCCACGCCATCCGTCCCCTCTAGGACGATGAGCTTCCCGGTTAGCTCCTCCAGATCTACGCCCGGCGTCCCTTCACCGTAGAACTCAAATCCAGCCATCGCCTCACCGGCATCTTCTTGGCGCCCCGAAGCGCCTGCGTCACCAGATTGCGCATCTGCGCCTGTTGTTGCTTAATAGACTGTGTTGCATCAATCACGACTAGGCCAAACTCGTCCACCATCTTCTCGTATTCAGCAATGATTCGCCCTTGAAACAGCTTGAAGCTCTCCTCGATGTCGTCGCTCAAGCCGAGGTCCATCCCCGCCTCATAGAACTTCAAGGAATCGCGCCCCCCCACTATGCGTTTCATGGCCGTCTCGAGCGGAACTCGAAAATAGAAGGCGAGGCTTGGCTTCACGGCAAAACTGTAGAGTCCGCGCACCCATTGAGGGTTTACGCCTCTGGCGACATCACGGGCAAACGCCGTATAGATGTACCGATCAGCGAGGGCGATGGCCCCCGCCTTTAGAGGGGGAATGATGGCGTGGTCAGTACGGTCTGCGAAATCGGTGGCGTGGATGAGGCTGAAGGTCATGGGGGTCAACATCCGCTTCTTCTTGCCGCGCTGGGTAGTGTCTTTGACCAGAAGTGACGAGTTCCACTCGCTGAAGAAGACCGTGTAGCCCTCCGAGTCCAACCACTTTTGTAACAACGCCAGTTGAGTGCTCTTGCCCGAGCCGTCAATCCCTTCCACGATGAATAACCGGCCCGGGAATTTATGCTCTCCGTACATTTTCATGGCCGCGCTCACTCCTAGGTCTGATCGTTCACTCTCAAGGGCAATGACTCTTCACGTGCGCACAACAAAGGCATCCGTGCTACGCTTGGGGGTTGTCGCTGATTGACCCGGAATAAGAGGAGTGATTCAGCCCATAGTCTACGCGATGGGCGCCGCTTTCGCATCATGATGGGGCCACCCTCCCTGTAATGAGGAGGGCCAGAAGCAACAGGCCGAGGCCGATTCGATACCAGACAAAGAGGTAGGTGGTGTGGGTCCTGAGATACCGCAGGAGAAAGCCGATGGCGAGATACCCGGTCAGGGCCGAAATAACCGTCGCCACTATAAGATGCAGCAGTCCGGCGCCTCCGATCCCGTCCCGAACCAACTCCCCCAGCTCAAAGAGGCCACTGGCGCCGATGGCCGGGACGCCTAACAGAAAAGAGAACCTGGCAGCAGTGTCGCGGGTCATCCCAAGAAAGAGACCGGCCATAATGGTCGTGCCGGACCTTGATGCGCCCGGCACAAGGGCGAGCGTTTGGCCGAGGCCGACGGCCTGTGTGTGGACAAACCCGATCTGTTCCATATTGAGGCGATGGTTGCCCGATCGCTCCGCCACCGCAAGCAGGATCGCCAGGAGGATGAGACTCCCGGCGATCACGTAGAGGGAGCGGGCCTCGTTCTCGACAAACCGCCTAAAGGCCAGGCCGCAGACGCCGATAGGGATCGTTCCGAGAAGGATATACCACGCGAGACGGGCCTCGTGCGAATCGAATGGTCGCCCCTCCCTAACGTCATGCCACGCAGCGCGAATCAGACCGTAAAGGTCGGAGACAAAATAGAGGAGAACAGCGACGAGGGTGCCCAACTGGAGTACGGCGGAGTACGCTGCGCCCGGATCTTTCCATCCGAGCAGGGCCGGGATGATCCGTAGATGGGCGATGCTGCTGATAGGCAGGAACTCGGTGAGTCCCTGGATCACCCCCAGGATGATCGCCTCGCGCACTCATCCGCTCCACTATACCACCAGTTCGGACGCTGCTTACGAATGTTTCAATGCTATTGATTCTACCACATCAGCCACGTCTTCGCATCGATCGGTCACAACCTCCAGGGTTTCGTAAATCTCCTTCCACTTGGTGATCTCGAGGACCGGGCGCGCCCCCTCGAACAGAGCGGCGACGCTTCTCCGATAGGTGGCATCGGCCAGGTTCTCCAGCCGGTTGATCTCGACGCAGGCCGCCTCCACGTCATCAAACGTCGGGAGGTGGGTAACGGCCCGCACGATCTGCTCGGCCGACGCCACGATAAGGCCGACGATCTCTCGCGACTCCGGGGTCGGCTGTTCGATCTTGTACATCACCATCCTAGAAGCGACGGCCTCGATGCCATCCACCACGTCGTCCAGCGACGACGCCAAGGCGTGCAGGTTCTTCCGGTCAATAAATGGGATGAAGGTCTGGTGAAGCTTCCTCATGATGGCATGAGCGATGCTATCGCCTTCGTGCTCTACCTCCTCGACCGCACGCCATCGCGCTTCAGGATCGACGTAGCCTTCAAACATCGCTTGTAACGCTTTCGCCGCCTTGAGGACATTGTGGGCAGAAGACTCGAGAAGCTGAAGGAACTCCCTTTCCTCTGGCATCAGCCTGGTGTCGAGTCTAGAGGTCCGATGGGAGTGTTCTGTTGAGGAGACGGCCTCACCCCGTTCTCCAGGACGCCTCAGGCCCTTGCGAAGCTCCTTATCCCCTCGCTCCCGGATGTCCTCGCCCCTGACGATGTAGATCACATCCTCCGCGATGTTCGTAGCGTGATCGGCGATCCGCTCGAGGCAGCGCGATACCAGAATCAGATCTAGCGCCCGAGGCACGGTGCTTGGATCGGTCATCATGTACGTGAGGAGCTCTCTGAAGACCTGGTCCCGCAGGACGTCGATTGAGTCGTCCGACTCGATCACGATCATGGCCAGCTCCGGGTCCCGCGCGACGAAGGCATCCAGACTTTTCTTGACCATCTCCTGGCAGAGCTGGGCCATCCGTGGGATGTCGATCAGCGGCTTTAAGAGCGGCTGCGAGATGATAAACGTGGTCGCGTGGGCGATGTTCACCGCGAGGTCGCCGATCCGCTCGAGGTCGCTGTTGATCTTGATGCCCGCGGCGATGAAGCGAAGGTCACTGGCCATCGGCTGCCGCAGGGCCAGCAAGGTGAAGCATCGCTCGTCGATCTCGATGCAGCGTTGATCCATCTCCTCCTCGTGGGAGAACACCTCTTGCACCAGCGACTCGCTACGCTCCACCAGCGCCTTGACGCTCTTGACAATCATCGTCTCGGCCAGGCTTCCCATGGCCAAAAGGCGTTCCCGCAGCTCCCTTAATTGCTCGTCAAACTGCCGCTCCATCGTGTCGTCCCCGTCTTATCCGAACCGGCCGGTGATGTAGTCTTCTGTCTGCTTCTTCGAGGGATTGACGAAGATCTGTTTCGTGAGATCATACTCGATCAATGTCCCGAGGTACAGGAAGGCAGTGAAATCAGAGACCCTCGCCGCCTGCTGCATGTTGTGGGTAACGATCACGATCGTATACTGCTTCTTCAGTTGAGCGATGAGCTCTTCAATCTTCGCGGTCGCAATGGGGTCCAGGGCGGAACACGGTTCATCCATCAAGAGGACGTCCGGCTCCACCGCGATGGCCCTCGCGATGCAGAGGCGCTGCTGCTGTCCGCCCGACAGGCTGAGCGCGCTCTCCTGAAGGCGGTCGCGGACCTCATCCCAGAGGGCAGCGTCCCGCAAGCTCTTCTCTACGATCTCGTCCATGGCCGATCGACTGTGAAGGCCCTGGATCCTCGGCCCGTAGGCGACATTGTCATAGATTGTCTTCGGGAAGGGGTTGGATTTCTGGAAGACCATCCCGATGCGCTTGCGGAGCTCGGTGATCTCCAGATCCGGATCGTTGATATCGGTCCCGCCGATCCGGATCGTCCCGGTGATGGTCACGCCGTCCACAAGGTCGTTCAGTCGGTTCAGACATCGCAGGAGCGTGGTCTTCCCACACCCCGATGGCCCGATGAAGGCGGTGATCTGGTGCTTCAGGATATCGAGGCTGATATCTTCGAGGGCGACCTTCTCGCCGTATTTCAGGCTCAGCTTGCGGATCTCGATCATCGGCTCCATCCTTGTCCTCGCTTCCCCCGCTTGGCCCTGAATCCTGCTATCGCCCGGGACCTCCTTATTATAGTCCTTCTGACTTTCGCCGGTAGCCCTGAGCGAGAGTTCGGTTCTCTGCGCTTCAACCGCCATCTCCGCTCGAGTCGCCATCCGATCCCTCCGCTCCTTAGAATGTCGAGGAGGCGTATTTCCTTCGCAGCCTGTTCCTGAGCAAGATCGCCGTCAGATTCAGGACCAGCACCACCAGGAGCAGCAGGAGGGCGGTGGTGTAGACCATCGGCCTGGCAGCGTCCACATTGGGCGATTGAAAGCCAACATCGTAGATATGAAACCCGAGGTGCATAAACTTTCGCTCCAGGTGAAGGAACGGCCAGAAGCCGTCGATCGGAAGGGACGGGGCGAGCTTGACCACCCCGGTGATCATGAGAGGGGCAACCTCCCCGGCCGCCCGGGCCATGGCCAGGATGAGCCCGGTCAGAATCGACGGCATGACAGCCGGGAGGACCACCCGCCAGGTCGTCTCGAACTTCGTAGCGCCGAGCGCCAGGGAGGCCTCGCGCGCCCCACCGGGAATCGCCGCCAGGCCCTCCTCGGTAGCCACGATGACGACCGGGACTGTGAGGAGGGCGAGGGTGAGGGAAGCCCACAGGATGCCCCCGGTCCCGAAGGTCGGGGTCGGGAGCACCTCGGGGTAGAAGAGTCGGTCGATGCTCCCCCCGACGAAGTAGATGAAGAAGCCGACCCCGAACACCCCAAAGACGATGGAGGGGACGCCTGCCAGGTTGTTGACCGCGATCCTGACGGTGCTGACGAACGGCCCTTGTTTGGCGTACTCTCGCAGGTAGAAGGCGGCCAGCACCCCCAGCGGGCTAACAAATAGACTCATGATGATCACCATCATGACTGTTCCGAAGATGGCGGGGAAGACCCCACCCTCGGTGTTCGACTCTCTCGGCTCGCCCGCAACGAACTCCCAGATCTTGGACAGATAGAGTCCGCTTTTCGCCCAAAGGCCCATCGCGTTGGGTTGATACGCCCGGACGATTTGGGCCAGCGGCAGTTCCTTCTCCTTCTCACCGGCGGCTGAGACGACGAGGCTCTGCCGAGCACTCTGGCGTAGTTTGGCGAGCCTCGCCTCCTGCTCGCGGTACTTTGCCGCCAAGGTCTCCAACTCCTGTTGGAGCTGCGCCACCTCGGGACTCTCTTCGCGATCCCGCAGGCCAAGCTTCTTCATCCTGAGGCGGATCTGCTCCTGCGCATAGTTGATCGCCCCGATCTCTTTCTTTTCGACCCGCCTGATCTCTCTAGAGGTGGACGTCGCCCCCGGGAGAGAGGTCTGGAGGCCCTTCCAACCATCCACCGGCCCTCGGGCCACCACGCGGTCGCCGTCGCGGACTTCCTTGATGAAGCCGTACAGGTTGCCCCACTCCTGTCGCTCGATCAGGACAGCCTCGGCGGGAAAGTCACGGCGAACGATATTGGCCTCCTCGACCCAGACGAAATCGGCGCCGTACAGGTCACGGTTTCCAACCCTGACCTGGATGCGATACCGCTCAGTGGTGCCTGGAGGAGCCCCGGGTTGCGGGATCTTCTCTCGCTGGGCCACCTGGCCCATCAGCTCCTTACCGCCGGCCAGGGTCAGCCTCGCAATAGGCGATGGCCAGAAGGAACCCAACCCGTTCACCAACACCAGGATGACGAGGCCGGCCACCATAACGAGGCTGAACGCTAACGCCCCGCCGCTCAGCCAAATGAACGGATCGCCGCTCTTCCAGAATCGCTTCATAGATACCGGTACTTCCGCCGGAGCTTCAGGCGAACGAGCTCGGCTACCGTGTTCAAGAGAAATGTCATCACGAAGAGGAGGAGGGCCGCCAAGAAGAGGACCCGGAACAGTGTGCCACCCTCGGGGGCTTCCGGCAGCTCTACGGCGATATTTGCCGAAAGGGCCCGGAAGCCGTTGAAGATGCTCCAGTCCATGACCGGCGTATTTCCCGTCGCCATCAGGACGATCATGGTCTCCCCAACAGCCCGCCCAAAGCCGATCATGATGGCCGAGAAGATCCCGGGGCTTGCCGTCGGCAGCACGATCCTGAGCGCGGTCTGCCAGCGGGTGGCACCCAGGGCGAGCGATCCGGCCACCAGGTGTGGAGGCACATTGGCGAGCGAATCCTCGGCGATCGTAAAAATGATCGGAATAACGGCGAAGCCCATGGCAAATCCCACAACCATGGAGTTTCGCTGATCGTAGGTCAGCCCGAGGGCGTTCAGAAGCCAGCCTCGGTAATCGCCGGACAGAAGCAGGTGCTCGACCACGCCCCCGAGCTGAAACGAGATCCAGCCGCCGAGGATGACGATTGGAATGAGCAAGGAGACCTCGGTGCCAGCCCTGACTCGCCGGCGAACCCCGATGGGGACAAATCGCCAGCAAAAGACCGCGATCAGGATCAGGAGCGTAGTGACGATCGGCATGAGAAAGAGACCCGGGACGACCTTCTCGACTAAGGGCGCAAGCCACAGACCGGCCAAGAAGCCCAGGACCACGCTCGGCAGGGCGGCCATGATCTCCACGGTCGGTTTCACGATCCCCTTCAGCGTCGGGTGCATGAACTGGGAGGCATAAAGGGCTCCAAGGAGCGCAAGCGGGATGGCGAAGAGGAGGGCGTACAATGTCCCTTTCAAGGTCCCGAAGATGAGCGGGGTCAGGCTGAACTTCGCCTCAAAGTCGTCGGTCCCTCCCGTGGACTGCCATACATACTCCGGCGCGGCGTACCCCTCGTACCATATCTTTCCAAAGAGGCTTTTCAGGGTGCTCTCGGGGTGGGGATTATCCAGGGCCCAGTTTGAGAAACGCCCCATCGCGTCAACTGCGATGACGCCGTCGGCCTTGGGGGCAAAGGCAACCCCAGTGAACCTCCCTCCCTCGGCCTTGACAGTCAGCAAGGTCTCCCCGGTGGTGCCGTAACGAAGACGAGTCGCGCCGGAGGCATCAACCGTGACGAACCCCTTGTCCCGACTGGAGGGGGCGAACGCGACGACGGCCCCGGCGTGCGGCGTAAAGTCGTAGGTCTTCGTCAGACGCCGCTCGCCTCCATCGGCTTGGAGAAGCTGCCAGGAGCTGACGCCGCCCAGCGTATCGCCCACCACAAGGGTGCGGTCGCCGATGAGGAACCCCATGACGCTCACGCCGGCCCCCGGTCGGGTCGTGGCGGCAACGGCGCCTGCGACCTTCGGATCGCTCGAATCCCGAAGATCCACCCTGAGAACCTGGCCGGATGAGGCGCCGACGAATAGGTCCTCGCCGCGGCCGTCGACGGCAAGGCCGGTAATCTCGCCTTCGATCGGCAGGGAGAGACGTTGGCGCGACTCCTCCTTCGTCGAAGGTCCGATCAGCGCCTTCGTCTCTTTGACGGTGAGCAGCACGAGCTCCTTCGGTCCGACAGCGGCTGCGGTGATGGGACCGGCTGGCGCTACAACGCGGGCGAGCCGCGTGATGGGGTGTTTCTGAGGATCAGCTAAAAGCGGGTCGCCCACCACCAACTCGGCGTCTACCCGACGCCTTCCCTCTGGGAAGGAAACCGAGAATTTGACCTCCGCCGGGATCACACGCCCATCGGAAAGTCCCAGAGCGAACGGACCTCGCCTCGGGGGTGACGTCCCGACGACCGTAGCCCCCTTCAGGCCCGCGAGGGGGCTCGGTGCGAGCGACGCTCCATCCTTGACTGAAACGAATTGCACCCCGGCGCCAGTCACCAGGTAGACGATCTCGCGATACTCGTCCACACCCACGGCAAGCGGGGTCGAGTCGGGCTTGGCGGCGACAGTTCCGACCAACGTCGCCGTCGGCTTTTTGAGGAGGGGATACACCTCAGCGGCGATGACGAAGAAAATGGCGAGGATCGAGAAGATGATCGCCACTCCGCCAAGGGTAACGAGGCGGCGGGTGAGCCGATCGACTCGGACCCGCCGCGTGACCCGCTTGCGGGTGGCCGAAAACAGGTGAGCCGCTTCACGCGGCTCACCTGCTGCGAGGACCTTGGTGCCGTCGGCCATATCGTGGCTCAGTACGCTGTTAGAGAGCCCTGCTCAACTCTTCCTTGGCGATGGAATTCGGGACCGGGAAGTAGCCGTCTTTGATCACAACCTCTTGTCCCTGTCGTGTGAACATGAACTTCACAAACTCCATCATCAGAGGATCAAGGCCCTTTTCCGGCGCCTTGTTGACATAGACGTAGAGGAAGCGGGCTAGCGGATATTTCCCGGAGTAGGCGTTCTCAGCGGTCGCCTCCACACAGGACGCGCCCGGCTTTTCGGCTATTGGGACCGCCCGGACGCCGGAGGTCGCGTAGCCGATCCCACTATAGCCGATGGCATAGCGGTCCACGGTGACCCCCTGGACGACGGAGGCCGAGCCCGGCTGCTCTTTCACCTCATCCTTGTAGTCGCCGTTCTTCAGCGTGTGCTCTTTGAAGAAGCCGTACGTGCCCGAGGCCGAATTTC
>Ga0184610_1000229_pt1 | contig 14305 bp, 7 predicted proteins | sample PLM1_100_coex_FD_133011 | JGI IMG/M metagenome (GOLD analysis project Ga0184610, IMG submission 133011) | Groundwater sediment microbial communities from an aquifer in East River, Colorado, USA - PLM1_100_coex | ecosystem: Environmental > Terrestrial > Soil > Riparian zone | place: USA: East... | reverse complement strand
GTCAAGCACAAGGCCGCCGACATGCTCGTCGACGTCGAGAACGCGAAGTCGCTCACGTACTACGCCGCCTGGGCGGTCGACGAGAACGCCCCGGAGGCCGCGCTGGCCGCTTCGATGGCCAAGGCGTACGTCACCGACGCCTACCGTAAGGTGGCCGGCGCCGGCATCCAGCTCCACGGCGGCATCGGGTTCACGTGGGAGCACGACCTGCACCTCTACTTCAAGCGCGCCAAGTCGTCCGAGTTCACGTTCGGCGACGCGACGTACCACCGCGAGCGGGTCGCGCAGCTCATTAATTTGTAGCTGGGGGGTACGAGACGCACCCCCCCAGACCCCCCGATTCGCTTCTCGAGCGAGCCTGAGGCTCGCTCGCGTCTGCTGCTACGCTTACCGCGTGATTGCCCTCAGACGAGGGCTTCTCAAACCAGACGAGGGTTTCTTAAACCGTATGAGCGCGCCTGAGACAGACGCCCCGAAGCCGCCGGTCGAGCCGAAGCCGGCCGCGTCGGTCGTGCTCGTGAGAGAGACGCCGCCGGGCTCGCCCGAGCCGCTCGAGGTGTACATGATCCGGCGGAACCGGAACATGAGGTTCCTGGGCGGCTACTACGCGTTCCCCGGCGGCAAGGTCGACCTCGCGGACGGCGCTCCGGAGGCGCTCGCCCGCTGTCGCGGGATCGCAGCCGCCGAGGCCGAGGCGATTGTCACGGGGCACGAGGGGATGCCGGCGCTCGCGTTCTGGGTCACCGCGGTGCGCGAGCTCCTCGAGGAGAGCGGCGTCCTGCTCGCGTGCGACCAGGGCGGACGCTCGCTCGACCCCTCCGCGCCGCAGGTGAGGGATGGGATCGAGCGCTGTCGCAAGGCGCTCATGGCCGGCGAAGCGCCGTTCACCGAGCTGATCGCGCGCGAAGGCTGGTACTGCGACCTGCGCCCCCTCCGCTACCTCTCGCACTTCATCACACCGACCTCGAGTCCGATCCGGTTCACCGCGCGTTTTTTTCTCGGCCCGATGCCGACCGGCCAGGAGCCGCGGCTCTTCACCGAGGAGACGTCGGAGGGGTTCTGGATCTTCCCGGGCGAGGGCTACCGGCGCTTCCTGTCTGGTGAGATGAAGATGGCCGAGCCGGCCGAGTACGGCCTCGGCTATCTGGCCCAGTTCGCCTCGCTCGACGATCTGATGGTCGCCCACGGAGACGGGCGCCACAAGTTCCAGGGGATCGCCGATCGGATCGACGTGCTGTGGAGCAGCTTCGACTGGAAACAGAACCGGTTTCCAGACTTAACTAGCTAAAACGAAGAGGTTTTTCGCGACCGCTATCTACTTTTTTCTATACACAATCCTGCCTCGGTTTCGCCCCGATTAGGAGCCCGCGCCGCCATGCCGACGACGAAGCACCTTGTAGGCCGCGTTAATGCGTTGCAGCCGCGCCATGTCTCGATCGATGGAAGGACGTCGCATTGCCGGCCGACAGCGCCGCGACCAGGATAATGCGGCCGTCGTCATAGATTCTTCGAGGAGGCATCGTGGATGAATGTCTGGCCCCCACGGGGTCCTCCATTCTCAAGGTGGTACTGGTCTGGCCCGCTACTCCCCTTTAGTGCTGAGGGTGAAAAAGCGCGAATCCTCGGTTGGCGGACAGCACTCATCCGATGAAGTCGGTGGATTCTGCTGTCGACGTTGTGCCTTGACGTGCCTTGACGCGGGGGGTTGGCTAGGCTCACCATCGCCGTGGCTAAAAATGAAGGCCGCAATCGTCGGCTCACCACATGGAGTCCAGGCGCAGATCGTGAGCGAACTGCCGGTCGTGTCGGTAGCCGAGACGCTCGCTGGCGGGCTCGGAATCGTGGATCTCTGGTATTGGTACTACGATGAGATCGGTGTTGCGCTGCGGGCCGCGCACGCAGCGCTCATGACGGCTGAGGAACGAGACCGATACGAGCGCTTCCGGTTCGAGCGCGACCGCCGGCTGTTCCTGGCTACGCGGGTTTTGGTCCGCACGGTGCTGGGCCGCTATGCGTCCGTCGCGTCCGCCGACTGGCGCTTCGCCGCCGGCGTCCACGGCAAGCCGTACGTCGCGCATCCCCGGCTGACGCCGCCGATCCACTTCAACCTCTCCAACACTACCGGGCTGATCGCCTGCGTGGTCAGCGTCGCTCACGAAGCGGTCGGCGTCGACGTCGAGCGGACGCAAGAGTTGACCGAGGCCATGCCGCTTGCCGAGCGCTACTTCGCAGCGTCCGAGGTCCAGGCCCTCCGAGCGCTGCCGGCTGCCGAGCAGCCGCGCCGCTTCGTCGCCTACTGGACGTTGAAGGAGAGCTACATCAAGGCGCGCGGTCTCGGCTTGGCGCTGCCCCTCGACCAATTCTCTTTCCGCTTCGACGACGGGCGGATTCGGGTCGACTTCGACCCCCGGCTGGCCGACGACCCTACCCGCTGGCGATTCTCGCTCCTCGACATGTCGCCTCAGCACGTCCTCGCGGTCGGCGTTGACACCGGTTGCGCTTCGCTCTCGTTGCGCGTAGCACGGATCGTCCCGCACGGCGGCTAGAGTCGCGCTTCGCCGGCTTCAGTGTGCTTGCTGCTCACCTGACGGTAGTCACGGTCGTCTTGGGCTGGGGCCGCAGGACGTGGACCTCGTCGGTGAGCGCGAGAGGGCTATGCTCCGGCCGGGCAGCACGATGATGAACTGGCCAGACGGCAACTTCTCTGAAGCGCAGGAACCGAAGATATTGAGTTTGCGGGCTGGCAAATCGAAGGGGGCGTCACGGACCAACGCCACAACACAATATGAGGGCGCACCTCCTGCTATGCCTCTACGTCCGGCGCAAGACCGAGGCGCTCCAGCCCGATGGGAAACGAGGCGCCGGTGGGCTCGACGACGAAGTGGCAGCATGGTAGCGGCTCGCGGGCGCCACCCTTGCCATCGGATGCCTTGTCGAAGATCATGGTTCGCGCCGGTGGCGCCCGGTACCGATGGACTTCGACAATCTCCTGATGCAGGTCGTCGATCTGCTCCGCCGCGAGGGGCGCGTGTCCTATCGCGCGCTGAAAGTCCGCTTCCAGCTCGACGACGATGTCCTCGAGGCGCTGAAGGACGAGATCATCGACGCCAAGCGGCTGGCTGTCGACGAGAAGGGCAAGCTGCTCGTCTGGACCGCGACGGGCGTGGCCGCGCCGGTCACGGAGATCCCGCCGCAAACGACGCGCGAGGAGCGCCGCCAACTCACCGTGCTCTTCTGCGACCTCGTCGGATCGACGGCGTTGGCGAGCCGTCTCGGCCCGGAGGACTTTCGCGAGGTGGTGCGCGCCTACCAGGCGAGCTGCTCCCAGGTTGTCCAGCGCTTCGAAGGACACGTCGCGCAATACCTGGGTGACGGCCTCCTCGTCTATCACGGCTACCCGCAGGCGCACGAGGACGATGCTCAGCGTGCCGTGCGCGCCGGGCTCGGCATCGTAGAGGCCATCGGCGCGCTGAACACCACGCTGGAGGCTCGGTACGCAGTCCGGATCGCGGTCCGTATCGGCATTCACACCGGCCCCGTGGTTGTCGGCGAGATGGGGGAGGGGGCTCACCGCGAGCAACTCGCCCTCGGCGAGACACCCAACATCGCGGCCAAGATCCAGGCGCTCACCGCCGCCGACACCGTCGCGATCAGCGAAGTGACGTATCGGCTGACCGAGGGCTATTTCGTCTGCGAGGATCTCGGTGACCGCGCCTTCCAGGCGGGCGTGCCACCACTGCGTCTCCATCGTGTTCTCGATGAGAGTGAGGCGCGAAGTCGCTGGGAGATCGCCCTTACCGTCGGCCTTCAGCCCATGGTCGATCGTGAGGAGGAACTGAAGCTGCTCGAACGCTGCTGGGAACGGAGCCGTGACGGGCTCGGGCAGGTGGTGCTGCTGAGCGGCGAGGCGGGCATCGGCAAGTCACGCCTGGTGGAAGCGATGCGCGACCACGCGGGCCGCGAGGCCTACACGCTGCTCGGCTTCCGCTGCTCGCCGTACGCGATGCACAGCGCCTTCCATCCTGTGATCGAAGCGATGCAGCGCTCGCTCGAATGGCGCCGCGATGACACCCCGGCCGACAGGCTCGCCAAGCTGGAGCGGATGCTCGACGTCGCGCAGCTGCCCCTGCCCGAGGTCGTCCCGCTTTTCGCCGCCCTCTTGACACTGCCGATGCCCGACAAGCGCTACCCGCGGCGCCGGCTGGCCCCGGCGGAGCTCAAACAGCAGACCGTCGAAGCGATCGTGACCTGGCTCCTGGCCGAGACCGAGGAACGGCCGGTGTTCGCGGTCTGGGAAGACCTTCACTGGGCCGACCCGTCCACGCTGGAGCTGCTCGACCTCCTGATCGCGCAAGCGCCAGCGGTGCGCATGCTCACGCTGCTGACCGCGCGGCTCGAGTTCCAATCGCGCTGGCCCTCGAGCTCGGCGCTGACCCACATCACGCTGAGCCGTCTCGGCCAACCTCACGTGGAGGAGATGACCGCCCACCTCACGAAGGGCAAGAGCCTGCCGCCCGAAGTGCTGCGGCAGGTCGTCGCCAAGACCGACGGCGTGCCGCTCTTCGTCGAGGAGTTACTCAAGATGATCCTGGAATCGCGTCTGCTGCGGGAGAAGGCGGACGGCTACGTCCTCGTCGGTCCGCTGCCGCCGCTCGCGATCCCGGCCACCCTGCGCGACTCGCTGATGGCGCGGCTCGATCGGCTCAGCGGCGCCCGCGAGGTGGCCCAGGTCTGCGCGGTCCTGGGCCGCGAGTTCAGCTACGAGCTGATTCACGCTGTGGCCCAGATGGACGACGCGACATTGCAAGGGGCGCTCAGGCAGCTCACGGCCGCCGAACTGATCCATCAGCGGGGTCGACCGCCCCGCGCGCGCTACGTCTTCAAGCATGCGCTCATCCAGGAGATCGCCTACGAGTCTCTGCTCGAGAGCACGCAGCAGCAGCATCACCAGCGCATTGCCCAGGTCCTGGCCGAGCGCTTCTCGGACGTGGTCGAGTCGCAACCGGAGCTGCTCGCCTACCACTACACGGCTGCGGGCCTGACCGAGCAGGCGATCCCGTTCTGGCGCCGGGCCGGCGAGCGTGCCGCCGCGCGCTCGGGAAACGCCGAGGCCATCGGCCACCTGGGCAAGGGGCTGCAGTTGCTCGCCACGCTGCCTGAGACCCCTGAGCGTATGCAGCAGGAGCTCGAGCTGCAGCTGGCGCTCGGCTCGCCGCTGATGATCGTCAAGAGCCAGGCGGCGCCCGAGGTCGAGCCGGTGTACCGCCGCGCGCACGAGCTGGCCGAGCGCCTGGGCGACCGCGCGGGGGGCTTCGCCGCGCTGATGGGTCTGGCGCGTTTTGCGATTTCCGCCGGCCGGCTCGGCGCCGCGCGCGAGGTGGCCGAGCAGGCGCTGGCCCTGGCCGACCCGCTCGATGATCCGGTGCTGCGCTGGCAATCGCACCTGACGCTCGGCTCGACCGGTTTCTATGTCGGGCATCTCGAGTCGGCCCGGTCGCACCTCGAGCAAGGCCTCGCGCTCCACAGACCGGACGAGTCTCGGTTCCAGACCTTCATCACTGCAGGCCATCCGCAGGTCCTCGGGCTCTCCCAGCTCGCCAACACGCTCTGGCTTCTCGGGTACCCGGATCAGGCGCTCCAGCGAAACGTCGAGGCGCTGGCCGTAACGCGGCGCTCTCCCCATCCGTATACGCTGGCCCGCGCGCTCTACTACGCGGGCTTGCTCTACCGGCGACGGCGGGAGCCGGCGGCCGCGCGGGAATGCGCCGAGGAGGTGATCGCGCTCTCGCGCGAACACGGGTTCACACGCTGGCTCGGACGTGGGTTCGTCATCCTCGGCTGGGCGCTCGTCGAGCAGGGCGCAGCGGAAGAGGGTGTGACCGAGCTGCGACGAGGGATCGACGTGTGCCACTCCGTGGCCGACGAGGTCGGAATTCCGGGACTGCTCGCGGCGCTGGCGGAGGGCTACGCCAGGATCGGCGACGCGCTCGCCGGCCTGCCGGTCGTGACGGAGGCGCTGACCGTTGCCGGCAGGACGCGCGAGGCGTCCTGGGACGCGGAGCTCGTCCGGCTGAGAGGCGAGATGCTCTTGCCGAAGCTCGAAGAGGCGGAGCCGTGCCTCGACCAGGCGCTGGCCATCGCGCGTGGCCAGGGCGCACGGTCGCTCGAGCTGCGAGCCGGGCTCAGCATGAGCCGATTGCGGGCGTTGCAGGGCCGGCCGGCTGATGGCCGCCGCATATTGGCCGAAGCCTACCGTTGGTTCACCGAAGGGTTCGACACCGGCGACCTGCAGGAAGCGAAGGCGGTGCTCGATGCAGGCTGACGTGCCCTACCGCTGTCTCCCGGATCTGCTCGCCGCGCGTAGTGCGCGCGCTCCCGAGGCTCCGGCCATCCTGGCACCCGGCCGGGCGCCGCTGACGTACGGAGCGCTGGTGCGCCACGCGCAGGAGACAGGGCGAGCGCTCCGTCGTTTTGGCGTCAACGCCCACGACCGGGTTGCTCTGATCGTTGCCAACGGCCCGGATCTGGCGACGGCGGTGCTCGAGGTGGCGGCGCACGCGATCGTCGCCCCGCTCAATCCCGATCTCCCCGCGAGCGATCTCGCGGTCGCGCTCGAGGGGCTCCGGGCGAGGACTGTCATCTTCCCGGTGGGTCAGGGCGGCGAGGCGCGCGCAATCGCTCACGCCCTCGGCCTCGCGATCCTCGACCTCGTCCCGCTCGGCGACGGGGCGGCTGGTCTCTTCGCATTGCACGGCCAGCCGCGTTCGTGTGCGGCGGCCGAAGCGCGCGTCGGGTCCGACGACATCGCGGTGCTGCTACACACGAGCGGCACCACCTCGCGGCCCAAACGCGTGCCGATCACGCACGGCCAGCTCTGCTACGTCGCGTACACGACGGCGACGGCGCTCGGCGTGACCGCCGCAGACCGCTGCCTCGCGGTGCCGGGCGTGTTCCACTCCCATGGCGTCGGCACGCTCGCGACGTGCGTGATGGCGGGCAGCAGCATCGCCTGCCTCGAGCACTTCTCGGCGGGCACGTTCTTCCAGGCGATGGCCGCGTGCGAGCCCACGTGGTACACGGCCGTACCCACGATCCACCACGCGATCCTCGGCGAAGCCGCCGCCTACGCCGACACCGTCGCGCGCTCGCGGCTGCGACTGATTCGCACGGCATCGATGGCGTGCCCACCGTCGCTGATCCGCGCGATCGAGGCGACGTTTCAGGCGCCAGTGATCGAGACCCTCGGGATGGCGGAGACCGCGTCGCAGATCGCCTCGAACCCGTTGCCGCCGGGTATCCGGAAGCTCGGCTCAGTGGGTCTGCCGAACGCGCTCGAGCTTCGGATCGTCGACGAGGTGGGGGCAGTGGTCCCGAACGGCACGCCGGGAGAGATCATCGTGCGGGGGGCCGGGGTCGTGCGCGGCTACGACGACGATCCGGAGGCAGATCGACGGGCGTTCGTCGGCGGCTGGTTTCACACGGGCGACCAGGGCTATCTCGACGCGGACGGCTACCTCTTCATCACCGGCCGCTTGAAAGAGCTGATCAACCGCGGCGGCGCCAAGATTGCGCCGCGAGAGGTGGACGAGGCTCTGATGGAGCATCCGGCGGTGGCGCAGGCCGTCGCGTTCGCAGTGCCGCATACGCGCCTCGGCGAGGAGGTCGCGGCCGCGGTCGTGCTGCGCCCGGGCACGACGGTGACCGAGGCCGAGATCCGTCAGTACGCGGCGAAACGCCTGGCCGACTTCAAGGTCCCGCGGCGCGTGTTCGTCCTCGACACGCTGCCCACAGGACCCACGGGCAAGATTCAGCGGATAGGGCTGGCGCAACGGCTCGCGGCGACGGCGCCGATGATGGAGTACGCCGCGCCGCGCACCGAGGCGGAGGCGGCGCTGGCCGACGTTTGGGCACAGGTGCTCGACGTCCCGCGCGTCGGGATCCACGACGACTTCTTCCACCTCGGCGGTGATTCACTCCAGGCCGTGAGGGTGCTCGCGCGCGCGCGCGACATTTTCGGCGCGCCGCTGCCGCCCGAGAGCCTGTTCGCGGCGGCGACCGTGGCTGAACTCGCACGGCTCGTGGATGCCGCGCGCGCGCGCGCCGCCGCCTCGCCCCAGCCGCTGACCACCGCGACGGACGAGCGCGAGGACATCGCGTTCTGACGACGGGCGAGTTCGTCGCTGCCTTGCGCCGGCTCGGCGTGAACCTCCGCGCCGACGGTGAGCAGGTGCGATGCACGGCACTGCGCGGCGTGCTCACGCCGTCACTGCGCGAGGAGATCGCTCGCCGCAAGCTGGAGATCCTCCTCCATCTGCGTCATCGGCCCTTGTCGTTCGGGGAGGAGAGTCTCTGGTTCCTCCAGCAGCTCCAGGGCGATCGCGCGGACTACAACCTTTCCATCGCCGCGCGGCTGCGCGGAGCGCTCGACCCGGCATCGCTCGCGCGATGCCTCGAGGTCCTGGCGAGGCGCCACGACATGCTGCGCACGACATTCATGGCGGTCGACGGCCAGCCATTCCGGATCATCGCTGCGGATCCGGTCGTGACGCTTCCTTTGACCGATCTCGGCGCCTCGCCGGCCGACGTCCGCGAGGCAGAGCTGCACCGCCTGGCCGCCGCGGAGACACGACGGCCGTTCGACCTCGCGCGCGGTCCATGCTGGCGCACACTCCTGGTCCGCCTCGACGAGCGAGACCACGTGCTGATCGTGGCCAAGCACCAGATCGTTTCGGACGGTTGGTCGACGCAGGTGTTCTTTCGCGAGCTCGCGGCATGCTACCGATCATTCGCTGCGGCTACCGAGCCAACGCTCGGAGACCTGCCGATGTCCTACGCGGATTTCGCCGAATGGCAGCGCGCGTCGCTCGAGGGCGACCGGCTCGATGCGCTGCTCGCCTACTGGCGCCGGAGGCTCGCGGGCGCCCCGCCGGCTCTCGATCTCGCCACCGACTACGCGCGAGGCATCGTCCAGACGAGCGACGACGGCAGGCAGGCGCTCACGCTATCCGACGCGCTCTCAGGCGCGCTGCGCGCGCTCAGCCGCGACGAGGGCGTGACGCCCTTCATGACGCTGCTGGCCGCGTTCGGCGTGCTTCTCCATCACTATACCGGGCAGGACGACGTGCTGGTGGGTTCGCCCAACGCCGGACGGAATCGGCCGGAGTTGGCCTCTCTGATCGGCTTCTTCGTGAACACGCTCGTCCTTCGGCTGGACCTCTCGGGCGATCCGACGTTTCGCGAGCTGCTCCACCGTGTGCGCGAGACGGCGGTGAGCGCCTACGCGCACCAGGACTTGCCGTTCGAGCTGCTGGTCGAGCACCTCCGGCCACCGCGCGATGTCTCCCGCACGCCGATCTTCCAGGCTTTCTTCGACATGAACGCGTTTGCCTCGGGTCGTCTCGAGTTCGGCGACCTGACGCTCGAGATCACGCGGCTCCACGAGCCCGCCGCGAAGTTCGACCTCTCGCTGAACGTCGCCGACGAGCCCACCGGGCTCCGACTCGTCCTCTCGTACAACGCCGCCCTGTTCGACGACGCCACCGTGGTCGCGATGCTCGAGCGCTACCGCATGTGGCTCGAGGCGATCGTGTCCGATCGGACGCGTCGGCTCTCGCGGCCTCCGTGGACCCATGCATCGTCCCGCGGCGCGCCACCGCCGGCGTACCTCGCCGGTGTCGGCCCCTCACTGGTGTCGCGTTTCGAGACCGAAGTGCGGCGACGTCCAGATGCGATCGCGATCGACACCGGACGCGAGGTATGGAGCTACGCGGATCTGAATCGGCGGGCCCACCGGTTGGCGCGGGCGCTGCTGGCACGCCGGGGTCGCGGCGGTGAGCGGGTGGCGCTGCTGTTCGAGCACGAGGCTCAAATGATCGCCGCGATCCTCGGGGTGCTGAAGGCCGGAAAGACGTACGTCGCCCTCGATCCGCTGGACCCGGACGAGCGCCTTCGCTGGCTCCTCGGAGACGCCGAGGCCTCCGGCCTCGTGACCAACGCCGACCACGTGGTGACCGCGCGCGATCTGGCGGGGTCGAGGCTTGCCGTGCTGGACGTGGACGATCTCGGGGACCCCCCGACGAACGAAGACGTCGATCTCACCGTCGATCCCGACGCGCTGGCATACATCCTCTACACCTCAGGGTCGACTGGACGCCCGAAAGGTGTCATGCAGACGCACAGGAACGTCGGCTACTTCATCACGACGTACGCCGAGCATCTGAAGCTCGCCCACGGCGATCGGTTGACGTTGCTCCCGCGCTATGGATCAGACGCCGGCGTGATGGACATCTTCGGGGCACTCTTGACGGGCGCCGCGCTGGTCCCCTTTGATCTGCGTCGTCAGGAGATCGCGGCACTTGCGCGCTGGCTCGCGCGCCAGGCGATCACCGTCTATCACTCGACGCCGACGGTCTACCGGCATTTCCTGCGGAGCTTGACCGCGACGGAGGTATTTCCCTCGCTGCGCCGCATCGTGATAGGCGGCGAGGCCGTGCTCCGAGACGACATCGAGCGCGGCCGTCGACATTTCCCGCCGGCGTGCGTGTTCGTGAACCCGTTCGGTCCGACGGAGTCGACGCTGGCGCTGATGTACTCCGCCGACCGCCACACGCAGATCAAGCGGTTCGCCGTGCCCGTCGGCCGTCCGGTGCCTGGCACCGACGTCTGGTTACTGAATGATGCGGGGGTGCCGATGGACGGCCACGGCGTTGGTGAGATCGCCATCCGCAGCCCGTACGTCTCGCCCGGCTACTGGCGGCAGCCCGATCTGACAGCGGCGGCCTTTCGAGCCGATCCCGCTGGCGGGCAGACGCGTGTGTACCACACCGGCGACCTCGGCCGCCGGCTGCCCGACGGCAACGTCGAATACGTCGGCCGCAAGGACTGGCAACTGAAGGTGCGTGGCCATCGAGTCGAGCCCGGTGAGATCGAGACCGCGCTACGCGAGCATTCGGCGATTCGCGACGCCGCGGTGGTGGCGGAGGCGAGCTCGGGTGGGGAGGCGCGGCTCGTGGCGTATATCGTGCCGGCGCTGACGTCGGCGCCAGAGGGCCCTGAGCTACGCCGCTGGCTGCAACGGAAATTGCCCCCACATATGCTCCCGGCGGCCTTTGTCACGCGTCCGGAGTTGCCGCTCACGTCCACGGGAAAGATCGATCGCCAACAGCTCGGCCGCCCGACCATCCCGTCCGATCAGGAGGACGAAGGGCGCGTCCCGCGCGGCCCGCTCGAAGAGGTGATCGCGGGGATCTGGGCGGCGGTGCTCGGCGTGGCGCAGGTCGGCGGCGGCGACGATTTCTTCGAGCTGGGGGGACACTCGCTGCTGGCGGTGCAGGTGATCGCGCGGGTGCGCGATGCGGTCGGCGTGGAGGTGCCGCTACGCGCGCTGTTCGAGGCGCCAACGGTCGCCGACCTGGCCCGCTACGTCGAGGACATGCGCGCGAGGCCGGCCTTGGCGCCGGTGCTGCCGTCCCTCAGGCCCGTGTCCAGGGGACACCCTTTACCGGCTTCCGTCGCGCAGGAGCAAATCTGGGCCTTCGATCGGCTGCTTCCCGGCGTGCCCCTGTTCACGTTGCGCTATGACCTGCTGCTGTCCGGCCCTCTCGACGTGGCGGCCCTGCAAGAAAGCATCGACGCGCTCACCCAACGCCACGAGGCCTTGCGGACCACCTTTGCCAGCGTCGATGGGCAGCTGGCACAGGTCATCGCCGCTGACGTGAACGTCGCCCTGACCGTGGAAGATTTGCGCGATCTGTCAGAGGCCGAGCGAGAAGACTCAACCGAGCGGTTCGTGGCGGAAGAGACCCTTCAGCCCTTCGATCTGGAGCATGGGCCCCTCCTGCGAGTGCGTCTGCTGCGGCTCGGCGAAGACGCGCACCTCCTGCTCGTGACCGTGCACCACATCATCGCCGATGGCTGGTCGCTTGGCGTGCTCGCCGACGAGCTGGCTCAACTGTACGACGCCTGCTCCGCGGGTGCTCCCTCCACGCTGCCGGACCTGTCCGTCCAGTACGCTGACTTTGCCGCCTGGCAACGCGAGTGGCGGAGACATTCCGAGCTGGTGGACCAGCTCGGGTACTGGAGACAGCAGCTTCGCGACCCCTGGCCTGCGCTCGAGCTCCCCACGAACCGCCCGCGGGGCGCGGCCCTGAGCTTCCAGACAGGGCGCCACACCATGATGTTGCCGCGGGAGCTCGTCGGCGCCCTCAAACACCTCGGCCGGGACGAAAACGGCACCCTGTTCATGACGCTCGTCGCTGCCCTCAAGATCCTCCTGCACGGCTACACCGGTCAGCAAGATTTGCGGGTAGCCACCCTCGTCGCCAATCGAAATCGCCTGGAAACCGAGCGGCTGATCGGCCTGTTCGTCAACACGGTGATTCTGCGCACGGATCTCGGCGGTAACCCCACCTGTCGGGAGGTTCTCAGGCGAGTCCGCGCCGCGACCCTCGCCGCCTACGCCCGCCAGGACCTGCCCTGTGAAGAGGTGGTCCGGACCCTAGAGCAGGAACGTGGCCTCGAACGCGCTTCGCTATGCCAGGTGATGGTCATCCTGCAGAACGCCGTGCAGCGACCCGTGACGCGCTCCGCCAGCTCCCTCCGTTTCGTCCGTGCCGACTGGAACGCGCCGATCCCGGCAGCGGTCGCGACGACGTTCGACATCATCCTGATGCTCCGCGAGAGACCAGAAGGCATTGCCGGAACGTTCATCTATCCGAAGGATCGGTTCGAGCCCGCGACCGTCCAGGGCATGGTCGAGGATTTCGAGCGCGTGCTCGAGCGTCTCGTGGCAGAACCCGACCGCCCCCTGTCGGCGGTCCACTCTTTCCGGATGCGGTGAGCCGCGGCCCGCCGCCCGCCGTCGCTTGACATGGCCACAGCCACCTTCTAGGCTTGCCCGCGGGCGCCTTCGGCGCCGTGCTGGCGACATGGACTCACGGATCGTGAAGGGGCGCAACCATGGGAATGCTGGTTCAGCTTTTCTCGCTGGAAGAACTCAAGTCGCTCGACGTGAAGGAGATCGAGATCCTCAAAGATGCCATCCGGAAGGAGTTGCGAACGTCGCCCGCGGTGCAGAATGCTATCCGCGCCAACGTTCGCGCAGTGTTCCAGAATCTGAAAGCCTCCAAACCTGGAGAGTCCTCACGCTAGGCTCCCTGAACCGGGAATCGAACCGCCACTCATCCCCACGACCTGCCCCCAGCACCTCGCCTCCGGCTAGCCCGTTGCTTGGTTGCCGCATTGCCACCAGGCGACGAGTTTCCCCGGCAGCCCGGCTTGCCCACGGGCTCGCGAGAGCCGATTTCCTTGGCTCGCAAACGAGATGACCCCGGAAGACCTGTGCGATTCAGTGTTTCGGCGTAGGAGAGAGGGATGCTATCGACCTGACTATCTCATTTTGAAGAGAGGCCCCGGTGAAAGACCTCCACCGGGGCCTGAGACAGCTACTTCGACAGGATGGCGAGGTAGTCCTGGGTCTTGACGAGCGTTACCTTGACGTCCGACTCGCTGACGATGATAGCACCGATGCATCGCTTCGGTCTTGTGGCCGGTGAGATCTGCATGGCCACGTGGAGACTAAGTACGATGCGTTCTTTCTGCCGCAGGAATGGTTCGGTGGACACTATGCTGCCCAACTCGCAGCGAAGCACGGGAAGCAGCTATCGATCTGCCGCTCGATCGTCCAGAGCCATGGCGGGCGCCTGTGGGCCGCGCCGGGCGCCCCTTTCGGCGCGGTGATTCAGTTCACGCTGCCGACCAGGGCGCCCGTGCTCGGAGCACCCGTTTCCTCTTGGGGGCGGTGTTAGCTAGTGGCGGATGGCCACGCCGCGAATCGAGAAGGTGAGGTTCAGGCCCACTACCGCACGAATCCCGTTGGGGTCGACGAGCTATTTCAGATCGATCCAATAGGTTTCAGGGGCCGTGTAGCATTCAGCATATCCAGCCCCGTAACCATCGAGCCACCACCGCCTGTTGCCCCCTCTCAACGCCGCTTGATCAGCGTCGTAATTGCGAACCGCCTCTAGGAGAGAGAGGCATAGCGGTGCGTCTATGTAAGATCCTTCCTCTAACTTTGCGCATTCTTGGCTGGTGATGGATCTAGCCTTCCCCTGGAAGCAGAACCGCTTTCCATCGTTGGGCCCTGAAACGTAAAGGAAATCTGCTCGCCCCCGGCGCGCTCTTAGCGAGGTCTCGGCGCTCGGGCGGCTTCACGGCTTCTCACCGATCATCTCCGCCAGCTCTCGCAACGCCGGCTCATAGCTCTCACTGAACGTCGGGAACGCATGGACGACGTCGGTCAGCACGT
>Ga0184610_1000226_pt1 | contig 14448 bp, 13 predicted proteins | sample PLM1_100_coex_FD_133011 | JGI IMG/M metagenome (GOLD analysis project Ga0184610, IMG submission 133011) | Groundwater sediment microbial communities from an aquifer in East River, Colorado, USA - PLM1_100_coex | ecosystem: Environmental > Terrestrial > Soil > Riparian zone | place: USA: East... | reverse complement strand
GAGCAGGCGCGAGCCCTGGACGCGGTAGTAGTGCGGCTGGCCCCGCTCGAGTCCGCCTGCCCAGCCGAAGTGGAGCAGGTCTGACGCGGGTCCGGAGATCCGCTCGGCTTCGACCGCGGCCACCTCGCGCGGCAGGCGGTCCAGGTACTGGTGGATCAGGGCCAGGAGCAGCGCCCGCTGCTGCGGTGTCATCTGGGCCGCGGCAAGCCCCTTGGGCGCATCCGCCCCGGCCTCGACGAACGGTCGGTTGGACTGGACGATGTCGTCTGGCGCCACGGGCGAGAGCACCGCGATTGCGCGCTGGTCGGGAGCCAGCGCGTGGAGGAGCTCGCGAGCCACGTCCTCCTCCCCGGCCAGGGGCCGCAGGACGCCGGGGCCGACCAGGTGCGACACGGCGGGGTTGGCACCCAGGAACAACGGGCTGGCCGCAAGGTCGCGCCCCTCCGCGACGGTGTAGTTGAGCGCCAGATGGTGGCCGCCGACCCGCCAGCCCCACGACCCGGCACCCGGGTCGCCGAAGACGCTGACGAAGTACAGCTGCGGGTCGCGCCCACGGTTGGGGGCGGCCCGCCCCGAATACGACCGCTGCCAGCCCTCGACGGCATCCAGCACGTTCTCCAGCCCCATGATCGTCGAGGCTGCGACGTAGCCGCGCCGACTCAGGCCACTCGCCACCAGCCGGTGCGCGAGCCGTTGCTGCACCGGATCCATCTCGACGAGCGGCAGGCCGCCCTGTTCGGTGGGGGTGTAGTACCAGCGGGTCCGCTCGTCCGGCGACGGGAAGGCGTAGCGCGCCTTGCGCCGCTGACCCGTGTCCAACGATTCCAGCCAGGCGGTCGCTGCCTCCGCCATCCGGTCCAGGACCGGTCCCAGGCGGTCAGGCTCGGGCCGGGTCGACGTCGGTGCGCCCATGGTCACTGGGATCCCCCGAGAGGTGGATACCTTTCATGCGGCTTCTGGCTGCCGGTGTGCGGTGATCTTCTCGTAGTCGACGGGGCTGTGGTAGTCGAGGGCGGAGCGGAGCCGCCGGCGGTCTCGGTGAACGGGGATTGACTGCTCCGCGCTGATCTATACGATTTCTTGGATTGAGATTTGATCAGCGGTCTCGGCCGCCGGCCTTCCGATCGGCTGACGCGCCGCGGTGTCGAGCCGTTCCTCGCCACATCGGACCAGGGGAACGCATGACTTCGACAGTGATCCAGCTCGCCGTTGGCGTCGTCTTCGTCTTCTTCCTCGTTGGCTCGGCGGCGTCGTTTCTGAACGAGCTGGTCGCGGCCGTCCTCGACCGTCGTGCCAAACATCTGCAGCGCTGGTGCAACGCAGTCCTCGGCGCCGACGCGGTCAAGCTCTTCAGTCACCCCTTGATCCAGAAGCTCCGCCGGGCGCGCCGAGTCAACCGGTTGACGCAGAACGTGGCAGCCACCACGCCTCGCCACTCGACGTCCCCCAGCGAGCCAGCCAGGTCCCCCAGCGAGCCAGCCAGGTCCCCCAGCGAGCCAGCCAGGTCCCTCAGCGAGCCAGCCACCACGACGAGCCAGCCGGCATCGTGCGTGCCCTCATATATCTCTCCGGCGACCTTCGCGGCGACCATCCTCTCCGTGCTCGGTCACACCGACACCGCCCTGGGGGACGACCGGACGGGCGTCGAGGGCCGAGGGCCGGGCGCGCAGGCACAGGGCACGGCAGGACCGGGCCCGCTGGCGCACGATCCGGACCTCAGCGACCTGCTGACGGACAAGCGCCTCCTCGCGGGGATCCGCGACCTGGACAACGACGAGTTCCGACGACTGCTCCTCACGCTGCTGGCCGATGCCGGCGGAACCGTCGAGGGCTTCCGGCGGCGGCTCGAGGACTGGTTCACCGAACAGATGGACCGGCTGTCCGGCTTCTACAAGCGCAAGACCAAGTGGTTCCTGATCCTGTGGGGACTGGGCCTTGCAGTGGCTCTCAACGTCGACTCGGTACTGATCACACGAGCGCTGTGGACCGACGCCACGCTTCGCAGCGCCGTGGTCGCCGAAGCCCAGCAGGCCCTCACCCCGTCCACGACGGTGGGTGGCGGCGGAGGCACGCCACCGCCGGCCCCACCCTGCCCGATCGCAACCCCCGGCGGGAAGTCCGCCTCGTCGGCTACCAGCACGACGGACCCGTTCGACTGCGTCGCGGCCCGCGTGGAGACGCTGCGGTCCCTGCAGCTGCCGATCGGTTGGCCGGGTCCGCCCTGGCGTAGCGTGATCCACGGCGGAACCGACCGGCGGGTGCCGCACGACGGTGCGAGTTGGTGGTTGAAGGGTCTGGGGCTGATCATCACCGGGCTCGCCGCGGGTCAAGGCGGGCCGTTCTGGTTCGAGCTGCTCGGAAAGGTCGTCAATCTCCGGGCGACCGGACCGCCGCCGGGCAGGACAGCAGGCGACAGCCGCAGCCCATGAAGGCGACCTCCGCTACCGGTTTATCGACCAGAACAAGGCGCGCTTGCGGCGTGCACGTGGGCGCGGGTCCTGGCGAGCGGCCCGAACGCTCCAAGGCGCGGACCTCGGGCGCCGCGCTGTCGACCGGATAGCCTTCAACCAGCACGGCGGCTGTCGGCGAGCCCATTGTCCTGCTGGACTTGGTCACGCGTCAGCGGTGTCACACAGACGTGGTCACTGGGGACAACCTCGCGCCACACATAGCCCTGAAGACAGGTGTCGGGACCATAGGCCCCGCCCGTCGGGCTGCGGCGGCTGTCGGCGAGCCGGTTCTCCTCGCCAGCTTGGTCACGCACCTCGGGCGTGACGCACACGTGGTCACCCGGAATGGCCTCGCGCCAGACGTATCCCTGGATGCAGGTGTCCTCGGGCGGCGGTGGGGGAGAGGTCCTCGTAGGCGGTGGTGGTGACGGAGAGGTCCTCACGGTTCCTCCACCATCGGTTCCGCCGCCGCCGTCACCACCCGACTCACCCGGCTGTTGGCCCGGGAGGGCATTCTGTGCCGGGTCCTTGACGGACGACGGAAGCCAACCCTGATCGGTGAGGGCACCGAAGAGCACGACCGTCGCGGTGAGCAAGCCGAGCAGGGCGGTAATCGCTTTGGATGAGCTGTCCATACCACGATCCCCTCACTTGTGGAGACACAAGCCTGGCGGCGAGGCCATACCACCTGGCGACGTCGGCTCGCGCGTCGGCGAGGCTCTGCGTCGGCCGATCGCGGTCCGACACGCACGCTCCAGGTCCGCCCGCCCAGTTCGTTCCAGAGCGTCATGGGGCCACCTCCTTGTCAGAGGAGCGTTCTGCTCAGCGGCTGATACAACGGGGCAATGCCCAGCTTGCTGAGCATGTTGAGTTCGGCCTTTAGGCCGGGGAGCCCTCGCGGCGGCCGCCCCACCGCGGGTGGCAGCATCCCGGGGACGGCCGCGGTCACGATCGCCCAGACCTCGGCGGCTGCGCCCGACCGGGCGGCGTCCCGCAAGGCCGGGACGACCCGACCCAGCTGGAGCATGTCGAGCGCGGCCAGCGCGCCGGGCTCGGTGCCCAGGGCTGGCCCGTCGAGCTGGCGGCGGCCGGCCAGGATCAGCAGGGCATCGACCGCGGCCGCCCGGTCGGCCTGGTCCCGGGCACCGAGCCCGTGGGCCAGCCCCCTAGCTCGGGTCAAGACGCAGCGTCGCGCCGGCGGCTGGCTCCTTGAGAAGCGGCTGCACGTACGGGCTGCCCGAGTACTTGGTCGCGTAGGCGCGGGTGACCTCGGCGAGCGTGCGGGCGTCGGCAACTGGCTCGGCGTGCACCGGATGCATATGCCCGGCATCCCGCACCTCACTGTATCGAGCAGCAGGTCCGCGACGCCGAAGAGGCCGAACGCGTCGCCGAAGAGCTGTGGCAGCGGGAGCGGCGGCTCTTGTCGTGAGCGCGCGGCTGGTGCTCGATGAGATGTTCGCTCCCGAGATCGCCCGTGCACTGGTGAAACGCGGGCACGACGTGGTCGCTGTGGCAGCCGACCCGCTGTTCTGCGGTCACGCCCGGGCGGTCCCGCCGATGCTCCGTCCGAGCTGGCGAAGCCGGGCACCAAGGACCAGCAGCGCGACGCCGAACATGATCGCGTACAGGGCGATCACCCAGACGACGGCGATGGCGCCCTCCCCAGGTCGGACAGCCAGGAAGATGCCGAAGGCCACCGAGACGATCCCGCTGAGCGCGAGGAGCCACTCGCCCCGCAGTTCCCGGCGCAGGACGATCGCGACGGCGACCTCGAGCAGACCGGTGACGATCGCCCAGACCGCGATCAGGTAGAGCAGCACCAGCGCGGTGATGCCGGGCCACAGGAACGTGAAGACGCCGGCGGCGATCCCGGCGATGCCCTGGAAGATCAGCCAGCCGCGCCGGCCGCTGACCAGGCGGCCGCCAACAAGCACAGCGGCCAGGGCAAGCAGTCCGTCCACCAGCGCGTAGAACCCGAACAGCAGCACCAGGATCCGCAAGGTGATGTCCGGCCAGATCAGCGCGACCAGTCCGAAGACGACCGCCAGTGCGCCCCTGACGGCCAGCGTCCACCAGTACCGAGACAAGTACTCCAGCATGTCCACACCCTCCAGACTCGTTTCGCGCAACTCCGAGCTTCCCCCGTCTTGTACGACAGCTTTCCCCGTCTTGTACGACTTCGTGCTGGAATCGGCATCACGGTACGGGCCGCGTATAACGGGGGAGTCTCTCTCGCGCCTTACCGCTGGCGGCCGTCCTTCTTGGTGAGGTTCCGGTAGGTTCCCCGGTCCCACACGATCACCGGGCCGGCTCCGTACTCGCCTTCTGGGATGACGCCCTCGAAGTCGGCGTAGTCGAGCGGGTGATCCTCCGTCTGGATGGCCAGGCGCTTGTCCTTGGGGTTCAGCGAGGGGCCCTTGGGGACGGCCCACGACTTGAGGACGCCGCCCGCCTCCAGGCGGAAGTCGTAGTGGAGCCTGGTGGCGTCGTGCTGCTGCACCACAAAGCGCGGCCGGCCTTGCCGACGGCCGCCGCCCGCCGGCTCCGGCGTCCTCCGGAAGTCGCGCTTGCGCTTGTAGTCGGTGAGCTGCGCCGGCTTTCTTGACATGCTTCCAGTGGTTCCCCCGACCGAGCCCGCGTAGTCACCACGACCAAGCCGCCGCTCTTCGCGGCGGCGCGCTGGTCCGCCGACCAGCTTGGCCTGCTGCTGCTGGAGGTGATCGTGCGCCGGCTGATCGCAGCCGGCGCCCCGCCCAGCGGCCGAGCGGTCCATACCAAAGAAGGCGGTGTAACGACCGTCGGCCGGTTGCGCTTCCTTGGGTAGAAGGTCCGGCCGAGGTGCCTGGGCGATCGTTGCCCGCGCGCGTGGGAAAGGAGGCCCCGATGAGGAGCCGATCCCTGATAGCCACCATCGCCGCCCTGCTCCTCGTCCTGGCGGCGGCGGGGCCCGCCCGCTCGGTGGCCGACGTCCGGGTCGCGCCCTGCGACCCGATGCAGACGCCGCCAACCTTTCGGGACGAGGTGCCCACCGCCGAGCAGGTGCTCGGCTTCGCGCTTGGCTCCCGGGAGGTCACCGCAGGCGAGTCGGACGCATACGTCGATGCCGTAGACGCCGCGAGCGCGCGCGTCGTCAGCGGCACGCTGGGCACGACCTGGCAGGGGCGGCCGATCCGGTATGCGCTCGTCGGAAAGCCGGAGAACGTCACACCAGAGGGCCTGGCGGGGATCCGGGAGGCGGCGCGCACGCTGCGTGACCCGGCCACAAGCGACCGGCAGGCGGCGGACGTCGCCCGCCGCTCACCGGCCATCCTGTGGCTCATGGGGAACGTGCACGGCGGCGAGGAGAGTCCCACCGACGCGGAGCTCCGTGTCCTCTATGAGCTGGCCGACCGCGACGACTGCGCCGCGCGGCAGATCCTCGACAACACGCTGGTCGGGATCATCCCGATGCAGAACCCGGACGGCCGCGAGGCGGACACCCGCCAGAACTCCTACGGGTTCGACATGAACCGCGACTGGTTCGCCCGCACCCAGCCGGAGACCGACACCAAGCTGGAGCTCCTGCGCCAGTACCCGGGCGTTCTCTACATCGACGCGCACGAGATGGGCGCCAACCACTACTTCTTCCCGCCTACCGCCGACCCGACCTACCACGAGGTCACGGCCGCGTCGATGGACTGGCAGGACAACCTCTACGGTGGCGCGCTCGCCGCCGAGTTCGACCGCCAGCACATCCAGTACTTCACGAACAAGGTGTTCGACTTCTTCGCGATGGTCTACGGCGACGTTGTCCCGGCGACCGGGTTCGGCGGGGCCGGCATGACGTTCGAGAAGGCGAACTTCGACCCGATCGCCCAGCGGACCTACGAGCACTACGTCACCCACTGGGTCTCGATCTCACAGGCCGCGCTGAACAAGCCCGGCATCCTGCGTCGCTGGCACGACGAGTGGACAGAGGCGTACCGACAGGGGGTGGACGGCCAGCTCGAGCCCAACGAGGTCAACGACAAGGGCAACACCGTCAAGCTCCCCGTGCCCACCGAGCCCGTCCGCCAGTACTTCCTCCGCACCGACGACCCGAGCAAGGCGAACGAGGTGCAGACGCTGGTGCGGCGGCTGCAGCGCATGGACGTCGAGGTCCACCGCCTGACGGCTCCGCTCACGGTGCCCGACTTCCGCGCCTACGGCCGACCGGAGGCGGCCACCGTCCTGCCGACCGGCACGTACTGGATCGCGATGGCCCAGAGGCAGAAGCACTGGATTCAGTCCATGCTCAACGAGGACACCTACGTCCCCTTCCCCTACTTCTACGACGTGAGCGGCTGGAGCAACCCGCTGCTGTTCAACGTCGTCGGCGGCCGCTCCGGCGCTGCGCTCACCCCGGTCGCCGAGCCCGTGCCGCCGCTGCCAGAGCTGCCAGCTCCGGCCCTGCCGTCGCCGGTGCCCTCGGTCGCCCTCTACCAGATGTCGTCGGGGACGTCGGCCCGCGAGTCGGCGGGCTGGCTCCGCTACCTGCTCGAGCAGGTCTGGCATCTGCCCTACCAACGCGTGACTTCCTCGCAGATCGCAGGCGGAGCGCTGGCCGGCGTGGACGTGCTGCTGGTGCCGAACGGCGTGTCGACCGTCGCCTCGAACGCGCTCGGGCCCGCCGGGCGGCGCGCGCTCGTCGACTGGGTGAACGGCGGCGGGCGCTACGTCGGCTGGCGTGGCGGCGCCGACCTCGCCGCTCGCCTCGGCATCACGACGGCGCTCCTGAGTGAGCCGAAGTCGGACATCGCTGGCACGCTCATCCGGGTCCTGGCCAAGGAGTCGAGCCCGCTCGCCGCCGACGTCGGCCCCTTCAACTGGGTCTTCTACGACTACGACCTCGTCATGCGGGCCTCGGACCCCAGCCACGTCGCGCTGCGCTACCCGGCGGCGGCCAGCCCCGACTTCTTCGTCTCCGGCTTCGCCCGGGGCGAGGAGGAACTGGGGGAGACGGCGGCCGTGATCGACGAGCCGGTCGGCGCCGGCAGCGTCATCCTCTCCTCGACCGACCCGAACTTCCGCGCCTGGACCGTCGGGATGCAGAAGGTGCTCTGGAACGCGGTGCTCGGGCCGGACGCGTTCGCCGGCATCGCCGCCCGCGCCGGTTCGGCCGCGCGCGCCGACATGGAGAAGGCGGCCCGCTCCGCTGCGGCGTCGATCGCCGCGCTCGAGTCGCCGCTGCGCATCAGCGTCCGATCAACGAGCGCCGACGAGGTCAAGGCGCTGCTTGGCCGCTACGGCGCCGCCTACACGGTGCGGCAGACCGGTTCGAAGACCACCTTCCTCGTCGCCAACCCGGGCGGGCTCACCGGCGACGACCACCCGTTCGCGGCCGCGCTCGCAAGCGACCTCGCCGCGGCGGGCGTCCGCGTGTTCGCCTTCCGGGCACCCTAGACCGAAGCTGCGTGCTGGAGATGTGGCTGATCCCCCTGGTGACCAGGGGGACCAGCCTGGTGACCGGGGGGATCAGCATCCTGGCCCACCTCCTCGGAAGGCACCGTCCCCGTGCCAAGGCGGCGACAACAGGAAGATCTACCCCGACTTTCCAAGGTGCTCGAGGAACCAGTCGCGGGCGGCTCCGCTGGCCCGGTCGAAGTCCTTGACGTAGGCGTCGAAGTGGCCGCCAGGCAGCAGCACCAGCCGCTTCGGTTCACGGGCGTGCTGGTAGGCCTCGAGGGCGAGGTCGGTCGGGGTCAGGTGGTCGCCGGCGGCGACGACCATGAGCAGCGGCGTGGGGCTGATGCCCTCGATGTAGGCGCTGGGCTCGTACTCCATGAGCATCTCGACGGTGCGCAGCGTGACCTCGTTTCTCCAGGCCGGCGCGCGGCTCTTGCCAGTGTCGCTGAACCACTCCCAGGAGTCGGGGGTGGGCAGGGCCGAGACGGCCATGGGGTCGGGGTCGACCACGGGCACCATCGCCGGCGGCTCGCCCCGGAAGCGGGCGGCGCGGTCCTGGTCGAACGCCGCACGGTTGGGAGCCAGGAAGTCCTGGCGCACCAGCCGCTGGATGTTGCGGATGCCGCTGACCAGCGGCACCTGGCAGGCGACGCACTTGATGCGCTTGTCGATCGCCCCCAGCACCAGCGCATGGCCACCGCTGTAGCTGGACCCCCACACCCCGATGCGGTCGGCGTCGACCTCCGGGCGGGTCTGGGCGTAGGTGATCGCGTGCCGGTAGTCACGCACCTGCGCCCAGGGGTCGATCTCCTGTCGCGGCTCGCCGTCGCTGGCACCGAAGTTCCGGTTGTCGAAGACCAGCGCCCCCATGCCGCCGCCGGCGAACGCCTCCGCGAAGCTGTCCAGGTACATCTCCTTGACGGCGGAGAAGCCGTGGGCCATGACGACGGTGGGGACTGGGCCGGTGGCCCTGTCGGGCAGGTACAGCCAGCCCCGCAGCGTCACACCCTCGGCGTCGAGCTCGATGTCCTGGCGCATCGCCGTCTCCTTCCGTCAGCGAGCAGGCTGCAAGGTGTACCGGACGGTCTGGACCCGGATCAGGCCGTCGCGGAAGACGAAGGTGTCGATGCCGTCCTCGATGCGGTTGCGGCCGCCTCCTCTCCCTACCGACACGGCCAGCCCGACTTGCTGATCTCAGCAGAGGACAGGGCAGCGCACAAGAGGCGATCCCCTCGCGGATGAGCACTGGACGGGGAAAGCCCCGACCCAAGAGGCCGCAAGGAAGTCGAGCAGTGCCTGGTCGAACTGCTCACCGTGGTCACGTTGAGCCCGTGCGGGCACCCTCCACCGGCACCAGCCGGCTGCCAGGGCGGTGCCCAGCAGCGTCCCTGCGGGCGGGTTCTCCACCCATCCGTCGCGTCAGTCCGGGTTCTGACCGGCCAGGGGCGTCCATCCGGGAGCCCGCCCTCGCCTTTGCCGACAAGGAGAAGATCATCGACATCCTCGGCCGCGGTGGCCGCCAACGACTCCTCGGATGGTGTCCGCATCGCATCCTCGCTCTTTGAGGTGAGCTACGGGTGCTGCCAGGCGGCCAGCACCCGCTCGATAGCGGGCCGGACTCGGGCACGTGCTTCCTCGCGGGGTACGCCGGCCATCAGCAGCTCGTCATAGCCGGTGTCCTCGTGCCGCACCGAGGCCACCACGGCCAGCGTGACCGCCTGCTCGTCCAGCGCCCGTCCGGCCGTCGAGCGCCCAACCCGGCCGCTGCCCCGCACGGCGGCATGCCACGCGATCGCCTCGGCACGCTCGGCCGGGCAGCCGGGGAACCGCCGCAACACCGCCTCGGCCAGCCGCGCCTCGAACACCACGTCCTGATCGGCGCGGCGCTGCCGGTCGCGCTCGCGGCGTCGCCGCCGCGCCTCCTCATCGGCCAGGCACTGCGCCTCGGCCTGCTCCAGGGCGGCCTCCTCCACCAGGATCCCCTGGCGCTCGTAGCGCTTGCGGGAGCGGCTGAAGCGGACCACCACCGCCGACAGGCGGCTCGCCTCCTTCGCGCGCCGGCTCAAGGCGGCGTTGCCGGCGGGCACGAACATCAGGTGATCCATGTCCGCGCAGCCAAGGCACAGCGGGCCGCCGTCCTCCATGAACAGCAGCCAGCCCGAGCCGCAGCAGCCCGTGCAGGTCCACTCCTTGAGCGGCTCGATGACCAGCAGGTCAGGCGCCCTGCTCTGCCGCTGGGTCAACCGCTCGCGGGCCGACTCGGACAGTTCGGCTGGGATCCAGTGGGTGCGCCAGGCCCGCTCGCTGGCCTGGTCACCATCGGCGGTGAACCGTAAGGCCCGCCGGTCGCGCGTTGCGGCCACGTAGGCGACCTCGCTTGATTTGAGTCCCTTGTCGGCCGCCCAGCGGCGCAGGTGCTCCAGCGCGGCGGCCAGCCTGTCAGGGTGGACCGGCGCCACCCGTTCCAGGCAGTCGACGCGGCCCTGTCGCCACTGGTCGACCAGGCTCCACGGCAGCCAGCCGATCGCCGCGAGCACGTCGATGGGGGAGACCGACTTGCTGCGCGTCAGCAGGGCCTCCGCGGCCGCGCCGACCCGGCGCTCGAGCCTGGACTGCGGCTGACCGTCGGTGATGGCCTCTCTTGGCATAGCACCAAAGGATAGTGCGCCTTGAGGGTGCTTCACGCCTGTGGCGGTGGCAGGTCGAGGAGCAGGCCCGGTCGTCGCGCCTCGGCCTGGATCTCGGGCGGCATCGAGCGGATGTCGACCAGCAGCCTCCGGCCGCACTGTCTTGGGGATGCGCAGCTGTTCCGATGGCACGCTACGGGCTCCCTCCTGCAAGAGGAGGGGATCGTGGGGATTCTGACCGCAACGGGGCCACCAAACGCACTCGGGCTCGGGCGGCCTTGTTGGTCTCGGCCCTGGCCGATGGACCGCCGGGTCTCATCTTCGATCGAGAAGGTGGGACCAGTGGGGCAGCAGCTCGTCGACCCCGTGGGGGAGTCCACCCCGGCCGCCTTGAGGGCATCCATGAGCAGCATCGCCACGCTCGGTCGCCTCATGACGACCCACGCCCGGCGTGGGATGCGCGTAGCCTTCGCGCCAGAGGAGGAGACGCGCCCCGTCGCCGCGCGTCGAGGTCCGAGGATCGGGAGGAACAACGATGAACTTGACCGGTGCGTGGCGGATCGTGGAGATGGACCTCTGGGATGCTGAGGCCATCGACCTCCTGGGGCCCGGCTACATCCAGTTCGGCGCCGACCGGACCGGCCGCTTCCGGTTCATCGCCGTAGAGGGGTGGATGGACTGTCATGGCGGCCAGCGCGACGGGCGCCCGTGCGTCGAGTTCACCTGGGAAGGCGGCGACGACGGCGATCCCGCCAGCGGCCGTGGCTGGGCGGCGCTGGACGAGGACGGTTCGTTGCGTGGACACATCTACTTCCACCTTGGTGACGACTCGGGCTTCCGGGCGGCACGCGCCGAGGATGAGCCAAAGCTCGAGGCGAAGACCGGCGGGAGAGCCACCCGGGCGGGGCAGTGAGCAGGATGCCGCCGGACGGCCGATCCCCTCAAGCGGGAGATCGAGGCCGGCTTGGCGACGACCGGCGAGCACGAGGTTGTGGCAGACTTCGACCCACACAGCTTCGACGTGGACCAGGCTAACCGGGCGCTCGCCGGCGTGAGCGCCGAGCCGTGAGGCCAAGCCGGTGCCAGCACTTGATCGAGTCGACCACTTGGAGGCACTGCAGCTGTGCGACTTGGTGACCTGCCGCCCGCCACGGTCCAGGACGCGCTCACGCGGCGGACCGTCCCCGAGCTGCGGGCACTGGCGGCACTGATCGGCCACCCGGGACTCCAGCGCAAACCAGAGCTCGTGGACCTGCTCGACCACTTCTTGCAAGAGCCGGCGAATCTGCGGTCCGAGCTTGAGCGCATGGACGAGCTGGAGCAGGCGGCGGTCGCCGAAGCCGCTCGTGACCTTGACGGCAGGCTCCAGCTCGCGAGGTTCCGCGCCAAGTACGGCCGCGTACCAGGACGAGGCTCGACGTCACGCCTCGGGCTGTTGTTCCTCGGGCCTCACGGCGAGATCCCGACCGACCTGTGCCGCCGTCTGCTCGCCCTCACGCCTGAACCGCCGTCCTCATCGCTGCCGAGCAGTCCCGACCTGCCAGAACCTGGGCCTGACAGCGACCCGTTGGAAGTCCGCATGACCGAGCGGGCGGCCGCCGCGGACCTGGCGGCCATGCTCAGGTTGTGCGAGGCGGGCAGGCTGCGCTGCAGCGACAAGACCAAACGGCCGACGGCGGCCACCGTGAAGCTGGTGGCCGAGTCACTGGACGGTGGGGAGTTCCACCACAGCGCGCACGGACCGATCGCCTCCTTCGTCTGGCCACTGCTGCTGCAGGCGGGCGGCCTTGCGGAGCTGGCAGGCACGCGTCTGCGGCTCACCGCCCGGGGCCGCGCGGCCCTGGCGGCGCGGGCGCACGAGACCCTTCGCCACCTCTGGCGACGCTGGGTCAGGCACGCGCTGCTGGACGAGTTCAACCGGGTGGACCAGATCAAAGGCCAGGCCAGCAGGGGTGCACTGACCGCAGCCGGGCCACGAAGGCAGATCGTGGCGGATGCGCTGGCATCTTGCCCGGTTGGCCGCTGGGTCCAGGTCGATGCGCTGTTCCGGTTCATGCAGGCCGAGGATCTCGACCCGCAGGTGGCCCGCGACCCGTGGAAGCTGTACCTGTGCGACCCTCAGTACGGCAGCCTGGGCTACGACGGCTACCACGACTGGACCCTGCTCCAGGGCCGCTACGTGCTGTGCCTGCTGTTCGAGTACGCTGCGCCGCTCGGGCTGGTCGACATCGCCTACACCGACCCGGTTGGTGCACGAGACGACTACCACGACAACTGGGGCGCCGACGGCCTCGACCTGCTCAGCCGCTATGACGGCCTGCGCTACGTCCGGCTGACCGCCCTCGGCGCGTATGCCCTGGGCGTCAGCGGCGACTACCGACCGGTCACCGACCCCGCCACCGCAGCCGCGACCGCTCCGCTGCGGGTGCTGCCCAACCTCGAGGTCGTAGCGGTCGAGTCGCTGCCGGTTGCCGACACGATGGTGCTCGAGACCTACGCCGAGCGCACCGGCGATGCGGTGTGGACGCTGCGGCGCGACCGATACCTTGCCGCGATCACCTCCGGACGCCCAGCCGACGAGATCGTCCGGTTCCTTGCCGCGCGCAGCCACGCCGACCTCCCGGCCACCGTCGCCGCCTTCTTGCAGGACGCGGCGACCAACGCCCGCAAGCTCCACGACCTCGGGCTCGCCCGCGTTGTCGAGTGCCAGGATCCCGCCCTGGCGGCCCTGATCGCCAACGACCGCCGCCTGGGCAAGCTGTCGTGGCAGTGCGGCGAGCGGCATCTCATCGTGCCGGCGACCGCGGATGCCAAGTTCCGCAAAGGCCTCCACGACCTCGGCTATGCTCTTCCATCACCGGACCAGTGAGTCGCGGTGCGTGGACGCTTCCCGGAAAACTTTGGCCAGGAACAAACCGGGCATGTTGCCAGGACGGCTCTGGCCTCGTGCAAGCAAGTCATCGCAATGACAACATTGACATCCGCTGACTGAGCGAAGTTCTCGATTGGACGGCGCTGCTGCTGGGCAGTCGAGTCTGGCGCGCATGGTCGATATCAACAGACGCGGTGGAGCGACTGGCTGTCGTGGGGTCGAGATGGCACACTCACGGCATGGCGCGACGAAGGACCATCCTGTACCTGGATGACGAGCTGCTCCAGGCGGCCGCCGAGCGGGCGGCGCGGACTGGGCGTGCGCAGCGTGACGTCATCGAGGAGGCGCTGCGCCGCTACCTTGGCTTGGAGACCACCCTCCGGCGCATCCAGGCTCGCGGTGACCTCGACGAGGACGAGAGTCTGGCGCTTGCCTACAGGGAGCTGGACGCCTACCGCGCCGAGCGTGCCAAGGCCGTGTAGGTGCCTCGTGTCGTCGTCGACCCCGGCGTGTTCGTGTCGGCACTGATCGCGCCGAAGGGGACTCCCGCACAGCTCCTTGATCTGCTGCTGGAGCAGCGATTCGAGCTGGTTGTCTCGCCCCGGTTGCTCCGGGAGCTCACCGGGGTCCTCCTACGCGACCGGTTCCGGCGGTACGTCACCGCTGCTGAGGTTCGTGAGCTTGTCGCCGACCTGGCCGCGGTTGCCATCGTGCTGCGGGATCCACCTGATCCGGCCGCTGTCACGCGAGATCCCAACGACGACTACCTCGTCGCATTGGCCGTGGCGGCGCAGGCTGACGCGCTGATCTCCGGGGATCGTGATCTGACCGACCTGGAGGACCCGCCTGTCCCGGTCTTGATGCCCCGGACGTTCCTCGATCGCCTCGGCGAGTTCCCCTGAACTGAATGATCGACATCGCCTGAGCCTCACTCACCCGCGTCATCGGCTGGACGTAGCTATTCAGCGAGAGCGGAGTGGTGTTGTCGCTGGTCAGCGGGAACGTTCACGCAACCGCGTGGCCCGTGACGAGGGTCGATGGCACGCCGTCGGCGTCAGCCAGGGCTGAGCGCGGG
>Ga0184610_1000224_pt1 | contig 14506 bp, 16 predicted proteins | sample PLM1_100_coex_FD_133011 | JGI IMG/M metagenome (GOLD analysis project Ga0184610, IMG submission 133011) | Groundwater sediment microbial communities from an aquifer in East River, Colorado, USA - PLM1_100_coex | ecosystem: Environmental > Terrestrial > Soil > Riparian zone | place: USA: East... | reverse complement strand
GGGTGGGATGACGCAAGCATAGCGTTGTCACATTCAGCCCTGAGGGGTACGCAACGTCGGACGTAGCTTGTGAGCTGCCATGTTCGCGTCCGCTACCTTACCCCTCGTGGACCGCGCCGATTGGCTGCTGCCGATTGGCTGCTTCGATGATCGGGGCGTTTCTCGACGTGCCCATGCCAACGGCCGAGTGACCTCGGGCGCACGAGCGCCTGGAGCTTGAGCGCTCGCGAGCTCCGATCCCATGAGGTCCGTGGCGCACCGGTCTCGGGAATGGCCCGTCAGCTCGTCGAGCATCGTTGGGTACCAGGCCCGTGGCGTCTACGCTACCGTCAGGCCGGTCGGGGAGGCCGACGCGTCGGCGTTGCCGCCGCCTGGGCCACGAAGCGCAGATCCGGGAGGTGGGCGTGCCGATATTCCGAGAGCGTCGAGACCGGGGGATGAGCGAGGCGGCGCACAATGCGGGCGTCGAGCGGGAGCTCATCGCGATGGTCGCCGATCTGTTCAGCGAGGGCAGGACTCCCGCGCAGGACGAGCGCGACGCCGCAGCGAAGCGGTTGCGGAGCCTCCTGTTCGGCAACAAGCAGCTCAACCCCGCCGAGCGCATGGGCATCGAGGGGCGGGTGTGGAGGCACTTCCGCAACGGCAGCCCCGAGCGTGACTACCTCAACGAGATCGGCTTCCTGAGCTGGAACTGACACCGCGTCCCGCCCTGGTGGTCGTCGCCCCGGCCGTCAGCTGCTTGGCGGCCGGTCGGGTTGTCGATGGCCCGTGGCGCCGAGCCGGCGTGGCCCATCGGCGACGCGCGCGGTCGTCGCGCACCCTCCGGGAGGAAACGATCATGGCGGTACGAGCGGTCGTCTTCGACATCGGCGGGGTGCTCGAGATCACGCCTTCGCTGGGTGTGCCGGAGAAGTGGGAGCGGAAGCTCAGGCTGCAACCAGGGGAGCTTGGCGAGCGGACGCACAGGGTGTGGGAGGCCGGCGCCATCGGGACGATCTCGGAAGACGACGTGCGACGGAGCATCGGCGAGCTTCTCGGGCTGGACGAGGCGCAGGTGGACGCGTTCATGGACGACATCTGGACGGAGTACCTCGGCACGCTCAACGTCGAGCTGACCGAGTACCTCCGCGGTCTGCGTCCGCGGTACCGGACCGCCATGCTCAGCAACAGCTTGGTCGGTGCTCGCAGCAGGGAGCGGGAGCGCTACCACCTCGACGAAATGACCGACCTCATCGTCTACTCGCACGAGGTCGGAATGTCCAAGCCCGATCGGCGCATCTACGAGCTGACCTGCGAGCGTTTCGGCGTGCGGCCGGAGGAGATGATCTTCCTCGACGACACCGAGTGGGCCGTCGACGGCGCGCGAGCGATCGGTATCCAGGCGGTCCTGTTCGAGGACAACGCGCAGGCCATCGCGGAGATCGAGGCCCGCCTGCGTGAGCCTGCCGCCCCGCCTTCGTGACTTGACGGTCGCCTGGCGCGAGATTCCCACCGACTGACTGAACCACACCCGTCGACACATCCGGTGCCGGGCGTCATCTCGCCCCTACTGGCTGCCAGCCCTTGCCCCCTGGCTTGCTGGGCTGTTGCCGGCCGACACCCAGCCGCACCTGGACGCCGACGACGACCAAACCCCCGCGCGAACACGTGCGTCGCGGCGCAATAGTTGACACTGACTAGACGATCATGAATACTCGACAGTGACCACAGTGGTGGAGGAGGCGCAGATGGCCAAGCGGCGGAAGGTCGGCAACCTGCTGGCGCTGGCCGTGCTGTCCTATCTGACCCAGGGGCCCATGCACCCCTACGAGCTGGGTCGGACCCTGCGCGACCACGGCGACGTGCGCAGCATCAAGTTCAACCACGGCTCGCTGTACATGGTGGTCCAGCAGCTGGCCAAGGCCGGCTTCATCGTCGAGCAGGAGACCACCCGCGCCGGCCAGCGCCCGGAACGCACCGTGTACGCGCTCACCGACGCCGGCCGGCACGAGCTGCGCGGCTGGCTGCGCGAGCTGGTCGAGGTGCCGCAGCACGAGTACCCGCAGTTCGTGGCCGCGCTCTCGCTGATCGGGGCGCTCCCACCGAGCGAGGTCGTCGAGCTGCTGGGCAGGCGGCTGCACCGGCTCGCCGAGCAGCGCGCCGAGATCCGCGACCTGATCGACAACACGCTCGCCGGGGGCGTGCACCCGCTGTTCCTGGTCGAGGAGGACTACCGGCTCGCGCTGCTGGACGCCGAGTCCTTGTTCGTCGAGCGGTTCATCGAGCGAATCAACCACCCGGAGACCGGCTGGGGCCGACCGTGGGGCGAGTTCCACGGCGAGCCCGCCAACACCCACGGAAGGCAGGAGTCATGACCCACACGCGTACCGCCCTGGTCATCGGCGGGGGCATCGCCGGTCCGGCGGCGGCGATGGCGTTGCAGAAGGCCGGGATCGATTCGGTGATCTACGAGGCGCATCCCAGTGACGCCGAGGGCATCGGCGTGTTCCTCACCCTGGGATCCAACGGGATCGACGCGTTGCGGACCATCGGCGCGGACACGCCCGCGCTGGCGGCCGGATTCCCCACCCCGGGGATCATGATGCGCAGCGCACACACCGGCAAGCACCTGGGTGTCAGCCGCATCAGCACCTCGCGTCCCGACGGGACCCCCAGCCACACCCTCAAGCGGGCCGACCTGTACCAGGCGCTGCACGACGAGGCGACCGGGCGTGGCATCGGCATCGAGCACGGCAAGCGGCTGGTGAACGCCGAGACCACCGGTGAGGGGGTACGCGCCGTTTTCGCCGACGGCAGCGATGCCACCGGCGATGTGCTGATCGGCTGCGACGGCATCCACTCCGCCGTCCGGCGGATCATCGACCCGGCCGCGCCCGCGCCGACCTACGCCGGGCTGGTCGGGACCGGCGGCTACGCGCGGGGCGTCCACGTCGAGGCCGAACCCGGCTCCTACACCATGATCTTCGGGAAGCGGGCGTTCTTCGGCTACGCTGTCGCCCCCGACGGCGAGGTGTGGTGGTTCGCCAACGTGCCTCGCCGTCGCGAGCCCGCCCGTGGGGAGCTGGCGGCCATCGGCGACGAGGAGTGGCGGCGCCGGCTGATGACGCTGTTCGCCGAGGACACGGGACCGGCGACCAGGCTGATCGAGGCCAGCTCAGAAATCATGGACGTCAGTCCCATGCACGTCATCCCGCATCTGCCCACCTGGCACAACCAGCAGATGATCGTGATCGGGGACGCCGCGCACGCTCCCTCTCCCTCCTCCGGGCAGGGCGCCTCGCTGGCCATCGAGGACGCCGTCGTGCTGGCCGTCTGCCTGCGTGACCTGCCCGGCTCGCGGCAGGCCTTCACCCGCTACGAGGAGCTGCGTCGTCCCAGGGTCGAGCGGATCATCAAGCAGGCCGCCCGGATCAACAACAGCAAGGCGGCCGGCCCGGTCGGCCGGATCGTCCGCGACACGGTGCTGCCCCTCATTCTCAAGATGACCGCCAACAGCAAGCAGACGAAGCTGACCTACGCCTACCACATCGACTGGGCCGCTCCAGCCGTCGAGACCACCGCATGACCAGCAAGGCTCGCCAGGCGTGCCTGTCCCCACCCGGCCCGGTACACCCGGCGCCACACCCCGTGGTACAGCCATCGGGACAGCCACGGGTGCGCCGGCCGGTGCGGAGCGGCGCGGCCGAGGGCGCGTTCTTGGGCCGCTGTCCGGGGCGGCACCTATGATGGTTCCTCGTGCAGGATCCGTGGGTCTGGGACCCAGGGCGGAGAGGAGCGACCCGGGATGACTGAGTTGGCGGCTACGGACGACGTCGCCCGGAAGACGCCAACGCGCGGGTCCGGGGAGCTGGAGCTCCGGTTGGAGCAGTATCGGGTGGAGCTGACCGCCTATGCCTACCGGATGCTGGGATCGACGTTCGATGCGGAGGACGCCGTGCAGGAGACGCTGCTGCGGGCGTGGCGGAACTTCGATCGTTTCGAGGGCCGAGCGACGCTGCGCACGTGGCTCTACCGCATCGCGACCAACGTCTGCCTCGACATGCTGAACGGGAAGGAGCGTCGGGCCCGCCCCATGGACCTCGCGCCCGCGAAGACGGCCGACGCACCCCTCGGCAACGCGCTCCCGGAAGCCACGTGGATCGAGCCGATCCCCGACGCTCGTGTCCTGCCGGCCGGAGGCGACCCGGCCGAGCTGGCCGTCGCGCGCGAGACGGTCCGTCTCGCCTTCGTCGCCGCGCTGCAGCACCTCCCGCCCCGGCAGCGAGCGGTGCTGATCCTCCGGGAGGTCCTGCGCTGGAAGGCCACCGAGGTCGCGGAGCTGCTCGACACCACCGTCGCGTCGGTCAACAGCGCGCTCCAACGAGCGCGCGCGGCGCTGGCGGCCAGCGACGTCACCGCCACCGGCCCGTCCGAGCCGATGGACGACGCGCAGCGGGCGCTCCTGGCCCGCTACGTCGACGCCTTCGAGCGATACGACATGGACTCGCTCACCTCGCTGCTCCACGAGGACGCGACGTGGTCGATGCCGCCCTACGAGCTGTGGCTGCGGAGCCATCTGGACATCCGCCGGTGGTGCCTGGGGTCCGGTATCGGCTGCCGCGGCTCGCGGTTGGTCCCGACCGTGGCCAGCGGTTCGCCGGCGTTCGGGCAGTACAAGCCCGGCGGTCCGGGAGGCGGCTACGAGCCGTGGGCGCTTCAGGTCCTCGAGCTCTCAGCGGGTCGGATCGCCGGGATCAGCTTCTTCCTCGACACCGCGAGGCTGTTCCCGCTCTTCGGCCTGCCCCCTCGGCTCAAGGGGTAAGCCCGCGCAGAGCGGCACGACGTCGCGCAGCCCCATCAGGGCGAGCAGGCGAGTCCTCCCGGGCGGCCAACCGCGGATCCTCGTTCGCTGTCATCTCTCAAGACAGACCGGTCGGCCGGGCGGAACTCATCGCCATGTGCGCCGGGTCACCGGCTCTCGACCGCGAGCTCGTCGTGCCCGCGTCGCAGGTTCTGCACGAACGCGTGCCCTGCTCACTTGGCGTCGGCGTAGCAGTCGACGGTGGCGACGGTGAGCGGGAACCGCACGGCGGTGTTGCCGAACACCAGCCGGCGGCTCTCCTCGGCGGCGTCGGCCACCGCGTCGGTCACCCAGGCGGCGTCGTGCCGCTGGCAGTGCACCACCACCTCGTCGTGCTGGAAGAAGACCAGCTGCGGGCGCCCGGTCGGGCCGGCCGGGGTGGGGTCGGTGGCCGCAGGGTCAGCGAGCCGGCGGCGCCCGGCCGCCAGCCACACCAGCGCCCAGTCGGCGGCGCTGGCTTGGACGACGAAGTTGCGGGTGAACCGTCCTCGATCTCGGGCGGCCCGGCGGGCGCGCGCGCCAGCCTCGGCGTCCGGCAACGGCCCGCCGGCCCCGGCGGTCGCGCGCAGCCAGCCGTCCGTCGGCGGCGGGCAGGTCCGGCCCAGCCGCGACCGCACCAGCCGGCCCTCCTCGCCGGCCCGGGCAGCCGCCTCGACGTAGCCGACGGCGGCCGGGAACCGCTGCCGTAGCACCGCCAGCAGCTGCCCTGCGTCGCCCCCGTACATCGCGGCGAGCAGGGCGGTCTTGGCCCGCGCCCGGTCGCCGCCGAACCCATCGGCGGCCAGGGCGGCGTACAGGTCGCCGCCGGCAGCGGCCCGGGCGAGCCCGTGGTCGTCGGAGAGGGCGGCCAGCACCCTGGGCTCCAGCTGGCTGGCGTCGGCGACCACGAACGTCCAGCCCGGGTCGGCGACCACCGCCCGGCGCACGGCGTGGGGGATCTGCAGCGCGCCGCCGCCGCGGGTCGCCCAGCGGCCCGACACCACCCCACCCGGGAGATACTCGGGCCGGAACCGCCCCGCCCGCACCCACGTGTCCAGCCACGACCAGCCGTACACCGCGTGCAGCCGCGACAGCTCTTTGTAGGCCAGCAGCAGCGGCACGGCCGGGTGGTCCACCCCGCGCAGGACATGGGATCGGGTGGACGGCAGCGGCATCCCGGCGGCGGCGAACGCGCGCAGGACCTGGGCCGGGGAGTCGGGGTTGACGCGCTGGCCACCCAAGGCGGCGTCGATCTGTTCGGTCAAGTCACGCAGGCGCTGCGGCGGCGCCCCGGCGGCCGGCCTGGGCCCGAGCAGTTGGGTGAGGACCACGTCATGCACGTCTGGTCGCCATGGCAGCCCGGCCTCGGCCATCTCGGCGGCTGCCAGGGCCCCGGCCGACTCGGCGGCGACCAGCAGGCCGAGCCGGTCGGGGTGCTCGGCCTGACCCAGCCGCTGCTGCTGGGCGGCGTGCACGGCCACGACCGTCTCCAGCAGACCGGCGCCGTCGGGCAGGCCAAGCTGATCCTGCTCAAACAGCGACGGCTGACCGGCTCGCGGCCCTCGCGACGGGTCGTCGGGCACCGGCAGGCCCCGCAGCCGGGCCCAGGCCGCGGCCAGCGAGCGGGGCTGGCCCCAGCGGCCCTCGACGGCGAGCAGGATCCCCTCGGTGAGGGCCACGTCGTGGCAGCGGGCGACCCGCACCCCGGCCCGCAGCAGGGCCGGATAGACCTCGGTGGTGGCTGCCCACAGCCACCGCGGCCGCTCGGCCCGCTCCCGCTCCCCCACCGCCGCGGCGACGTCCCGGACCGGCTCGACCGGGCCGGTCGGCGAGCCGTCCTCCGCGACAGCCTGGAGCAGCCCCCCGCCCTCCCGGTCCATCACCACGGCCGTCCGCATCCGGCAAGTCTGCCCGCCAACACCGACAGCCACCCAACGGCCCCTGGCGACACGTCGGCGGCGTGGACGCTTCAGGACCTGTTGACCCGCTACCGGGCCGGCACCGTGCTGACGCTCACCCAGACCGGCGCGCCGACGTTCGAGGAGCTGCTGGCGGGGACCGGCCGGGTCCCCCTCCACGACTTCTGGCGGCTCTCCATCGCCAACCTCGCCAACCCCGTCCACCAGCCGGACTGACCCCGCAGCAACGACGCCGGCCAGGCCGGGCAAGCATTCCCGCCGCGCCGCCTCTCTACGGTCGCTTCCCGCGGCTCAGACGAAGGCGCTGATGCCGGTGATCGCGCGGCCGACGATCAGCGTGTTGATCTCGCGGGTGCCCTCGTAGGAGTAGATGGCCTCGGCGTCGGCGACGAAGCGGCCGACGTGGTGCTCGAGCAGGATGCCGTTGCCGCCCAGCAGCTCCCGCGCCCAGCCCACCGTCTCGCGCATCCGCACGGTGCAGAACGCCTTCGCCAACGAGGCGTGCTCGTCTTTGGCCAGGCCGGCGGCCTGCAGCTGCGACAGCCGGGCACACAGGGCGGCCGACGCGGTGACGTTGCCGAGCATCTTGACCAGCAGATCCTGGACCAGCTGGAACCCGCCGATGGGCCGGCCGAACTGCTGGCGCTCCACGGCGTAGGCCAGGGCGTGCTCGTAGGCGCCGCGGGCGCAGCCCACCGCCGTCCAGGCCACCCCCGCCCGGGTCATCCGCAGGACCTCGGCGGTGTCCCCGAAGCAGGTGGCGTGCTGCAGCCGGTTGGCCTCGGGGACCCGCACGCCGTCCAGGGTGATGCGGGCGTTCTGCACCACCCGCAGCGCGATCTTGTCGGTGAGGTCCTCGGTCGTGAACCCGGGCGTGCCCGCCTCCACGACGAAGCCCTTGACCTGGCCGTCGTGGGTGTCCTTGGCCCAGATCACGGTGAGGTCGGCGAAGCTGGCGTTGCCGATCCACTTCTTGCGCCCGTCCAGCACCCAGGTGCCGCCGTCACGGCGGGCGGTGGTGGTCAGGCCGCGTGCGGCGCCGGAGCCGACGTCGGGCTCGGTGAGCCCGAACGCGCCGAGCTTGTCCATGCGGGCCATGGCCGGCAGCCAGCGCTGCTTCTGCTCCTCTGAGCCGCACAGGTAGATCGAGCCCATCGCCAGGCCGCTGTGGACGCCGTGGAAGGTCGCGATCGACGGGTCGGTGCGGGCCAGCTCCATCATGACCATGCCGTCCAGCAGCGGGCTCTTGCCCGCACAGCCGTAGCCGGCGTAGGGGAGCCCGGCGATGCCCAGCTCGGCCAGGCCGGGCAGGAGCTCGTGGGGGAACTTCGCCCTGGTCCAGTACCGGTTGATGATCGGCTGCACCTGCTTCTCCATGAACCCGCGCACGCGCTGCAGCAGCGCGCGGTCCTCGTCGTCGAGCAGCAGCTCCAGGGCGTAGAAGTCGGCGTCGGCGGGCATGGGAGACCTCCTCGGCAGGCATGGTCAGGTGGGGCGTCGAGGGGACCTGCTCCGAGATCCACCCGGGCGCATGGAAGGACCTCCTCGGCGGGCATGGTCGGGTGGGGCGTCGACGGTCCGGCCGTCGCCGCGCGGGACGTCGACGGTCCGGCCGTCGCGGCGCAGGAACCGGTCCACCACCGGCGCCAGCTCGGCCGCCTCGGTGAGCAGCCCGAGGTGGCCGCCGTGGTAGATGTGCAGCTCGGCGTCGGGCAGCAGGCGCCGCATGATGCGGGCGTTGAGCAGCGGGACGACGGGGTCGTCGTCGCCGGCGAGCAGCAGTGTCGGCTGCCGGATCCAGGGCAGCAACGGCAGGCTGCTCCAGCCGGCGCCGGCGGCGAGCTGGTAGAGGTAGCCGCGCCGCGGGCCCACGCGGCTGCGGCCGTGCAGGAGTTGCCGCGCGGGTCGGGTCCGATCGGATGGTCCCGCCGTAGAGGTCGGCGGCGACCCGCTCGGCGTAGTCGGGATCCAGGTACCGGCGGGGGGTGGCCATCCGCGCCAGGACCTGCGGCCGGCCGGGCACCATCAGCGTGCCCGTGCCGGTGGCGGCCAGGACCAGCCGTCGGCAGCGGTGGCGGTGGCACAGCGCGAACTGCTGGGCCAGGCCACCTCCCCAGGAGACCCCCAGCATGTCCACGGCCGGGTAGCCCAGCTGGTCGAGGAGGCGGGCAACCAGGCGCGCCAGTCGCGGCAGCCGGTAGGGCATCCTCGGCAGCGGTGAGCCGCCCACACCGGGGACGTCGAAGCGGACCACCTCGATCGAGGGGTCGAGGGCGTCGACGAACGGTTGCAGCAGCTCCAGGCTGGCCCCGATGCCGTTGGCGAGCAGCAGCGGGGTGCGGGTCCCGTCGCCGGGACGCACCGCCACGCGCAGCTGCTGGCCCCCGACCGCGACGGCACGCATGGACCGCTCCACAATGCGCCTCAGTGGTCCAGGACGTAGGTGCCGGGCGCGGGGTCCATTGGGCGGAAGCCGGCGTCGCCCAGCCGCCGGGGTCGGGCCTGCTCCCCGCCGCCGCTGTGCTGGTCGAGCCAGCCGACGTAGTCGGGCCACCACGACCCGCGCTCGGTGGTCGCCTGACCCCACCAGTCAGCCGGATCCGGCGGGTTGTCCGACGCGGTCCGGAAGCTGGCCTTGGGGTTCCCGGGCGGGTTGGCCACCGCGGCGATGTGGCCGCTGGTGGACAGCACGAACCGTGAGCGGCCGCCGAGCAGCAGGTCCAGCGCCGCGGCCGCGTCGGCGGCCTCCACGGCCGCTGCCCGGGTGTCCGCGGGCTGGCCGGTCACGGCGACAGGCCCTCGGGCGGCTGGACCTCGCGGCGCAGGAGCTTCCCGGTGGCCGTCTTCGGCAGCGCCGCCTCCAGCCACACGTGCCTGGGGTACTTGTAGGCCGCGACCCGCTCCTTGCAGAACGCCTCCAGCTCCGCCGGGGTGGCCTCGGCCCCGGGCTTGAGCACCACGGCGGCCCCGACCTCCTCCCCGTGCGTCGGGTGCGGGACGCCGACCACGGCGGCCTCGGCGACCGCCGGATGCTCATAGAGCACCTCCTCGATCTCCCGCGGGTAGACGTTGTAGCCGCCGCGGATGATCAGGTCCTTCTTGCGGTCGACGATGAAGAAGTAGCCGTCCTCGTCGTGGCGGGCCAGGTCGCCGGTTCGGAACCAGCCGTCCGGGATCGCCTCGCGGGTGGCCTCCTGGCGGCGCCAGTAGCCCTTCATGAGGTTGTGTCCCCGGATCGCGGTCTCGCCGACCTCACCGGCCGGCACGTCCTCGCCGCGGGGTCGACCACCCGCATCTCGACGCCCTTGATGGGGGTGCCGATCGAGCCGGGCTTTCGCTCCCGGTCGGGGTGGTTGAAGGAGGCGACGGGCGAGGTCTCCGACAGCCCGTAGCCCTCCAGGATCATGCAGCCGAAGGCGTCCTCGAAGCCGCGCAGCACCTCCAGGGGCAGGGCCGCGCCACCGGACACGCACACCCGCAGCGAGCCGACGTCGAACTCGCCGCGGCGCGGATGGTTGAGCAGGGCGACGTACATGGTCGGGACGCCCTCGAAGACGGTGACCTCGTCCCGCTGGATCACCTCCAGCGCCTTGCCCGGGTCGAACCGCGGCAGGAGCGTGAGGCAGGCGCCGCTGCCGACCGCGGCGTTCAGCCCGCAGGTCTGGCCGAAGGAGCGGTAGAACTCGATCTCCGCCAGGATGCGCTGGACGACCCGGTCGACCAGGTCGGGAAGGCGGGTCGTCACCGACCCTGCGATCTCGGAGATCCCGGGGGCCAGGACGACGCGCGGGCGACGCGCCGGATCAGTGCCCGGCGTGCTCATCGCGGAGCCCGCTTCCGGGCGGCCACGGCACCTCCTCACGCGGACACGGCGAACCAGCCTCGATGGACGAGCTCGCGGCATCGGGCCACGACAAGGGTGAAGGTAAGGCCCCACGGCCGCCTGTCAACCCCGACTTTCTGTGCCCTTCAGGGTTTTCGAGTTACCGGCCGCGCACTCTTGATCTGTCAACACGACGCGACGTGTTGACTCGTTGACTGTCGACTCCTACGGTTTGAGCGGAGTGCCCCCGACGAAGGAGTCGGTCATGTCCGTCCGTCCGCCGAGCCCCGACGACCTGGCGGCGGTCGCCGCCAGGTACGGCCTGGGCCTTTCCGCCGCCGATATCGAGGAGTTCGAGCCGTTCGTCGCCGGCCTGCTGGGCTCCTGGGACAAGGTGGAGCGGCTCTACGCCAGGACCGCTCCGACGCCGCCCGCCGACCGGGCCTGGCATCGCCCTTCCGACGAGGAGAACCCGCTGGGTGCGTGGTATGTCCGCACCGACATCACCGAGGCCGACGGCGGCCCGCTGGCCGGCCGCGCGGTGGCGATCAAGGACAACACGATGGTCGCCGGCGTGCCCATGATGAACGGCTCGCGGACCGTCGAGGGGTTCGTGCCTACTCGGGACGCCACGATCGTCTCCCGGCTGCTCGCGGCGGGCGCGACGATCACCGGGAAGGCGGTCTGCGAGGACCTCTGCTTCTCCGGCGGCAGCCACACCTCGCGCACCGGGCCGGTACGCAACCCGTGGGACCCGTCGCGGAGCGCAGGCGGGTCGTCCAGCGGCAGTGCAGCGCTCGTCGCATCCGGCGCGGTCGACATGGCAACCGGTGGTGACCAGGGCGGTTCGGTACGCATCCCGAGCGCGTACAGCGGCTCCGTCGGCCACAAGCCGACGCACGGCCTGGTGCCCTACACCGGGGCGTTCCCGATCGAGTTCACCCTCGACCATCTCGGTCCGATGACCCGCACCGTGAGCGACGCCGCGCTCATGCTCGGCGTGATGGCCGGCCCGGACGGCTACGACGCCCGCCAGCCACGCGACGTCGTGCCGCAGGACTACGTCGGCGCGCTGGCCGGCGACGCGGCCGGGCTCCGGATCGGTGTGGTCGCCGAGGGCTTCGGCATCGAAGGGGTCTCGCAGCAGGGCGTGGATGACGCCGTGCGGTCGGCCGTGGAAACGCTGCGGTCGGCCGGTCTGGTCGCGGAGGAGGTGTCCATCCCGTGGCACGCCGATGCGATGGCGGTCTGGGACGTGATCGCCACCGAGGGCGCGACCGCGCAGATGGTCGACGGCAACGCCTACGGCATGAACTGGCAGGGACTGTACGACCCGGAGCTGATCGCGCACTACGGGCAGCAGTGGCGGGAGCGCGGCGCGGACTTCTCCGAGACGGTCAAGCTCGTGCTGCTGGCCGGCCGGCACGCGATCGACAGCCAGCACGGCAGGCACTACGCGATGGCCCGCAACCTCGCCTACGAGCTGCGCAAGGCCTACGACGACGCGCTCGAGCGCTACGACGTCCTCGTCATGCCGACGCTGCCGCTCACCGCGACCGAGCTCCCACCCGCCGACGCCCCACGCAATGTCTACATCCCGCGCGCCCTGGAGATGATCGCCAACACCGCGCCGTTCGACGTCACCGGCCACCCGGCCACGTCGGTGCCCGCCGGCCTGGTCGACGGCCTGCCGGCCGGGCTCATGATCGTCGGCAAGCACTTCGAGGACGCCACCCCGCTGCGGGTGGCGCACGCCTATGAGAAGGCGGTCGGGGGCTTCCCAACGCCGACCACGCCCGCAACCGTAGGGAGCGTCTCGTGAACGGTGTCCATGACCTTGGTGGTCTCGACGGCCTCGGCCCGGTCGTCGTCGAGAAGGACGAACCGGTCTTCCACTCGGAGTGGGAGAAGGCGGCCTTCGCCATGTTCTCCATGCCCTTCCGGGCGGGGTTCTTCGGCGTCGACCAGTTCCGCCACGGCATCGAGCAGATGCACCCTGCGGAGTACCTGGCCTCGCGCTACTACGAGCACTGGATGCACACCGTCGAGCACTACGGCGAGAAGGCGGGCGTGCTGGACCCCGCCGAGATCGAGCGGCGGACCCGGCACTACCTGGAGCACCCGGACGAGCCGCTGCCGCGGCGTGACGACCCCGACCTGCTCGCGTTCGTCAACGGGGTCGTCAAGACCGGGGCCCCGGCTGGCAGGCCGTCCGACGCGGCGCCCAGGTTCGCGGTCGGCGACCGGGTCCGGGTCATCGACGACAGCCCGCTCGACCACACCCGCAAGGCCCGCTACATCCGGGGCAAGACCGGCGTCATCGAGCACGCGCACGGCACGTTCATCTACCCGGACAGCGCCGGGAACGGGCGGGGCGAGGACCCCAAGCACGTCTACACCGTCAAGTTCGAGTCCACCCATCTCTGGGGTCTGGAAGCCGGGGATCCCAACGCATCGGTGTACTTCGACGTCTGGGAGCCCTACCTCGAGAAGGCCTGAGATCTGCTCGCCGAGCCGACCTACCGGCACCGCCCGCACCGACCTTCCCCAGCCCGCGCGTGAGGAGAGAACAGCCGAGATGAGCGCAACCGAGAGCCCGCTGCCCGTCACCATGCACCAACGCTCGGACGCCGAGGTGGCAGCCCGGGTCAAGGCCCTTGAGTCGATCATGATCGAGAAGGGCATCATGACCACCGAGGCGGTCGACCGCCTCGCGGAGATCTACGAGAACGAGGTCGGCCCGCAGCTCGGCGCGTCGGTCGTGGCCAAGGCGTGGAGCGATCCCGGGTTCCGCGAGCGACTGCTCGCCAACGGCACCGAAGCCTGTGCCGAGATGGGCATCGGCGGCCTGCAGGGCGAGGACATGGTCGTCGTGGAGGACACCGACACGGTGCACAACGTGATCGTCTGCACGCTGTGCTCCTGCTACCCGTGGCCGGTGCTCGGGCTGCCGCCGAACTGGTACAAGTACCCGGCCTACCGCTCCAGCATCGTCCGGGCGCCGCGCCAGGTGCTGCGCGAGAGCTTCGGATTCGACATCCCCGACTCGGTCGAGATCCGGGTCTGGGACTCCTCCTCGGAGATGCGCTACTGGGTGCTGCCGCTGCGCCCCGATGGCACCGAAGGGATGAGCGAGTCCGAGCTCGCCGCGCTCGTGACGCGCGACTCGATGATCGGCACCGGCCCGACGGCGACGCCATGAGGACCGACACGACGCAGGTCGGTGACGCCCGCCGGCGGGTGGAGCAACTGCTCACCGAGCTACCCGGCGATGCCGATCAGCTGTCCTTCAACCACCCCTGGGAGCTGCGCGCGTTCGCGCTGGCGGTGGCGGCCTACCACAACGGGCAGTACGACTGGAGCGAGTTCCAGCTGGCCCTGATCGGCGCCATCCGGCAGTGGGAGGACGGTGCGGCGGACGAGCCGTGGCGCTACTACGACCGCTGGCTGGAGGCGCTGGAGACCGTGCTGTCGGGCAACGGGGTGCTGGCAGGCACCGAGCTGGACGACCGGACCGGCGCCGCGCTCGCCACACCCCGCGACGCCAACCACCACCACGCCCACCGGGAGCCGGTCGCCGTCGACCCGGCGCGCTGAGCCGGGACCTCGTCGGCCTCTTCAGCGCCCGGCGCCGCCGGTCAGGACTCCCGTCCGGGTGACCGCTACGTCGCTTGCTACCGCGGCGAGCAGGGCCCGGTCGGCGGGCTGCAGCCTGGGTCGTGGGGTCTGGCGGCGCAGGACCGTGAGCTGGTGGCGCAGCACGAGGATCTCGGGGTCCTTGGCGGCGTCGCCGCGGGCGAGCAGCACGAGCAGCTGGATGGCGCGGCACAGCGTGAGGTAGGCGAGGTTCGGCAGCACCAAGTGGCCTCTGTCGTGGGGTAGGTGCATCACAGCACCGAGTCGCGCGTTGATGCGAACTCGCAGCTCACAGGTGGCGTCTGGATT
>Ga0184610_1000222_pt1 | contig 14613 bp, 15 predicted proteins | sample PLM1_100_coex_FD_133011 | JGI IMG/M metagenome (GOLD analysis project Ga0184610, IMG submission 133011) | Groundwater sediment microbial communities from an aquifer in East River, Colorado, USA - PLM1_100_coex | ecosystem: Environmental > Terrestrial > Soil > Riparian zone | place: USA: East... | reverse complement strand
ACCGGCCCGATGCCGGTGATCACGACCTTGCGTTCAGCTGACACCGAGCTTGGAGGCCACGAGCTGGACGGCCTGCCCCACGGTCTTCACGCCGTCCATCTCCTCCTCGGGGATCTCGATGTTCCACTCCTCCTCGAGGGCGAGGACGGCCTCCACGAGGTCGAGCGAGTCCGCGTTCAGGTCCTCGGCGAACCGCGCGTCGGGGGTGACCTGGCCCTCGTCCACGGCCAGCTGCTCCGACAGAACCTTACGGACCCGGGCCTCGATCTCTCCTTTGTCCATCCTTCCTCCTTGGCTCTTCTCGGCGCTCGGCAAACTCTAGAGGGAGCGGGCCCGGGCGACTAGGCCGTGAGCCCGCCGTCCACGGGGATCGTCACGCCGTTCACGTACGACGCGTCGTCCGACATCAGGAACCGGACCACCGCGGCCACCTCCCCGAGGTGGGCGGCGCGCCGGAGCGGGGTCTGGTCGACGTAGTAGGCCCGAGCCTGCTCGGTCAAGTGTGAGGTCATCTCCGTGTCGAGCAGGCCGGGGCAGATGGCGTTCACGGTGACCCCCTTGCCCCCCACCTCCCGGGCCAGCGACCTCGTGATGCCGATCAGCGCCGACTTCGATGCGGCATACGCGGTCTGCCCCGGATTGCCGTGGAGCGCCACCGCGGACGACATGTTCACGATGCGACCCCATCGGGCTCGGAGCATGGTTCGAAGCGCGGCCTGCGAGCACAGGTACGTGCCGCGGACGTTGGTGTTCATGGTCCGGTCGAACTCCTCCATGGAGTACTTGAGCATCAGCCCGTCGCGGGAGTAGCCGGCGTTGTTGACCAAGCCCGTGACGGGACCGAGCGTCTCGCCCACCTCGCGGAACGCCTCCGTGACCGAGGCCTCGTCGAGGATGTCGAGCTTCACGATCCCCCCGGCGCCGCCGGCGGCCTGGATCGCGTCGAGCGTCTCCTTGGCGTCGGTGTCGCTGGTCCGGTAGCCCACGGCCACCGACCATCCCGATCCGGCCAGGGCCTCGGCGCAGGCTCGACCGATGCCCCTGGACCCTCCGGTGACGACGGCGACCTTCACGACGTCGGTTCGGGCGCCGTCCATCGAAGGAGGTTCGCCCCCCATGAAAGGCCGGCGCCGAACGAGGTCAGGAGGACCAACGCGTCCTGGCCGACCCGGCCGGCCCGCCACGCCCGGTCCAGGGCGATGGGGATGGAGGCTGCCGACGTGTTGCCGATCTCCGCCACGTCGACCACCGCGCGGTCCAGGCCGATCCCCAGCCGCTCGGCCACGGCGACCAAGATCCGCGAGTTGGCCTGGTGGGGGATCAGCACGTCGACGTCGTCGGCCTCGTAGCCGGACTTGTCGAGCAGCTCCCGGCACGCGCTGGCCATCTCGGTGACGGCGCGCTTGAACACGTCCCGGCCCGAGGGCATCCTGATCGTGTGCTCTCGGCCGGCCACGGTCTCCGGCGTGGCCGGCCGAGCCGAGCCGCCCGCCGGGATGAGCAGGATCTCCGCGGCTTTCCCGTCGGTTCCGAGGACCGAGCCGATGAGCCCGGGCCCGTCCGAGGGCCGAAGGATCACCGCACCAGCCCCGTCGCCGAACAGCACGCAGGTGCTCCGGTCGGTGAGGTCCAGGAACCGCGACAGCACCTCCGCCCCGATGACCGCGACGGTCTCGGCCGCCCCGGACTCGATGAACGCCGCTCCGGTGGACAGCCCGAACGAGAACCCGGCGCAGGCGGCGTTGACGTCGAACGCCGGGCACCCGATCCCCAGCTTGCGTTGCGTCCACACCGCCGCCGCGGGGATGGGCGTGTCGGGCGTGAGGGTGGCGCAGATGATCAGGTCGAGCTGGTCGGGGGCGATGCCGGCGGCGTCGAGGGCCGACCGGGTCGCCGCGGTCGCCAAGTCCGACGTCGTCTGGCCGTCGGCGGCGAACCGACGTTCCCCGATGCCGGTCCGCTGGCGGATCCATTCGTCGCTCGTGTCGAGGATCGACTCGAAGAACGCGTTCGGGACGACGCGGTCGGGGAGCGCCGACCCGACGCCGGCGATGGTGGCGTGGCGTCGCCCGCTCACGTGGATGGTTCCCCTCCGCGTTCGATCCAGGCGACCGGTTCGCCCGCCTTCACGGGCTGCCCGTCGCGACCCAGCACCCCTCCCATCCGTCCTTGCATGGGAGCGAGGATATCGTCGGCGGACCCCCCATGCTCGACGCGGGCCACGGGCTGACCCGCCTCCACCCACTCGCGGCCCGCGCGGAATCTGACCGGGGGGAGGACGCGCAGCCTGCCGCTCGCCGGTGACACGATCAGCGTGATCGGAAGCCCGGCGGACTCCCCCGAGCTTTCGTCCGGGTCCCGCTCCGTGCGGCTCATGACGCGACGCCCTCGGAGATGGAGCGGGCGAAGTCCTCCGCCTCCTGCGGCGAACCGATCGCCGTCACGCGGACGCCCGGCAACGCTCGCTTCACCAGCTTCGAGAGCACCTGGCCGGGGCCGGCTTCGACGAACGCGTCGAAGCCGCCCCCCCCGAGCGCCTGCATCGACCGCTCCCATCGAACCGGGGAGACCACGTGGCGGGACAGCCCGTCGCGGAGCGCCGCCGGATCGCCGACGAACCGTCCGGAGACGTTCGCCACGATTGGAAACCGGGGTTCCCTGAACTCCAGGCCGGCCAGGGCGGCCCGGATTGGCTCCACGGCCGGTTGCATGAGCGGGGAGTGGAAGGCCCCCGCGACCTTCAGCCGGATCGCCTTCGCGCCACGGCTCTTGGCCGCCTCCTCGGCCCGTTCGATGGCAGGGACCGATCCCGACAGCACCACCTGGTTCGAGGCGTTCTCGTTGGCGACGGCCAGGACGTCGCCCCGGCCGGCCGCCTCGCAGATCTCGGCGGCCTCATCGGGCCCCACCCCGATCAGTGCAGTCATGGTTCCGGGACGTTCCTCGGCGGCCATCTGCATGGCCCGTCCCCGCGTGACCACGGCTTCCAGGGCGGGGACGAGGTCGAGGACGCCGGCGGCCACGAGCGCGGCGAACTCGCCGAGGGAGTGGCCCGCGGCTGCCCCCAATGTCACGCCCTGGGCCTCCAGGACCCTGCTGGCCGCGACGTCGCAGGCGAGCAGGGCCGGTTGCACGAATTCGGTGGTGGACAGGGCTTGCTCGTCGCGACAACCCGCGACCACATCCCGGCCCATGGCCTTCGAGGCTTCCTCGAGCACCGCGTGGCCGGCCGCGTGTTCGGTCCACGGATCGGCCATGCCGGGAAACTGGGATCCCTGTCCTGGAAACAGGATCGCTACCGCCACCGCGCCCCTTCCCCCGCGCGAGCGATGATCATCGGCACCTGTGACCCTACTCCCGTATTGCGGGATACCGCATCCCCCGCGTTCCCGCCCCGCGTGCCTCGGGTTGCCATACCTCGCTCCGTTCCTGTAGAACAATGCGCGAATCCCATGGCCGAGAGGGTTCAACGCAGACTTCCCACGCCGGAGCGCCGGCGAGGTCTTGGCGCCGAAGGCGTTTTTGGGTTCCTGGGGCAGGATATGGCGGTCGACCTGGGGACCGCGAACACGCTCGTCTACGTTCGGCACAACGGGATCGTGCTGAACGAGCCCTCCGTGGTCGCCGTGAACACGCTCACCGGGGCCATCATCGCGGTCGGCAACGAGGCCAAGCGGATGATCGGCCGGACCCCGAGCCACATCCAGGCCGTGCGTCCGTTGAAGGACGGTGTCATCGCCGACTTCGACGTCACGGAGAAGATGCTTCGGTACTTCATCCAGCGGGTCCACAAGCGCCGCCTCCTGGCCAAGCCGCGGGTCGTCGTGTGCGTTCCCTCCGGATGCACCGGCGTCGAGCAGCGCGCCGTCGAAGAGGCGACGATCGCGGCGGGCGCGCGCCGGGCGTACATCATCGAGGAGCCCATGGCCGCGGCGATCGGCGCGGGCCTTCCCATCCACGAGCCCACCGGCAACATGATCGTGGACATCGGCGGCGGGACCACCGAGGTGGCGGTGATCTCGCTCGGCGGCATCGTCACCAGCACCAGCCTTCGGATCGGCGGCGACGAGCTCGACGAGGCCATCATCAGCTATGTGAAGAAGGAGTACTCGCTCCTGTTGGGCGAGCGAACGTCCGAAGCGATCAAGCTCGCCGTGGCGTCGGTGTACCCCATGCAGGAGGAGCTGATCGCGGAGATCCCCGGACGGGACCTGGTCAGCGGCCTGCCAAAGACCATCCAGATCTCCGACAGCGAGATCCGTCAGGCCATCGACGAGCCGGTGACCGCGATCATCGATGCCATCAAGTCCACCCTGGACCGGACGCCGCCCGAGCTGGCGGGAGACATCATGCACAAGGGGATCGTGCTCACCGGCGGCGGCGCGCTACTACGGGGCCTCGACAAGCGACTTCGGCACGAAACCGGCATGCCCATCCACATCGCCGAGAACCCACTTTCCTCCGTGGCCATCGGGTCCGGCCGCTGCCTGGAGGAGTTCGAAGTGCTCCAGCGGGTCCTGGTGAGCCCGTCCCGCGGGTAGCGGGAGCGGGATGGCCCTCCCGACCAGAGCTCGAAGCGCGAGGCTGGTGGTGGTGGCGCTCGTCTCGGTGTCCCTGCTCACGATCACGGTCGACTACCGCGAGGGCGAGAACGGTCCGCTCGCCAGTTTGGGACGCGTCGCGCTCACGGTGATCAGCCCACTCCAGGAGGTCGTGACCAAGGTCACGCATCCGATCGGCAACTTCTTCTCCACCTTGGTCCGCCTGCCCGCCATCCGGGCTGAGAACGAGCGATTGAAGGACGACGTCGCCGAGCTCGAGTCCCAGGTGGCCACGGGGGTCACCGACGAGCAGCGCCTCCACGAGCTGGAGAGGGTGCTCGAGCTGACCCAGAGCCTCGGTCCGAACGTGCGGACCACGGCGGCGGAGGTGATCGCGAGCGGCGTCTCGAACTTCGAGTGGACCATCACGATCAACAAGGGTTCGAGCCAGGGGGTCAAGCTCGACCTGCCGGTCGTCGCGAGCGGCAAGCGCCTGGTCGGCCACGTGATCCGCGTGGCGCCGGACTCCTCGATCGTGCAGCTCATGGTCGATCCCGACTCGTCGGTCGCGGGGCGGCTGGAGATCTCCAGGACCACCGGCCTGCTCACCGGTCAGGGAGACCGGGACATGAAGATGGGGCTGGTGGACGTGAGCACCGAGGTCCAGGCGGGGGAGCAGGTCGTCACCGCCGGGTACCGGATCTCCGGCGGGGCGCAGAGCCTGTATCCCCCCGGCATCCTCATCGGGACCGTGTCGCACGTGGTTCCCGACGTCGCTGCACTGGAGAAGTTCATCACCGTCTCGCCGGCCGTCGACTTCTCGAGCCTCGACATCGTCTTGGTGGTCCTTTCGAGTGGGTCGAGGTAGCCTGGCCCGTGCGCCGGTTCCTCACCCTTGCAGCAGTGATCGTGACGGCATTGCTCCTCCAGACCACGGTCTTCTCCGACGTCCGCCTGCTCGGCGCGCGCCCCGAGCTCATGTACCTGCTGACGATCGTGTTCGCCATGCTCGAGGGGCCGTCATCGGGCGCGATCACCGGCTTCGCCGGCGGGATGGCCCAGGATTTCATGCTGAACCAGCCCAAGGGCATCACCGCGCTCACCCTCACCTTGCTCGGCTATGCGGTGGGGCTCCTCCGCCAATACGTCGTCAGCCCCTCACCGGTGCTTCCGGTCTTCGTCGTGGCCGGCGGGACGTTCTGCGGGGTGCTGTTCTACGGGCTCGTGTCCTTCCTGCTCGGACAGTTCGACAGCACGGCCCTGTACCTGTTCCGGGTGGCCGCGCTGTCGGCCGTGTACAACGCCATCCTGACCCCGTTCGTGTACCCGGTCCTTCGACGGGCGGCCGAGGCGTCGCGCTCGCAGCGCGTGGTGCGGTGGTGACGGATCCGTGACCGAGGGCCGGACCGGGCTGCGACTGAAGGTGTTCGCCGCGCTCGTGGCGTTCATGTTCGCCGCGCTCACCACGCGACTGTGGTTCCTCCAGGTGCTCGCGGCGGGCCAGTTCCGCGATCAGGCGAAACAGAACGCCGTGCGGCTCATCGACATCCCCGCGCCGCGAGGGCGGATCCTGGACGACCAGGGCAACCTCCTCGTGAAGAACCGGGTGAGCCTGGTGGTCACCGTGAACAAGCAGGAGGCCGGGTCGCACCTGGAGGACGAGCTCTACCAGCTGTCCAAGCTGCTCGGCGTGCCGGCTGAGGAGCTCGCCGCACGGGTCGAGGACCCCCGGTACTACGTGTTCCAGCCGGTCCCGGTCGAAGCCGACGTCGGCAAGCGCATCGACTTCTACATCAGCGAGCACCAGAAGCAGTTTCCGGGTGTCGCGGTCGTCGCGGAGCCCGTCCGGGTCTACCCCGGGGGAAGCCTCGGCGCCCACGTCCTCGGGTACATGGGACAGATCAGCCCCGAGCAGCTGAAGGATGCGGCGTTCGCCGGCTACCGCCCCGGCAACGAGGTCGGCGTCACCGGCGTGGAGTCCCAGTACGAGTCCTTCCTACGGGGAACGGAAGGCGTCATCAAGTACCGGGTCAACTCGACCGGGCAGAACCTCGGCGAGATCGGCGAACAGCTGCCCGTCCCCGGCCAGGACGTCGTCCTCACCATCGACACCGAGGCCCAGAGGATCGCCGAGGAGAGCCTGAACCTCGGCCTGCAGTACGCGCACGGGATCTTCGACACGGGCACCGGTCGCGACTTCCAGGCGAACGGTGGGGCCGTCGTGGTCATGGATCCGACGACCGGCGCCATCAAGGCGCTGGCTTCCGCGCCATCCTTCGACCCCTCCGTGTTCGTTCGAAGCATGAGCACGGGCGAGTACGAGCGACGGTTCGGCGCGGCGAAGGGCTATCCCCTCCTGGACCGGGCTATCCAGGGCCTGTACCCCCCGGGGTCCACGTACAAGCCGTTCGTCCTTCTCTCCGCACTGCGACGGGGGATCGTGTCGACCACGGACTACTACCCCTGCCCGCCCTCCTGGGACGTGCCGGAGGACCCCCTGCACGAGGTGTTCCACAACTGGACGTCGGCGAACTTGGGGTCGATCACCCTGGCCAGGTCGTTGTACGACTCGTGCGACACCGTGTTCTACCCCATCGGGTACGAGTACTGGCGACGCTACTACCCGCCGACCGACCCCCCGGTCGAGCAGATCCAACGCGACCTCCAGGCGTTCGGGTTCGGCCGGCCCACCAGCATCGACCTCCCGTTCGAGCAGGACGGCCGAGTTCCGAACGCCGCCTGGAAGTCGGGGATCCACAAGCAGTACCCGAAATCCTTCCCCGATGGTCAGTGGTTCCCCGGCGACTTCATCAACATGTCGATCGGGCAGGGCGACACGCTCGTCACGCCGCTCCAGATCGCGACGGCCTTCTCGGCGATCCAGAACGGCGGCCGGGCCTGCGTGCCCCACGTCTTCCTGCGGGCCCAGGAAGCGGACGGCCAGGTCCTCCACTCGTGGCGCGCCCGATGCCACCGCATACCGTTCCTCCAGGCGCAGATCGAGTATGTCCGCCAGGCATTGACCCAGGTCCCGGTCCAGGGCACTGCGGCCTCGGCCTTCGTCGGGTTCCCGTTCTCGCAGGTCCAGGTGGCCGGCAAGACCGGCACGGCCCAGGTGTTCGGCCAGCAGGACTACTCGTGGTTCGCCGCCATGACCCAAGCGCAAGGCAGGCAGTACGTCGTGGTGGCCTTGGTCGAGCAGGGAGGACACGGCTCGACCACGGCGGCGCCCATCGTGCGACGGATCGTCGAGGGGCTGTACGGCCTCACGACCACCCAGTTCACGAACGGTGGGGTGACGGACTGATGGACCTCGTCGCCACCAGGATGTACATGTCGGAACGGCGGCCGCTGCGGCACCTCGACCCCGTCCTGTTGGTCGCCGTGCTCGCCCTAGGGATCGTGGGCCTGGTCACGATCTACTCCGCGACGCACGCGTCGCTCGTCGCCCAGCGGATCGACCCGGGGTTCTACCTCAAGAAGCAGCTGACCTTCGTGACCCTGGGCATCGTGGTGATCCTGGTGGCCGCGAGCTTCGACTACCGGTTCGCGAAGGTCTACGCCGGCATCGTCTACGTGGCGAGCCTCGCGTTGCTGGTGCTGGTCCGAACACCGCTCGGCACGACCATCCGTGGGTCCCAGCGCTGGTTCCAGCTGTTCGGTTTCCAGCTCGCCCCCTCCGAGCTGGCCAAGCTGGCGCTTGTCGCCATGCTCGCCGCCTTCCTGTCGCAGCTCCGGTCGAGCGACCTCTCGCTACAGGACCTGTACCGGGCGACCGCGATCGCCGCCGTCCCCGGGCTCCTCGTGTTCCTCCAGCCCGACCTCGGCACCTCGATCGTGATGGTCGCGATCCTCGTGGGGATCCTCGTGGTGGCCGGGGCCCGGCCCCGTCACCTGGGGGTGCTCGCCCTCACGGCCGTGGTCCTGTTCTTCGGGACGCTTCAGCTCGGCCTGGTGAAGGACTACCAGATCGCCCGGCTGACCGCGTTCTTCGACCCCCAGAACGACCCGCAGCGATCCGACTACAACCGGAACCAGGCAGAGATCGCGATCGGCTCGGGCGGGCTGTTCGGCCGGGGCTACCTGAAGGGCACGCAGACGAACCTGGACTTCGTGCCGGAGCAGCACACGGACTTCATCTTCACGGTGGTCGGGGAGGAGTTCGGCTTCGTGGGGGCCATCTTCGTGCTGCTGCTGTTCGCCCTCCTCATCTGGCGAGCGGTGAGGATCGCGCTGTTAGCCAAGGACCCCTTCGGAACGTATCTGGCCGCGGGGATCGCCTCGATGCTCGCCATCCAGGTGTTCGTGAACGTGGGGATGACGCTCGGGATCATGCCGATCACCGGGATCCCGCTCCCGTTCGTGTCCTACGGCGGGAGCTCGTTCCTCACGAACTGCGCGGCGGTTGGGTTGCTCCTGAACGTCCACATGCGTCGCCTGGCCTAGCCGCCGGCGTTCGCTTCATTCCTCGATGGCGATCGTCCACAGGAACGTGGAGCCCTCCGGCCCCGAGGATTCCAGGACCACGTCGCCGCCCATGGAATGAGCCGCGCCGCGCGCGAGCGACAGGCCGAAGCCCAGACCCTGATGGACCCGAACGTTCAGGTCCTCGAGCTGCTCCAGGAAGCCGAAGATGCGCTCCCGGGCTGCGGGCTCGATCCCCGGCCCCCCGTCCACCACGCGGACCTCGATGCCAGCGCGGCCCCGAGCCACCTGGACGGCCACCGCCGTGTCGGGCGGTGAGAACTCGAGCGCGTTCGCCACGAGCTCACCGAGGATCCTTCTCCCGACGACCGGGCTGAGCGTTGCCGCGAACGGGCCGCCCTTCGCCATGACGCGGACCCGCGGATACGGCGACGCCACCTCCTGGGCCATGGCCGCCACGTCCACCTTCTCCGCCATCCCCGTGTCGATCGTGAGCTCGAACCGTTCGACCAGCCGGGCCAGGGCCTCCGAGCGCTCGACGATCCGATCCAGGAGCTCCTGACGTTGTGGGAAGCGGTCGTCGGCCTTGGCCAGGGTCTGGGCCATCCCCAGGATGACCGTGACCGGCGTGCGGAGCTCATGGGAGAGCCGGGCCACGAGCTCGTGTCGTTGCGCGGCCCGCTCGACCAGCGCCGCATGGGCTTCCTCGAGCTCCTTGGTCCGGCGGCGCTCCCGCTCCAGCGCCTCGGTGAGCTCCTCGATCACCGAAGGAGTGACCTCGGGCGAGAGGATGCCGCCCCCCAGGGCGGCGTGTAGGACGGCGCTCAGGATCTCGTCGCCATCGGAGTCCTTCAGCACATACCCGGAGGCCCCGGCCACGAGCATCTCCCGGACGATGTCCTGGTCCTCGTGTCCGGACAGCGCGACGATGCCGAGGGCGGGATGGAGCTCCTTCAGCCGGCGGGTGGTCTGGATCCCGTCCATGTCCGGCATGCGCACGTCCATCAGCACCACGTCGGGATCGACCATCGGGACGAGCTCCAGGGCCTCGGGGCCCGAGCGGGCCTCGCCTACGACGTCGAGGTCGCCGGCGTCCAGCAGCGCGAGCAGCGATTCGCGGAACCCGGCGTTGTCGTCCACCACCACCACCCTCACCCGGCGGCCGGGCACGGGCGTCGTCTGGGTGGAGGCGCCACCGCCATGGTCGTGGGGGCCCATGAGGGAAGTGTCGAGGACCGAGGGCCGACAGGGATATCGGACGGCCTCCCGTTTCCTCCTCGACGTCGAGCCGACAGCGCACTAGCCACATCGGCCTAGCCCGCCGAGCCCAACCGGCCACCTACCGGGTAACCGGCCGATGGGTTGCTATCCTGTACCTAGGTTTTTTCTCGCCGGACCGAGGCCGCGGGCCCCGGGTCCCGAGCGAGACAGAGGTGGCGCGGGCCAGGCCCCGCCGGCTCCGGGCGATCGCCCGCAGGGCCGCGGCCGGGGCGGCCGGCACCGGAACAGGGCGTACAGGTTGCAGAACGAGCGGCGCTTCGCTGCGCCGAATGGCGCACAGCCATACGAGCGCGGTCGCGCTCCAAGAAGATCCCGAGACATCACCCTCGAGCGAGGGCCGGCTCTTCCACGTTCTCGACCCTTCGTCGTCCATCGCCCGGCCGTCCGGCATTCCCGCGCCCTCGAGGCAATGGGAAGGAGTCGGAACAGATGACGGAGCAGACAGAGTCGCTCCCGACACCCGAGGTGACGCCGGGATCCGAGGGCGAGGTCGCCACGGCGCCCCGCCCCCGGCGGCGGCGCCGGAGCAGCCGGGGGCGGGGGCGGGCCGGGACCGCCGGCCGCACCGCCGACGCGACCTCGACCGAGGCTGTCGAGGAAGGCGCGGGGGCCGCCACGGCCATCGAGCCGACCGAGGGCGGCCCGTCGTTGGATGGTGAAGTGGGCCAGGCCCCGGTCCGGCGCCGGCGACACCGCGGCGGGCGGGGTCGAGGCCGAGCGAGGGCCGGAGCGGCGCCGGCCGGGGAGATCCAGCCAGAAGCGCCACGGGCAGACGAGACGGATCCCACAGGAGAGCCCGAGGGCATCGATGAGCCGGGGGCAGCGAAGACCGGCGAGAGCCCGTCGGCGAAGCGCCGCCGCCGCCGGCGTCGCCGCAAGGTGGCGCTCGCCGGGGCCACCGAGGGCGCGCCGGAAGCCGAGGAATCGGAAGAGCCCGAGCGCACCGAAAAGCGGGCCGGCAGGCGCACCAAGGTCGCCGCCGCCGAAGAGGAACAGCCCGCGCCCGAACCGGCGCGCCGGAGGACCCGGCGCGCCGGGTCGACTCGAGCGAAGGCCGGAGCGAAGGCCGGGGCGAAGGCGGACGCGAAGGCCGACGAGGCCGTTGCGGCCGTTGCGGCCGAGCCCGCGCCGGAGCCTTCCAGGCCGCCCGGGCGCCGGGCGCGACGCAAGGCGGTCGAGCCGACCGACACGGCCGTGGCCGGCCCCACCCGGCTTCGCCGAGGGCGACAGGCCGTCGGCCGGAGGCGCCGGGAATCGATCCCGGTGGCACCGAGGGTCACCGACAAGCTGATGGTCATCACCGAGCACGGCGAACGCGACCAGATCGCCGTCCTGGAAGGCCGGGAGCTCGTCCAGCACTACGTCACGCGGGCGGGCGCGAGGTCGATGGTCGGCAACGTGTTCCTAGGCAGGGTCCAGAACGTGCTCCCGGGGATGGAGGCGGCCTTCCTCGACGTCGGCAAGGGCAGGAACGCCGTCCTGTACGCCGGCGAGGTGAACTACTCGCCGGAGGACCTGGAGGGCGCACCCCCCCGGATCGAGCATGTCCTGAAGAGTGGCCAGTCCGTCCTGGTGCAGGTGACCAAGGATCCGATCGGTGGCAAGGGCGCCCGGCTCACCGCGCAGATCAGCATGCCCGGCCGCTACCTGGTGCTGGTGCCGAACTCCGACGTCACCGGCATCAGCCGTCGCCTTCCCGACGAGGAGCGCCAGCGCCTGAAGCTGATCCTCCGCAAGATCCGCCCCGAGGGCCATGGCGTCATCATCCGGACGGCGGCCGAGGACGCCGACGAGGAGGACTTGGCGGCCGACGTGGCCCGGCTCCTGGACGAGTGGAAGGCCATCGAGAAGAAGGCCAAGCGGGCCAAGGCGCCGGCGACGCTGTACGAGGAGCCCGAGCTCACGGTCCGCTCCGTGCGCGACCTGTTCACCGACGAGGAGTTCCGCGAGCTCGTGACCGACTCCCCGCGGGTGTACGAGCTGGTCACCCAGTACCTGGCCGGGATCGCTCCCGACCTCCTCCCGAAGGTCCGGCTCCACGAAGGGAAGCTGCCGGTCTTCGAGGAGTTCCACGTGGTGGAGCAGATCCACAAGGGCCTGGATCGCAAGGTGTGGCTGCCCTCCGGCGGCTACATCGTCATCGACCGGACCGAGGCGATGACGGTCATCGACGTGAACACCGGCAAGTCGGTGGGCAAGACGAACCTCGAGGAGACCGTGGTGAACACCAACGTTGAGGCGGCCCGCGAGGTGGCCAGGCAGCTTCGCCTCCGCGACATCGGGGGGATGATCATCATCGACTTCATCGACATGCTCCTCGAGCAGAACAAGCGGAAGGTCATCGACGCCCTCCGCGAGGAGATGGCCAAGGACAAGACCCGGTCCCAGATCTTCGACATCAGCCCCCTCGGGCTGCTCGAGGTGACTCGCAAGCGCGTTTCTGGTGGACTCTTGGAGTCGTTCTCCGAGACCTGCCCGACGTGCGAGGGGCGGGGCCTGATCGTGACCTACGAAGCCTGAGGAGGAAGCCGATGTACGCCGTCATCAAGGCGGGTGGCAAGCAGCACCGGGTGAAGCCCGGCGACGTCATCGAGGTCGAGTACATGCACGGCCTCGAAGACACCGTGACGTTCCATCCCCTGCTGGTGGTGGACGACGACGGCAAGACGCACTTCGGCAAGGAGGCAGAGGCGGCCGTGGTCACGGCCAAGCCGGTGGGCGAGCAGAAGGGCGACAAGGTCCGGGTAATGAAGTACAAGAACAAGACGGGCTACACCCGTCGCCAGGGCCACCGCCAGCTCATGACCCTCCTCGAGATTTCCGACGTCAGCATGTCCGGCGAGAAGAAGCCGGCGGCGAGGAAGCCGGCCGCCAAGCCCGCCGCCAAGCCCGCCGCCAAGAAGACCGCCTCCAAGGCGACGGCCGAAGCGCAGGACGAGGCGGCGGAAGAGGCCAGGGAGTAGCCGACCCTCTGGTACGCTCGGTCGCGCCATGGCACACAAGAAGGGCGGCGGCTCGACCAAGAACGGGCGCGACTCCGAGTCCAAGCGGCTCGGGGTGAAGGCCTTCGGCGGTCAGGAAGTGAGCGCCGGGTCCATCATCGTGCGCCAGCGGGGGACGAGGATCCACCCGGGCCCCGGTGTGGGCAAGGGCGGGGACGACTCGTTGTTCGCCCTGGTCCCCGGGATCGTCCGGTACCGCTCGTCCCGGGGCCGTCGGGTCGCGTCCGTCGAGTCCAAGTAGCCCCGCTCAGCCCGTCTTGTCCCGCACTGCATCCTTGATCGCGTGTTCCCACTCCTCGATGCCGGCCTTGAGCTGCCGGTTCCACGTGCCGAGGTAGCCGATGTTCTGTCGCCTGGCCCTTCGCCGGGAGCTCTTGCGGAAGCCGAGTGGGGCCGGCCGCTCGGGTTGCCCCTGGTCGTCGTCCAGCGGCGGCGGCTGCACGAAATAGAAGGCGGTCCTCGCGGCGTGGCCGCCAGCATCGTGGGCCACCAGGAGCACGGGCGAGCCGCGGAGCCGCCGGGCCCTTCGGACGTGGGCCAGCGGGATGGGCAGGACCTCCGAGCCATCGGATGCCTCGAAGACGATGGCGTCCGGCTGAAGGCTCAGGATGCCTCTGCGCTCCTGAGCCAAGCCTGGTGCGAGCTCGACCATCCACACGGTGACCGCCTCGGGCATCGCGCTCCATCTTCGTCGCAGGAGCGCGTTTCGACCACAATCACGGTATGGCCTTCGTTGACGAGGTGACGGTGTGGGTTCGCGCCGGGCGGGGAGGACATGGCTCGGCGGCGATGCTGAGCGAGCCGTTCAAGCCGCGGGGCGGACCGGAAGGTGGCGACGGAGGCCGAGGCGGGGACGTCGTGTTCGAGGTCTCGTCCGGGATCCGCGACCTCTCGGCCCTGGCCGACCAGCCGCACCTTCGGGCCGATGAAGGTAAGCCCGGCGGTGCGAGCCGGCGCACCGGGGCGAGCGGCGCGGACCTCGTGATCCAGGTCCCGGACGGGACGATGGTCTTCGACGAAGCCGGCCTGATGGCCGACCTCGTCGGCGAGGGTTCCCGGGCGGTGGTCGCCCGTGGAGGCCGGGGCGGCCGCGGCAACGCCTCGCTCGCGTCCCGCCGCAACCGGGTGCCCCGCACCGCGGAGGCGGGAGAGCCGGGGGAGGAGCGGCGCCTGTCCGTGGAGCTTCGGGTCATGTCGGACGTCGGCCTGGTGGGCCTGCCGAACGCAGGGAAGTCGACGCTGCTCGGCAGGCTCACGGCCGCCAGGCCCAAGGTCGCCCCCTACCCGTTCACCACGCTCCACCCCAACCTGGGCGTGGCCGAGGGCGAGCGCCGGTTCGTCGTGGCCGATGTCCCGGGGCTGGT
>Ga0184610_1000221_pt1 | contig 14635 bp, 12 predicted proteins | sample PLM1_100_coex_FD_133011 | JGI IMG/M metagenome (GOLD analysis project Ga0184610, IMG submission 133011) | Groundwater sediment microbial communities from an aquifer in East River, Colorado, USA - PLM1_100_coex | ecosystem: Environmental > Terrestrial > Soil > Riparian zone | place: USA: East... | reverse complement strand
CCGAGTGAGCGCCGCCCGGCCGCGCCCTCGTGCGGACCGGGAGCGCGCGAGGCGCGAGCCGGCCGCCAAGAAGCCCTCGGCCAAGGCCGACCTGAAGATCGTCGAGACCCAGGTCTTCCGAGGCCCCAACTACTGGTCGTACGAGCCCTGCGTCCGTCTGCTGGTCGACCTCGGATCGCTGGAGGCCTGGCCGTCGAACACGCTGCCCGGGTTCACCGAGGCGTTGCTGCAGATGCTGCCCGGCGTGGGCGAGCACTCGTGCTCGCTCGGGCGCCAGGGCGGGTTCCGGGAGCGCCTGGAGGAAGGCACGTGGCTCGGCCACGTGGCCGAGCACGTCGCCCTGGAGCTCCAACGCGAGTCCGGGGCCCACGTCTTCCGCGGCAAGACCCGAAGCGCAGATGGGCCTGGCCAGTACAACGTGATCTACGGCTACTGGGAGGAACGTGTCGGAGTGGAGGCGGGTCGCATCGCCGTCCGCCTCCTCAACCACCTCGTGGAGCCCGAACCGGAGTTCAACTTCCTGGGGGAGCTCGAATGGCTCATCCTGCTGGCCGAACGTCGAGCGTTCGGCCCGTCGACGCAGGCGCTGATCGACGAGGCGGCCACCCGGGACATCCCCTGGATCCGGCTGAACGAGGCCTCGCTGGTCCAGCTCGGTTGGGGGAAGTACCAGCAGAGGATCCGGGCCACGATGACGTCGAAGACCTCCTCGCTGGCTGTGGACATCGCGGGCGACAAGGACATGACCAGGCGGCTGCTCTCGTCGGCCGGCCTTCCGGTGCCCCGAGGTGAGTTGGTGCGGACCGAGGATGGGGCGGTGGCCGCCGCCGGGCGCCTCGGGTTCCCCGTCGTCACGAAGCCGGTCGACGGCAACCACGGTCGAGGCGTGTCGCTCGACCTCCGCACCGAGGGGGACGTGCGCGGCGGGTTCACGTGGGCCCTGAAGGAGGCCCGGCGGAGCGAGGTCGTCGTGGAGAGCTACGTCACCGGCAACGACTACCGGGTCCTGGTGGTCGGGGGGCACATGGTCGCCGTGGCCGAGCGGGTCCCGGCCCACGTCGTCGGCGACGGGACGCATACGGTGCGAGAGCTCGTGGAGGAGACGAACGCGGACCCGCGCCGCGGCATCGGCCACGAGAAGGTCCTGACGAAGATCAAGCTCGACGACCCGGCCCTCGAGCTCCTGAGGAAGCAGGGCTACGGCCTGGACGACGTCCCGCCGGCGGAGGCCTTCGTCAAGCTGGCCGACACCGGCAACATGTCGACCGGGGGCATCTCCATCGACCGGACGTGGGAGGCGCACGAGGACAACGTGGAGATCGCCGAGGAGGCCGCGCGGGTGGTCGGCCTCGACGTCGCCGGCATCGACTTCCTGGCACCGGACATCTCCCAGCCGGTCCGGGAGACGGGAGGCGCGATCGTCGAGGTGAATGCCGCGCCGGGCTTCCGGATGCACACGAATCCCACCGAGGGCGAGTCTCAGTACGTGGCCAAGCACGTGATCGACCTGCTCTTCCCGGCGGGGACGCCGTCTCGTATCCCCATCGTGGCCGTCACCGGCACGAACGGGAAGACCACCACCGTGCGGATGATCTCCCACATCTTCCGGGGCATGGGGAGGAAGGTCGGGATGACGTCCACCGACGGCATCTACATCGACGAGCGACTGGTGAAGCGGGTGGACGCGAGCGGGCCGAAGTCCGCCCAGATGGTGCTCCAGAACCCGCGGGTGGACTTCGCGGCCTTCGAGGTAGCCCGGGGCGGGATCCTCCGCGAGGGCCTGGGCTACGGACAGAACGACGTGGCCGTGGTCCTGAACGTCACCGGCGATCACCTGGGCCTTCGCGGCATCGACTCCGTCGAGAAGCTCGCGCAGGTGAAGCAGGTGGTCGTGGAGGCCGTCCCCAAGACGGGCTGGGCCGTCCTGAACGCCGACGACCCGCTCGTGCTCGAGATGCGCAAGGCCTGTTCGGGCTCGGTGATCCTGTTCTCCATGCAGGAGCACCACGAGCTCGTGGACCGGTGGGTCCGACGCGGACGCAAGGCGGTGGTCCTGGAGAAGGGGCCGCTCGGGGAGATGATCGTGATCAAGGAGGGCCGCCGGACCATGCCGGTGGCGTGGGTCCACACGCTGCCGTCGACGTTCGAGGGCAGGGCCCGCATGAACGTCCAGAACGCCATGGCCGCGGCGGCCGCGGCCCACGCCGCCGGGGCGCATCTCCACGACATCCGCCAGGGGCTGCGCTCGTTCACCACGAGCTTCTACCAGGCCCCGGGACGCCTCAACCTGATCGATCTGGACGGTGTGAAGGTCATCATCGACTACGCCCACAACCCACACGGGTTGAAGAGCCTCGGGGAGTTCGTGGAGCGCATGACCGCCGACGAGGGCGGCCGCAGGTCGTGGACGGCCAACCTCCGCCTGGCGGTGGTAGCCACGGCGGGGGACCGGCGCGACGAGGACATGCGGGAGATGGGCCGGGTTGCCGCCAGGTACTTCGACGACATCATCATCCGCGAGGACCGCCAGACACGAGGACGCGACCGTGGCGCGACGGCGGCCCTCGTCCTGGAGGGCGTGCAGGAGGCCCGGCGCGCCGGGGCCCGTGCGGGACACGTCGAGGTCGTGCCTGACGAGCTGGAGGCCACCAAGCGAGCGCTGGACCGGAGCCGGCCCGGCGACCTGGTCGTGCTCTGCGTCGACTACGCGACGGAAGCCTTCAAGGAGGTCGAGGCTCGCCGGTCGCTCGCAGCGCCGAGAGTGCTCCAGGCGCCGGAGGGCGACGGGCAGTTCATGGCCGTGGGCGGCGACCCCGACTTCATCCGGCAGTCCCCGGAGATCGGGCTGTAGTCGGTTCAGCCAACCGGAGTCCCCATTGAGAGAATCCGAGATCGAACGCGTGCTTGAGGATCGGCGGCGAGAGCTCGAAGGCGAGCTCGATGTGTTGACGCACGTCCCTCGCGATCCCACGGCCACTGTCTCCTTCGGCAAGCGCATCGGGGAAGGCACGACCGAGGCCGTCGAGCGGATCAACACCACCTCCGCAGCCCGGGCGCTGGCCGCCATGCTGGACGACGTCGGGCGGGCCCTGGCGAAGCTGGCCGATGGGAGCTACGGCACGTGCGACACGTGCGGCGGGGCCATCCCGCGGGAGCGACTGGAGGCCATCCCCTGGGCGGTCCTGTGCATCACCTGCGCCGGCGCCCGCGGCGCCCGCGGCGCCCGCCGCGGCGGTCGGCCCTAGCCCGACCGGCTCTCCGCGCGTGAAGCGCGCACCGAGCGGGCGAGCCGGCGCACCTCCCCCGGCCCCAGGCGTTGGGCGCCGTGCTCTTCCAGCCAGGCGAAGATCTCCGGCCGCTGGCCCAGGGCGGTGACCGCCACCACGTCGCCCGGGGTCGCGCCCTTGGCCATCCACTCCAGCGCGTGCACCTCGTCGGAGAAGACCGGGACCTCGGTAGCGCCGCCGTCGATCGCGCCGGCCCGGAGCCGTTCCACCAGCTCCTGCGGATCGCGTCCCCGCAGATACTGGGGCAGCTCGGCCACCGCGATGTGGTCGGTTCCCCTCGCGGCCCGGTAGGAGAAAGCGTGGATGATGTCGTCCCGGCGGTCGCCGGCGGCGCAGATCGCCATCCACACCTCGCGCCCGCGCCGGCGTAGGCCGCCGCAGATCTCGACCAGGCCCAGCATCCCCGCCTCGTTGTGGGCGTAGTCCACCACCACCACGCGGTCGTCGAGCATGAACAGGTTGGCCCGCCCCGGGTTCCGTTCCGGATCGAGCACGAACGAGCGCAACCCACGCGCCACGTCCCGCTCGGAGAGCCCGATGGCGAGCGCCGCGGCGGCCGCGGCCATCGCGTTCTGGATGTTGGTGCTGGAGATGCCGGCGATCGTCACCGGGACGTCCTCCAGCCGGACCAGCGGTCGAGCTTGCGACCGCTCGAGCACGGTCATGCGGCCGTCGAGGATGGTCATGGCCCGCCCACCCTCGGCCAAGACATCGCGGATGGCCGGGTGATGGTGGTCCAGCGAGAACAGCCACACCCGCCCGCTCGATCCCCTCCGCATCGCCAGCACTCGGGGGTCGTCGGCGTTCAGGACGCCCCACCCTTCGGGCTGCGTGATCCGCGTGACCGTGGCCTTCACCTCGGCCAGCTGGTCCAGGGTGTGGATCCCTTGCATGTCGAGGTGGTCGGCCGACACGTTCGTCACGACCGCGACGTCGTTGTGTTGCACGCCGATGCCCCGGAGGAGGATCCCGCCCCGCGCGGTCTCCAGCACGGCGACGTCGGGCTCCTGCGCGAGCGCCATGGCGGCGCCGGCGAAGCCGGAGTAGTCGCCCGGCTCCACCAGCTCGTCGTTCCGATACACGCCGTCGGTGGAGGAGTAGGCGACGGAGCGGCCGGCGGTCCGGACGATGTGCGCGAGGAGCCGGACGGTCGTGGTCTTCCCGTTCGTCCCGGTGACGGAGACCACCGGGATGTGCGGGGCGGGCACCGTGGGCTCGGGGCCGGGCTCCACGGCATCGATGCGTCCGGCCGCCTCCTCGATGAGCCGCTGTGGCGACCGGCGAGTCGTGAGGAGCGCCGACATGACCTCGGCGACCTCCCGGCCGAGGGCTTCGGCGGAGCCTCGCCTTCGCCACGGGAAGGCCACCACGACCTCGCCGGGCTCGGGCCCGGGACGGCCCCGCACGGCCAGTCGGATCCCCGACGCCTCCGCCAGCCGGCGGGTGACGTGCGAGGCGATACGCGCCGCGAACCTTCGACGGTGCTCGCTGTTCGGCTTGCCGGCCTTCCCCGCCCGTGGAAGCTCCACCGCCTCGGCGACGGCCGTAAGGCGAGCCTCGCTCGCTCCCAGCCATCCTGAAACGGCCAGCGTCAGCTTGATCGCCGGGCGAGTGAAATAGAGATTCGGGCCCTCCAGGACCCGCAGCTCCGCGAGCCGGACGGGCTCCATGAGCCGAGCATAGGTCAGGTGTCCTCCCCGGCGTGGTACCGGCGGAGCTCCGGGACCAGCACCGCGAGGACGGCAGTGCCGACGATGCAGAGCAGCCCGCCCGAGACGACCGAGACCGCCGGGCTGAACGCGGCCGCCACGAGTCCCGCTTCCAGGTCGCCCAACCGTGGCCCTCCGGTCACCACCAGGATGTGGATCCCGGACAGCCGTCCGCGCAACGAGTCCGGCACGGAGAGCTGCAGGATCGTGCTCCGAAACACCGCGGAGATCACGTCCGCGGCGCCGGCGAAGGCCAGGAACGCGAGCGCGAACCACAGGTGGTCGCCGACCAGGCCGAAGGCCGCGATCCCGGCCCCCCACAGGACGACCGCCAAGATGACCGCGCGGCCCTGGTGGTGGACCCGGCTCACCCAGCCCGCCGTGAGCGCGCCAACGAGCGCGCCCACGGCGGGCGCGGAGAACAGCAGCCCGGTCACCTGGGCCCCGGCGTGGAACTGCGACGCCGCGAGGAAAGGGAACAGGGCGCGGGGCATCCCGAACACCATGGCGATGAGGTCGATGAGGAACGTGGATTGGAGCACCCGCCGGCCCTTGAGGTAGGCGAACCCCTCCTTGACCGCGCCCCATCCGGTGGGCGCGCCCTCCGCGCGCTCCGGCGGCATGGGCCGGATGGCGAGCGCCGCCCCGAGCATCGCCAGGTACGTGACGAGGTCGATGCCGTAGGCCCAGGCCAGGTCGAGCCGGGCGATGACGATGCCGGCCAGCGCCGGCCCGATCAGCGCTGTCCCGTTCCAGACCACCTGGCTAAGGGCGAGCGCCGAGGGGAGGAGCTCGCGGCCCACCAGCCGGGGGGTCATGGCCGAGCGGGTGGGCCCGTCGATGGCCGAGACGGCCGCGATCAGCCCCACCGCCACGTAGATGAGGCCCACGGGTGGGCGGCCCGCGAGCGTGCCCCCCAGCAGCAGCCCCGACGCCGCCATGTACCCGAGCTGAGCCAGGACGAGGAGCTTCCGCCGGTCGTAGGCGTCGAGGACGGTGCTGCCGATCAGCGTGCCGGCCACGAGCGCCACGAGCCCCACGAGCCCGATGACCCCCACCGCCGCCGGCGACCCGGTGAGCCGCTGGACCTGGACGAAGGTGGCCACCAACGTGAACTGGTAGCCGAGCTCCGAGACGAGCAGGCCAGTCCAGATCAGACGGAAGTCGCGGGAGGCGCGAAGCGGCGTGATGTCGACGGCCAGGCCACGGAGGGGCGGGCGCCGGCCGGGCCGGCGCCCACCCCCCTCACCTTTCGACGCCACGCTTCGACCTTAGCAAGCCGCTAGGATGCCTCGGTCGGCAACGAGGGAGGGGACCCATGGGCTGCCTGATCTTCGTCTTCGGGCTCCTCACGCCGCGGGTCGTGCTGTTCATCCTGTGGATCTTCACGGACTACCTGAGCCGGGCCTACGGGAGCTGGTTCTGGCCGACGCTCGGGTTCTTCTTCCTGCCGGCCACCACCATCGCCTACGCCATCGCCCAGAATGCCTTCGACGGCCTGAAGGGGTGGGGCCTGGTCGTCTTGATCGTCGGCGTCGTGGTCGACCTCGGGTTCCACGGTGGCGGCGGGCGAGCCGCCCGAAGGCGCCGCCGTCGCGACGACTACTACTAGGGCCCGCTGGGGGCCCACGGGCCGACCCCGCCGATCCGTTCCACCGTCACGTGCGTGACGAAGCCGGGCGGCGGGTTGGGCATCGGAGGGAACTTCACGTGGGGCCCGATGTAGGTGTTGGCGAGATCCTGGAGAAGCTCCGGCGCGCCGCCCTCGGTGACCCGAGCCCGTCCGTACAGCACCAGGTACTCGGTGAGGCCGGCGGTGTTCCTGGTCGTGGCGTGGACGGCGATGGCGACCCTCGGATCGCGGCGGAGGTTGTGGAGCTTGCGCTGGTCCGGCATCGTGGCGATCAGGATCTCGTCGCCCTCCAGGCCGACCCATGCCACCGTGACCTGGGGCGTGCCGTCGGGATCGAGGGTGACCACGGTGCCAAGCGCGTCGCCCTTCAGCAGGTCTCTGGCTTCGTCGGGGATCCGCATCCTGTCTAGCGGGACGTCGCCCCGATGGCCTGGTCCACGATGTCCAGGCCCTCGTCCAGCAGGCCCTCCTCGATCGTGAGCGGAGGGAGCAGGCGGATCACGTTGTCGTAGGTCCCTGCCTTCAGGATCACGACCCCCTCCCTCAGGCAGCGCTGGACGATGCCGGTGCCGGTGGGGCCGTCGAGCGGCTCCTTCGTCTCCCGGTCCACGACGAGCTCGACCGCCGTCATCATCCCTCGGCCCCGCACATCGCCGATTAGCGTGTGCCGGGACTGCATGTCGCGGAGCCGGGCCAGGATGCCCTCGCCGAGCTTCCGTGATCGCTCCAGCAACCCCTCCCGCTCGATCTTGTCCAGCACCGCGAGGGCCGCCGCGGCCGCCACCGGGTTGCCGCCGTACGTGCCGCCCAGGCCGCCCACGTGGACCGACTCCATCAGGTCGGCCCGCCCGGTCACCGCGGAGATCGGCATGCCGCTTCCGAGGGACTTCGCGCTGGTCACGATGTCGGGGACGACGCCTTCGTCCTCGATGGCGAACCACCGGCCGGCCCGGCCCAGGCCACTCTGGATCTCGTCGGCGATGAACACGATGCCGTGCTCCCGGCAGAGGTCCGCGAGTCCCTTCAGGAAGCCGGGCGCCGGCACGATGAACCCACCCTCACCCTGGATGGGCTCCACGATGACGGCGGCGATGTTCTCCTCGCCGATCTGCTTGTGCATCTCGTCCTTCGCGTACGCCAGGGCCTCCTCGGCGCAGTGCTCCGGACCGCTCGGCCACCGGTACGCGTAGGCGAACGGGAGGCGGTAGATCTCGGGGGCGAACGGGCCCATGCCCTGCTTGTAGGGCATCACCTTGGCGGTGAGCGACATGGCGAGGAGCGTCCGCCCGTGGAACGCGTGGTCGAACGTGACCACGGCGGACCTTCCCGTGGCCTTGCGGGCGACCTTCACCGCGTTCTCCACGGCCTCCGCGCCGGAGTTGGCGAACATCGTCCGCTTGTCGAAGTCCCCGGGGGCCAGCGCGTTCATCCGCTCGGCGAGCTCGATGTACGGCTCGTTCGCCGTCACGTGGAAGCACGTGTGGGTGTCGAGCTCCAGCTGCTTCTGGGCGGCCGCGACGACCTCCGGCGGTGTGTGGCCCACGTTCAGGACCGAGATGCCGGTGGCGAAGTCGATCAGCCGGTTGCCGTCGACGTCCTCGATGATCGAGCCGGACGCGCGGGCGGTGACGATGGGATGGACGTTGAACACGGCCTGAGGGATGGCGGCGTTCCGGCGCTCGAACCACTCGCGCGACTTCGGACCGGGGATCTCGGTGACGACCTTGCGCTCCTGCGGGATGTCCATCGTTCGTCCTTCCAGCCGTGAAAGTCGGTCAAGTTTGCCACGCCGGCCCGGCCGTCCGCGCGGCCGACCCCGGGGGCGGATCTGAGGCTAGCGGGGGGTCGCGGGCTGTTCCTCCCCCTCGACGTGGATGACCGGGAGGCCGAACAGCCCCTCGACCCGACGGGGCAGATCGAGCTTCAACCACCTCGAGATGCGGGGATGGAGCGTGGAGATGACGATCCCGTCGAACGCTTGCTCCCGCAGGACGTCCTCGACGGCCAGCACGGGGTCGGCATCTCCCACCTGCCCGGTCGCCTCCACCCCGGCGTCGCGGAACAGGGCGAGGCCCTCCTCCAGCCTGCGGCGCGCCACGCCCTGGACCTCTCCCTCCGTCCAGGGGTGGTCCAGCGGCACCGTCGCCGGGACCAGGACATGGAAGGCGCACGGCCCCCCGCGATCGAGCTCCCGGACCTTCGCGATCAGGTGTGCCCCGGTCAGGGTCTGGTTCGCCACGATCAGGTAGCGGCGCATCCCGTCGCCTCCTCAGGAGTGGGCCATCCCATGCTAGGCCCATGTGGTTGCGCGGGGAAGGGACGGCCGACGCGGCCGTCAATGGCCCGGGGTGGCCCTGGAACCGGGAGTTTCGGCATACTTGGTGCCGAGCGCCGACCCCGCCCGGGGTCCGCCCACGGTCCAAGGAGGTATGCATGGCCACCGCGTTGAAGGCCTGGAAGCTGTTCATCGGCGGCACATGGGTGGATCCGGCCGCCGGCGAGACCGAGCAGGACATCGACCCCGCCTCCGCGGAGCCGGTCGCCGAGGTGGCGGTGGGCTCGGAGGAGGACGTCGAGCGGGCCGTGAAGGCGGCCAAGAAGGCCTACGAGGAGGTCTGGTTCGACACCCCGCCGAAGGAGCGGAGCGCGATGATGCTCAAGCTCGCCGACGCGATGGAGGCGGACGCGGACAACCTGGCCCGCCTGGAGTCCGAGGACGTGGGCAAGCCGATCGCGGTCTCGACCGCCGACGTCCCGTTCATCGTGGACAACCTCCGGTACTTCGCCGGCGCGGCCCGGAACATGGAGGGGAAGAACACCGGCGAGTACGAGCGCGGGTTCACCAGCTGGATCCGCCGGGAGCCGCTCGGCGTCACGGCCGGCATCTGCCCGTGGAACTACCCGCTGATGATGGCCATCTGGAAGGTGGCCCCGGCGCTCGCCGCCGGGAACGTCTCGATCCTGAAGCCGGCGGAGCTCACGCCCCAGACGACGCTTCGCCTGGCCGAGCTGTCGGCCGACATCTTCCCGCCCGGCGTGATCAGCGTGATCACCGGGCGCGGTTCCGTGGTCGGCGCGGCTCTGTGCCGCCACCCGGACGTTTCGCTCGTTTCGATCACCGGGGATACCGCCACCGGCAAGCTCGTGGCCAAGGAGGCCGCCGACACCGTCAAGCGGGTCCACCTGGAGCTCGGCGGCAAGGCCCCGGTCGTGGTCTTCGACGACGCCGACGTCTCCAATCTGGTCGAGATGATGAAGTTCGCCGGGTACACGAACTCCGGACAGGACTGCACCGCGGCCACCCGCATCGTGGCCGGACCGAAGATCTACGACGACGTGCTCTCCGAGCTCGTCCCCGCGGTCGAGTCGCTCGTGGTCGGCGACACGCAGAAGGAGGAGACCGAGATGGGGCCGCTCGTCTCGGACTCGCAGCGCCAGAGCGTGGCGGGCTTCGTCGAGCGGGCCCGGGAGAAGGGGGCGAACGTGGTCACCGGCGGGGAGGCCATGGCCGGTGCCGGGTACTTCTACAAGCCCACCATCGTGGCCGACGTGGAGCAGAAGGACGAGATCATCCAGCGCGAGGTGTTCGGGCCGGTCGTCACGATCCAGCGATTCAAGGACGACGACCAGGCCATCGCCTGGGCGAACGACGTCGTCTACGGCCTCGCGTCGTCCGTGTGGACGCGCGACATCGGCCGCGCGTTGAACGCCGCCCGCAAGCTCCAGTTCGGTGCGGTGTGGATCAACACGCACTTCGGCCTGACGTCCGAGATGCCGCACGGCGGCTACAAGCAGAGCGGGTACGGCAAGGACATGTCGATGTACTCGCTCGAGGACTACAGCCAGATCAAGCACGTGATGGCGGCCATCGACTAGAGGTGAGACGGATGCAGACGCGGACGTTCCTCGTGAACGGGGAGTGGCGGACGGGCAAGGGGACCCTCCAGGTCAAGAGCCCCTACGACGGGAGCGTGGTGGCCGAGGTCGGCGTGCCGACCGAGGCCGACGTCGAGGAGGCGGCCAAGGTCGCCGCCGAGACGTTCGGGGAGAGCCGGTTCCTGCCCGTGCACGCGCGGGCCGACGCCCTCGACCACATCTCCCGGGGCCTGGCCCAGAGCATCGACGACAACGCGGCCCTCATCGCCCGGGAGGGCGGCAAGCCGCTGAAGTGGGCGAAGGTGGAGGCCACCCGGGCGGTGTCCACGTTCCGGTGGGCCTCCGAGGTGCTTCGCCACGGCGTGGACGAGGTGATGCGGCTCGACACCGAGGCCTCCCTGGGCTCGCGCCTCGGCATCATCCGCCGGTTCCCGTTCGGGCCGGTCCTGGGGATCTCGCCGTTCAACTTCCCGCTGAACCTGGTGGCCCACAAGGTGGCCCCGGCCCTGGCGGTGGGCGCGCCCATCGTGGTCAAGCCGGCCGCGGCCACGCCGCTCGGGGCCATCCGCCTGGCTGAGCTGTTTGCGGAGACGGACCTCCCCAAGGGCATGTACCAGGTGCTGCCGGTGTCCTCGAGCGTGGCCGACACGATGGCCCGAGACCCCCGATACCGCAAGATCTCGTTCACCGGGTCGGCCGAGGTCGGCTGGTACCTGAAAGGCCTGGACCCCAAGAAGCGCGTGACGCTCGAGCTGGGAGGAAACGCAGGCGTCATCGTGCACTCGGATGCCGATCTCGACATCGCAGCGCAGCGCATCGCGTTCGGCGGCTACTACCAGGCCGGCCAGAGCTGCATCAGCGTGCAGCGCGTGCTGGTGCAGTCGGAGGTCTACGACGACTTCTCCACGCGCCTGGTGAAGCAGGTCGAGAGCCTGAAGTACGGCGATCCTATGGACCCCACCGTGGACGTGGGACCGCTGATCGACGCGGGGTCGCTCGAGCGCATTGCGACCTGGGTGGACGAGGCCGTGGCCCAAGGCGCCGAGGTCCTGACCGGCGGCCGCCGGGACGACCCGTTCTACGCGCCGACGGTCCTGGCCAAGACGAGCCCCGAGATGAAGGTGCGGTGCGAGGAGATCTTCGGGCCGGTCACGACGGTGAGCCCGTACCAGACCTTCGAGGAGGCCATCGCCGAGGTCAACAACTCGCGGTACGGCCTCCAGGCCGGGGTGTTCACCCGCGACATCGACCGGGCGTTCCAGGCCCACCGGGAGATCGACGTGGGCGGCGTCATCGTGAACGACCAGTCGGCGTTCCGGGCGGACCAGATGCCGTACGGCGGGTCGAAGGACTCGGGGTTCGGCCGGGAGGGGCTCCGGTTCGCCATGGAGGAGATGACCGAGCCCCGGATCATGGTCCTCTCGCACGTCCCGCTGTAACCCGGAAAGTGCCTCAGGCTGGGACGAAGGCCTCCTGGTACTCGTCCATGCAACTCAACCGGCCACCTCGAGGCGGCGTGTGCTTGTCCGGATTGTCGGTCGGTTCCCCGCTCGATAGCCTCGCCTTCGCAGCGTCGTCCTTGATCGAGGCGAAACGTCGAGTGGCCGGGCGGAGTATCCAGCCGGCGCCGGAAGGGCTAGAGGTGTGAGGATCGCTGTGCTCGGGTCGGGGGGCGTTGGCGGCTACTTTGGGGGTCGTCTGGCGCAGACCGGAGTCGCTGAGGTGTCTTTCATCGCTCGGGGACCACACCTGCAGTCGCTGAAGAGCGACGGCCTACGAGTGCGAAGCGTTTTCGGCGACTTCCACGTCCAAGCGCCCGCCACCGACGACCCGGGCACAATCGGTCCCTGTGACTACGTCCTGTTCTGCGTGAAGTCGTATGACACAGTAACCGCGATCCGTCAACTCCATCCGCTCATAGCAGAACACACGGCGGTAGTCTCGCTGCAGAACGGCATCGACAACGAGGAGAAGATCGCTGCGGCGGTAGGTATCCAGCACGTCGTGGGAGGAGTCGCCTTCATCTTCTCGTCCATCTCGGAGCCTGGCGTCATCACGCACACGGGTGGGCCGGCACGGATCGTGCTCGGGGAGATGGACGGATCTACCAGCGGACGCGTTGAGTCGCTCACCGACCTCTGTCGGCAAGCGGGAATCGCCTCCGAAACCACGGACAACATCCGGCGTGTCCTGTGGGACAAGTTCGCCTTCATCTGCGCACATGCGGCCTTGACCTCGGTGACGCGCCTGCCGGTTGGAGCCATCCGGGATGTTCCCGAGACTTGGGAGGCGTTTCTGTCGATCCTGCGCGAGGTGGTCGGGGTCGCGAGGGCCGAAGGTATCGACCTCGGGGAGGGCACCGTGGATCGTCATGCGGCCTTTGCAAAGGGGTTGGAAGCGCAGTTGTTCTCGTCGCTGTACGACGACCTCACGAGCGGCAGGCGCATGGAGCTCGAGGCACTCCACGGCGAGCTCGTCCGCAGAGCGGAGCGGCACGGGGTCGACGTTCCCGTCTCGAGGATGGTCTATGCGTTCCTCCGCCCCTGGGCACTCAGGAACGCCGCCGGTCAGGCGGAGGTGCGGTAAGGATCGACGACCGCCCCCGCACCGCGCAGAACGCCGGCTTCCCAGGGGCGTCGGGCAACGCCTGGCAAGCGTCCCGCCGCTTCGCTACTTCACCAGCGGAGGTCCGAGGGGATAGCCACGGCCACCTAGGGAAGCGCTGGCAGCACCGAGGAAGGCGTAGGCGCCGAGGGCCGCGAACGCGAACACGACGTACCCGCCCACCTTCAGCAGGTCCGTGTTCGGAGGATCCGCTAGATACGCGAACGTGACGATGACGACCGCCAGGTCGATCATCCCGAACAAGATGGGGAAGGCGACCGGCAGCCGAAGGGCCGAGACCGTGAGGAGGAAGAGCAGGATCGACCAGGCGATCAGGAACGCCCTGATCGTGTCCAAGGCGTCGGCTGCTTCCGTGATGCCGTACCAGTTGTGGGTAAGCCCGAGCAGGAGGGCCGAGTACGTGAGCCAGAACGCGGAGAAGATGCCGAAGACGGCGGCCAGGTAGGTCTGACCGAGGCGCGTGCACCAGAGCGTCACGAGCAGAAGGAACACGCCGGTCCCGGCCGAGATGATCGCCAGGACGCTGCCCCCCGGCGTGACGTAATCGACGAGGTTCAGCCCGAGCACGATCGATCCCAGCACGAAGACCCCGAGCCCGAGTACCGCCGGGTCCGCCGCGGCAGGCTGGACCACCAGCGGCTGTGGGACCGCTCCCCGAGGTTCCTGCATGGCCTCCCCCTCTCTGACCGGATGCGAGCACCGGGAATCCTATGCCAGGCGATCCCCCCGACGCCAATCATGCCTCGGGGCGGAAGGACCGGTGCCGGTCGCCGGTCCCGGCTACCCTTCCGGTCCCCCCCTCAAGGAGTCCAGCTGGTCGGCATGCACCTCCAGGTGTCCCACCTCGAATACCTCGATGATCCGGCCGATGGGCATGACGCCCTGGGTGGGGTGCCTCCCCCGGGCGGCCCACCCGGCGGCGTCGATCGTCTTCAGCAGCTCCGAGAGCTCCGCGATGGCCAGGTGGATCTCCGCCATGAGCCTGCCCGGGGGCTCGCGCCTCCCACGCTCGATCCCCGCCGCGCGCGCATCGACGTCGGGCCCAGCGCGGCCGAAGGGGACCGGGTCGTTCGACCCCTCGGCCACCACGCGGCGCACGTGTCCGAGCCAGTACGGGACGAACTCGGCCATGTGCCCCCAGACCTGGCCGGCGGTCCATCGCTCACCGGTCTCCGGATCGGGCTCCGTGAGGCTGTCCGGGACCGCACCGGCGGCGTGGGCCGCCAAGCGAGCCTTCACCGCTTCCAGCCTTGCCAGGAAGGAGGAAGCGGTTCCGGCGGGTCCGCCCCCCGAGGGCTCGGTCAGGCGGCCGCCGGCGGGATCAGGATCCCCCGTCCCTGGAGGCGCCCGCCGTCCAGGTCCGCCATCGCCTCGTTGACCGCCTCGAGCGGATACGTGGCCGTGTGGAGCTTCACCTTCCCCTGGGCGGCCAGCGTCATCAGCTCCGCGAGGTCGTTGTACGTCCCGACCAGGTTCCCCACGATGTTGATCTCGGTTGAGATCAT
>Ga0184610_1000220_pt1 | contig 14662 bp, 12 predicted proteins | sample PLM1_100_coex_FD_133011 | JGI IMG/M metagenome (GOLD analysis project Ga0184610, IMG submission 133011) | Groundwater sediment microbial communities from an aquifer in East River, Colorado, USA - PLM1_100_coex | ecosystem: Environmental > Terrestrial > Soil > Riparian zone | place: USA: East... | reverse complement strand
TCTTTGGGACCCTGAAGGAGATCGACGAGGGGGACGACACCGTCACCGTCGAGATCGCCCCGGGGACCAACGTGCGCATGCTCCGCCGGGCCATCTCCCAGCGAGTGGTCGATGAGCCGGAGGAGGAAGGCGGGGGGGACGACGGTACCGAGGACCAGGGCTTCGACGAGGAGGCCGGCAGCCGGCCGTGAAGGGCAGCGCTGACGCCGCTCCGCGGGCGACGTCGCCCGAACGGGCGCCGGCGGCCGCGGAGCGCCCCGAACCAGAGCCCGTCAGCCTGGAGGCGGTCCAAGCCAACCCGGAGCTCTCCGGGTTCATCTCCGCCGCCGACCGGGTCATGGAGGGGCTGGGCTACACCGAGCACGGCTTCCGCCACGCCAACCTGGTCGCCCGGATCAGCTACAACGTCCTCACCCGCGTGGGGTTCGACGAGCACACCGCCAACCTGGCGAGCGTGTCGGGCTACCTCCACGACGTGGGCAACATGGTGTCGCGGGAGGTCCACGGGCAGACCGGGGCGGTCCTCGTGTACCAGGCCCTGAAGGACCAGATCCCCGGGGCCGACCTTGCCGCCATCGTCGCCGCGGTGGCCAACCACGAGGAGGAGAACGGCTACCAGGTCTCGCCGGCGTCCGCGGCGGTCATCCTGGCCGACAAGTCCGACGTGCACCGGAGCCGCGTCCGCAAGTCCGGCCAGATCGAGTTCGACATCCACGACCGGGTGAACTTCGCCGCCGAACAATCGTTCCTGCGGGTAGACTCCACCGCCCGCACCATCACCCTCGAGCTGAAGATCGACACCGAGATCAGCCAGGTCATGGAATACTTCGAGATCTTCCTCGGCCGCATGCAGATGTGCCGCAAGGCCGCCGAGGTCCTCGACACCAGGTTCAAGCTCACCATCAACGGGGCCGAGCTGGCGTGAGGAGCAGCAGCCGGAACCTCTGGTTCTCGATCGCGTTCATCGGCGTCCTGGTGGCCGGATCCGTCGCCGCGTTCGCTGCCGGCATCCGCCCCGTGCTCGGCCTGGACCTGGAGGGCGGCGTGTCGGTCGTGCTGGCCGCCCCCGATGGGACGCCCAAGGCGGTCATGGAGCGGGCCCTGGAGAACATCCGTAACCGGGTCGACGCCTTCGGCGTGGGGGAGCCGCTCCTGTTCCTTTCGGGGAACACCATCGAGGTCCAGCTTCCCGGGCTGGCCCGAGGATCGATCGAGGAGCGCCCCAAGGACCAGTTCTGCATGCAGGGCGAGGGCGGATCGGTCTACCGATGCTTCCCCACCCAGTCGGAGGCGGCGACCGAGCTCGACGCGACCTCGGTGAACCCCGTGCTGAACAGCGTCTGCCTGTCCGGCCTGGCCGAGTTCGACGGCTCGCCCCAGTGCTTCGGCTCGCGGAAGGACGCGGACACGGCGGTCCGGGCCATCTCGGTGTCGAAGGAGAAGGGACAGTGGTGCCTGGCCAACACGGGCCTGGCCACCGACCCGTGCTACGACTCGAAAGACGCGGCGAACGCGGCTTTGGCCGGGATCGGCACGACCGTCTCGCAGAGCTACTGCGTGCAGGGCTCGAAGGAGGAGATCCTGTCCACCGACGCCGGTCCGGCGTGCTTCCCGGACGAGGCCCAGGCCCAGGAGGCGCTGTCCGCTATCTCCGTCCAACACGAGACACGCGAGTTCTGCGTGGTCAGCTCGGCCGGCAAGGGCCTGGGGTGCTTCCTGACCAGGGACGCGGCCGAGGCGCAGCTTCAGAAGACCGGGCAGGAGCGCCTGCTTCAGGTGATCGGGACCACCGCCCGGCTGGAGGAGCGAGAGGTACTCCAGGTCATCGCCCCCGGCACGGCGGAATTCGCATCGACTCCGGTCACGTGCGGCAGCGCGACCGAACAGGGGACGGCCGCCTGCAGCTTCGAGGCGCTGAAGGACCGCACCGTCGTGTTCGCCGGGCAGGAGGGCGACAAGTACCGGCTGGGGCCGGTCGAGATCACCGGCGACATGATCAGGAGGGCGACGGCGCTCTACGGCACGGGCAGCCAGAGCGGAGGCCTGCCCGGCTGGGAGATCGATTTCACGCTCACCTCCTCCGGCTCCAGCACCTTCGGCGACGTCACCACGCGGCTCGTCGGCAAGCAGCTGGCGATCGTGGTGGACAACGTGGTCATCTCGGCGCCGACCATCAACGAGGCCATCACGGGCGGCAGCGGCGTGATCACCGGTAGCTTCACCAAAGCCCGGGCGCAGGACCTGGCCACGCAGCTGAACTCCGGGGCCCTCCCGGTCAACCTGAAGAAGGAACAGGTCGAGACGGTGAGCCCCACGCTGGGCCGGCAGTCGCTCCACCAGGGATTGGTCGCCGGAGTCGTCGGCCTGGTCCTCCTCGCGCTGTACCTGCTGTTCTACTACCGGCTCCTAGGCCTGGTGGCCTGGTTGGGCATGACCATCTGGGCGGTGCTGGCCATGTCGCTGGTGTCGATCGCCGGCCGCACGTTCGGCTACGCGCTCACCCTGGCAGGCGTCGCCGGCCTGGTGATCTCGCTCGGCGTGACGGCGGACTCCTACATCGTGTTCTTCGAACGGTTGAAGGACGAGGTGCGCCACGGCAAATCGCCCAGGGCGGCGGTGCAGCCCGCGTTCAAGCGGGCGTACCGAACCATCGTGGCGGCCGACATCGTCACGGCCCTGGCGGCCCTCATCCTGTACGTCACCGCCATCAGCTCGGTGCGCGGGTTCGCCCTGACCCTGGGCGTGGCAACCCTGCTCGACCTGTTCGTCGTGTACTTCTTCAAGCGGCCGACGGTCTTCCTGATCGCCCGGAACGAACGGCTGGTGAACCTGCGCGGCTTCGGGCTGACCAGCGGCGTGGCCGCGGAGCCCGTCCGGGGCGAGCCGGTCCCGGTTGCGGGAGGGTCGAAATGAACATCCGGCAGGCCGTTGCCTCGTTCCGCGGCCACCGGGAGCCGCACTTCCGGATCATCGAGCATCGCAGATGGTGGCTCGTGCTCTCCGGCACCGTGATCGTGCTGTCGATCGTGGGCCTGGCCGTCCGCCATCTCAACCTGTCCATCGACTTCGAGGGCGGCTCGCAGCTCAGCTACGCGAACAACAGCGGCGTCTCCGCCGAAGGGGTGCAGACGCTCCTGGGCCAGGCCCCCTGGAGCCTGACGGGCTCGGAGGTCCAGATCGTGGGGGGGAACCAGCTCTCGGTCCGCACCACCAGCCTGACCGAGCTCTCGGACGTCGAACGGACGAATCTGATCGACGCGCTGGCCAAGCAGGCCGGGGTCAGTCCCTCGGACATCAGCCGGACGGACGTCGGCCCGACGTGGGGCGCCGAGATCTCCCGCAAGGCCCTGGAGGGGCTGATCGTCGTGCTGGTCGCCATCTCGATCTACATCGCCCTTCGGTTCGAATGGAAGATGGCCGTGGGCGCGCAGGTGGCCATGGTCCACGACGTCCTGATCACGGGAGGGGTCTACGCGCTGACCGGCCGGGAAGTCACGCCGGCTACGGTCATCGCCATCCTGACGATCCTGGGGTACTCGCTGTACGACACTGTCGTCATCTACGACAAGATCAAGGAGAACACCGAGTCGCCGGTCCTGCTGGCCAAAGACACCTACGGCGGCATCGTGAACATCTCCCTGAACCAGGTGTTCATGAGGTCCGTGAACACGTCGCTCGTCGTAGTCTTCCCGATCGCGTCGCTGCTGCTGTTCGGCGGATCGACGTTGAAGGACTTCGCCTTCGCCATGCTCATCGGGGTCATCTCGGGGGCCTACTCGTCGATCTTCGTCGCGGCCCCCATCCTGTCGGTGCTGAAGGAGCGAGAGCCGAAGTACTCGCAGCTTCGCAACCGGGCCACGGCCCGGGAGGCCGCGGGGCGGCCGCTCCGAGCCATCCCCGGCGAGCGGGCCATGGCCTCCTCCGGCGGCGACGGCCAGCCCGTCCCGTCCGCCGTGGGCGCCCTTCCGACCGGCGCGAGCACGGCCCGAAGCGTTCAGGGGGCGCAGCGACCCCGTCCCCGGCCGAAGAAGAAGCGCAAGCGGAGGTAGCTCGTGGACGTCGAGCAGCTGAAGGCCCTCGTCAGGGACGTGCCGGACTTCCCCCAGCCGGGCATCGTGTTCAAGGACATCACCCCGCTCCTGGCGGACGAGATCGCCTTCTCCACTGTGATCGACCTCATCGTGGTCCACTTTGGCCGCGGGAACGTGGACAAGGTGGTGGGGATCGAGGCCCGCGGGTTCATCCTGGCCTCCCCCGTGGCGTACCACTTCGGGGCGGGGTTCGTCCCGGTGCGCAAGAAGGACAAGCTGCCGTGGGAGACCGAGTCCGAGGGGTACGAGCTCGAGTACGGGTCCGCCACCCTTGAGATCCACCGTGACGGCGTGGACTCGGGGGAGCGGGTCCTGATCGTCGACGACGTCCTCGCGACCGGCGGCACGGCCCGAGCCACGGCGCGCCTGGTGGAGCGGATCGGCGGCAAGGTGGTGGGGATCGCCTTCCTGATCGAGCTGGGGTTCCTGAAGGGCCGTCAGCAGCTCGATGGCTACGACCTCTTCACGCTGATCAGCTACTGAGTCTTCACCCGCGCGGCTACACTGGCTTGCCAGGAGGACCGCCGTGGACAGCCGGGAGCAGGCCAGGACCGAACGCCGGGGAGGTCTGCTCTCTCGCCTACGACCCGGGGCGGAGGAAGGGCAGGCCCGGGACGGCCTGGAGATGGTGCTGCGGACGCTCCGCTCCTACAACGCCAAGGCCGACACCAAGGAGATCGAGCGGGCCTACCGCTTCGCCGAGGCCCATCACGAAGGCCAGAAGCGACTGTCCGGCGAGGACTTCATCGAGCATCCCCTGTCCGTGGCCCAGATCCTGGCCGAGCTGGGGCTCGACACCACCACCCTGACCGCGGCCCTCCTGCACGACGTGGTGGAGGACACCGACGTCACGCTGGAGGAGCTCGAGGTGGACTTCGGATCGGACGTGGCCCGGATCGTGGACGGCCTGACCAAGCTCCAGGCGATCGCGTTCAAGTCGCGCCAGCAGGAACAGGCGGAGAACGTCCGCAAGATGATGGTGGCCATGGCCGGCGACATCCGGGTCCTGCTGATCAAGCTGGCCGACCGGCTCCACAACATGCGCACGCTCTCCGCCCTGTCGCCGACCAAGCAGCGGGAGAACGCCATCGAGACCCTCGAGATCTACGGGCCGCTCGCGCACCGCCTCGGCGTGCAGCAGCTGAAGTGGGAGCTTGAGGACCTGTCGTTCAAGACGCTGTATCCCGGGCCCTACCGGGAGATCGCCAGTCTGGTGGAACGGCGGCGCGACGATCGACAACGATACGTCGAGACGGTGCTGTCCGCGGCCCGGGCCAGGCTCAAGGACGCCGGGGTCAAGGCCGAAGTGGAGGGCCGGCCCAAGCACCTGTACTCCATCTACGAGAAGATGGTGCTGGGCGGCAAGGAGTTCAACGAGATCTACGACCTTGCCGGGATCCGCGTCCTGGTGGGCAACCTCCGCGACTGCTACGGCGCCCTCGGCGCAATCCACTCATTGTGGAAGCCGGTGCCCGGCCGGTTCAAGGACTACGTGGCGATGCCCAAGTCGAACATGTACCAGTCCCTCCACACCACGGTGGTCGGGCCACAGGGCCGGCCCATCGAGTTCCAGATCCGGACCCAGGAGATGCACCGCACCGCGGAGTTCGGCATCGCCGCGCACTGGCGGTACAAGGAAGGGCGCGACGGGAAGCGGGTCAAGGAGGCTGCCGACCTCGCGTGGCTCGGCCAGATGATGGAGTGGCTGAAGGACATGGCCGACCCCCGGGAGTTCATGGAGGGCCTGAAGATCGACCTGTACCGGGGGCAGGTGTTCGTGTTCACCCCCAAGGGCGACGTGGTCAACCTTCCGGCCGGCGCCACGCCCGTGGACTTCGCTTACTCCATCCACACCGAGGTCGGGCACCGCACCATCGGCGGCAAGGTCAACGGCAAGCTGGTCCCGCTCGACTACGAGCTTCGCACCGGCGACACGGTCGAGGTCCTGACGTCGAAGGCCGAGGGCGAAGGCCCTTCCCAGGACTGGCTGAAGTTCGTGGTCACGCCGAGGGCCCGCAGCAAGATCCGCCAGTGGTTCTCCAGGGAGCGGCGGGAGGATGCGCTCGAGGAGGGGCGCGAACAGCTGCACCGGCTGATGCGCAAGCAGAACGTCCCGTTCAAGCGCCTGGCCACCGAGGAGGCCCTGGAGCAGGTGGCGGTGGAGATGAAGTTCCCCGGCCTCGAGTCCCTGTACGTGGCGGTGGGGGAGAGCCACGTCTCGCCGCAATCGGTCCTGGCTCGGCTGATGCGCACCGTCGCCGGGACGACCGAAGAGGATGCGACCGAGGTCCCCCTGGCCCGGCCGGTCCAGGTGGGGGCGCCGACCGACGTCAGCTCCGGCGTCGTGGTGCCCGGCTCCGCCGATGTGTGGGTCCGCCTGGCCCGCTGCTGCACGCCGGTCCCCGGCGACGAGATCATGGGATTCGTCACCCGGGGCCAGGGCGTCTCGGTGCACCGGACCGACTGCCCCAACGCGAAGGGGCTGACCCGCGAGCCGGAACGCCTGATCGACGTGTCGTGGCGGACCGGGCGCCCCACGTCGTTCGTGGTGACGATCCAGGTCGACGCCCTCGACCGTACGCGGCTGCTGTCGGACGTGGCCACGGCTCTGTCCGACCATCACGTCAACATCATCTCGGCGACCTCGACCGTGAGCCGGGATCGCATCTCGACGCTGCGGTTCACGTTCGAGCTCGCCGACATCACCCACCTGTCGCAGGTCCTGTCCGCGGTGAAGAAGGTCGAGAACGTCTACGAGGCCTACCGCGTCGTTCCGCGGTAGCGTCGGATGCGCATCGTCCTGCAGCGGGTCTCGCGCGCGGCCGTCCGCGTGCGCGGGGGAACGGTGGCCGAGATCGGGAAGGGCTTCCTCCTGCTTGTCGGGGTGGGCCGGGACGACGCGTTCGGCCAGTACGACCGGCTGGCGGAGAAGGTGGTCCACCTGCGCGTCTTCGAGGACCAGGCGGGCAAGATGAACCTGTCGCTTGCCGACGTGGGCGGGGAGATCCTGGTCGTCCCCCAGTTCACCCTGTACGGCGACGTCCGCAAGGGGCGCCGGCCTTCGTGGGCCGGCGCGGCACCGCCGGAGGTCGCGCAGGACCGGGTGGAGGCGTTCGCCCGGGCCCTGGAAGCCCGCGGGGCGACGGTGAAGCGCGGCGCGTTCCGGGAGCACATGGAAGTCGACCTGGTGAACGACGGCCCGGTCACCATCTGGATCGACGGCGCGGCGCTCTAGGGGGCGTCGGTCGGCCATCCGATACGATGGCCGACCGATGTACCTCGACTCGTTCTCCGACAACTCATTCGAGACGAACTGCTGGCTGATCGGAGCCGACGGGACCGATGGGGCCGTCGTCGTCGATCCCGGCTTTTCCCCCGCGCGGATCCGGGCCCTGCTGGACGCGGCGGGAAAGCGACCTGAGGCGGTCCTGGCCACGCACGGCCACTTCGATCACATCGGGGCGGCCGCCGAGCTGTGCAGGGACGAGCTCCCGTTCTACATCCACGAGGCGGACGCGCCGGCCCTGTCCGACCCCGAGGGCTGGGGAGCCGGGTACCAGGTCCCCACGGTGCCGGTGAAGGACGTGCGGAGCGTGATCGAGGGTGAGGTGCTGACGTTCGCCGGCTTTTCGATCGAGGTCGTGCACACACCCGGCCACACGCCGGGGAGCGCCTGCTTCCTCACCGACGGCTGGGTCCTGTCGGGGGACCTGGTGTTCGCCGGCTCGATCGGCCGGAGCGACTTCCCCAACAGCTCGCCCCCGGACATGGAACGGAGCCTCCGGCGATTCCTGGAGCTTCCCGACCCGCTGGACGTGCTCCCGGGCCACGGGCCCCGGACCACGGTGGGACGGGAGCGCTCGAGCAACCGGTTCCTCGCGGAGCTGTAGGGAGATGGAGCTCGCCCCGCCTCGCGGGACCACGGACCTCCTGCCGCCAGAGTCCGAGCGGATGCGGCGCCTGTACGACCTGGCGCACGGTCTGGCCAGCTTGTACGGCTATCGCTACGTGGAGACGCCGGCGTTCGAATCGACCGACCTGTTCATCCGGACGTCCGGAGCCTCGAGCGACGTCGTGCAGAAGGAGATGTACACGTTCGAGGACAAGGGTGGCCGCCAGCTCACGCTCCGGCCCGAGGGGACGGCGCCGGTGGTTCGAGCCGTGCTGGGCGCGAGCGCGGAGGTGAGCCTTCCGTTCAAGGGGTACTACGTGGAACCCATGTGGCGGTACGGACGCCCTCAGAAGGGAAGGCTCCGCGAGTTCCGCCAGTTCGGCGTGGAGCTGATCGGGAGCGGGCTCCCCGCCGCCGACGCCGAGACCATCCTCCTCGGCCAAGAGTACCTGCAGCTGGCTGGGATCCGTGACCTTCGGCTGGAGGTGAACTCCCTGGGGGACTGGGTCTGCCGTCCCGCATACCGCGAACGGCTCCTGGCCTACCTCGAGGCCAACCGGGAGCGGCTGCGGGACGAGCACCGGGACCGCTTCAGGGAGAACCCGCTTCGGGTGCTCGACTGCAACGACGAGTCCTGCAAGGAGGTGGCGCGCGATGCGCCGAAGATGGTCGAGCACCTGTGCGCGCCGTGCCGGGATCACTTCGACGGGGTCCTCCGGGCCATGGACGACGAGGGCCTCGCGTTCCACCGGGTCGACACGCTCGTTCGCGGCCTCGACTACTACGTCCGGACCGCGTACGAGTACGTGAGCCCGGACCTCCCGGAGGGCCAGGCCAGCGTGGGGGGCGGCGGCCGGTACGACGGGCTGGCGGCGGTCCTCGGGCTGACCCCGACGCCGGGAGTGGGGTTCGCGATCGGCCTGGAGCGGATCCTGCTCGCGCTGGAGGCCAGGGGGGCGCGCGACCTGGGTGCCGCGTACGGGGTCTTCGTGGTGACCGTGGGCCCCCAGGCATTCCCCGCCGGCCGGGAGCTGGTTCGCGCGTTCCGCCGAGCCGGAGTCCCGGCCCAGGTGGCGTTCGAGGACCGGCCGCTGGGGGCGCAGTTCCGGATGGCGGATCGCTCCGGCGCCGCGTACGCCGCCGTCCTGGGCGAACGGGAGTTGAGCGAGGGGACCGTGACGCTTCGCAGGCTCGCCGACGGGGTCGAGGAGACGGTGCCACGGGACGAGGCCGTGCAGCGGTTGACGAGCGGCGATGTCTGAGCTCGCGACGTCGATGCGCACCCACGCGTGCGGGGAGCTCCGCGCGAGCGACATCGGATCGGAGGTCGCCGTGTGCGGGTGGGTGGCCCGCCAACGGGACCACGGCGGCCTGACGTTCGTGGACCTCCGCGATCGCGAGGGCCTGGTGCAGCTGGTGTTCCATCCGGAGGACGCGCCGCAGGCCCAGGGGGTGGCCCACGAGCTCAAGACGGAGTCGGTGATCCGCGTCGCCGGGGAAGTGCGGCGAAGGCCCGAGGGGACCGTGAACCCCGGACTGCCGACCGGGGAGGTGGAGGTGGCCGTGCGCACCGTCGAGGTCCTCGCCATAGCCGACACGCCCCCGTTCCCGGTGGAGGACCGCATCGAGGCGGACGAGCTCCTTCGGCTCACCTACCGCTACCTGGACCTCCGTCGTCCCGAGATGACCCGGGTGCTTCAGCTCCGGCATGCCATCAGCCGGATCATCCGCGACCACATGGAGGGCCTGGCCTTCATGGAGGTGGAGACGCCATTCCTGACGCGCAGCACCCCCGAAGGGGCCCGCGACTTCCTGGTGCCGGCCCGTCTGTGGCCCGGGAGCTTCTACGCGCTCCCGCAATCCCCCCAGCAGCTCAAGCAGCTGCTGATGGTGGCGGGCCAGGACCGCTACTACCAGATCGTTCGGTGCCTGCGCGACGAGGCGCCCCGGGCCGACCGCAGCTTCGAGTTCACCCAGCTCGACATGGAGATGTCGTTCGTGAACGAGGAGGACGTCATCCGCGTGATCGAGCCGCTGTACGCGAGGATCGTGGCCCAGCTGAAAAGCGTGGTGGTCTCGGTGCCGTTCCGCCGCATGGCCTACGCGGAGATGATGGCGCGCTACGGGACGGACCGCCCGGACCTTCGATACGGCATGGAGCTCGCGGACCTGGGGGAGATCTTCGCCGGAACCGGCTTCCGGGCCTTCGCCTCGGTCATCTCCGAGGGTGGCGTGGTGAAAGGGTTCGCCGCGCCCGGAGGCTCGCAGCTCTCGCGAAGGGAGCTGGACGAGATCGTCCAGCTGAGCAAGGAGCGGGGAGCCGCCGGGCTGGTGTGGATGGTGGTGGAGTCAGACGGGATCCGCTCACCGGTCGAGAAGCACGTCACGGCGGAGGAAGCGCGGGCCGCGGCCCGGGCCACCGGGGCGGGGCCGGGGGACCTCCTGTTGATCGTGGCGGATCGAGCCGACCGGGCCAACGTGGCCCTCGACGGGCTCCGCCGCCGCCTGGCGGCGCGCCTCGGCCTGATCCCCGAGGGGGAGTGGCGGTTCTGCTGGATGATCGAGCCGCCGCTGTTCGAGTGGAGCGAGGACGAGGGCAAGTGGGTGTCGGTGCATCACCCGTTCACGTCGCCCGCATCCGACGACCTGTCGCCGGAGACGGCCACCGCCCGGGCCTACGACCTGGTCCTGAACGGCTTCGAGCTCGGCGGGGGCAGCATCCGGATCCACGACCCGGAGACCCAGCGCCGGGTGTTCGAGGTCCTCGGCCTCACGCCGGAGGAGACCGAGGAGAAGTTCGGCCACCTGCTCCGGGCGTTCCGGTACGGCGTGCCACCCCACGGTGGGATCGCCATGGGCCTGGACCGGTTGGCCATGCTCATAGCGGGGAAGGAGACCCTCCGCGACGTGACGGCGTTCCCCAAGGCCCAATCGGGAGCTGACCCCCTAACCGGCGCGCCCGCTCCGGTCTCCGAGGAACAGCTCCGGGAGCTCGGCATCACGGTGATCCCGCCGAAGCAGGGGAGAGAGAAGGACTGAGATGCCGGCGACGCTGACCGACGCCGACCTGGAGCTCCTGACCGAAGGGAATTTCGCAGTGCTGGCGACGCTGTACGAGGACGGCGCGCCGCATTCCACGGTGACGTGGGTGGATGCTGCGGACGGCCACGTGCTCGTCAACACGGCGGAAGGCCGGAAGAAGGACCGGAACCTCCGGCGGAACCCCCGCGCGAGCGTGACCGCCATCGGCGAGGACTTCTACCGGTGGGTGTCGATCCAGGGGAACGTGGTGGACCGGGTGACCGGGCCCCAAGCGGAGGCGCACATCGACACGCTCTCGCGCCGGTACGACGGCGAGCCGTGGACCCCCGTCCCCGGTCAGGTCCGGGTGATGTACCGGATCGTGCCCCAGCGGATCATCCGGTACCGGCGGTAGGCCGATGTCGGAGGTCCCCCTCGCGACCAGGATGCGGCCCCGCTCGTTCGAGGAGTTCGTGGGCCAGACCCACCTGGTCGGGCCGGGCAAGGCCCTCAGCGAGCTGATCCAGGGCGGGCACCTTCCCTCGGTCCTGTTGTGGGGTCCGGCGGGGAGTGGGAAGACGACCCTCGCGCACCTCCTCGCGGACGCGGTGGGCGGCGAGATGGTCCAGCTCTCGGCGGTCTCATCCGGAGTGGCCGACGCCAGGAAGGTCATGGAACGGGCCAAGGGCGGGATGCTCCGTACGGTCCTTTTCGTGGACGAGGTTCACCGATGGAGCAAGGCCCAGCAGGACGTGCTGCTGCCCGCCGTGGAGGAGGGGACGATCACGCTCATCGGGGCGACCACCGAGAACCCGTACTTCTCGCTGGTCACCCCGCTCCTGTCGCGCTCCCTCCTGCTCCGCCTGGAGCCGCTGTCGCCGCATGAGGTCCGGACGCTCCTCCTTCGCGCGCTGGAGGACGAGGACCGAGGCCTCGGCAGGATCCCGGTGAAGGTCGAGGACGACGCGCTCGACCACCTGGTGGAGGTGGCCGGCGGCGATGCCCGGATCGCCATGACGGGCCTGGAGGCGGCCGTGCTCTCCGCGAAGGAGGCCGGGGAGGACGTGGTGACGCGGGAGCGGGCCGCCGACGCCGTCCAGAAGAAGGCCATCGTGTACGACCGCCAGGGCGACGCGCACTACGACGTGATCTCGGCGTTCATCAAGAGCATCCGCGGCTCGGACCCCGACGCCGCGCTGTTCTGGCTGGCCCGGATGCTGGAGGCCGGGGAGGACGCTCGATACATCGCCAGGCGGATGGTGGTGCACGCCTCGGAGGACATCGGCCTGGCCGATCCCCGTGCATTGCAGGTCGCCGTGGCCGCCGCGCAAGCCGTGGAATACGTGGGACTGCCGGAGGCCCGACTGAACCTGGCGGAGGCGGCCATCTACCTCGCCCGGGCGCCGAAGTCGAACAGCGTCTACACCGCGTTGTCGAAGGCTATCGAGGACGCAGCCTCGGCCGACCCCGTGCCCCTGCACCTCCGGGAAGCCGGCACGCCCACCGCGCGCAAGCTCGGGTACGGCAAGGGCTACAAGTACCCGCACGACTTCCCCGGCCACATCGTGGAGCAGGAGTACCGTCCGGCGCACTTCTCCGGCAACCGGTACTACGAGCCCTCCGGAGAGGGCGAGGAGACCGCCGGGGAACCGGGGCCCGACGCCCCGGTATGATGCGCGGACCTGTTCCCTAGAAGCCGAAGGAGATTGCCATGGCCGTCCTCGCGAGCGCCGGAGACGTGGCGCTGATCGTCCTGGCCGCGTTCTGGGGCCTGCTCGTCCTCGGCCTGTGCCTGGTGCTTGTCAACACGTTCAACGTGCTGACCAGCACGAAGATGCTGATCGACGGGATCCGCCAGGAGACCGTCCCGCTCCTGTCCGAGGTCCGGAACTCGGTGGTGAAGACCAATCGTGAGCTCGACCGGGTCGATGGGATGCTGGAGTCGGCAGGCAACATCGTGGCTCGCGTGGAGAAGATCTCCCGGCTCGTCGAGCAGATGGCGACCGGCCCGCTGGTCCGGATCATCTCGCTCGGTGCCGGGCTGTCGAAGGCCGCGTCCCGGTTCCGGAGAGGGAAGGCCGACGGCAAGAAGTGAGGCGACTCTTCTGGCTCGCGCTCGGCCTGGGGGCCGGGGCGGCCGGAGCGATCATGACCGCGCGCTTCGCCCGCCGCCAGATGGACAAGGTGGCTCCCTCGACCCTCGCGCGTGAGGCGCGTGGCGGGCTCCTCGACCTGTCGAGACGGGTCTCCGAGTCCATCGAGGAGGGCCGGCGGGCCATGCAGGACAAGGAGGAGCAGCTCCGCACCGAGTCCGGCGAGAACCGAAAGCTAGACTAGCCGGCCATGGAGGGCCGGCAGATCCGCGAGAGCTTCCTGCGCTTCTTCGAGGAGCGGGGACACCGTCGGGTGCCGTCCTCGTCGCTGATCCCGCCGCCCGAGTCCGGGCTGCTCCTCACGAACGCCGGGATGAACCAGTTCATCCCATACTTCCTGGGCCACACGCCGCCGCCGTTCCCCCGGGCCACGACCGTGCAGAAGTCCTTCCGGGCGGTCGACATCGACCTCGTGGGGCACACCGCCCGGCACCTTTCGTTGTTCGAGATGCTCGGTAACTTCTCGTTCGGCGACTACTTCAAGCGCGAGTCGTGCGGGTGGGGGTTGGAGCTGGTCACCGAAGGGTGGGGCATCGACCCCGATCGCCTATGGGTCTCGGTGTACGAGACAGACGACGAGACCGTCGCCATCTGGCGGGACATCGGGGTGCCGGCCGAGCGGATCGTGCGCCGGGGCAAGGCCGACAACTACTGGTGGACCCACGCTGCCGGCCCGGCCGGTCCGAGCTCGGAGATCTTCGTGGACCGGGGCCCGAAGTACGGCCCCGAGGGCGGTCCCGCGGTGGACGAGGAACGGTTCATGGAGATCTGGAACCACGTCTTCATGCAGGACGAGGTGGACGACCACGCGAACGTCCTCGGCGAGCTTCCGGCGAAGAACATCGACACGGGGTCGAGCCTCGAGCGGGTGGCGACCGTCCTGCAGGAGGTGGGCAACGTCTTCGAGACCGACCTGCTCCATCCGCTCCTGGAGGTGGCGGAGTCACTGTCGGGCAAGCGCCACGGCGAGGATCCGCGCGTGGACGTCTCGCTCAAGGTGATCGCCGAGCACGGTCGCGCGACCACGTTCCTGATCGCCGACGGCGTCCTGCCCTCGAACCAGGGACGTGGGTACGTCCTGCGCCGTGAGCTCCGCCGCGTGGTGAGCCATGCCCGGCGCCTGTCGATCGAGGGACCGGTCATGGAGCACTTGGCCGATCAGACCGTGGAGCTGTTCGGCGAGGCGTATCCGGAGCTGGTGGAGAACCGGGCCCAGGTCATGCAGGTCGCCGCCTCGGAGGAGGAACGGTTCGCCGGCACGCTTCGCCAAGGCATGGCCCTGCTCGAGGCCGAGGTGGACAAGGCGAAGCGTGCGGGCGTCCTGTCGGGCGACGTGGTGTTCAAGCTGCACGACACGTTCGGCTTCCCCAAGGAGCTCACCAGGGAGCTGCTCGAGGATGCGGGCCTCACGATCGACGAGGAGCGGTTCGACACCCTGATGGCCGAGCAGCGAGATCGGGCCCGGCGCGCGGCGAAGAAGGGGCACGTGCAGGAGGAGCTGGCCG
>Ga0184610_1000219_pt1 | contig 14675 bp, 14 predicted proteins | sample PLM1_100_coex_FD_133011 | JGI IMG/M metagenome (GOLD analysis project Ga0184610, IMG submission 133011) | Groundwater sediment microbial communities from an aquifer in East River, Colorado, USA - PLM1_100_coex | ecosystem: Environmental > Terrestrial > Soil > Riparian zone | place: USA: East... | reverse complement strand
TTTGGAGCGGAAGGGTGGGGGCATCCTTGCGACGGGAGCCTTCGTCACAACGGCCGTGGTCCTTTGCAGTCGATGTTCAGAAGCGGTTTCTATCCCGGTGTCGGATCAGTTCGAGGTCCTGTACGTGGGAACCCCGAACGGCTCTCGCGGCGATGATAGCGAGTTAACTCCCGAGGAGACGGATGTGGAATTCCTTGAACACGATCGGCTCGATCTGTCGGGGCTCCTACGTGAAAACGTGCTCTTAAACCTGCCACTTCAGCCTCTGTGCCGGGCCGAGTGCCGTGGCCTCTGTCCCCGCTGCGGGGTCAACCTGAACGAGATCTCCTGCCAGTGTCGCATCCCGGAACCCGACCCGAGGCTTCGCCCCCTTCAGCATCTCCTATAGCCTGCGAATGTCCAGGAGGATCACGGATGCCTCTTCCGAAGCGGCGACACAGCAATGCCCGGACAAGAAAGCGTCGTTCCCACGATGCCCTCTCCGTCCCCAATCTGGTTGAATGCCCCAACTGTCATGAGCGGAAGCTTCCCCATCGTGCCTGTCCGGCCTGCGGACACTACCGCGGCCGGGAGGTCGTGAAACGGGAGGAGGCCTAGCCCCCCCCGCGCTCTCGATTGGGCAGATACATATGACGACTCGTGTAGCCCTTGACGCGATGGGGGGCGATCGAGGCCCGGTGGTCAACATCGAGGGGGCGGTGGCGGCTGCTCGGGAATTGGGCCTCTCCGTCCTCCTGGTTGGAAACGAAGAAGAGCTCAGTCGGAGCCTGCGGCGCCACTCGACCAATGGCCTCGGCATCACGATCTGCCACGCCCCTGAGACGGTCGGTATGAATGAATCCCCCTCAGCCGCGCTTCGGAAAAAGAAGCATTCGTCGATCCGTGTCGGCTTGGAGCTGGTCAAGAGGGGAGAGGCCGATGCCTTCATTAGTGCAGGCAATACCGGGGCAGTGATGGCCACCGCCATGGTCACACTGGGTTCTCTGCCTGGGGTTGAGCGGCCCGCCATTGCCCTCATCGTCCCCACACTTCGGGGCCAGTCGATCTTGCTTGATGCCGGCGCCAACGCCGACTGTAAGCCGCGGCATCTCCTACAATTTGCCATCATGGGAGATATCTACGCCCGCCAGGTCATGGGGAAGAAATCCCCGACGGTTGGATTGCTCAGCATTGGGGAAGAGGAGAGCAAGGGGAACGAACTGACCCGCGAGGCCTTTAAGGAGCTAGAAGAGGAGCGGTCTCTCAACTTTACCGGGAACGTGGAGGGTCGTGAGGTCTTCAGCGGGGCAGCCGACATCATCGTGTGTGACGGGTTCACCGGGAATATTGCTTTGAAGATCAGCGAGAGCGCCGCCGAGTTCTTCACCGTCTTGCTTAAGGAGGAGTTGGAGAAGGGGCTGGTCGGAAAGTTGGGTGCCCTATTGACACGGGGCGCGTTTCGCAGATTTAAGAAGCGGGTTGACTACACCGAATACGGTGGGGCGCCCTTGCTGGGTGTGGGAGGCATGTGCATTATCAGCCACGGCCGGTCGACCGCCAAGGCCATCAAGAACGCCATCCGCGTGGCTGCCGAATGCGTCGAGAATAAAGTGATCGAGCACATCAGGAAAGGAATTGCCGTCAGCTAGTTAGGGGGGGGACGACAATGTACGGCAGCAGGATTGCGGGCACAGGGTCCTCGGTTCCAGATCGAGTCCTCAGCAATGCAGATCTGGAACGGATCGTCAGCACCAGCGATGAGTGGATCGTTACCAGAACTGGCATCTCGGAGCGTCGAATCGCCGCTGATGGTGAAGCCACTTCGGATCTGGCCGAACGCGCTGGACGACGCGCGCTCGAGGCGGCCGGCGTCGACCCGATCGATGTAAACCTGATCCTCGTCAGCACGGTGACACCGGACATGTTTTTTCCCTCCACCGGATGTCTCCTCCAGGAGCGGTTGGGAACCCTGCATGCCGCCGCGTTCGATCTGTCCGCGGCCTGCTCCGGCTTTATCTACGGCCTGTCAGTGGCCGACGCCTATCTCCGAGCTGGCATCATGCGGAACATCCTGGTGATCGGCGCGGAGACCCTTTCAAAACTTGTAGACTGGAAGGACCGAAGCACGTGTGTCCTCTTCGCAGACGGTGCGGGAGCAGCGCTGGTTCAGCGGACAACAGGTGATGCCCGTGTTCTGTCTACGCACCTATACGCCGATGGGTCGAAGGGAGGACAGCTCATTGTCCCCGGCGGCGGCTCGCGCCATCCTATCAGCCAGAAAGTCGTGGATGAAAATCTTGCGAAGATCAAGATGGCGAACGGAAACGAGGTGTTCAAAACGGCGGTCCGGGCCATGGAGGAGGCCGCTGTAGCGGCACTCAAGGCCAACGGCGTAGAGATCTCTGACATCGACCTCTTTGTGCCGCACCAGGCCAACGGCAGGATCATCAATGCGACCGCCCAGCGATTAGGTTTGCCGAGGGAGCGGATTGTTGTCAATATCGACCGCTTCGGCAACACCTCCGCGGCTTCGATTCCGATTGCCCTCGATGAGGCGGTCAGGGCGGGGCGGCTTAAGCCAGGCGACCTGCTCCTTATGGTCGCCTTTGGGGGAGGTCTGACCTGGGGCTCGGCCCTGGTCCGATGGTGAGCGCGGTCCAACCTCCCAGGCGATGACCAGAATCGCGCTCGTCTTTCCCGGCCAGGGTTCGCAGCAGGTTGGAATGGGGCGCGATTTCTGGGAACAGGTCCCTGAGGCTCGTGAGCTCTTCGAGATGGGGGGACAGGCGCTGGGCTTTGACTTGGCTCGTCTTTGCTTTGAGGGACCCCAGGACACACTCACCCTGACAGCGAACGCGCAGCCCGCCATCCTGGCGGTCAGCATGGCTGCCTTTGCTGCGTTCCATTGTGAGGGGATTCGGTTCGACTACGTCGCCGGTCATTCCCTCGGCGAGACATCCGCGCTCGTGGCCGCCGGAAGCATCCGGTTTGAGGATGCGATCTGTATGGTCAGGAAGCGGGGCGAGTTCATGCAGGAGGCGGTTGCGCCTGGGGTCGGGGCGATGGCCGCCATCCTTGGCCTCGAGCGTGAGGCCATCCTTGAGGTGTGTGAGTAGGCGGGCCGAACCGGGGTCGTCGAGGTCGCGAATTTCAATGGCCCTGGTCAAATTGTCATCGCCGGGGTGACAGAGGCGGTCGAGCGTGCTATTGACTTGGCCAGGAACCGTGGGGCCAAACGCGCCGTCCGTTTGCAGGTGAGTGCACCCTTTCATAGCTCTCTCATGCGACCGGCGGGGGAACGGCTGGCTGGCGTGCTGGAGACGTTCTCGATCGTCGATCCAGCGGTTCCGCTCGTGAACAATGCTGACGCCGAGCTCCTGACGAAAGGTGTCGAGATCGCCAGGAGTCTCATTCGGCAGGTATCAAGTCCGGTCCGCTGGGAAGAGGTGGTGCGAAGGTTGGTGAAAGAAGGCGTCAGCCTTTTTCTGGAACTGGGCCCAGGAAAGGTCCTCACCGGCCTCATCAAGCGGATCGCCAAGGAGGCCTTCGCGCTCCACGCAGAGGATGTTGACTCCCTGCGCATTGCGCTGAAACAGGTCAGGGCAATTGCCTGATGGTGATGGCGGGCCGTCATGCGGGAAAGGTGGCCGTCGTCACGGGCGGCTCGCGGGGGATCGGTCGAGCAATCGCCCTCATGCTTGCAGCGGAAGGCGCGAAAGTCATGATCTGCTCGAGGCGCCAGGAGGCGGCGGAGATGGTGGCATCCGAGATCCGGTCAGCCGGCGGCGGAGGGGCCGCTGTGCGGGCAGACATAGCGCGGCGGGCGGACGTGGAGGCGCTGATCGCGGGATGTGGGGAGCGATTTGGGCGCCTGGACATCCTGGTCAATAACGCCGCGATCACGAAGGATGCGTTGGTGCTCCGGATGAAGGATGAAGATTGGGACGACGTGCTGGACGTCAATTTGAAGGGGGCATTTTTCACGACGAGGGCGGCGCTTCGGCCCATGCTCAAGCAGAAGAGCGGGCGAATCGTGAATATCAGCTCGGTTGTCGGGATGTTAGGTAACCCCGGACAGGCGAACTATGTTGCGGCAAAGGCTGGCCTCGATGGTTTCACGAGAACGGTGGCGAGAGAGGTTGCATCGCGAGCGATTACGGTGAATGCCGTGGCTCCCGGATTCATCGAGACCGAGATGACGGAGGGCCTCCCCGGGGATCTTAAGGCCGGATATCTCAAGCAGGTCCCCATGGGGCGATTCGGCGATCCGACGGAAGTCGCCGCCCTCGTTTCATTTCTCGCCTCAGAGGCGGCGAGTTATATTACGGGGCAGGTCATCAACGTCGATGGCGGGCTGCGAATGTAATCGATGGGACGGCACCGAGGCCGTAGGGAGGGGGAGGTGATGGCTGGCGTGGCAGGGCTAGAGGAAAAGGTGAAAAAAATCATTGTGGATCAGTTGGGAGTCGATGCAGCGGAGGTAACTCCCGAGGCCTCCTTCATCGAGGATCTGGGCGCCGACTCTCTGGACACGGTAGAGCTGGTGATGGCCCTGGAGGAAGAGTTTGGAATCGAAATCCCGGACGAGGAGGCCGAGAAGATTATGACCGTCAAGGATGCCGTCGAGTATATCAAGGCGCATTCCGCGTAATACGGTCGGCCCGCGAAGATGGGCCCTGAATAGCCAAGAGGACGGGAGGACATGAGGCGAGTGGTCGTGACAGGCCTGGGCGTGGTCGCCCCCAACGGGATCGGGACCGAGATCTTTTGGGAGAACCTGGTGGCGGGAGTCACGGGTATCGATCGGATCACTCGATTCGATGCCAGTCACCACGATTCGAAGATCGCCGGAGAGGTCAAGGGCTTCGACCCGCTGCTCTACATGGAGAAGAAGGAGGTCAAGAAGATGGACCTCTTCATCCACTACGCATTGGCCAGCGCGATTATAGCGGTTGCCGATGCCCGATTGAAGTTCGAAGAGGCCGAGCGTGGCCGAATCGGAGCCATGATCGGCACCGGCATGGGTGGGATCCCGGCCCTGGAGGAGTCTCACAACGTCCTGCTGGAAAAGGGCCCTGGCCGGATCAGCCCCTTCTTTATCCCTTCTATCATCACGAATTTGGCTTCCGGGCAGATCGCTATGCGGTTTGGGTTTCGGGGACCGAACTCATGCGTCTCCACAGCCTGCGCAACCGGCAATCACGCCATCGGCGACTCCTTAGAGCTGATCAAGCGGGGGGCGGCGGACGTGATGATCGCGGGCGGAAGCGAAGCAGTCATCACCCCGCTCACGATCGGTGGGTTCAGCGCCATGAAGGCCCTTTCTACGAGGAATGATGAGCCCCACCGGGCCAGCCGTCCCTTTGACAAGGGGCGGGACGGTTTTGTGATGGGGGAGGGCGCGGGAGTCCTGGTCATCGAGGAGCTGCAGCACGCCCTGCGGCGTGGAGCGAAGATCTATGCCGAGTTGGTCGGTTACGGGATGTCGGCCGATGCCTACCACATGACGGCACCAGAGCCAGAAGGGCTGGGGGCGATTGCCTCAATGCGGCTCGCACTAGAGGCTGCGAGACTGAGCCCTGAGGATGTGGACTACATCAATGCCCACGGAACCTCGACACCCGCGGGCGACACCGCCGAGACCAGAGCGATCAAGCAGGTGTTCGGAGGCCATGCCTATCGCCTGGCCGTCAGCTCGGTCAAATCCATGACCGGGCACCTCCTAGGGGCGGCGGGCGGCGTCGAGTCGCTGGCGACCGTCCTCACCATCTATCACGGGCTGATCCCGCCTACGATTAACTACGACGAGCCAGACCCGGGCTGCGACCTCGATTACGTCCCTAACAAGGCGCGTCAAGCTGAGGTGAGGGTCGCCCTCACCAACTCCTTTGGGTTCGGCGGAACCAATGCCACCTTGGTGTTCAAGCAGTATGAGTAAGTGATGGGCAGCCTGCCGCTCTTGCTGACCGTTCGAATCCCGCCCTTCGCATCGATCCATCCACACGCTGCGACAGCGACAGAGTCATAACTCCCTTTCTTGAGCTGAAGAGGCTGCCCTAGGCCAGAGGTGCCGTGGAGCGGTCGTCGGCGAGCGTTCTGATCTTATCAAGGACGCCGTTGACAAAGGCACCGGAGTCCTTCCCTCCGAATGCCTTCGCTAATTCGATCGCTTCGTCGATCGCGACCTTCGACGGTGTGTGTGGCTGAAAGAGGAGCTCATAGGCGGCTAATCGAAGGATGCAGAGATCCACGAGCGCCAGACGGGAGAGGATCCAGTGCTCAATCAGAGGGGAAAGAAGGCCATCGATCGAGGTCCGATGGGCTGTTGTGCCCCGCACCAACTCCTCGGCGAAAGATCGGACCTCGGGCTTGACAGGGTGCTCCCCCCAGAAGGCATGGAGGCGATCCTCGAACGCCCCCACGGGGTGAAATTCCGACTGATAGAGGAAGGAGAGTGCGAGCTCTCTGGCCCGATGCCGCTTTCCCATTCGAATCGTGGGGGGTGGAGACCCCCCTTCCTAAAGATCACTTGAGTTGGGCGAACAGGCTGGCCATTTCTATGGCCGAAAGGGCCGCGGCAAACCCCTTATTGCCACCCTTGGTTCCGGCCCGCTCGATCGCCTGATCAACGGTATTCGCGGTGATGACCCCAAAGATAATCGGGACACCGGTTTCGAGGCTGGCCGAGGCGATCCCCTTTGCTGCCTCTCCAGCGACGAACTCGAAGTGGGGGGTGGCCCCCCGAATGACCACTCCGAGGGCGATGACGGCGTCGTAATTGCACGAGGCGGCCAGGCGCTTTGCCGTGTAGGGCAGTTCGAAGGCTCCTGGCACCTTGACCAGATGGAGGTCACCTTCATCTGCCCCGTGTCGAAGCAAACAGTCAACAGCTCCCTCCAGAAGCTGTTTGGTGATGAAATCGTTGAAGCGGCTGACCACGAGAGCGAATCGGAATCCCCTGGCTGCGTATGTCCCCTCAGTGATTTTCAAAGACATCCTCTCCACCGAGCCCTCTCTGCCATGTGACCGACCGCGTTGTTCCAGCGCTCCATGGTGGGACTGTGCATCCGCGCGGCGACCTGATTCACAGGTTGCCCGAAACAGGTTGAGAACGGAACTAGACCTTCTCGAGCAGATGGCCCAACTTCTCGTGCTTGGTCTGCAGATAGGCGCGATTCTCGGCATTCGGGCGGATCTCGATGGGGAGTCGCTCCACCACATGCAGACCGTATGCCTCAAGCCCTACGATTTTCCGAGGGTTGTTGGTCAGCAGCCGAATCTTACACAACCCGAGATCCGACAAGATCTGAGCCCCGATCCCGTACTCTCGTAGATCGGGTTTGAAGCCCAGCCTCGCATTGGCCTCCACCGTGTCCAGTCCCGTGTCCTGTAGCTCGTAGGCGCGCATCTTGTTTGCGAGGCCGATCCCTCTCCCTTCCTGTCGGATGTAGAGAAAGACCCCCTTTCCCTCTTTCGCTATCAGATCTAGCGCCTTGTCCATCTGAGGTCCGCAGTCGCACCGGAGCGAGCCGAATACGTCCCCGGTGAGACACTCCGAGTGCACCCGCACTAGGGTGTCTTCGACGGCGTTCACGTCTCCCATGACCAGAGCCAGATGGTGTTTCTTATCCACTTGGCTGTAAAACAGGATCGCGGTGAATCGGCCGTACTGTGTCGGCAGAGCCGTTGTGGCGACCCGGCTCACGAATCGCTCGCGCTTCAATCGAAACTCGATCAGGCTTTTGACGGTAATCAGCTTGATGCCGTGTTCCCGAGCGAAGCGGTGCAACTCAGGAGTCCTGGCCATGGTCCCATCGTCATTCATGATCTCACAGATCACGCCCGCGGGGTACAGGCCGGCCAATTTTGCCAGGTCCACAGCGGCCTCCGTCTGCCCCGCGCGCGTCAGCACACCACCCTCCCTTGCTCGAAGCGGAAAGGTATGCCCGGGGCTGGTCAGGTCGTCGGCGGTCGCCTTAGGGTCGACGATGGTCCGGATCGTCATGGCTCGGTCATGGGCGGATATCCCGGTCGTCACCTTGCGCTTCGCATCGACGGAGACGCAGAAGGCCGTCTCGTGCGGTGAGGTGTTGTCGGTTACCATTGGCGGGATCCGGAGCTCATCCAGCCGCTGCCCAGTGACGGCCACACAGATCAACCCTCGCCCCTTCGAGGCCATGAAGTTGATTGCCTCGGGCGTCACCTTCTCGGCCGCCATCGTGAGGTCGCCCTCGTTCTCGCGATCTTCATCGTCCACCACGATGACCATCCTGCCGTCGCGGAGGTCTCGGATCGCTTCTTCAATAGTGTGAAACCGGATGGCTTGCTCCATTGCTACTCCGTTGACCAGGCTCAGACGTATCCCCACTCCCGGAGGACCGACTGGGTAAGCATCGCCTTTCTTCCTGAAACCTGAAGTCCTTCAAGGTATCGGATGACGTATTTTCCTAGCAGGTCGGTTTCCAGGTTTGTGCGCTGCCCCACCTTTTTGCTCCCTAATGTGGTGTGCCGATAGGTGTGCGGGATGATGGCAACCCCGAAGGAGACATCACAAAGGCTGGCAACCGTCAGGCTGATCCCATCCACGGCAACAGATCCCTTCTCCACGAGCAGAGGGCGAAGGGACTCGGGGTAGGAGAACGAGAACCACCACGTCCCGCCGCTCTCGCGAATCTCCAGGAGCGTGCCCACCCCGTCGATGTGACCGGTGACGATGTGCCCTCCGAGTCGGTCGGTTACCCGACAGGGCCGCTCCAAGTTCACGTGATCGGCAGGGCCGAGATCGCCCAGGGTTGTACGGACCAGGGTCTCGTCCGACAGCTCAACCTCGAAGAAATCGTGCTCGGCCGTGGTGACCGTCAGACACGTCCCATCGACTGCGATGCTGTCGCCGATCGAGAGGTCGGTTAAGGCATCCTTTCCCCTGATGGCCAGCCTCGTGACGCCGCCCTCCCGTCGAACCTGTTGAACCACGCCCACTTCTTCGATGAGGCCTGTGAACATCGGTTCAGCCTACCCGCTCACCTCCTTCGGCGAGTGATATCCCTCGATCAGGAGGTCCCCGCCCAGTTGTTCGATCCGTACACGCTCTAGGCGCAAGGCCTGGACGAGATGTTCGATCCCCGCCCCCCCAAAAAGACTCGGGGCCGTTTTCCCTCCGATCAAAATCGGAGCCACGAAGACGAGGAATCTGTCGATGATGCCCGCTTCAATGGCAGAGGTAAAGATCCCCTCGCCGCCCTCGATCATCACGCTTGTGACCTCGCGCTCTCCGAGGCGTTTCAGAAGATGCTGAAGGTTGACCCTCCCATTGGAACCGCCCGCCTCGATGACCGTGAGGCCATGCCGCTCCAGGGCATCGATCCGTTCATGGGGCGCATCGGCGGTGACCGCAACCCAGGTTGGCGATGAAGAGGTGGAGTGAAACACCCGCGCGTCTAACGGGAGAGAGCCCCGTCCATCCACGACGACCCGGATCGGATTACGCCCACCCGACGGAAGCCGGGTTGTGAGCATGGGGTCGTCGCGCCGGATCGTGCCGAGCCCGACCATGACCGCATCGATCTGATCCCGTAATTCGTGCACCCGCTGCCGCGATTGTTCGCCGGAGATCCAGTGAGAGTCGCCGGTCCGGGTCGCGATCTTGCCGTCAAGGCTCACCGCAGCCTTGAGCACGACGAATGGAAGGCGGCTCTTGATGAATTTCATGAACGCTTCGTTCAGGATCGTCGACTCCTCGGACAGGAGTCCTAGTTCCACCAGGACCCCTGCCGCACGCAGCGTCTCAACGCCTCTGCCGGAGACCAGCGGGTTCGGGTCCAACACCGATGTGACGACTCGTCGGATGCCCGCGGCAACGATCCGATCGGTGCAGGGCGGCGTCCGACCCTGATGGCAACAGGGCTCGAGCGTGACGTAGAGATCCGCTCCCGCAGTGGCCCCGGCAGCGGCCTCCAGCGCAACCACCTCCGCATGTGGTCCGCCGGCGTACGCGTGATAACCTTCTCCAAGGATGCTTCCGTTTCGCACCACCACAGCGCCCACTATAGGGTTGGGGCTCGTGCGGCCCAGCCCTTTTTGGGCAAGATCCAACGCCCGCCGCATCAATGGTTCATCGATTGCCATGCGCATCCTATCCCCTCAAGAGATGCAACCTTGGTAAAGCGATTTTCTGAGTGACACTAACACCGCGTCGCAGGGGTGTCAAGGTGAAAACCCCCGCCGGGGCGGCTAAGAGCTTACAAACAGGGCGTCTGTGAAAGCTTCGGGAGAGAATGGTTGAAGGTCGTCGAGCCCTTCGCCAAGCCCAACGAACGCAATAGGAACTTTCAAATGCTGAGCGATGGCGACGACGATGCCGCCCTTCGCCGTCCCATCCAGCTTGGTCAGGACGAGGCCGGTGAGTCCAACGGCATCGTGGAATTCCCTGGCCTGAACCAGCGCGTTCAGGCCGGAGGTGGCGTCGAGAACCATGAACCGCTCGTGGGGAGCCCCCGGCATCTGCCGGGAGATGACGCGGTGCATCTTCTTCAATTCCTCCATCAGATTTCGCTTGGTGTGGAGTCGGCCCGCGGTGTCAATGAGAAGGTGGGTTGCCTGTCGGGCCACAGCGGCCTGCAACGCATCGAAGACCACTGCGGAGGGATCAGCGCCAGCTTGGTGACAGACCACATGGGCCCCGACGCGCCTACCCCAGAGCTGAAGCTGCTCGATGGCAGCGGCGCGGAAGGTGTCGGCCCCGGCGACGATCACCCTGCCACCTTCATCGATCAGGCGTTTCGCGAATTTTCCGATGGTGGTGGTCTTGCCTGAACCGTTCACTCCCAGAAAGAGAAAGACTCGAGGTCGGGCATCGGGGTCTGCGCGCGAAGAAGGAGGGGCGGTTGCTTTCAGGACAGACAGGATCTCCTCCTTGACTGCCTCTTTCACGTGGCGAAGCTCCTTGAGGTCCCGACGACCGAGACGTTGATGCAGGGTAGCAATGATCTGTCCCGCCACAACCGGACCGAGGTCGGCGGCGATCAGGAGCTCCTCCAGCGCTTCCAACGTCGAGGCGCTACAGGCATTCCCGGCAAAGAGCCGCTCGATCTGCCCGATCAATCCCTGACGGGTTCGTGCGAGGCCAGCCACCAGCCGGCCGAAGAGACCTGTGGGAGGGGTACCGTTGGGGGGCATCGGTCGGAGGGTGCGCCGTTAAGCGGCCCGGCCCATTCGAAGAGAGAGAAGTCTGGAGACACCATGGTCCTCCATGGTGACCCCATAGAGGATATCAGCGGCTTCCATCGTCCGCTTGTTGTGTGTGATCAGGATGAACTGGGAGGTCGCGGCCATTTCCTTCAGAAGCGACACGAAGCGCTCTGCATTCACGTCGTCGAGTGGGGCATCCACTTCGTCCAACAGACAGAAGGGGCTTGGGCGAGTCTCAAATAGCGCCAGCAGCAGCGCCAGGGCCGCGAGCGCCTTTTCGCCTCCAGACAGAAGATTGAGAGTGGCGCGCTTGCCAGGGATGCGCACTACCAGTTCCAGCCCCGGCTCCTCCTCTCCCGGCTCAAGTTCAACCGTTTGGAGCTGCGCCTCGCCACCCGAGAAGAGTCTCTTCCACAGCCGATTCAGATGGCCGTTGACGGTCATGAGTGTCTCGTTGAACCGTTGCTGAATAGTGGTGTTGATCTCAGCGATGGCAGCGCGGAGCGATCGGGCTGAAGAGTGGAGATCCTGGGCTTGGACCGAGAGGAAGTGGTGCCGCCCAGCCAACTCCTGGTATTCCTCCAGGGCGGCAAGATTGACGCCACCAAGCTCCGCGATCTTCGCGGTGAGGTCTGCCAGTTCAGTCTTGGCCTCCTCGAGGCCAAGGCCGTTTTCGGAGAGCCGTGCGGCGATCGCCTCCATCTGTTCGAGCCCTTCATCGCGCAGCGCCTCTTCGAAAAGGGATACGGTGTTTCGCAGTTCGGCGCGCCGTATAGCCGTCGCGCTCAGGGCGTGCTGTACGTGGGCGAGCGACTGCCTCAGCGCTCGAATGCGCTCCTCTAACGATTCGCGCTCCTCGACGAGTTCCTGATGTGCCTTGTCCTGCTCAGCGGCCACCTGCTGCGCCACTCCTTCTTCCTGTATCAGCGCCGTGAGGCGCTCATGGAGATGAGCGATTGTCGCCTCCATCTGTTTCCGCCGCGTCTCTTCCTCGGTCAGCTCGGCTTCGAGCGCTTCCATCTCGCGAACAAGCTGACCGCTCTCGCCTTCGATCCTGGCGAGTCCAAGAGCGAGGAGATCTCGCTGCGCCTGGAGTGAGGTGAGCTGCACGCGGAGTTCACCGACATCACCGATGAGGTTGTCGCGGGCCTGTTGGTGGACGGCTGCCTCGGCCTCGAGCCGGGCAGCATCGGCTTGCGAGGCAGCGTATCGTCCCTCGTCCTCCAGCAGACTGGACTCGAATCTCCGGATCTCATCGGTCAAGACCCGAAGGTCCTCCTCATGACTTTTCGCTTCGTACGTCAACACCTCGATCTGCTGAAGGAGCCGGCGCCGTTCGCCACTCGTGTGGGAGAGCTCCTTTTCGGCCTTGAGGCGATCGATCTTCACTTCATCAAGTGGGCGGGTCAGCGACTCCAGGGAGTCTGTTAACTGTGATGAGCGGCGACAAGAAGCCTCCCATGAGGCGTCGACGGCCAGGAGGCTCTCGTGACGTTGACGGGCCTGCTCCTGGAGCTCGGAGATTTCGCGCCGTCGCGAGAGGATCCCACCGCTACCTCCCGGGCCGCCGATGATGATTCCACGGCTGGTGACCAACTCGCCAGCCAGGGTGGCAATCGCGAACGGGGGAGGGAGGTGCCGACTGAGGGAGAGCGCGTTGGAGAGATCTTTGACGATGATTCCATTTGCGAGCAGGGCTTCGATGAGAGGCCGATCGCTCTCGGCGCATTGGATCAGGTCGATGGCAACGCCTTCCAGCATAACCCCGCCTGCCAATATGACTGAGGGCGCTGGACCAGTCCGCCGCGCCAGGGAGGGTATCGTTTCGGGGCCCGAGCTGCTCTGCGGAGAGAGGATGAACGTCGCGCGACCCTGGCCCCGCTCGGTTAAGAGACGAATGGCCTCCTCAGCGTCGTCGGCACGCCCGATCACAAGCCCCTGCAGTGTGTCGCCGAGCAAGACCTCTACCGCTCGCTCATAGCGGGGCGGCACCTCGATAAGCTCGGCAAGAGAGGCCTTCAGTCCTGTCAACCGAGACTCTCCGCTGGCTTTTCGCTGGAGGAGGTAACGGTGTCCGCCATCGTACCCCTCGAAGCTCTCGCTTAGTTCGATAAGGGATGCCAGGCGGCTATTGAGCCGTGCGGTCTCCTCCCGGAGGCTATCCCGCTCAGGCCTGATGGCGTCTCTGCCGAACTCCTCCGCGAGCGCCTGCTGGGTCAGCTCATCCCGTTCCCCATGGAGCTGGGCGAGCTGTTCGACGACTCGAGCAAGGAATCGGCGCTGTTGCTCCTCAAGGGTGGCGAGATCTCGATCCTGCTGCTCCAGCCCACCCTTACGCTCACTCGCGATGTCGCGTTGTTTACCATACAAGCGTTCTCGCTCTCGGAGGCCGCTGAGGTGGTTTCGTCGCTCGGCGAGCAACGCGGCGTCTTGGATGAGACGTCGCCGCCGGTTCTCAAGCCCGCTCACCCCTTCCGCGATCGTCTCCTCCAGCCCTCGAAGCATTGATGACCTCAGGTCGAGATGCTTGCGCTGGGATTCGAGCTTTCCAGAGAGGAGCCGCTCCTGCTCTCGCGTGGGCGCTTCCTCCTGCGCCAGGACAGCCGTCCGCTCCTGCAGTCGGGTCAGACGGCGCCGCCGCTCCTCGAGTTGGCTCGCCGACGCATCGAGCATCTGTCGCAGGTGGCTAAGCTTGGCCTCATCACGGGACAAGCGGGCCTTGGTATCGTAGAGCTGCTGTTGGAAGGATGCCCTCGCTTGACCTTGTTCCAGCTCGCGGATCCGAATCGATTCCTGCTGGGCTTCCAGGGCGACGAGTGCAGCCTGCACGGAGTCGACGTCCTGCTGCGCTGCCCGTTCCGAATGCTCCGCCGCATCAAGCTGCTGTCGCAGTTGTTGACCCTCATGGAATTTCAGAAAACCCTTGAGTTCTCGCACCCGTTCCTGGTAGGCGCGGTAGCGCTCCGCCTTGTTCGCCTGTCGCTTGAGCGAGTTTCGCTGCCGCTCGACCTCGTGAATGATATCGTTGACCCGAAGCAGGTTCTGCTCTGCCGACTCTAACTTCACCAGTGCCGACTTCTTTCGCACCTTATATGTCATGATGCCGGCAGCCTCCTCGATGAGGAGCCTGCGCTCGTGTCGCTTCGCGCTCACGGCGTCGCCGATGGAGCCTTGCTCGATGAGAGCGTAGGGCTCACCTCCAAGCCCGGTATCGAGGAACAGATCGGTGATATCTCGAAGACGGCACGGAACATGGTTGAGCAGGTACTCGCTCTCCCCGGAGCGGAACAATCGGCGGGTGACCGTCACCTCGTGGAACTCTGTGGGAATGTCACCATAATTATCGGTAAAGGTCAGGGAGACTTCGGCTATCCCGAGAGGTTTGTGCTGACTGTTACCGGCGAAGATCAGATCGTCCATCCGGTCCCCGCGGAGCAGCTTCGCGCTCTGTTCTCCCAGGGCCCATCGGATGCCGTCTGATAGATTGCTCTTGCCGCAGCCGTTGGGTC
>Ga0184610_1000218_pt1 | contig 14709 bp, 11 predicted proteins | sample PLM1_100_coex_FD_133011 | JGI IMG/M metagenome (GOLD analysis project Ga0184610, IMG submission 133011) | Groundwater sediment microbial communities from an aquifer in East River, Colorado, USA - PLM1_100_coex | ecosystem: Environmental > Terrestrial > Soil > Riparian zone | place: USA: East... | reverse complement strand
TCCGGCTAAAAGATGAAGCCAAAGCCGATGTTGAACTCGTCGGCGATCGTCCCCGACTTCGGCTCGAGGTTCCGATAGTCGAGCTTGATGACCACGTTCGGGATCGGTTTGTAACTCAGGCCCGCATTGATCACCCTGATGTCCCGCGATCTGTCGGGGGTGAAGCCGGAGGGGACATCGGCCTGGGTATCGAGCCGCTCGAATCGGACGAACGGGGAGAGCGACATGTCGGTCCCGGCGAAGAGGAGCGGCAGGATGTCATAGCTGGCCTCTGCGTAGCCTCCCACGATACGGCTGCTGATGGGGCCAATGGCCCCCAGGGCGGCGCTCAGGACTTCGGCGTCACCAATGTGCCCCTGGGCGAACAGCGCGCGGAGCTGCAGCCCTCGATACTGATACTGGCCATGGAACTCGAAGAGCGTGAGGTTTGCATCGATCTTCTTCCCCGCGAACAGTTGATCCTGTCCGGTGTTGCCCCAGAACACTGAGCCCCCTACCTGGAGGCCCGGGATCGGGGTGTAATCGAGGCGGGCGGTCCAGGCCAAGTCCTCGAACAGGGCTCGGTTCCCCGACTGCCGGGCTCCTCGGATATTGGTCTTGGAAAAGCCATTGGCGTTCAGACTGTTTGTGACAAAGGTCCTGTAGGTGAGCCCAGGCAGAATCGTGCCGTGAAGCCCCACCCCAAGCTCCCGCCAGGTGGTCGGGATGATCCGTTGCTCCACCTCCGGGCGGAGGTTGCCGAAGTAGAAGGGAGGCTCGTGGATCTCGTTCAGAAATCCCATCGGCATCAGGACCAGCCCGGTCCTGATGTTTGCCTGCTCGGTCAGGAGGAAGTCCAGCGTGGCGAATTCGATCTCGACATCGCCGGCGCCGGCGCTCACCGTTGGGCCGACCTTCGCATGCTCGTACTCGATCTCCGAGTTCAAGATGATCCGGTCCGAGAACTTGTACCCGATATAGGTCACGAAGCGCACGAGGTCGCCGACATTGCTCCTCTTGCTCGGCCCATCATTGTCGCCGACGAAGAAGATGGCGCTGGCCTCACCGTAGCCGCCGATCGAAAGCCCTCTCGGCATCTGGTAAACCTTCGATGCCGCCGGACCCAGGCCGTAGAGGCTCTTGTACTCGACCGTTTCAGGTAGGGTGAACTTGCTCTTGAGCGTCTCCAGCTCTTCGGCGAGGATGCCGGTTTTTCGCTCCTGTTCTTCTCGCCGCTTCGCCTGCTCTCGTTGAGCCTCGGCCTCCTTGATCGCCTTCTCCTTCTGAGCGGCCTCGAGCTCACGTACCCTTCGATCCTGTTCTTGCTTGTCCTGCTTGAGCCGTTCGATCTGCGCCTGGATCTCCTTCAACTGCCTCTCCAAATCCTCCAATGGCGCCGCGACTGCCATGTTGGGCCAAGCCATCCCGACCGTCAACGCAGCGATGAGACATCGCAGCAGCTTCATGTCCTCCTCCCTTCGGTTGCTTCGTCACCTATATGGGTTCGTAGATCATCGTTCAAGCTCACTCGAGTGGTCCAATAGCTCCACCCGGCCGCGAAGCCCCGGCGTGATTTGAACCGAGACCTTCCCTGGATGGCGAGCGACAGGGCGGACCACGATCCCTTCGACCCCGCTCACGCGTTGGATGAAGGCCATCGCACCTGTCCCGTGAATCATCGCGGCAGTGGCCAGCCCGTCGGCGCGCATGGCGCTCCTTGCGATGATGGTCGCGCTCAGCGCGCGATCCGCTGGCGTTCCGGTTCGAGGGTGTAGCAGATGGCCATACTGCCGCCCGCCAACGGTGAAGTAGCGAAAGTAATTTCCGGATGTCGCCGCAGCCTCGTCCTCGACCAGAACCGAGAGCAGTAGTCTGGAAGGCGCGAGAGGATGCCGCAGGCCAATCCTCCAGATGCCCCCGTCTCGATTGCGGCCGACGACTCGGAGGTCGCCCCCAGCATCAACCAATCCGCTGTAAACGCCGCATTGCTCGAATGTTTCTGCCGCGACGTCAACGGCATACCCCTTGGCGATCCCCCCCAGATCGATGCCCATCCCGGGGCGTTGTAGTTGAACGCACCGGTTGTTGGGGTCAACAGAAAGGCCACTATGGGTCACCAGTTCGAGGGTCGCGTCAATCTCCCGCGATGATGGAAGCTGGCCCCGCTGCGTCGTGCGGCGCCACAGTTGCATCAACGGGTGGATGGTGACATCAAGGGCGCCACTGCTCATCAGCCCTATACGCTTGGCCTCCGTCAGCACGCCGAAGGTCTCCTCCCCGACCGTGACGGGGAGTGCGGCTGCCGAGCGGTTCACCAGACTGATCTCACTGTCGAGCCGAAAGGTGCTCATCAGGCAATCCACGTCCACCATTCGCCGAAGGCTGGCCTCGATCGCGTTCCTAGCGATTGAGAGGTCGGGGTGATTCGCCTCAACCTCCACGACCGTCCCCATAAGGAGACGGCCGAGGGTGAGCGTCTGCATCTTCGAGTTGCCCCACGCCCTTCTCGGTGAGAGGAGCCCGAAAAGCGTCCCCACAGCGCCTCCGGCGATCGCCAGGAGGAAGCGTCTTCGGCTGAGGACCAACTCGTCAAGGATCGGCAGATCGCGTTCAGTCATGAGCGAATCCCTCCCATGAGTGTCTCCTTTCATCGTCGAGGCTTACCTCACGAAGTCGTCCGACTTGACCATGTCCAGCCATGGAGTTGCCTCCGCATCATCGGGTAGGGGAGACCTCGCGGTTTCATTTCCTTTCCACTCGAGAAGCTGGTCGAGGGATTCCGTGGCGAAGATCGGTGCACGGAAACGAATGGCCAGCGCCAGGGCATCGGCGGTGTGACAAGGAACCGAGGTCTCCTCGGTGCTGCTCCGAACCTGAACGGATGCCGACAACAGATTGTGACCCGGTGCGTCTAACACGATAGAGCCGATGCCGACATCACCGAGGGAGATCATGGTTGCGACGAGAGAGCAGAGCGAATTTCTAAAACACGGACATGCGGGGAGCTCGCCTTGGAGCTGGAGCTCATGCGCAATGCGGTGGGCCTCCTCGGGTGTCAGAATGACGTGAAGTTCATTACCCCCCGAGGACTCCAGAACCAGGGCTGACCCCTCCGCTTTGACACATTGGTCAAGCCCCCTGATCTTCATCAGTCGCATCGGGACCGTTCCTCCGGCGTTGTCCGCCTTTTCCCTAGACTTGCTCCCTGGAGGTTGTTAGAATTTCGCTGCCAGGAAGGCCAGAGAAGAAAATGGCCCCATAAGGCCAATCGTCGAATGGCCTTCCACGGCAGCGGGCGACTCCACCGCACCGGCCGCCAAGCAAGGGGCGGTGGGGTCGCCTTCTATATTGTGGTTGAAGCGTTCAAACCGTTAGGAGTTCTTGCTCAGATCATCCCCTTGAGCGATCCGTGTCGTCAATGTGATGACGTGGACCGTCTCATCTTCGCCCACCCCTTATCCCTGCACCTCACTTGCTTTCCTCTCCGAGGAGAAGGAAGGGATGAGGGGCGGCGCGCAAGTGACGGTCATCGCCGCTTCCCCTTCGCAGGGTACCGGAACGTCCATTCGACTTCGAACGGTTCCCACCAGGGATCGACGCCGGTCTCCGTGTCGGTGTGCCTCGCGAGGCCCCACTCCTGGGGCGACCCGATCCGGTAGGTCAGCCTGTACCGGCCGGGCCCCGGCATCTTGAGATTCAGGCCGTAGTGCGGGCCATCCTTGGCCATCATCTGCCAGAGCTGTCCGCTGAGCCTCTCTTCGGTTCCCAGGAGCTCCAAGGTGTAGTGGATGCTGACGTAGGGGATCCATTCCCCCGCGCGAAATCCGTATCGGTTTCCCTTGATCGCGTGAATGTCTGCCTCAAGGTGGATGTCGGCCTCATCGGCCGGCGGGCCGCCCCAGTACTCATCCATAGACACCGCCTGTGAATAGACCGCCGCGATCCGCAGGCCGTGCAGCGTCTTCGGTTTGCCGATCGGCACCTCCACGGCCCACGTGGCGCGCGGGACGGCGAGGGTCACCGTAGACAAGAGCGCGAGCACGGTACGGGAACAGCGACGCCGGTTCATGGATGCTCCCAATCGGGCCCCACGTCGGGGGCGCAATTCAGCGGGTTGCCTCGTCCTCGTGGAAACAGACCACGTGGGTCGGATCGGTTTTCACCGCGATCCTGGCGCCTGGCTCCACGATCTTCGTCGAGCCTTGGCTGCTGTGGACCGTCCGGCCGGACGGCAACCGCACGCAGTAGAGGTTATCCGAGCCGCGGAAGTGTCGTGTCAGCACGGTCGCGTCTCCCGCCAGATCGGCGACCAGCTCGACGTCGTCGGGACGGATCATCACCTCCACGGCCTGCCCCGGGGGGAGCCCCTGCTGGTTCGGGAATGTGCCCAGCTCGGTGACGATTCCGTCGCCCTCGACAGCGCCGGGGATGAAATCGGCCGAGCCGACGAACCGGGCCACGAACCGCGTGGCGGGCGTGTGGTAGATCACATCCGGTTGGTCGATCTGCTCCAGACGCCCCCGATTCAGAACCCCGACGCGGTCGGCGATCATGAAGGCCTCCTCTTGGTCGTGGGTGACGAAGATGGCCGTCGTACCGGCTTGGTGGAGGATCCGGTGCACATCTTGTCGCATATGGGCCCGCATGTCGGCGTCCAGATCGCTGAACGGCTCATCCAACAGGACCACTTGCGGGCTGGGGGCGAGCGCGCGGGCTAGGGCCACCCGCTGTTGCTGACCGCCGGAGAGCTCGTGAGAGTATCGCCCTCCCAGCTCCGAGAGGCCCACGAGATCCAGAGACTCCGCAATTCGCTTCCGTCGGGCCTCGACATTCCATGTGCGGAGGCCGAACGCGACGTTCTCCCGGGCCGTGAGGTGCGGAAAGAGGGCGTAGTCCTGGAAGACCATCCCCACACCGCGCCGCTCCGGTGGCACGAATATCCTCTCGTTGGCGACGATCCGGCCACCGATTTCGATCGACCCGGCGTCGGGCGCCTCGAACCCGGCGATCAGGCGGAGGGTTGTGGTCTTCCCGCAGCCGCTCGGCCCCAGGAGCGCCACGATCTCTCCCTTGCCAGCGACGAGGGAGATCTCCCGGGTCGCGATGATATCGCCGTCGCCGTAGCTCTTGCTGACCCGTTCGAGTCGGATGACCTCGGTCATTCGTCCCCCCGATCCATCTGCGGTCATCTCTCCGTCCTCTCTCCTCGTGACGTGGGCCTAATCAAGCTGTGGGATGCCGGTGTCAAGCCTCTTGATCAGGAACAGGGGGAGCGCGGTGGTCGCAATCAGGATCAACGAGGTTGAGGCGGCCCCGGCGAAATCGACCTCGATGGTGGCGATCCAGATTCGGACCGGAAGCGTGTCGAACCCTGCAGGACGAAGGAGAAGCGTGGCGGCCACCTCCTTGATCGAGGAGATAAACACCAGCATCCATCCAGCCACCATCCCGGGCCGGATGAGGGGAATGGTCACCTCTCGAAGCGCCTGCCAACCCGACCGCCCGAGCCCCCGGGCCGCCTCCTCAAGGTTTGGATCGACCTGCGACAGGGCGGCCGCGCTTCCCTGGACCGCCTGTGGCAAGTACCGGAGCAGATAGCCCAGGACCACCATGGCTGCGGTTCCGTAGATCCAAGGCAGGTAGGTGTTGTAGAGGAGGATCAGGCTGAGGCCAAGCACGGTCCCTGGGATGGCGTAGCCGACCTGCGTGGAAGCCGTGAGGAGTAAGCCCACAAGTCCTTTGCGCCGATCTATCAGATACGCCACAAAAAGGGCCAGTCCGGACGCCACTGTGGCGGCGACGGCAGCAGTCCACAGGCTGTTCCACAGGTAGCGCTGGCCGGACGCCAGGGTTTGAATGATGGTCGCCGCCGAGCCGGCCTGGTACAGGAGCAGTGCGATCGGCAGAAAGACCGAGCCGCCCAGGACGACAAAGGTACAGAGGAGGGCAGGGACCCTCCAGCGTCCAAGGGGATAGAGGGTCGGCGGCTTTGCGCCGGTGCGACGCTGGACGAAGCTGCGCCGGCCCAAGCTCCTGCGCTGGGCTACCAGCACCAGGACCGTCAGCAGCACCAAGACGCCGGAGAGGGTGGAGGCGCCCCGCTCGTCAAAACGGGTGTTGAGTTGATGATAGATCTCGGTCGTGAAAGTGGTGACCCTGAGGAAGGACACGGCGGCGAAGTCCGAGAGGGCATACAGGAACACGAGCAGGCTGCCGGCAAGCAGGCTCGGGCGGAGCAGCGGCAGGGTCACTTGCGCGAAGATTCCCATCGGACCGTAGCCCGCGGCCCTGGCAGCCTCCTCAAGGGCAGGGTTGCTGCTCTCCAATGCGCTCCCGGCCAGGAGGAGGATGTAAGGATAGGTGAACAGGCCAAGGACCAGGACCCCTCCCCACATGCCGTAGATGTTCACGAGTTGGCCGGAGGCACCCAGGGCTCGATACGCCGTGTTGACCAAACCGACAGGGCCAAGCAGCGTGATGTACGTCAAGGCGCCGATATAGGGAGGGATCGCCAGTGGCAGAACACCGAGGACCCGAAAGAGGCGGCGCCCCGGCAGGTCGGTCCGCGTGAGTATCCAGGCTGGCGGGACCCCGAGGACCAGGGCCCACAGCGTGGTGAGCGTGGCGAGCAGGAGCGTCCTGCCCATCAACGTCACCACGGAGCCGCTCAGCAGGCTGGACACACCTTGCGACCCTGCGGCCAAGACGGCCATACAGAGGTTCAGCAAGGGGGAGGCCGTCAGAAGGACGACGACGGCGACGCCAAGGGCCGCCGCCGGCGTGAGGAGGCCCATCATCGGTCTCCGAAAGACCAGTGTCTCTGCCCAGACCGCGCGTTTCATGTTGCCCTTTGCGATTCCGCTCCTCACGGGTGGTCTCTCAGAAGCCAGGAAAGAGTCTGATGGTACGCTCCTCCAAATCGGCCAGGCGCTCCTGACTGATCTTGAGGGCCTTGAACGAGGATAGGGGCCGGACCTCGCCGGCATCCATCCCCGGTACAAGAGGGATCTCGAAGGCATGACCGACGAGGATCGCCTGCGCCTCCCGGCTCAGGATGAAATCGACGAAGCGCCTGGCCAGGGTAAGGTTTCTTGCACCTTTCACGATCGCCACGGCGTTCGCGTTGACCAGGCTCCCCATACCTGACGGCCCCTGATCCGGATAGACAACCCCCACGGGAAACCCGGCCTTCACAGCGAGATGATAGTTGGGTGAGTTGGTCAATCCCAGGGTGAACTCGCCGCTGCCCACCCCGCGCCAGACGTCCGAGTTATCGGGCAGGACCTTGAGGCCGTTCCGGAGCAAGCCGTGGATGTAGGCCTTGGCTTTGGCCTCGCCCAGGACGTGGACCAAGGCGGCGAGCCACGATAGGGTCGTCCGCTCGAGCGTCCCGGCGATCGAGATCTTGCCGTTCCATTTGGGGTCAGCCAGATCGAGTACGGAGTTCGGAACGTCCCCGTCTTTGATCAGTCCCGTGTTGTACACGATGACCCTGGCTCGGCCGGAGATGCCGGTCCAGAAGCCCCTGCTGCTCTTGTAGTCCGGCGGGATCACGCGCGCGGCGGCAGGCGCGTATGGATCGAGCGCCTGCCTCTTCGCCAGAACCTCGCAGACGCCGGCCTCGGTGGCGATGAAGACGTCGGCCCTCGGGCGCTGCCGTTCCTGCAGGATCTCGTTTGCGAGACCTGAGGTTTTCCCGATCTTCAATACAACCTTGACCCCGGCCTTCCGCTCAAAGAGCTCCACGACCGGTTTGATTGCGCTTTCCTTGCGGCCGGAGTAGATCACCAGCTCAGAGGCCGATGCTGGTGTGGTCGGGGCCAGCATGATCGCCGACGCCCACCCCAAAATCAGGAGGATTATTGTCGTCCCTATCGTGCCCCGATCGGCCATCGTTTGATCAGTCGTGATCACGATTCAACAGCTCCCCGTTTCTCGTTCACGGCCCAGCGTTTCGATCCGAATCATGTTGCGGTCCGCGATCGGATGAAAAAGAATGTCATTTTCATTCTTGGGCCCAAGAAAAACCCCGGATCGTCCGGGGGAGACCTAGCGAGCCCCTAGAGCGCGAACCCTTCCCGTTCCTCGACGCACATCAGCCCTGCAGTCGCTGCACCGGCCGTAAAGCTCGAGCTTATGATACTGAATGGTGAAGCCAAGTTTCCGGGCGACCTCTTCCTGCAACGCCTCGATCTCACAGTTTTCAAACTCGACGATCTTCCCGCAGTGGGTGCAGATCATGTGATCGTGGTGGCGCTCGCTGGAGGCGTGCTCGAACAGGGCGCGCCCCTCGCCGAATTGTCGCTCGTGGGCGAGGCCGGCCTCCTTCAGCAGCTTCAGGGTCCGATAGACGGTGACGAGCCCGATCCGCCGGTCCCGGCCGCTGACTCGACGGTACAGAGCCTCGGCGCTGATGTGGGTGTTGGTGGCAAAGAAGGCCCTGGCGATCAACTCGCGCTGGCGGGTGGCTTTCAGCCCGGACCGAACAAGGTGCTGCCGGAACTTGTGTTGTTTATTTTGCATCGCTGTTGAAAGTGAAATTGATTGTCAGTATCATTAAGAGGCATCAGGTTACGGCATGCCCGTGGCGCTGTCAAGAGAAAAGATTCATGCGAGAACGGAACATTCATATGACATCTAGAAGAAGGCGCAGAGAGGCGGCCGAAGTCATTTGCCAGGAGGCGATGACCGCATCGTCGAGGCAGTGGTCCTTCCGGTTGCTGCAGGTCACTTCCTTAAGAGAAGGAGCTGAAAGGGGAACGAGAATGGTGCTGTCTCCTGTGACAGCGCTGGCGTTGACGGAGGTTTTCGCCAAGCGAATGCCGATCACCCCCGCTCCCTCACCAGCGGGAGAGAGCGGGGGTGAGAGGGCTCTGGCGGGCTTGAACTAGCCTTGATCCACAATAAGTTTTCGTGCGAGTTCCTCCTCGGCAATGGCCTGCCTGATCAACCCGTTTCGTATGAGGCGGATCGGGGTGATGGCTGCATGCTTGGTGAGCCCCTTCGCTAGTTTAAGGTGCCTCACGGCCCTCGGATTCAATCCCTTCTCCGCCTGCACCTCGATCGCATCGTCCAGCTCGGCTATCGCATCCAGGAGAGGGTCGAGTGCTCTGTTCAGCGTCTGCGCCTGCAGGGCCCTGCCTAGCAATGCCTTAGAGGACCGAATGTTCTCGAGCGCGTTGATCACGCGCAGGAACGCGGCGACCGCCGCAACCTCATCCGTGGCAAGTTGTATCCCTCCCGAGGCCGCGCCCCCGGGTGAGTTGTTGAACGCCTCAGAATTGTAGAAAGCGACGGCATCTTCGATCGTGGGGAACAGGTTGTTGTGGAAGAACGGGCCGGTGTCGGCCGCCTCGACCAGCACTGGCGTGTTGAACGTCCCGTTGCCAAAGCCGCCAGCGAGGTTGGGAGATTGTCCGAAGCCTCCGTCGAGCGGCATCTTCTCCCCCGTGGGCGCGGCCGGATGGGGAAAGTTCTCGACCCCAGTGTCGAAATTTCTATTCTGGCCCGGCGCAAATGCTGCCGTTGGGCCGGCGTTGAGGTGGCAAGTGTTGCACTTGCCAAGGTTGTCGTCTGTGAAGATCTGCAGACCTGTCTGTGCCACTGCCGATTTCAGATGCAGAGTGCTCAGGTCGAGCTCCGCCTGGCGACCCAGAGAGCGCTGGAACGCCTCCATTGCGTCAAGCTCTGCGTCGGTTGGCAACCGGAAATCCACCCCTGGGACCCGGTTCAACCTCTGCGTAAAGTGTTGTGTGACCGCCCCGATCGCGAACTCCCGTAGGGTTCCATTGCCCGGGGCGCCGTCCCCTGACCACCCGGTCCTATCAAGCGGCGGGACGTTCGACCCGGACGCAATCGAGGTCGCCATTGCAAGCGTGTGGGGGACGCCGCGCATGACGAATTTGTTCTCCAAGTCGTCAAACCCGTCCACGTTCTCCAGGATCAGCCCGAACTCCCGCATCAGTCTCGGGTTCTCGAAGTTCGCGGCCAGTTTGGGGTTGAATTCGGCCACAAAGAGCGGATCATCGGGGGGCAGAGTCTTGATGAACGGCGGATCGATGGTGAGGTTGTTTTCTGCCGGGTGGCAGGTTCCGCACGTCCTACCGTTTCCCGCGAAAGTCTCGTTGAAGAAAAGGTCTTCTCCTTGGGCGATGAGCGACCCGAGATGTGTCCCGATGTCTAAGCCGGTGTCCGCGTAGGCCGGACTTGGGATCAGGAAGCGGAAGGGGGAAGACGAGAGACTGTCGTGTGCCGGACCCCCGCTGCGTGCCCCGGCGGCATCGGCAAACGGCGCGAACTCCCCGCGCTGTTCGCTGTAGTAGAGCCGTTGAAAGAGGCTTGGTGAACCAAAAAGGAGGCCGCGTTTACCAGGGTTCTCGCCGGCCGGTGCGACGACCACAAGATCGAGCTTGAAGCCCGCCGTGGTTTTGCGGCCGAGGCGGGCCTGGAGCGTTGCGGTGCCTTCCTTGTGGGTCAGCCTACCGATGCGCACCATCACGTCGCCGGGCTCAGGCTTCACGCTCTGTCCAGGGCCTGGGCGATTGTCGATCAGCCAGACATCGAAGGCTTCCTTGTCGGAAAGCCCGGCGACCTTGACCGAGACTGATCCGTCGATGAGGTTGAGAGACGCATGGCCGTCGGCCTTCGTGAACTCGGCCGATAGGCCCTTGGAGTACCTGAGCGGCAGGACGAGACTTCGATCTGCCCCATTGCGCGCGGCTGTGGCTTTCCATTGGTTGTATGCGGCAAGAAGATTCTGGGCATCGCCGATACGGGTCACAACCGATTCTTTCCTTGCTCTCGACTCCCCGTCGAACCGAAGCTGCGCGACCAGACCAGCCAGCAGCAAGGTGAGGGTAACACCAGCAATCTTCAGGATGTCGGCTCTCATCTCCCTACCCCCTTTCCGCAGCAACGAAACGGACTGCGAAGGCCGTTATCAATGCAGAAGCAAAAAGGCCCTTCGCCGGTACCCATGCGCGAAGGGCCGTACAAGGCTGCTCCCCGATAGAGTGTTCATTCTTGCTCTTCCGTCACCATACCCTTTGCCCCCTCCCAGGCGTGCGGTGATGAACTGTGAGATAGACCAAATGGGCAATCAAGATCTACTCAATATTATCTATTCTATCTTACTATTTGAAATTACATTCGCGAATATTACTTAATTGTCTTCTAGGCTGTCAAGCGAATCCGGAGGTGCCTGCCTTTCGAGGACATCCCTGAAGGTTCGCGGTGCCATCAGATGGGGAGAGGTGTTGGCGGTGCTATGGAGACTGCGGGCTACGGCTTAAGGCGTCCGGGCGGTCGGGGCCTGGTGGGGGATCTTCCTTATCGAGCCGAAGCTCGAGAGCGCGGGCTCCAGGGCCTTCGCGTCGCCCACGACGACAATGGCCAGATCGTCCGGCTTGACATAGCGGCGAGCAATCTCTTGCAGACGGTCGCTTGTCACAGCTCGGTAGCGTTCCAGCAGCGTCTGGTAGTAATCAAGCGGGAGGCCCTCGAACTCGAGCAGCATCAACCGACGGACCGTCTGCACTGGCTCGGCAAACCAAAAAAGGAACGAGTTGGTCAGGGCTTCCTTCACCGAGTCGAGCTCGGAGACCGGCACCGGCGCGTCCTTGAGCCGCTTGATCTCGTCGAGGATCGCAGCGACGGCCCGTGCGGTTGCGTCGGTGCGCGTCAACGCGATAACCTGGAACAGTCCGGGCTGGCGACCGTCGGTCCCGAACCGCGAGCCGACGGAGTACGCCAGCCCCTCCGAAGAGCGGACCCGCTTGGTGATCCGCGAGGTGAATCCGCCGCCACCGAGGAGCTGATTCATCAGCTCGATCGCCTGGCGGTCGGGATTGGTCCGATCAACGCCGAAGTGGCCGATGGCGATGCTGCTTTGAGGGATCGGCCTATCGATCAGGTACACGCCGGGCTTGGCGGTCGTTTCTACATTTGGAATGGGGGGCAGCGAGGAGCGACCGTTGGCGGACCAGCTACCGAGCGACTGTTCAAGGAGCGCGACCAGAGACTCCTTGTCGAAAGCGCCGGCCGCTGCCAGCATTAGGTTTTCGGGGCGGACGTAGCGTCGATGGAACGCGATGAGATCTTCGCGACTGATGCTCCGGAGGCTCGTCTCGCTGGGCTCCAGCCCCAGCGGGTGCCGGTCGGTGTAGTGGAGCGCGGCAAACTCCTTGTGGAGGAGCTCGGTCGGGTTGTCGCGCCGCCGCCGAAGCTCCTCCAGGAGGCGGCCTCTGGCCAGCTCCAGTTGCCCGGCATCGAATGCCGGCCGCAGCAGCACGTCGGCCAAGAGCTTGACGCCTCTTTCGGTATGTCGTGACAAGAGATTCAAGCGCACCTCGAGCGCCTCGTCGCCCGCCGATAGTTCGAGGGAAGCCGCCAGCGATTCCAGCTCGTCGTTCAGGGCGTCTGGCGCGATTGAGGTCGTGCCGCCGGCGCGGATCTGCGACGCTGCGACGCGCGCCAGGCCTGCCTTCTCGCGGGGCTCGTACAGGCGGCCGCCGCGAATGAAGCCGACCAAGTCCAGGAGCGGCAGGGTACGGTCGGGATAGAGGTAGATGATGATCCCGTTGCTGAGGGTGCGCCGCTCGACCTCATCGCCGACAGCCGGCGGGCGCCAGAGGAGTGGCGGGAAGATCATCAGGCCGATCCTCTCTGCCCCTGCGGAGCGGCGTTGGACGGGAGCCTCGCCCTGTGCCTCCGCTGCCGCCGAGCCTGCAATGAGTCCGGCAATCAGAATGGCCGCGCCGAAGGCGCGGGTCAATGCGTCCACTCGTATCTCCGTCAAGAGCTCATCGTGGCTGTGTGGGAAGCAATGTGGCGACGGTCCGGTTCTCTATGGTCAGGTAAGACTTCACGACCCGCAGCACGTCGTCGGCCGTCACCGCCTTGAGCCGCTTGCGCGACTCCAAAAGGTACCGCCAGTCACCCGCCATCGCCTGTGCGTTACCAAGCTCCGCTGCCAGAGAGGCGTTGGAGCGCAACGACCGGACCAAGTCAGCCTCCAACTGGTTCCGGACCCGCAGTAGTTCCTGATCGGTGACGGCCGCCCCTCTCAATCGCTCGATCTCGGCGCCGATCTCCTTCTCCAGTTCCTCTGGCGTGTGGGGCGCGCGAGGAGTGGCCGAGACGGTGAGAAGCCCAGGGTCCCGGAGCGGGCTCACAGAGACATCGATTGAGGCGGCCAGACGTTTGCCATCGATGAGGCTCCGGTAGAATCGGCTCGTTCTACCCCTCCCCATGATGGCGGCGGCGACCTGCAGCGCGTAATGGTCGGGGTGGCCAATGGCTGGGATGTGGTAGCCGATCATCACGCGGGGCTGGGCGTCAAATCGGACCGAGGCACGTCGCTCCCCGCGTTGTGGCGGCTCCTGCGTGATGTGGAGCTCGGGGAGCGGCTGCGGCGGAATCGAGCCGAATTGCTCCTCCATGATCCGGACCGTCTGTTCCGGATCGAGGTCGCCGACGAGGACCAGGACCGCATTGTTTGGAGCGTAGAAGGTCTTGAAGTAGCGGAGGGCGTCGGGGCGGAGGAGACGATCGATGTCGCTGGGCCAGCCGATGACCGGGTTACGGTACGGGTGGGCGGCAAAGGCCAGTGCGATAAGCGCCTCCGAGAGGGCGCCCTCTGGGTTTGCCTCGTAGCGCTGTCGCCTCTCCTCTTTCACAACCTCGCGCTCGGTGTAAAACTCCCGGAAGACCGGATTCTTCATCCGGTCGGATTCCAGGATTGTCCACAGCTCCAGGCGATTGCTCGGAAGGTTCACATAGTATTGCGTCCCATCCCTTGAGGTCGAGGCGTTCAGACCGACTGCCCCGTGGCGGCGGTAGATCTCCCAGAACTCGTTGGGAATGATGAGCTGCTTGTGGGCCGCGGTTGCCTCGGCGATCTCCTTCTGAAGTGCCGGAAGCCGGCTGGGGTCTTTCGGCACGAAGGGAGAACGTTGCGTCTCCCGCAATGCTGCGAGCTCTAGGTGGAGCCGGTCGAGCATTTCCAGGATCGGCTCCTCGGCCTCGGCATCAAGGGTCCCGATCGACCGGGTCCCTTTGAACATCATATGTTCCAGCATATGGGCAAGGCCGGTCTTCCCGGCCTGTTCATGGACACTGCCCGTCTTGAAGCGCAGGTAGGCGGAGAAGGTGGAGGAGTTCTTTCGTGGCAGGATCAAAACCTTCATCCCGTTCTTCAGGGTATGTTCCCTGACGTCGAGGGAGATCTCCTGCGCCCTGACACTGTAGGCGATCAGGGTGGACAGCATCGCCGACACTATGAAAGGAAGCCATCGTGTTCGCATCGGTCAGACCCTCATCCTCTCGCTGATAGGGAGCGGATGACACTGTAGCATAACGGCCAGCGGGTTTCAAAACCAATCCGGCCCGCTTGTCCGACCCGATGATCGTCATTGACCGGCGGGAGTATCAATGGTAGAAGAGAAGGGTTCCTGCGCGATGGCATCTTGGGCGGCGGTTGGGAGGCATCACGTCTGAAAGGAGGCAAGCATGGTCTTTTATCTCACCCTCGGCATTGTCGTCCTCATCCTGGTATGGCTGGTCGTGATGTATAACGGGCTGATCAGTCTGAAGAATCAGGTGCAAAATGCCTGGCAGCAGATCGATGTCCAGCTCAAGCGCCGCCATGACCTGATCCCCAATCTGGTTAATGCCGTGAAAGGCGCAATGCAGTTCGAACGCGACACCCTCGAACGGGTCATCGGCGCGCGC
>Ga0184610_1000214_pt1 | contig 14822 bp, 10 predicted proteins | sample PLM1_100_coex_FD_133011 | JGI IMG/M metagenome (GOLD analysis project Ga0184610, IMG submission 133011) | Groundwater sediment microbial communities from an aquifer in East River, Colorado, USA - PLM1_100_coex | ecosystem: Environmental > Terrestrial > Soil > Riparian zone | place: USA: East... | reverse complement strand
CGCGTCGACTCCACCTCCGTCTCCGGGACGACCGTGAACGACAACCTCGTGTTTCTCAGCGCCTCCGCTGTCATGTACACGTGGGGGTCGACCGGCTACTCGTCGCTGACCGCGTTCAGGGCGGCCACCGGGCAGGAGGCACGCGGCATCCAGGCCGACCCGCGGTTCGTGGGCGCCGGCGCGGGCGACTTCCGCCTGGGCGCCGGCTCGCCCGCGGTCGACTCGGCCAACTCCGGGGTGAGCGGGCAGCAGGCCACCGACGCCGACGGCCGCCCCCGGACCGACGACCCCGGCGTGGCCAACACCGGCGCCGGCCCGCGCCGCTACGACGACCGCGGCGCGCTCGAGCGCCAGGACGAGTCGCCGCCCCCGGCCAACCAGCCGCCCGTGGCCGCGCTCGACGTGACGCCCAGCTCGGGCGATGCGCCGCTCACGGTCACGGCCAACGCCTCCGGCTCGACCGACCCGGACGGCACCGTCACCAGCTACCGCTTCGACTTCGGCGACGGCACGGTCGTCGGGCCGCAGCCGACCCCGACGGCGGGGCACACCTACACTGCGGCGGCCACCCACACGGTCACGGTCGTCGTGACCGACGACAACGGCGCGACCGACACCGCCACGGCCACCGTGACCGTCACCGGCGCGGGCGGCGGGGGCGGCGGCGGCAACCTGGTCGCCAACCCCGGGTTCGAGACGGACCTCACCGGCTGGAGCACCGCCGGGGTCACCCGGGTCGCCGGGGGCCACAGCGGCAGCTGGGCCGCGCAGGTGGCCAACAGCTCTGGGAGCTGCACGCTGAACGACTCGCCCAACTGGGTCGGGTCGACGTCGGCGGGCACCTACACCGGCAGCCTGTGGGTCCGGGCCGACGCCGCCGGGGCCACCCTCAGGCTCCGCTTCCGCGAGTACCGCAACGGCGCGCTGGTCAGCTCGGCCACGACCACGGCAGCGCTCGGCACCGGCTGGCAGCAGGTGCAGGTGACCTACACCGTGGCCACGGCCGGCTCCACCCTCGACTTCAACGCCTACGTGCCGAGCCCGCCCGCCGGCACCTGCTTCTACGCCGACGACACCGTCATCAACGGCCCCTGACCCCCGCTCCACCCGGCACCGGCACCGGCAGCCACCTCGCTGCCCGGGGCCGGTGCAGTAGGCCTGCCCGGCCTGCTGTTGGTGAGCAGGTTGCCGTTGAGGCTGAGCTCGGTCCGGGTGCCCGGGAGGCGGGTGCCGGTGGCGCCCCTTGAGCGCTCGGCGTTGGCCTGCTGTGACAATCGCCGGACCCGCTGGTGAGCGCTTGGGTCTGCCTCACCCAGGGGCACGCGGATCGCGGCGGCCGCTAGCATCGGCGGGTCGCCGGCCGAACGAGCCTGCTGGAGGTGGTGGAGCGTGGCCGAGGTGGCACCGGTCGCCGACCGTCCGTGGATGCCCGAGGAGTACGGCATCGCCGGGTCTGGCGAGGGCCTGCTCGACTGGGGCCAGGTGGAGGAGCGCCTGGCCGCGGCCAGGAACTACTGGGTGGTCACGGCCAGCCCGGACGGCGGGCCGCACGCCATGCCGGTGTGGGGGCTCTGGCTGGACGGGGCGTTCACGTTCGGCACCGGCCGCGGCTCCCGCAAGGCCCGCAACCTGACCCACGACCCGCGGGTCGCCGTGCACCTGGAGAGCGGCGACGACGTGGTGGTCGTCCACGGGGTCGCCCGCGAGCTGACCGACCCGGCCGCGCTGGCCCGGTTCAGCGACGCCTACCAGCCCAAGTACGGCATGGCCATGCCCGCCGAGACCCTTGCCGCCCTGGACAGCCTGGTCTACGCCGTGGCGCCCAGGGTGGTGCTGGCCTGGCGGGAGGCGGACATGGCCACCAGCGCCACCCGCTGGCGCTTCCCGGAGCGGCAGCATCCTTAACATTGCCTAGTGCAGACGCATGAGCCGCCGCCTCGGGCCGACTGCTGGAGTTCCCCTCGGGCCTGCCGATGAGGGAGCGGGACCCGGCGGGCGTCGCACCTGCTCTGGTCCTGGTCCGTGTGGCTGACCTCCGGATAGCCCGGCCGGGGCCGGTGGTTCGGAATAGGGCGACCGCAGTAGGCGGCCTACTGCGTCGGCGTATTCGCGGTCGTCACCGGGTGGTCCAGCATCGTAAGGGTCATTGGCGAGACTGCCACCCGGCCCGGCGGAGGCAGGAGGGGCAGACGGCAAGAGGAGGAAGGATTGGCAAGAGTGCTCCTCGCTGACTGCCAGCCGCTGTTCAACGAAGCGCTGGCAGCGCTGTTCGACCGCGACGGCGAGCACGAGGTCGTCGGCCAGTGCTCGTCCACCGACGTGCTGGCGTCGACCGGGACGCGCCAGCCCGACCTCGTCCTGGTCGACGCCGACCTGGCCTTCTCCGAGCGGCCGAGCCTGGTCGCGCGCATCCTGCGCGAGCACCCCGACGTCAAGGTCGTGGTGCTGGCCCGGGAGCTCGAGCTCGACCTGGTGGTGGCCGCCATCCACGACGGCGCGGCCGGCGTGGTCGGCAAGACCAGCGGCGCCAAGACCGTGCTGCGCGCGGTCCAGGCGGTGCTCGAGGGCGAGGGCGTCGTGCCCCGCTCGATGCTGCCCGGCGTGTTCCGGCGGCTGGTCGAGCACCAGACCGAGAAGTCCGACTCCCCCCTCTCGCGGCTCTCCCGGCGCGAGCGGGAGGTGCTGGTGCTCCTCGGGCGCGGCTGGGACAACGCCCACATCGGGTCGGAGCTGTTCATCAGCCCCAACACCGTCCGGACCCACATCCAGAACATCCTCGAGAAGCTCGAGATGCACTCCAAGCTCGAGGCGGCCACGTTCGCGATGCAGCGGGGCCTCGAGCTGTCCAGCTCCCCCTGACAGGTTCCTCGACACGATCCGGGAAGGCCGCACCGCCTATGTCCTCGATGTCCGGCCCGACGACCAGCGACCCGAACCGCGCCAGCGCCTCGCTGGCCGACTACACCCGCTCGGCGTGGCGACGCAAGTACCTCGTGGTCGCCGGCGTGGTGCTCGGCCTGGTGGCCGGCATGCTGCTCCTGCCCCGGATCCTGCCGTCCAACGCCAAGTACCTGGCCTCGGTCCAGATGGACGTCCGCTCGGTCAACCTGAGCGACGCCGGCGACCGGCAGCTCGACCGCGGCGCCACCCCGGTGCTGGTGCCCGACGTGCAGGCCGTGCAGGCGGTCATCACCGACCTCGGCCCGGCCGCCGCGCGGCTCAAGCCCCTGCGCGGCCAGCCCAGGGCCCGGTGGGTGACGAGGCTGAACGCCGCGCTCCAGGCCGTCCCCATCCCGGGCACCACCCAGTTCACGGCCTCCTACGCCGACGACGACCCGGTCCTGGCCGAGCGGGTGCTCACCGGCTACGCCAAGACCTACGCCGAGCGCCGCAACCACAAGTACAACAGCCAGCTCACCACGATCCGCGCGCCCCGGGTGAGGCAGATCCAGACGTTCCGCCAGCAGGTCCAGCGGTTGTCGCAGCAGGCCAACGCCGAGCGCCGGGCGAGCCCCAGCGGCACCGCCTCCCCGGGCACCACGTCCGAGCTCAGCCTCAACACCAACCTGCTGCAGAACAAGCAGGCCGAGCTGGACGACATCGACAAGCGGGCGGCGCTGCTCGGCACGCCCACCACCCTGAACGAGCCGATCAACGTCGAGCCCCAGAGCAACCCGGCCGGGCGCGGGGTGGCGCTCGCCATCGGCCTGCTGCTCGGTCTGCTCGGCGGGATCGGCGCCGCGTTCGTGGCCGAGGCGTACGCGCCCAAGGTGCTGTCCGCCGACGACGTCGAGTCGGCCACCGACCTCACCGTGATCGCCGACGTCCCCCATCTGCCCCGGCGCCAGCGCCGCAAGGGGGTGCCCGTGCTCGAGCGGCCGTTCAGCCCGACCGCCGAGGGCTACCGCCGGCTGGTCGGCGCCCTGGAGCGGCGCGGGCTCGGCACCAGCGTCAAGGTGCTGGCCATCCTGTCGGCCGACGCCCACGAGGGGAAGTCCGCCGTGTCGGTGAACCTGGCCCACGTGCTGGCCCGCCTCGGCCGCAACGTCGTGCTGGTCTCCAGCGACCTGCGCCGGCCCGGGATCGAGAGGCTGCTCGACCTGCCCGAGTCCGACGGCCTGGCCGGCTACCTGGAGGGCGAGCGCAACGACCTCGCCTCGCTGTTCGTCTCGGTCAGCGACAACCTGGTCGTGCTCCCGGCAGGCGCCAGCAGGAGCAACCCGGCCGACCTGCTCGCCACCAAGCAGGTGGGCGCGATGCTCAAGCTGCTGCGGGCGACCGGCATGATCGTCATCCTCGACACCCCGCCGGCGCGCTGGTCGGCCGACGCGATCTCGCTGGCCGGCGCGGCCGACGCGTCGCTGCTGGTGGTCAAGTCGGGCCGCGCCTCCACCAGGTCGATCCGCGAGGTGGCCGAGGGGCTGCGCCGCGAGGGGCTGCGCACCCTCGGGTCGGTCCTGCTCGGCTCCAAGACCTCGAAGCTCACCCGGCTCGTCCGCTTCGGGCACTACGCCTCCCAGGAGAGCTACAGCGACTCGATCACCGCCCGCATGCGCAGCGTCCCCGCCTCCCAGGTCGAGGGCGACCGGGCTCCCTCGGGCCTGCCCCTGCCGCTCCGCAAGAACGGGGAGCGCCCGGGCGAGGCCGAGGGCGAGCGGCCCGGGAGCCGCCAGGCGCTGCGCGGCAGGCCGCCCGGCAAGTAGCAGGACCCGCCGTCGGCTCCCCTGGCGGACGGCGGCCGCGGAACACCCTGGTCACCAAGGACGACGAGATCACCAAGGACGACGAGCGTGCACACTGCTGACTACGAGGAGGCGGACCCGGGCACCGGGGCCCGTCCGCACGGCGGCCGGCTGGTCGACCGGGCCCTCTCCCCCGCGGAGGCGGCCGAGCTCGACGCGGGCGGGCTGCCTTCGGTCCACCTGACCCCGGCGGAGGCGGCCGACCTGCGCGCGATCGCGGTCGGCGCCTACAGCCCGCTCGACGGGTTCATGGACGCCGGCCAGCACAAGGCCTGCGTGCTCGACATGCGGCTGCCCGACGGGACCCTGTGGCCGATCCCGGTCTGCCTGGGCCTGGGCGACGGGGCCGAGGCCGGGTCCGACCGGCTCGCCCTGCGCGACGACGCCGGCGGGCTGCTCGGCGTGATGGAGGTCGCCGAGGTGTTCGAGCGCGACCGGGAGGCCGAGGCCGAGCTGGTCTACGGCACCACCGACCCGGCCCACCCCGGGGTCGCGCGCGTGCTCGCCGCGCCCCGGCGGGCGGTCGCGGGCCGCACCAGCGCCCTGGTCGCCCCGGTCGAGGGGCCGGTCGGCCCCTACGCGCTGGCCCCGGCCGAGACCCGGCGGGCGTTCGCCCGGCGCGGCTGGCGCCAGGTGGTCGGCTTCCAGACCCGCAACCCCGTCCACCGGGCCCACGAGTACCTGCTCAAGTGCGCGCTCGAGCACTGCGACGGCCTGCTGCTGCACCCCCTGGTCGGGCCGACCAAGGAGGGCGACGTCCCGGCCGAGGTGCGGATGCGGGCCTACGAGGCGGTGCTCGGCTACTTCCCGGCCGAGCGGGTGGTGCTGGCCGCGCTGGTCGCACCGATGCGCTACGCCGGCCCGCGCGAGGCCGTGCTCCACGCGATCGTCCGCAAGAACCACGGCTGCACCCACTTCATCGTCGGCCGCGACCATGCCGGGGTCGGCTCCTGGTACGGCGCCTACGCCGCCCAGGAGCTGGTCGCCTCGCTCGACCCGGACGACCTCGGCATCACCCCGCTGCTGTTCGACAACGCCTTCCACTGCCGTCGCTGCGCGGCGATGGCGACCGCGCGGACCTGCCCCCACCCTCCCGCCGACCGTGTCGAGCTCTCCGGGACCGAGGTGCGGACGATGCTCGCCGCCGGCGAGCTGCCCCCGCCCGAGTTCTCCCGGCCCGAGGTGGCCGAGCTGCTCCGGGCGGCGTACCGGCGGGGGGCGGCCTGATGGCCGCGCCGGCCAGGGTCGCCGTCGTCGGGCTGGACTGCGGCACGCCCGAGCTGCTGTTCGACCGCCACGCCGACGACATGCCGACCCTGCGCAAGCTCACCGAGCAGGCGCTCTGGGGCCCGCTGCGCAGCGTCGTGCCACCCATCACGGTCCCGGCCTGGTCCTGCATGGCCTCGGGGCTCACCCCGGGCGAGCTCGGCGTCTACGGCTTCCGCAACCGCTCCGACCACAGCTACGACAAGCTCGCGTTCGCGACCTCCAAGGCGATCAAGGTGCCGCGCCTGTGGGACCGCCTCGGCGCGGCCGGGGGCCAGAGCGTCGTGCTCGGCGTGCCGGGCACCTACCCGCCCTCGGCGATCCAGGGCTGCATGGTCTCCTGCTTCATGGCGCCCTCGACCGACGCCGCCTTCACCCACCCGCCCGAGCTGCGCGACGAGGTGCAGCAGGTGACCGGCGGCTACGTGCTCGACGTGGCCGACTTCCGCACCGACGACAAGGCGCGCGTCGCCCAGCAGGTCTTCGACATGACCGAGCAGCGCTTCAAGCTGGCCAGGCACCTGGCCACGACCCGGCCCTGGGACCTGTTCTGGTTCGTGGACATGGGGCCGGACCGGCTGCACCACGGCCTCTGGAGCCACTGCGACCCCCACCACCCCCGCCACGAGCCGGGCAACCGGCACGCGGGGGTGTTCGCCGACTACTACCGGGCCCTGGACCGGCACCTGGCCAGCTTCCTCGAGGTGCTGCCCGACGACACCGCGGTCCTGGTCGCGTCCGACCACGGCGCCCAGCCCATGCTCGGCGGCTTCCGCTTCAACCAGTGGCTCATCGACCAGGGCCTGCTGGTGCTGGCCGAGACGCCGGCCGGCCCCACCCCGGTCAACCAGGCCAGGATCGACTGGACGCGCACGACCGCCTGGGGCGACGGCGGCTACTACGGCCGCCTGTTCCTCAACGTCGAGGGCCGCGAGCCCACCGGCACCGTGCCCTCGAGCCGCTACGAGGAGGTCCGCCAGGACCTGGTCGACGCGCTCGAGAGCCTGGTCGACCACCGCGGCCACCGGATGGGCACGCGGGCGATCCGCCCCGAGGAGGTCTACCCCGAGGTCCGCGGGGTCGCTCCCGACCTGATCGTCTACTTCGGCGACCTGCGCTGGCGGGCGGTCGGGTCGGTCGGCCACGGCCCCGGGCTCTACACCTTCGAGAACGACACCGGCCCCGACGACGCCAACCATGCCGAGAACGGCGTGTTCGCGCTGGTCGGGGACGGCCTGCCCAGCGGCAGGCGCGCCGACCTGTCCATCTACGACGTGGCCCCCACCCTGCAACGGATGCTCGGCCTCCCCGCCGCGGCCGGCCAGCGAGGAAGGATCGTCGCGTGACCGGGGACGCCGGCTTCGTGCTGTGGTTCACCGGCCTGTCCGGGGCGGGCAAGTCGACGCTGGCCCGGCGGGTCGGGCAGGAGCTCGCCGAGCGGGGGCACCGGGTCGAGGTGCTCGACGGCGACGAGGTCCGCCGCAACCTCTGCCAGGGCCTCGGCTTCAGCCGGGCCGACCGGGACACCAACGTCGCCCGCATCGGCTGGGTCGCCGGCAGGCTCGCCAGCCACGGGGTGGCCGTGCTCGTCGCCGCCATCTCGCCGTACGCCGAGGCCAGGGAGAAGGTCCGCGCCTCGGTCGACGAGTTCGTCGAGGTGTTCGTGGACGCGCCGCTGGCCACCTGCGCCGAGCGCGACCCCAAGGGCCTGTACGCCAAGGCGATGGCCGGGGACGTCCCGAACTTCACCGGCGTGTCCGACCCGTACGAGCGGCCCACGGCCCCCGAGGTCACCGTCCACACCGACACCGAGACCGTCGACGCGTCCGTCCAGCGGGTGCTGGACGCTCTCACCCTGAGAGGCATCACCACCGATCCGGACGAGGTGTACTCGAGCAGTGAAGAGCAGGAAGTCGCCGCCCGCCTGGGCGCCCTCGGCTACCTCGGCTGACGTGGCCGAGGTGACCGGGACCGCCGGACAGGCCAGCCGCCCGAGGGTGTTCGTGCTCGGGCTGGACGGCACGCCCTGCTCGTGGCTGCGGGCCGAGACGGCCGCGGGCCGGCTGCCCAACCTGGCCGCGCTGTTCCAGGACGGCAGCCTGGTCCCGCTCCGGTCGTCGCTGCCGGCGGTCTCCTCGACCGCGTGGACGACCTTCTTCACCGGCCAGGACCCGGGCGGCCACGGCATCTTCGGTTTCATGGAGTGCCGGCCCGACAGCCACGACCTCTGGTTCCCAAACTACCGGCACGTGGCCGCGCCCGCCGTGTGGGACCTCGCCGCCCGGGCCGGCCGGCGCTCGGTGGTCCTGAACCTCCCCGGCACCTACCCGGCCCCGGCCATGCACGGCGTGCTCGTGTCGGGCTTCGTGGCCCCGTCGCTGGAGCGGTCGGTGCACCCGCCGGCGCTGCTGCCCCGGCTGCAGGCGATGGGCTACCGCATCGACGTGGACGCGTTCACGGCCCGGGGCTCGTTCGAACGGCTCGAGGCCGACCTGTTCCAGACCCTGGCCACGCGCTGGCAGGCGGTGCGGCTGCTGCTCGAGCAGGAGCACTGGGACCTGTTCGTGGCCGTCGTGACCGAGACCGACCGGCTCTACCACTTCCTGTGGAACGCGATGGCCGAGGGCGACCCGCGCGCCGTCGACCTGTTCCGCCGCTTCCACGCCGAGGTCGACCGGTTCGTGGGCTGGCTGGCCGAGGCCCTGCCGGACGGCACCCACCTGATCATCATGTCCGACCACGGCTTCACCACCGAGCACCGGGACGTGCACACCAACGCCTGGCTGCGCGAGCGCGGCTACCTGTCGTTCGACCATGGCGCCTCCCCAGGGCTCGGCTCGATCGACCCGCGCTCCACGGTGTTCTCGCTCGACCCCGGCCGCTTCTACGTCAACCGGGCCGGGCGGCGGCCGCGCGGCGGCGTGCCCGAGCGGGAGGTCGCCGCCGTGGTCGAGCGGCTGGTGGCCGACCTGGCCGACCTGCGCGACCCGGACACCGGCGAGCTGGTCCACGCCGGGGTGGTCCTGCGCGACGACGCCTACCACGGGCCGCGGGCCGCGCTCGGGCCCGACTGCTGCGTCCGACCGAAGCCCGGCTACGAGCTGAAGGGCGGCGCCGCCGCGCCCAGCGTCTTCGCCCCGCCCGCGGCCGGCCTCGGGGGCATGCACACCAGCGACGACGCCCACCTGTTCGTGCGTGGCGCGGTGCTCCGCAGCGGCCCCCTCGGGCTCGAGGACCTCGCCCCGACCATCCTCGAGCTGCTCGAGGTCGAGGCGCCCGGGCTCCGGGGCCGCTCGGTGCTGGCCGCCAGCAGGACGGCGGTGCTCCGGTGACCGGCCGGCCCCACGTCGTCCTCGTCGTCCTGGACACGGTCCGGGCCGACACCGCGGGGCTGGGCGGTCCGGCCGGCGGGCCCATGCCGGCCCTGCACGGGTTCGCGGGCGGCGGTGCGGTGTTCACCCGCGCCTACAGCCCGTCGCCGTGGACGCTGCCGTCCCACGCGAGCCTGTTCACCGGCGCCCACGTGTGGCGGCACGGCTGCAGCGAGCTGCACCGCCGCCTCGACGGCGACCTGCCCACCCTGGCCGAGCGGCTCGCCTCGGCCGGGTACGCCACCGGCGCGGTGTCGGCCAACACCTGGGTCGGCCCCGACTTCGGCCTCGACCGTGGCTTCGAGCGGTTCGTCCGGGCCTGGCGGCTGGTGGACAGGGGCGGCGACCTGGCCGGCGTGCGCCGGGCCGGGCGCGAGCAGGGCCGCACCGACCTGGCCGAGGCCCTGCGCCGGGCCATGGGCGGCGGCTTCGCGCCCGCCACGGTCAACCTCGCCCACTACGTGCTCACGCGCCGCCGGGGCAGGTTCGGCGGGGCGCGGGTGGCCCGGCGCGCCGTCGGGCTCGCCGGCGACCTGGCCGCCTCCGGCCGCCCGGTGTTCCTGTTCGTCAACTTCCTCGACGCCCACCTGCGCTACTGGCCGGCGCGGCGCTACCGCCGGGCCGCGCTCGGCGCCGGGGCCGGGCGGGCGCGCGCCGTGAACCAGGACCCGTGGGCGTTCATCGCCGGCGAGGCCGCAATGAGCGACCAGGACCTCGAGGTGCTGCGCGGCCTGTACCGGGCCGAGCTGGCCCACCTCGACGACGTCATGGCCGGGTTCCTGGCCGGGCTGGAGCGAGCGCTCGGCCTGGGCGACACCCTGGTGGCGGTCACCAGCGACCACGGCGAGCACCTGGGCGAGCACGGCCTCATGGACCACCAGTACTCGCTCGGCGAGCCGCTGCTGCGGGTGCCGCTCGCGCTGCGCGGCCCGGGCGCCCCGCCGGCCGGGGTCCACCCCGCGCTGGTGCAGACCGTGGACCTGGCCCCGGCCCTGCTCGAGGCGGCCGGGCTGGCCGCCCCGGACGAGCCCGGGCTCGGCCGGCCGCTCACCAGCCCGCCGCGGGACTGGGCGCTGGCCGAGTACCTGGGGCCGCAGCCGACCATGGCGGCCATGGACCGCCGGGGCGACGCCACGCCGTTCCGCCGCTACGACCGGGCGCTGCGCGCCCTCGTGCTGGCCGACGGCCGCAAGGTCGTCCGCGGCTCGGACGGCTCCCTCACCCTCCACGACCTGACCACCGACCCGGGCGAGCTGCACGACCTCGCCCCAGAGCGACCCGAGGAGGCCCTGGACCTGGACGACCGTCTCACCCGGCTGGGAGGGCCGGACGGCGACGCCGTCCCTCCCGCCGGCGCTGTACCCGCTGCCACCGGTCCGGACGAGCCCGACGCCGAGGTGCGGCGGGCTCTCGAGAGCTTGGGGTACCTGCAATGAACGGGCATGTATTCGTCACCGGCGTGGCCGGGTTCGTCGGCTCGCACCTGGCCGAGGCCCTGCTCGCCGAAGGCCACGAGGTCGTCGGGGTCGACGCGCTGACCCCCTACTACGCGCCGGCGGAGAAGCAGGCGAACCTGGCCGGCCTGCTCGGCCGGCCAGGGTTCCGCTTCATCGAGGGCGACCTCGCCTCCATCGACCTGGACGGCTGGCTCGACGGGGCCACCGCCGTGTTCCACCAGGCCGCCCAGCCGGGCGTGCGCGCCTCCTGGGGCGCCGACTTCGCCATCTACGTCCACCACAACGTGCTCGCCACCCAGCAGCTCCTCGAGGCGTGCGTGCGCGTCGGGGTGCCGAGGCTGGTGGCCGCGTCCTCCTCGAGCGTGTACGGGGACGCGCCGACCTACCCGACCACCGAGGAGTCCACCACCCGGCCGGTCTCCCCGTACGGGGTCACCAAGCTCGCCAGCGAGCATCTCTGCCTGGCCTACGCGAACCCGGCGGTGTCGTCGATGACCGTGGCCACGCTGCGCTACTTCACCGTCTACGGCCCTCGGCAGCGCCCCGACATGGGCTTCCGGCGCTTCTTCGAGGCCGCCTACAACGGCCGGCCCATCACCGTCTACGGCGACGGCGAGCAGACCCGCGACTTCACGTTCGTCTCCGACGTCGTCCGGGCCAACCTGCTGGCGATGTACGCGCCCATCCACGCCGAGGCGGTCAACGTCGGCGGCGGGCGCCGGGTGAGCGTCAACGAGGTGCTCGACCTGGTCGGCGAGGCCGCCGGGCGCCGGATCGAGATCGTCCGGGAGCCCAGCCGGCCGGGCGACGCCAGGCACACCGGCGCGGACGGAACCCGGGCCGAGGCGCTGCTCGGCTACCGGCCCGAGGTCGACCTCGAGGAGGGACTGGCCGCCCAGGCCGCCTGGGTCGCCGGCCGGCACCGGCTCGGCGCCCGCCGTGGCGCGCCATGAGCGCTGGGAGGACGGTGCCCGGGTGAGCCTGTTCCTGCTCGGCGGGGCGATCTTCTTCCTGCCCCTGCTGCTGCCCAGCGGCCCCGGCAACAGCGCCCTGGTCGACCTGTTCGCCGTGAGCTACGTCGTGGCGGCCCTGTTCGGGCTGCTCCGCAGCGGCCGGCCGCTGCGCTGGCCGGCCGGGGCCGCCTTCGGGCTGATCCTGACGGCGAGCCTGATCGCGCTGGTCGCCAGCGCCAACCCGTCCAAAGGGCTGCTGAACCTGGTCATCGACCTGTACCTGTTCGCCCTGTTCCTGGCCATCTGCAACGACCTCTCCGGCCGGGAGCGGGCCCTGCACACGATCCTCAAGGTCTGGACGGTCGCCGCGCTGGCCTGGGGCACCCTGCTGATCCTGACGTTCCTGCAGGCGCTGCCCCCCGCACTGGCCAAGGCACTGCTCGGGCAGACGTTCGACGACCGGCTCGCCACCACCACCGGCAACCCGAACCTGGCCGCGAGCTTCATGCTGGTGTCGTACTTCGTGGCGCTCAGCTCCCCCTGGCCCCGCCGGCGCGTGGCCCGCTTCCTGGTGCTCGGCTGGATCCTGTTCGGCATGTACGTGACCGGGTCCAACGGCGCCCTCACCGGCGTCGTGGCCGGGTGGGCGTTCCTCGCCCTCGGCCCCTACCTGCGCGCGGCGCGGACCCGGGAGCAGCTCATGGCGTTCGTGGGCGTCCTCCTGCTGCTCGTCACCATCGCCCTGGGCGTGACCGTCGCGGTGGTCGGGGTGCCCCGCTTCGGCCTGGCCGACGTCAGCGCGTTCGCCGCCCACGAGCGGGACGGCGCGTTCGCCGACAACCTCGGCCGCCTGGACCGTGGCACCCGGGTGCGGCTGCAGCTGTGGGACTCCGGCTTCCGGGGCTCCGGCTCGCGCCTGGCCATCGGCCTGGGGCCCGGCGAGGCGATCGACGTGGTGGTCAACGCCAAGGGCCGCAACCAGAGCCTGCACAACGACCTCATCGCCTACCTGATCGAGCGGGGCGTGCTCGGGTTCGTCGGCATCCTGGCCCTGTACGCGGCGCTGCTGCGATGGGGTGGCCGGCTGCTGGTGGCCAGGGGGCGCGGCCCGGACACCATGCGCGGGCTGGGCGCGGGCGTCGCCGCCAACCTGCTCATGAGCATGAGCCACGAGACGATGCACTTCCGCCACGTCTGGGTGCTGTTCGCGCTCTGCTGGGTGGCGCTCACCGTGGTGGCGGACCGCCAGCGGGTCCCGACCGCACCGGCCCCCGTGCCCCCGCACGCCCACCGCTCGGGGCGCGACCCGGCCTCCTCGCGCCCGCTCACCCACGCCTGAGCGTCCCTGCTCCGTCCCCGGCCGTCCGGGCCGCCGTCGCCAGGGTCGCGGGCAGCGGCGACCGAGCTACGTAGCCCGCCTACGGCGCCTCGGCCACGGGGGCTTGGGATCGAGACCTGGTCGTTACCGGGCTGTGATCTTCGTTGCTGGTGAGCGGCTTGCTCTGCCGGCCGAGGGCGCAGGCGAGGATCATCCCGATGCCGTAGGGACTTTCACGCTGCTGGCTCATCCGGAAACGGCGCGAAAGCGCGAGCGTATGCCTCGAGCAAGCCCGCTACCGGTCCAGCGGTCAACGACCCCGTTCTCGTGCCCGGTGCTGGGCTTGCCGGCAGATTCCGGTCCGGGGGGCGGTGGAGATGCAGCGGTCGCACGGCGGCGAGTTCGAGGCTGCCGCGTGCCTGCCCGCCCGGGTCTCCGAGGACGCGACCGAGACCCCTGGTGGGACCCCGACCGCTGGTGGGACCCCGACCGCTGGTGCGACCCCGACCGCGACCCCTGGTGGAACCCCGACCCCGACCGCTGGTGCGACCGCGACCCCGACCGCACCGGCCGCTAGGCAGGGGCTGCGCTGCCTGATCGTGGGCGCCGGCGAGGCGGGCCGGGCGATCGCCCGCGACCTGGTGCGCACGCCCGACTTCGGGCTCCGCCCGATCGGCTTCCTCGACGACGACCCGGCCGCGGCCGGGCGGGCGGGGGCGCGGGCCCGGTCCGACCTGCCGGTGCTCGGCACCACCGGCGACCTCGTGGCCGTGGCCGAGGAGCAGGCCGTCGACGTGGTGATCGTCGCCATCCCGTCGCTGCCCACGGCCCGCATCCGCAGCCTGGCCCGGGCCGCCGCGGCGGCCGGGGTCGGCGTCCGTTACCTGCCCACCTTCGTCGCCCCGCTGGAGCGCGACGCGCGCCTGTCCGACCTGCGCCGCCTGCGGGTGGACCGGCTGCTCGGCCGCGACGAGCTGCGCGTGGTCAGGCAGGGCTCGCGGGCGGTGGTGGAGGGCAAGCGCGTGCTGGTCACCGGCGCGGGCGGGTCGATCGGCAGCGAGCTGTGCCGCCAGATCGCCGCCTTCTCCCCGGCCGCGCTGTACCTGCTCGACCACGACGAGTCCAACCTGCACGGCCTGCGCCTCGAGCTGCACGGCAAGATGCTGCTCGACGGCGACGAGCCGATCATCGCCGACATCCGCGACGGGCAGCGGGTCCGCCAGCTCTTCCACGACCTGCGCCCGCAGGTCGTGTTCCACGCCGCCGCCCACAAGCACCTGCCCCTGCTCGAGCGCCACCCGGGCGAGGGCGTGAAGTCCAACGTGCTCGGCACCATGCACCTGGCCGAGGCGGCCGTCGTCTCGGGCGCCGAGCGCTTCATCCTGATCTCCACCGACAAGGCGGCCGACCCTTCGTCGATCCTCGGGGTGACCAAGCGGCTCGCCGAGATGATCTGCCAGGCCTGCGTGGGCGGCGCCACCCGGTTCGCCTCGGTGCGCTTCGGCAACGTGCTCGGCAGCCGCGGCTCGTTCCTGTCGGTGCTGTCGGAGCAGATCGCCAACGGCGAGCCGGTCACGGTCACCCACCCCGAGGTCACCCGCTTCTTCATGACCGTGGAGGAGGCCGTCGGCCTGGTCGTCGAGGCGGGCGGCATGGCCGAGTCGGGGGAGATCTTCGTGCTCGACATGGGCGAGCCGGTCCGCATCGTCGACCTG
>Ga0184610_1000212_pt1 | contig 14852 bp, 12 predicted proteins | sample PLM1_100_coex_FD_133011 | JGI IMG/M metagenome (GOLD analysis project Ga0184610, IMG submission 133011) | Groundwater sediment microbial communities from an aquifer in East River, Colorado, USA - PLM1_100_coex | ecosystem: Environmental > Terrestrial > Soil > Riparian zone | place: USA: East... | reverse complement strand
GTAATCTTGAATGAGGACGGATGGCTCGTCAACACCCTCTAGCTCCTCAAGCGTGGACTGCGCAAACTTTTCATTGACGAGCTGATAGTATCCCCAGTCCTCGGCCCGAAAGATGGGCCGGGTATGAGCGATATGACAGAGGGGCCATAGGCCCTCATTGGCGAACCCGTCGTAGTAACCCGCCTCTTCCTCCTTCGTCAGCCAGACCCTTTTTAGGGTATATCGCCGTTCCTCTGGAGGGACCCGAAGTTTGCTCAGGTGATCCACCATTTGGCTGTCTGCGTCGCCGCTCCCGTGCGCAATCCACGTGCCTTCGCAGGCGGCCAGGACAGGCTCCAGGGCGGTGACCAATCCGCTTGCCGGAACGACGCATTCGATCCGCCTCCCCCTCCTCAGGTGGATGTACGGCTCCCGGTTGGAGACGACGATGATCGACCTTCCCTGGAGCTTTGTCCGCAGGTGCTCCTTCAGCAGTTCGGGAGTCCAAAGTGAGTCCCCCGCCTGCCTGAGCCTTGCTTCCTCCTCGGCTGCGGCCCTCGCGGCCGATAGGCTTTCGGCCATCTGAGTGACTTCGGTTGCCAACGGGCCCAAGAGATCTTCGTGAGAGAGTGTTGAGGAATCGGTGAGGTCTCCCCTCCGCAGTCGCTTTATCCGGTCGGTCATTCTTGCGATGGGCCCGACAAGAGTCCAGCGCACAATGAGCAATATTGTCAACGAGATTAGCAAGGCCTGAACCAAAAGGCGTATGAAGGTATTTCTCCAGATCTGCCACAAGCGATCCTGAATATAGGCCGCATCATGAAAGAGCGCGAGGGCCACGGCGATGTTCTGCTCGGGGCGCAACGGCAGGACGAACACGTACATCTGCGCCTGGCCGATGGTCATGAAAGATCCCACTCCTTTATTTATGGTCATTGCCTCCGTGACTATGTTTGGAGCGGTGGAGAGATGGGCGGCCAGACTGGGCGTTACCGCAAGGGGAGTTCCACGTACATCGTATACTGCGACTCCGGCAAGCTTTTCGCGATTGCCAAACTTCTCGACGATTCGCTGGAGCCGCCTGGAATGACCCTGCTCGACTAGATTCTCGACGGTCTCTCCAAGACTTTCGGCCACCAATGACGCCCGGCGTTCCAGGTCCATCCTCTGCCTCTGCCTCTCCTGATGCACCTGGACCAGGGTAAACGCCAACACAATGAGAGCGACAACAGTTACAATCGAAAGCACAAGACGAAGAGTGATTCGCATGCTGTATCTGCCTCGGGCTGATACGCCGACCGGACTAGAGGGGACGTCTTCTCCATCCTCGGAGCTAGACTCCCCGCGGAGTGCCCCGTCAGGTTATTTGGTCAGGACGATCAGCATTGTCAGGTAATCGGCCAGGTGACGGGTGATCAGAAACTCCTGGCGGACATACTCCCGACCCGCTTCCCCCATCTTGGCGATCAGGTCCGGATTGTTCAGCAGGTACCGGATACGGAACGCCGCGCCTTCCACCGAGTTCACCGTGTAGCCAGTCACATCGTAGATGACCTGCACGGTGATCCCGCCCGCGGCGCCGCCCACGACAGGTTTGCCCTTCCATAAGGCCTCGGCGACCGTCAGGCCGAACCCCTCCCGCAGGGACTTTTGCAGAACGATCGTGGCCGCCCGTTGCAACGCGTTAATCTCCAGGTGCGCGTTGAACGGGAGCTCCAGGATATGGATATCAGGGTCATGACCGGCGGATTCCCTCACCTCTGCCAGCACCGCTGCCCCCTCAGGATCGTCGTCGGCGCCGCCGCCCGCCAGGATCAATCGGCAGTCTTTGTGTCTCTTCACCAGCCTGTACGCGTTGATCACCCCGATCGGGTCCTTGAAGCGATCGAACCGGGAGACCTGAAGGAGGATCGGCTTGTCCCTGGGAATACCAAGGCGCTCAAGCGTCCCGTTCAGTTCTCCCTCGCTGAGGTCACGATTCTTCTCGCTAAGCGGGTCAATAGATGGGTACACCAGGAACTGTGGAATGGAAAGACGCTTGGCGAACCTTGGCAGTGAGAGGACTGCTGCATCATACTTCGCCACATACTTTCGAAGGAGCCGCCAGGCCTCGCGTTGGGGGCTGGAGAGGTCGATATGGCAGCGCCAGACCCATTTCCCTTTTCCGGGGCGGTGCTCTATCAGGGGCGCGGGCTGGGGATCGTGGATCAGCACCAGATCACCCTCCAGTGAGAGGTCTCTGGCATTCGCCCTATTGGTGGCCGCGTAGACATCAAGCATGTCTTTCGTAATGGCCTGGTCCTGCCCCTGGAGCGCGTTGTGAAAGGCCTTCGTTACGCTGTAAAAGGCGGCGTCCCCCTTGATCACCTCCCACCGAGCATCCACCCCCAGTTCGGTCATGATGGGCAACAGCCGATGGAGGATCTCGGCCACCCCGCCGCCGTGACGGGTGGAGTTGACGTGCAGGAAGGTTCGGCCGCGCGCGCGCTGCGCGAGGCACCTGAGAAACTCCACAGTCCCCTTGGGCGCGACCGCGCGATAATCGTCCAGGCGGACAGTGCTCATAGGTCTCGTCCCCGGTCCAGCACCTCGTCGCAGCAAGCCAGCATCCGGGATCGCAGCCGCTCCAGGCCTCCCATGTACGGGTCCAGGGCCTCGACTCTAGCCGCAAGCCCTGGAAGGTCGAGGGAATCCTCCAGCCAAGCGGCAAAGTCGTTCCGCCTGCGCTCCAGCCGCACCCGGGCCTCCACCGCGTGATAGTAAATGGCGCTGTTGTCGAGATCGCTCAATCGCTTCCGGAACTCCTCCAGGGTGTAAGCCTCGATCCCAAGGGGGACGCCGACGACCCAGGATTCGATGAACTCGAATGGCTCCCCGTGGACAACCCGCGGAACGACCGTCATGCTCTTCAGGTGGTCCGTCACGACGGTGATGATCCTCTCCCGGAGATCCGATAGGGCCACAAAGTCGATGGGATCCAACACCGCCAATCGCTCTCCCAGAACTCGGTCGCGGACCTGTATCGCCGCCCAGGTGGCGAAGTCGTTGGAATAGACTCCGACCCGGTATCTATGGCGAAGCAGCGCCCCGTGAGTATGGTAACAGACGGAATCCAATGACACCTGTTTCAGGAAACCTACCAACTGCTTCTCGGTCTCGGCCCTCAGCCCCAACATTCGGCGGAGTTCGATGCAACCATAGAATTCGAATGGTACCTCCGCGCGCTCCCGCATTCACCCCTCCTCGCCTGTATCCGACCAAGCTGGCAGTGCCCCGCCCCGCCAATGGCAAAGGGCACAAACGATCATCGGGGGACGCATGGCCGGTTGTTTCGGTTCGTGATACCCCCATGGAGACACCTGAGTCCATGGACCTCTCAGATGCAACCATAATAGATGATCTGCATCAGAGTATCAAGAGATGCACGACCCGCAATTGTTCCGCCGAGATATCCGACTTCAGCCCCATGAATAGAAAAGGCGCCTCTGCTTCAGAGAGGCGCCTTTTCTCGGCCCTTGGAACCTGCTTAGCCCTTTGTGATGGCCCGAGCGGTACGCTTCCCGCCCTCCTCGACATACTCGATCGTTACCTTATCTCCTGGCTTGAGGCCACTCAGAGCTTCAGCAGGCTTCCCCTCGACGCTGAAGGCCAACTGCTGTCCTTCAGCTGAGACCACTATCGTGTTCATGGCCTGGTTCACCGAGACCACCTCACCGGTGACATGCTTCACTGCAGCGAACGCCAGACCAGTCAAGGAGAGGGCCACCAGGATAGCGACAAGGGCTACCCCAACTCTCTTCATCATAACGGCTCACCCCCTTTCATAATTCTCCAGAAATCCAAAATATATGCCAACGCGGGGAAGCTGATCCCTCATCGCGGCCAACTCCCTCAATTCTCAAGGTTTGTTTAGGGATCCCCCAAAACGATGTCAAGAGCGAACTGAACCTTCCTTCGCGGGAGAGCATGTAAGATTAACCCAGAAGAGTGTAAAGGTTGCCAAGGTCTAGATGCTGGGAAGGATCGGGGGTGCAGCTCCGTTAGGGAAGGGAGGCTATTAGTGAACCATCAGGGCAAGCGAAGAGGTGGCTTCCTTATCGGAAGTTGGGAACTAGCTCTTTCGGCTGGATCTGGTTATCGTCGGAGAGCGTAAGCGCTCAGAGGAAACCATTCATTGTCAGGCCTTAGGAGTCCCCTCGATCTGCCTCGCTTCAAGCTCACGAAGCCGTTGTTCCAGTTCAGCGATTCGCTGCGGCTGCTCCTTCAGACGCGTTCGAAGACGAAACGTCCCCGGGAGGCTCAGGAGGACCGCCATGACCACGCCGACGGCGACCGAAACCAGGACGACGACTACGAGCGAACTGTGGAACTGCCAGCCGATGAACTTCACGACCGCCTCGCCCGAGTTCTGGATGGGAAGGTGGCAATGGCGACAGCAAGCACTAAGAACCCGATCAGATACAGCTGATTCATGGCTGCCTCCAGGTCAATCTGTTGCTCCCAGCCCGTGTCTGACGACCCTCATCATCTAGTAGGATCGTTCTGTGGCACCGTCGTTTCCACCACGATGATCAGGAGGATATCGTCCAGACGGTGGTCATCTGTTGCATCGGCGATTCCTATTTCCCATGGTCCTCGACCTTGATCCGGGCGATCCGTCGGCCTTCCAATTCGACCACCGTCAGCTTCATCCCCTGATACTTGATAATGTCGCCGCCCTTCGGCATCCGCTGAAGCTGGGTCTGCATGAATCCAGCCAGCGTCTCGTACTCCGGGGACTCGGGGAACGGCAAGCCGTGCTCGTTCTGCAGGTCCTTGATGCTCAGGGACGCATCGATAATGAGCGAGCCGTCCTTCAGCCGCACAACCGGCTTAGCGCCGGTATCGTACTCGTCGTGGATCTCCCCGACGATCTCCTCGATTAGATCCTCCATGGTCACGAGCCCGTCCACGCCTCCATGCTCGTCCACCACGATCGCCATCGACATCCGCCGCCGCTGCAGCTCCTTCAGGAGCTGGCTGACCTGCATTGTCTCCGGGACGAAATAGACTGGATGGATGATCGCGCCGAGCGAGGTCGGCCGGCTCTCCAGTTGCAGCCGCAGAAGGTCCTTGAAGTATAGGATGCCGCAGATGTCCTCGAGACTCTTCCTATACACCGGATACCGGGAATGCCCCGTCTCGACGATGAACCTGAGCACCTCCTCCATTGGCGTTTCAAGCTCGATGGCGTCGATCCGCGGGCGAGGGATCATGACCTTTTTCACCGAGGCCTCGGTAAACTCGAAAACGCTGTGGATCAGCTCCTGCTCGGCTTGATCAAAGATCCCCTTCTCCTTTCCCTCCCTGACCATTTGCATGATCTCCTCCTCACTGACGAAGCCAGTCGCTCCGTGCGGGGCGACGCCGAACGGTGAGAGGATCAGTCGGCTGGACGCGATAAGCGGGCGGGCCAGGAACGAGAACCAGCGAGAGAGTATATCAAGCGGCCCGGCAATCGCGAGCGCGACGCGTTCCGCATGGCGGAGGGCAAGCGATTTCGGGACCAGCTCCCCGAATACGACGGTAAGATAGGTGATGGTGAGGACCACTATTCCGAGGGCAACCATCTCGCCTCCAACCCGCAGTCCACCTCCTGGAAGGCGATCAAGCAGCGGATGAACGGTCCGCACCGCCAACGCACCACCGACCGCCGAGGCGAGTGTGCCCACAAAATTGATCCCGATCTGAATGGTCGCGAGGAATCGGTCAGGGTCATCCTTGAGTCGCTGTACTGTCGCTGCCCGCCCATCGCCTGCCTCTGCCAACTCTTGCACCCGGCTACGGCGGAGCGAGATGACCGCCACCTCGGAGCCCGCGAAGAATCCATTGATCAGGATCAGCAAGAAGATGAGTGCGGTCTCCAGCATCAGTGTTCCACCGTCAAAGCCTTCCATCATATTGCTCCTTTGCCTAATTTACCGGGAGAATGTTCTCCCACAATTGCCCTACTTCGGCGCGCGAGAGGAACGGGGCAAGGGACAACCCGGGTGCACCTCGCCCTCAGGGCCAGAGGCCGGGATCCGCAGCCAGTCGTTCCTCGATCGGACGAAGGCGTTGCCTGAGCTCTTGGGTTGCAAAGCCGAATCGTTCACCGAGACGAAGCAGGGCCGAGACCAGATCGTACTGCTCCCTGGAGCCGGTTTGAAGCAGGAGATCGATAAGCGGCGACACCTGATGCGCGAGAATCTCCTCGATCAGGACATTGATCTCCTCGCCCTGAGGCTCGCAATCCAATCGCTCGGCGAGGTCCAGGATGTCATGGGCGCCTCTGAACCGATCCAGGTCCGGATGGTCTCTCAATTGTCGTATCCGAGCAATGAGCGACGTGGAGAGGAGGTTGTGAAGCCGGTCCTTCTGTCGCAGGCCGAGTCGCCTTGCCTCATCAGCCAACGCCAGCAGAGCGCGGTGGGCATCGGCGCCGCCATCGGACAACCATTCCCGGAGGCGCGCCTCCAGGTCGCGAGCACGGATATACTCAGCCGGGGCCCTGAGCGGCTGGGGAGGGGAGAGCCCCTCATTGAAGAAGGCCGTCAGTAGCCCACGGGTGCTCGTCGCCAGCTCATCGTACGCCTTGTGGAGCTCTTCCGCACGTCCTTCGTAAAGCTTCGTCAAGATCGCATGCCGCTCCTCCGCAGACAACATCTTCAAGGAGATCGAGACCGCCTGAGCGTGATCCTGCGGCGAGGCACCCTCTACCTCCCTCTCAACCGCCTCACGCCAGCGTTGGATCTCCGCATCTCCTTTCCAAGGAAACAGATATCCCGCCATTCCATCGGCGTCCGACCAACGGAGGACAAACCCCATCTCCTCCCGCTCCAGTGTTAAGACCGACCGTACATCAACGCCGCCCACGACTATCGTCCCACCCATGATGGGTTGCCGCTCCAGGGCGAGTCGATGCAGGGTGAATGCATGCACGTGATACGGCTCCGGAAGTTCGTCAACCAGCGATCGAGCAGCATACAGGACCGCCAGGCGCGCAAGCGGGACCCTTGTAGGGCGGACGCGGACCTCCCAGATCCGCCTGCCGTCGCGCTCCACCGGAAGGTTGCTCCTGGCCGACTGGAGCTCGGCCAGGAACCTCGCCTCGATGCTCTTCGTCGTGAAGGCGGAGGCCAGCTCGATCGCGCGCGCCGCGTGCCCGAGGTTCTGCACCGACTCGATGCCGGAGATGTCATCAAAGAACCAGCCACAACTGGTCTGCATCAGGAGGGCGTGACGCTGCATCTCCAAGAGTTGCAGCGCCGCTGCCCGCTCCTCTGTCGAGAGCGATCGGCGGGAGTGCTTCATCAAGTATGCCTCGACGTTGCGTGCGCTGCGATCCAATATCAGGTCGATGTAGCCGTTCCTCGCGGCCCAGACATCGGTGAGATACCTGTCCCCTTGTTCCACGAAGATACGATGGATCTCCTCCCGTAGACCCTCCAAGGCCGCCCGGAGGTGAACGCGCCAGCCCTGTCGCCAGCCGGGCTGGCCGCCGGTGCTGCAACCGCAGTCTTCCTTCCACCGCCCGAGGCCGTGAGCGCAGCTCCAGGAGCTCCCTTCCCTGATGACAACCTCGTGGTCGGGCGGATGGCCTTCCAGACAGGCGCCAAGGTTGGTCATCGCGAGATCCCCGGACGTGCTGTGGCGCGCAATGAGGGCGGCCAAGGCCCGCTCTCCGAACGGGGTGTGATGCCCGTACGACTCCCCGTCGGTGCAGAGGATGTACAGGCGAGGGTGGGAGTGGCGGGAGGCCTCCACGACTCGGCCGGCGAGGCGATCAGGACCCTTCAACAGCCCCTCGAAGGCTATGGCACGCGAGAGCGCCGCGTCATAAAAGAACAGGGCGATCGATCCACCACCGGGCAATGCACACCGGTACGGGCGCCCCGGGTCAATTCCCTCAGGGCCGACCTCGATCCAACCACCCTGACCGCTCAGGCGGAAACGGACAGCCTGGGAGGGTGCCAGGATGGTGAATCGGATCCCATGATCAGCTAGAAGCTGAAGCGTCGCCAGGTCAACGGCCGTCTCGGGAAGCCACATTCCATCCGGCTTGCGGCCGAATCGCCACTGGAAGTCGGCGATCCCCCATTTGACCAGAGTGGAACGGTCCCGCACATCGGTAAGTGGCAGGATCGCATGCACGTAGGGGTGCGCGAGTGCTCCGCCGTGGCCCCCATTGCGGGCGCGGCTTTCACGGTCGCCTTGGATGATGCGGCGATAGGTCTCTGGGGTATGCCGTTCAAGCCACCGAAAAAGTGTAGGGCCGATGTCGAAGCTGATCGTGGCATAGTTGTTGATCAGCCTGACAATCCGCCCCTCTCCGTCCAGAAGTCTCGCCCATCCATTCGCCGTGTAGCACTCTGCGGCGATGCGCTCGTTCCAATCGTGGTAAGGCGCGGCGGATGGTTGCGGTTCGACCTCCCCGGTCCAGGGGTTCTCGCGTGGCGGCTGGTAGAAATGGCCGTGGACAATCAGCGACGCCGGAGCAGCAGGGCTCATCGCGACTCGGCGGAGGCCCCCGACTGCCGGGTCGATTGGATCAGGGTTCGCAGAATCAGGCTGCGATTCGCGCCCCGCAGGAGGGATGAGAGGTCCTCATAGAGGGTGGGGTCGTCGATAAGCGCTCCAAGCGTTCCCTCACCTTTGGCAAGTCGGGCCGAAACGAGCTTGAGATTGTTGGAGGCCTGCTCAAGGTCTCCCATGATCTTGTCGGCTCTCGGATCCGCAAACAGAAGGTGTGCCAGCCCCTTCTGCGCCTGGAATTTCGTCGTCAACTCGTTCAGCGCACGGGCCGCATGTCTCAAATCATTCAGGACCTCGCCGGAGCGTTTCTCATAGACCAAGGCGTGGAGCAATCCGTCTCCTTGCTCGATCTCCCGCATGATCCGACTGAGGGAGCTGATGCTCTGTGCCAGATCCTGACGCGCCGCCGCGCCTGCCCCGCCGCCCAGGAGATGGCTCAGGGAATCCGAAATCCTCAGCACGTTATCAACGATCTGATCGCCTCTCTGAAGGAGCTTGGCGTAATCCGGCGGATCGATGCTGGCCAGCACGGCCCCTGGAGGAAGGACCTTCTTATCAGGACTTCCCACCGTCAGCTCCAGCACCTTATCGCCCACCAGCCCGATGGTCCCGATACTGGCGATCGAATCCTCCCGAATCCGGTCCTGGAGCCTCGCATCGAGGCTCATGGTTGCTCTGATCTTCTTGCTGGCCAGGTCCTTACCGAATGTGATGGCGCTGACCTTCCCGACGGAGACGCCAGCCAGGCGGACCGGCGCCCCAACGCTAAGGCCCTCGATGGTGCCGAAGAAGGCATGCAGCGTGTATCGGCGCTCGAAGATCCGACTCTGGCTGCCGATCGTCAGGACAAACACCACGAAAAGGACCAGGAGTCCGAGGACGAAGATCCCCACCCGCAACCGCATCGACTGTTCACGCCCCTGCATCTGCCTTCCTCCTGCATCGAGTTGACGCCCCGCACCCGTGGCTCGCCCTGTCGCGGCATCTCAGATTCAGCGTTCCGGACCTGGACGGGGTTCCTTCGACCTGGGACCCGGCAACTGGAACCCCTACGACAGCGTCCCGGCAATAAACTGTCGGACCACCGGCAGATCGGAGCTTTCGATCTGATGGGGGGTCCCGGCGAAAACGATCTTCCCCTGGTAAAGCAGGGCGATCCGGTCGGAGATCTTGAACGCGCTCCGCATGTCGTGCGTGACCACCACCGACGTGACGCCCAACTTCTCATCCATATCCACGATCAGTTCGTTGATCTTCTCGGTGTTGGTAGGGTCGAGGCCTGTCGTCGGCTCGTCATACAGGATGATCCGGGGAGCCAGGGCGATCGCTCTGGCCAGGGCCACCCGCTTTCTCATCCCGCCGGACAACTCCGCCGGGTCTTTGTCTTCGATGCCATCGAGCCCCACAAGGTGGAGGGTCTCTCTGACGCGGTCTCGGATGTCCTTCTCCAACATGGTGGTATGCTCGCGGAGGGGGTAGGCGATGTTCTCTCCCACCGACAGGGAATCGAAGAGCGCCGAACTCTGGAAGACCATCCCGATCTTCTTCCTGATCCTGAGAAGCTGGTCCTCTGCCAGCGGCAAGATGTCCTCGCCCTCGATTAGCACCTGGCCAGCCTCTGGCTTGAGCAGACCAACAATCAGCTTCAGCGTGACGCTCTTTCCTGTCCCGCTGCCGCCGATGACCGTGACCGTCTCGGCCGGGCGGATCGCCAGGTCCATTCCGGACAGGACCGGCGTGCCGTTGAATGACTTAGAGACCTGGCGGAACTCGATGATCGTGTCGCTCACCTTACCAGCCCTCCAGCCACCAGAAGAACTTCGTCAGAAAGAAATCCGAGATGATGACCATGATGGCCGAGGTGACGACGGTCGCGGTGGTCGCCTTGCCCAGCCCCTCCGTTCCGCCCACCGTCTCCAGCCCCTTATAGCAGCCGACGATGGCGATGATATAGCCAAAGATGACCGTCTTGCCGAGGCCGCTCACGATGTCGGCTAACGTGAGATTGCTCGTCACGGCATTGTAGTAGAGCCGGTAATCGACCTGGAACTCATACTTGGAGATCACCATGCCGCCCAGAATGCCCAGGATGTCCGCCATGACCGTCAGCAAGGGCAGGACAAGCATCGTGCTGAGCACTCGCGGCACCACCAATTTCTTGATCGGATTCGCGCCCATGGCCCGCATTGCGTCGATCTGCTCTGTGACTTTCATCGATCCCAATTCGGCCGTCATCCCCGAGCTGACCCTTCCACCGACCAAGAGGGCCGTCAGAACTGGTCCCAGCTCCCGCACCATCGACATGGAGACGATGAGCCCCACGTACGCCTTCGCACCGAACCGGCTGAGGCCGTACGCGGTCTGCAGGGCCAAGACGAGGCCGGTGAACAGCGCGGCCACTCCGGCGATTGAGATCGATTTCACGCCGATGTGATCCACCTGCTGGATCAACAGGCGGAGATGATACGGAGGCCTGAGGGCGCACGAGAAGGTCTGGTAGGAGAGTTGGGAGAGCCCCCCCAGCAGCTCCAACATTCGCAGGGACTGGCCGCCGATGGCCAGCGCCAGAGTCCGCATTGGCTGTCCTTACCGCCTCTTCTCTCGCGAGAGTACCCAGCCCTTCACAAACCGCTCAAACTCAGGCAACCGCTCCTCAAAGGCGGCGCGAGCAGCCACGTAGACCAGATCATAGACGCAGGTGGCGTCCTTGGCGACGTAGCTGCTGACCATGACCTCGGCGTCCTTGACGCGACCCTCCAACAGGGTGTGGATCGCTTCGGTGCCATTCAGCGAAACCTGCTCCTGCGCCATCACCCGCTTTGCCCCGATCCCGAAGAACAGGCGTCTACTCAGGATTCGGAGCGGGATCGCCTGCTGGCCCTCACAACTGACGAACAGCGCCGCGACCTGGCCCCCCGGCTCTGCCCGGAATGCCACTTCCACCCCCTCGGCCTTGAACTGCCGCCAACCGTCGCTGAGCACAGGAATCTTGAACCCCCGAGCGTCGTCAACAAGGAAGCCGTTAACGACCTTGCTGGAAGCGCAGGCCGTAAGCACCAGCAGAGCGAGTGCTGAAACACCCTCAAGGCGCCGGACACTCGGAAAGATGTGACCCCCTCTCGGCGAACAGTTTCTCAGGCGAGGCATCACAGAGAGTAGCGGTGTGGGTTGGTACGATCATACCGGAAAAGTCGCCGAATCGTCAAGCATGGCCGGACCTGTCCATCGCTCAGGCTGGGATGGTTGAAAGCTCGCGCAGCAGGCGACCGAGGTGACGACAGGCCGCCTTCGTCCGAAGCCCCAACCCGACGAGGGAGATAAGGGCGAGAGGGTGAGCAAAAAGGTATCGGGCAAGACTCCCTGGGCGCGGCTCCCCCCGATGATCCAGAAACTGATCGAACGCGATCCGGAGATCCTCTTCCACCGGATCGAGGATGGCCCGGATGGCCAGGAACGGGACCGACCGTGCTGCGGCCGCCGCCGCGATTGCCGCGCTTTCCATATCGACGGCGAGGGCACCTGACCTTGCCGCCAAATCCCGCTTCTCCTTTGCCATCAGAACGATCTGATCCGCTGTGACGATGGGGCCGAGATGGTACCGCTTGCCCGATCGACGCACAACGTTCACGGCGGACTCCTTCAACCCGGAATCGCATGAAAAGGTGTGAGCAGCTCCGCCGCTGCGTCGGTGGAAGCTCACCTGATCAGCCACAACGAGATCCCCGGGCCGCAACTGGGGATCGAGCCCGGCCGACACCCCGACCGAGAAGGCGACCGCGCCGGGGACCTCATCGAAGAGGCGGCGAGCGGCGGCTTCGGCATGCTCTCGCCCCATCCCGGTGGTTGCCAGGACCACCTCTCGGTCCTGTAACTGAGCGCGGGCAACTGAGTCCGAGAGGTGGGGGGCGCGGGAGGTCGAGAACAACGCCATCCAGAGCGGCCTGGCCTCCGCCCGTGTTGCCACAAAGACGGCCAGCGGGGCGCCGCGGGCGCTACTAATGTGCGAGGGTCGCGCCGTCTCCATCCGACGAGTCGGCGGTCCGGCGAAGGGTGCGATAGAGGGATAGGGCCCAGAGTGGAAAGTAGAGGCTGTAGAGGTGGTACCGGAGATACAAGACGCGAGGGAATCCGGTCCCGGTGAATCCTCGTTCATCCCACCCGCCGGCGGCGGAGTGGGACCGAAGCAGGTAGTCGATCCCTTGGTGGACGGCAGCGTGCTGCACGACGCCGGCATGCAACAACCCCAGGAGTGCCCAGGCAGTTTGAGAAGCTGTGCTCGGCCCCTGGCCTGCTGTCCGCGGGTCGTCATACGAGTGGCACGACTCACCCCAGCCGCCGTCAGGGTTCTGTCGCCCGACCAGCCAGTCAATTGCCCGCCGGACGTATGACTGCTCCATCGGCTCTCCGATCGCCCGAAGCCCGGCCAAGACCGACCACGTCCCATAGATATAATTCACTCCCCATCGACCGTACCAGCACCCCTCCGGTTCCTGTTGCCTTCGAAGAAAGGCGATAGCCCGCATCACCGCAGGGTCAGACCGCGTTCGGCCCAGATGGCCCAGCATCTCGAGCATCCGTCCTGTCAGGTCAGCCGTCGGGGGGTCGAGCAGTGCTTTGTGGTCGGCGAACGGGATCTCATTCAGAAACAGCTTGTTGTTATCTTTGTCGTAAGATGCCCAACCGCCATCGCGTGATTGCATTGGCATAGCCCACTTAAGCGCCTGCGTGAGCGCCGCGCGCTTCTCGGGATCATCGGGCAAGACGGTCTTGCTGAGGGCGGTCATCACCACCCCCGTGTCGTCGATATCGGGGTAGAACTCGTTCTCGAACTGGAAGTACCAGCCGCCCGGCTCGGCACCAGGGGCCTTCACCTTCCAGTCACCCTCTTTCCAGGTCTGTTTGGAGAGCAGCCATCTGCACGCGCTGACCAAGGCGGGATGATCTGCCGGCAATCCCGATGCCCGTAGCGCATTGACCGCCAGGCAGGTGTCCCATACAGGGGACAAGCAGGGCTGTATATTGAGGGTCCGATCGTCTTCCACCTCGAGCGACTCGATCTGCTTGAAGGCCTTGGCTACAATCGGGTGCTCAACCTCGTAACCGAGACAGCGCAGCGCGATAACCGAATTTGCCATCGCGGGGTAGATAGCGCCCAGGCCGCCTTCTCCCTGCATCCGAGCCAGCATCCAGGAGGTGGCCCGCTCCATCGCCAGACGGCGAAAGCGGGGGACCGGGTGCCACTCGTACCAGTGGAGCAGCCGATCGGTTGCCAGGAAAAGGTTCCGCCACGATAGCAACCTCGGGTCCCGAGGGAACCAGTAGTCGTGCTTCGCCTCCAGATCGCCTCGAAGCTCCATGAGATCGGCTCCGGGCGGGACGGGCACGACCGGCTTATGGGCGAAGATGATCATCAGGGGGGTGAGCATGGTTCTGGACCAGTAGGAGATTTCGTGCATGTTGAAGAAAGACCATCGGGGGAGGAGGAACAGCTCGATCGGCATCGCCGGTACGCCGCGCCAATCGATCTGACCGAAGATCGCGAGGGTGAACTTGGTGAAGACGTTTGCCTTGAGGAGCCCTCCCTGATCAAGGATCACCTCCCGGGCCCGGCGCATGAACGGCTCGTCCCGGGAATGGCCGCTGAGCTTCAGCGCGAAGTAGGCCTTGACCGTAGTGCTGAGATGGTTGGGGCCACCGTCATAGATGTTCCAGCCACCTTCGGGGAGTTGAGTCTCTCGAAGGTATGCGACCGCCTTCCGCTGCTTGGTCTCGTCCACCTTGCCGAGAAGGTGACGGAGCATCAGGTATTCGGAGGTCAGAGTGGAGTCGGTCTCGAGTTCCGCCACCCAAAAGCCGTCCGGGCCCTGCATCGCCAGTAGGCGCGATCGGGCCCTTTCGATCGCCCCGTGGAGTCGGGCAGTGTCGATCTCCGGAGGGCTTAACGCAGGATCCAGCAGTCGATCTCCTGCAGGCGGCGACACACCTTCGATCACCCCAGCAGGTTCCATGCGGCCATTCTTACCATGTCCCTGGGGCTCTTCCGTAGCTCGCGCACCACAGACGCCTCAAAGCCGGAGTGCATCTTGCAGTTCTGGCAGCGCCGGTCTTGCCGGGACTCCCAGTAGTCCCAGTCCACGCCGTTCCAGAACTCCTCCCAGGTATTAAAGTATTTCGCCCCGATGAGGTAGCACGGCCCCTTCCAGCCCATCGGGGTGTAGGTTACGGTGCTCCACGGCGAGCAGGAATACTCGCGCATTCCGGCGGCGAACTCCAGGAACATCGGGGTGGAGCTGAGGCGGTAGCGCTTCGACAGCTCCAGG
>Ga0184610_1000211_pt1 | contig 14888 bp, 16 predicted proteins | sample PLM1_100_coex_FD_133011 | JGI IMG/M metagenome (GOLD analysis project Ga0184610, IMG submission 133011) | Groundwater sediment microbial communities from an aquifer in East River, Colorado, USA - PLM1_100_coex | ecosystem: Environmental > Terrestrial > Soil > Riparian zone | place: USA: East... | reverse complement strand
TGGATGCGGTTCAGCGAGTCGATCGCGAGACCCGTGTAGTCGCCGTGGAACACGTTGCACTCCTTGCCCTCGGCGCTGCCCGTCACGGGCGGATCCGCGTGGCCGGTCGGCCCGCAGGGCACGGGCCACGCCGGACGGGGTACGTACTGCCCCGTCCAGTGAGTCACCGAGATGTCGAGGTTCTCGTTGGCGCCCAGCGAGGTCACTGCACCCGACCCCACCTTCAGCACGTGGTGGAAGACATCGGCCCGCCCGTCGGCGCCGGGGTTCTGGTCTTGGTCCCAGGCCACCGCCAGGGTCCCGTTGGACAGGTAGCCGGCCCACGGGAACCAACCGTGGCCCGGCAGGTCCGCGACGGCGGTCCGACCGCCCCAGGTGGCGCCCCCATCTGCCGACGTGACCATGTAGACGTCCGTGTCGGAGTTCGGCCCGGCGTTGCAGGGGTCGTAGTTCGGGGCGGTGCCCGGGATGTTGTCGATGCAGTTCGCCGGCGCACCCGAGTTCGCCGTCCCCCGGTCGTTCCAGACGAGCGTGACCTTCATCGAGTTCGTGGGATCCACGGCGATGTTGCCGGCGGAGGCCCACCGGATCTGGTGGCCCCAGACCGTCTGACGCTGGATCACCGACCACGGCATGTCGGTCAGGCCGTCCTCGAGCTGGACCGCAGGGACCGGCGGCCCGAAGGTCACGCCCCCGTTCGTGGACTTCACCACCATGAGCTGGCTGTCGAAGTCGAAGTCCGCCTCCCACGCGTCGTCGTTCTGGCCGTTGATGAACTGCACGTAGACCGTGCCGTTCGGGGCGATCGCGGGGATGGAGAACTGGTCCTCGTCGCACTCGTCCGCCGGACCACTGCTCTGGAACGTGCAGCTCGGGTGGGAGCCTGAGATCTCCTTCGGCGAGGACCAGGTCAGGCCGCCGTCGTCCGAGGAGCTGAGGTAGATGGGCGACTCCGCGTAGCTCCCCTGGATGCCGTTCAGGAACCGGGTCGCCGTCACGTAGATCCGCCCGTAGAACGGCGACGTGGGGGTGTTGTCGACCGAGATGTACTCCTTGTCCCAGAACACCGCGTTGTTCGCCGGGCCGATCCCGGCGCCCTGCCCTTTGAAGACCACGACCGGCGTGCCCCAGGTCATGCCCCCGTCGGTCGAGCGGCTGACCGACACGTTGCCCGCCGCCACGAAGAACCCGCCCTGCCCGCCCACGTTGCCGAGCTGGGCCATGAGGGCGACGTCGTGCTTGGCGTCGAAGGCCGGAGCCGGGTCACCGTTTCCGTTCCCGCTCCCGAACGGGATCTGCCCGTCGAGCCACGTCTCGCCGCCGTCGATCGACGTGAAGAACCCCGTGGGCACCAGGGCCTGGCGGGCGCCCGTGGAGTTGTTGAACCGGTAGTAGTAGTCGTTCGACCCGGCCAGCAGATGGTCCGGGTCCTCCGGGTCGACCGCGATGGCGATCTCGTTGTCCGGCGCGAAGTTCTGGCCGAACTCCGTCGTGTTGCAGCTGATGTCGACCGGGCCGGTCGAGGGATCGCCGCTGCTGCTGCAGGTGAACTTCTCGATCTGCTTCTTGCTGAACTGGCCGCCGGCGTCCGTGACGCCCCCGGCGATGTCGAACTGTTCGGGTGCCGGCAGCAGCTTCATCGCGATCAGCCGCGCGGTGCCGAACGGCCGGTCCCGTCCCACAGACGGCGCGGCCAAGCCGGCCACCAGGATCGCCGCCGAGCCCAGGACGAGCAGGAACCTCCGCATGCAACCACCCCCCTCGATGGACGTGTGCATCAACACCTATCAGGCCGCGAAGGCGGGCGCCAACCCCCGCCAACCGCCCCCTGCCATGAAAGGCTACCCAGCCCAGCGTGTCCCGGTCTTCGGACTTTCGTCTCATTCGCCCGGCCGGCAGGCCTTGTGGACCGGTCACACAGGACGGATGCGCCAAAGTGGATCGACGGGCCCGATGCCCTGCCCGATCGCGAGGGAATGGCGGATGGCCTCGGTGACGAACGCCTTGCCCTTTCGCACCGCGGTCAGCAGGTCGTCCCCGCGGGCCAGGTAAGCCGCGATGGCCGACGAAAGGACGCACCCGGTCCCGTGCGTGTTCGGCGTGTCGATGCGCTCCCCTTCCACCCACAGCAGCCGGGTGCCGTCGAAGAACAGATCGTCCGACCGATCGCCCGGCAGGTGCCCCCCCTTCACCAGCACGGCTCGGGGACCGAACAACCGGATCGCCTCCGCCGCCTCCTTCATGGACGCCGCGGAGTCCACCCGGAACCCCGCCAGGCCGCTCGCCTCGGGGAGGTTCGGCGTCACCAGGGTGGCCAGGGGCAGGATGCGCTCCCGCAGGGCTTCCACGGCATCGTCGGCGAGCAGGGGGTGCCCGTGCTTGGACATGAACACCGGGTCGACCACCAGGTTCGGGACCCGCGTCTCCGCCAACGCCTCGGCAACAGCCTCCACGATCGCCGCCGACGCGAGCATCCCGGTCTTCGCGGCGTCGACGCCGATGTCGGTCACGACCGCCCGGATCTGCTCGCCCACCGTTTGGGGCGACAGCTCCTCGTAGCCGCTCACCCCCTTGGTGTTCTGCACGGTGACCGCGGTGATGGCGGTCATCCCGTACACGCCAAGGGCGCCGAACGTCTTCAGGTCGGCCTGGATCCCCGCCCCGCCCCCGGAGTCCGAGCCGGCGATCGTGAGGGCCCTGGGCCGTTCGCCGTCACCGCGTGGCAAAGTGATCCCACCCCTTCGGCTCGAGCGGCGACTCCCGTCCTTCGGCGTCGACCTCGACGAGCCCGTCATCGATGATGACGCCGACATCGGTGAGCGTCACCCCGAACCGCTCATGCAGGTCGTTTCGGGCCCGCTCCAGGTTCGTGAGGTCGATGGTGCCCAGCAGCTCGTAGTCCTCGCCGCCTCCGAGCGCGAGCTCCAGGGGGTCGACCTCCAGGAACCCGGCGGCCCGGCGGAGCGCCTCCGCCACCGGCACCCGGGCCAGTTCGACCCGCGCCCCCACCCCGCTCGCCTCACACAGGCGGGACAGGTCCTTGGCCAGCCCGTCCGACAGGTCCATCATGGCCGTCGCGCCGGCCTGCGCCAGGGACTGGCCCTCGCCCACCCGGGCCACCGGCCGGGCCTGGGCGTCCAGCAGCTCCCGGCCCCACGGCTCGGTCAGCGCGTGGGTCAGCTTCGAGGGGTGGATCCGGGAGAGCAGGAGCCCTCCCGCCGCCGCACCGAGTGACCCGGTGACCACGACGAGGTCCCCCGGGTGAGCCCCCGAGCGCGTGACCGCGTGCCCGGAGCCGACCTCCCCCACCACCGCGACCGCGATGACGATGGCGTCGGCCCGGTTGGTGTCGCCGCCCACGAGCGTGAGCGCGTACTCGTCGCACGCCGCCCGCATCCCCCCGAAGAGCTCCATCACCCACGCGGCTTCGACGTCGGCCGGGATCCCGAGCGACACCATCGCGTATCGGGGACTCGCGGCCATGGCCGCGATGTCGGAGAGGTTCACGACGATCGACTTGGCGCCGAGGTCCCGTGCCGAGATCGACGTGCGCTCGAAGTGCACGCCCTCAATCAGCATGTCGGTCGTGAGGACCGTGGACCCGGTCCCGGCCTCCACGACCGCGGCGTCGTCACCGATCCCCACCTGGACTCCCGGGAATTCGCCGGACAGCACCCTGCGGATGGCGGCGATCAGCTGGTCCTCGGTCAGCTCCATGGCATCGTTCCGGCCCATTCCGGGCGTCTGCCCGCCCCCCGCCGTGGCGGACGAGGGGGCAAGGTCCTCGGGTAGAATCTAGCCCCTCATCAGGCACGCGGCCCGTTCCCGGGCCGCCCATCGTCGAGCTGTCGAAGGAGCACCCGGTTGCTGGTCGAAGCGCGAACCGTGCACCAGAACCCCTCTCCGGAGGAGCTGCGGAGCTTCACCGAGGAGATGCCGCAGTGCCGGATCACGGAGTTCGGCAACGTGAACGTGCAGACCCGGGTGACCTCCCGGTCCTCGGGCAGCACGTTCGTGGTCACGGACGACCCGGCGTCGGCGAGCGGCAAGACCATGACGCGGGAAGAGTACGAGCGGATCGCTTCGATGCAGGACGAGTACCTGGCCAAGCAGGACGTCGTGGTGATCGACGGCTACATCGGCAACGACGAGGGCTTCCGGACGCCGGCCCGCCTCACGATCGAGAAGGCCAACGCGAACATCGCCGGCATGCAGCAGAAGCTGTACTTCCCCCGCGACGGCGGCGAGCCGGACGTCGAGGTCATCTACACGCCGAACCTGGCCGCGCCGGGCTACCCGGACGACCGTGTCATCGCCGTCGACCTGGCGAACGGCGTGACCCGGGTCCTGAACTCCGACTACTTCGGTGAGTCGAAGAAGGGCGGCCTTCGGATGTGGAACACGATCGTCTACGACCGCGGCGGCCTGGGCTTGCACGCAGGGTGCAAGGTCATCCCCACGGACGACGGCGAGAAGGTGTTCCTCATCATCGGGCTGTCGGGGACGGGCAAGACCACCACCACGTTCACCACGCAGAACGACTCGTTGCCGGTTCAGGACGACTTCGTGGCTCTCATGCCGGGTGGGAAGGTGTACGGCACCGAGAACGGGTGCTTTGCCAAGACGTTCAGCCTGGACCCTGACTTCGAGCCGAGCATCTTCCGCGCGGTCACGGAGCCCACGGCGTACCTGGAGAACGTGTATATGGACGAGCGGGGCACGGTGAACTTCTTCGAGACCTCGTACACGAAGAACGGCCGGGCCGTGTTCGGCATGGACGACCTGGGGCACTATCGCGACGCCCGCACGGTCGGCACGGTCGATCGCCTGCTGATCCTGAACTGGAACGAGAACATCATCCCGGCCGTGGCCAAGCTGTCGCAGGAACAGACCGCGGCGTACTTCATGCTCGGCGAGACCACCGGCACGTCCGCCGGAGGCAAGGCCGAGGAGGGCAAGTTCCTCCGGGTGCCGGGGACCAACCCGTTCTTCCCCCTGCCCCACGGCCTCCAGGGCAACCGGATCCTCGAGCTGCTCGCGTCCCATCCCATCGAGGTGTTCCTGCTGAACACGGGCCGGGTGGGGGGCCGAGAGGACGACGAACGGTCGAAGAAGGTGAAGATCCCGCACTCGTCGGCCGTGGTGAAGGCCATCGCCGAGGGGACGGCCTCGTGGACCGAGGACCCCGACTTCGGCTACGTCATCGCCGAGACGGTCCCCGGGATCGAGGACGTCGAGCTCCTTCAGCCCCGTCGGCTGTACGAGCGGCAGGGCCGGCAGGCAGAGTACGCCGACCTGGTCCAGCGGTTCAAGGCCGAGCGGCGAGCGCACCTCAAAGGCTTCCCCGAGCTGTCGAAGGGGATCGTGGCCGCCGCCGGCTGAGCCCCCTCACGCGACCACGTCGCGGCGCGAGAACAACACCAGGGCGGCCGTGAGGAAGACGGCCGTGTAGGCGGCCGAGACCAGGACGCCCCCCCGCATGCCGCCCCACTCGACGGGGAACCGGAACAGGTCGGTGAAGGCCAGCCACCCGTGCGTGGGCAGGTACGGGTGGATCACCCGAAGGCTGGGGATCTGGTCGGCGATCTCGCTGGCGATGCCCAGGATCACCGTGGCCACGATCGCGCCCGGCCCCGAGTCCGTGAGCGTGGAGATGCACACGCCGATGGCGGCGATCCCCGAGACGCCGAGGAGCATATAGCCGGCCGCGGCCAGGATCCGCAGGGAAGCTTCGGCCACGGACAGCGTCGTCCCCGACAGCGTGGGCAACGGCTTGAACCCGAACACCACGCCGCCCCAGAACGCGCCACATCCCACGACCCAGAGGAGGAGAAGCCCGAGGAGCGCCATGGCCGCGCCGTACTTGGCCAGGACCAGCCGGGTCCTGGCGACCGGCCGGACCAGGAGGTAGCGGAGCGTTCCGCCCTGGGCCTCGCCGGCGACCGCGTCGCCGGCGAGGAGCCCCGCGGCGAGCGGCAGGAAGAACGGTTGGATCACCGCCAGGCCCGTCAGCGGGGCGAACAGCCCGTTCCGCACGATCTGGAGCAGGAAGGGCGGCGCGTCCTCGGTACCCGACAGCGTGGGCGGCGACAGCTTCACGGCGATCACGATCAGGACCGGGATGCCGCCGAAGGCCGCGGCGAGCAGGTAGGTCCGCCACCGGCGCCACGCCTTCGTCAGCTCAACCCTGAACACCGGATCCCTCCACGAGCGACATGAACACGTCCTCCAGCGTGTCCCGCTCCGGAACGAGGGCGCTCACGGCCACGCCCGCCGCGACCAGCGCGGCGTTCACCTGCGCGGCAGTCGCGCCGTCGAGACGGACCCGGAGGATCCTCCCGTCGCCGCCGACGCCGGCGACGCCGGCCAGGTCTCGAAGGATCGCCGCCGCGCGTTCGGGATCACCGACCTCGATCCGAAGGTGCTCGGCGTCGCCGCGGAGGTTCCCCGGTGGGCCCTCCGCCACCAGACGCCCCCTCGACAGGACGCCCACGCGATCGCACATCGCCTCGACCTCCGCGAGCAGGTGGCTCGAAACGAACACGGTGGTGCCGCCGTCGGCCAGGCGACGAAGGAGCAGGCGGACCTCCCGCATCCCGGCCGGGTCCAGTCCGTTCGTCGGCTCGTCGAGCACCAGCATGTCCGGCTCGCCCAGGAGCGCGAGCGCGATCCCCAGGCGCTGCCGCATGCCCTGGCTGTACGCCTTCACCCGCTTGTCCCCCGCCGTCGACAGGCCGACCTGCTCAAGGACCTCGTCGATGCGGTCAAGGCGCCGCCTGACCTCCTCGCCGTCGCCACCGGCCCGGGCGAAGGCCTCCAGGTTCCGCCGGCCCGACAGGAACCGGTAGAAGGCGGGCTCCTCGATCAACGCGCCGGTCCGGCGGAGCGCATCGTCACGGCCACTTCGGAAGACGGGTCTCCCCAGCAGCTCCACGTCGCCCCCCGAGGGGAAGATCAGGCCGAGGGCCATCCGGATCGTCGTGGTCTTGCCGGCGCCGTTCGGACCCAGGAACCCGTAGAGCTCGCCCCGGTCCACGGAGAGATCGAGGCCGTCGACGACGTTCACCTCGCCGTATCGCTTCGTGAGCCCCCTCGCGACCAGCGCGGTCACGGGAGCTTCGGCTCCACCTCCGCGAGCGCTGCCGGCCTCACCAGTCCGACCACCAGCCAGGAATGGTCGCCTCGGCTCACCACGTCGGCCGAGCCGAGCGGCCCCGCGTACGGGAAGAGCGGCCGGACCTCGGCCGGCACGTCCGACACACGGACGGCGAGGATCACGCCGAACCCCCGGCCGAACACGCGCACGCCCTGGATCACCTGCGATCCGGAGGAGCCGGGAGCGCCTGGGCCCTCGTCGCTCACCTGCTTCACGATGGCATCCTGCGGTGGGGCGAACGTGAACATCGAGGCGTCGACCGGTCCGAACGCGACCGACGTGTACCCCGCCTCCAGCACCGCCGTCGAGCTCCCGCGAGGGAACACCTGGAGCCGAAGCGGCATCCGGGTCTCGGCATCGATCGCGACCTCGATCCTGCCGAGCAGGGTGTCGTTCGTGGCGGGAGTGAGGCGAAGCACGTACGCGTCCCGGCCCGCGACCACCTGCGGTTCGGCGACGATGGCTGCGATGTACGACCGGTCGTCTCGCAGGACCTTCGAAACCAACTGGGTCAGGTCGCCGAGCGACGGCGGGGCCTGGTGTGGCGCGGCCTCGTCCACGGCGTAGTGCCATGCAGTGAACCGCTGGGCGTCCCAGAACCAGACGTCGGTGCTGTTGGCCACGAGGTCGCGCTCGCCGAACGGGAGGATCTGCGCCACCCGGACGCCGTCGGGGCCGTACCACACCTTGAACGTCTGGTCGGCCAGGAGGACCCCCGCCGGTCCCGCGGGATCGCCCAGGCTCGCGGGGAGCTGGGGGATCCCCAGGTCCACGTGGGTCCTCACCGTTCCGGAGACGGGCGTGCGATCCGCCACCGCCCGAAGCGAGGAGGCGAGGAGCGAGGCGGGCGACACCGACGGCAGGTCGGGCGTCGGGGCGGCCCGCCCCACGGAGAGCCATCCCACCGCCAGCACGATGGTGACGGCCAGGACGGCAGCAGTGAACGCCGAGCGGGACCTCAGCAGGCGGGCCATGGGTACCTCATAGCATCCCACGTCATCTCGGTTCGAGGGCCGGCGCGGGAACGCCGCAGGTTCGCCACAGCATCGCGACGAGCTCAGTCCGAAGCGCGACGGCCCAGGGCGAATCCGGCCAGGAGCTGGAGGACGGCGAGCCCGATCGGCACCATGAAGTACCACCGGAACCGGTCGAAGTCGTTCGTGAGCTTGCCGTCGACGCTCGTGAGCGAATAGATCAGGAACAGCCCGGCGAACGCGAACCACAGCCCCACGCGGCCGGTGACGTACAGGGCGTACAACACGTGGTCGGCGACGTCGGCGCCCTCGAACGGGCGCCGCGACCACTTCCACAGCGAGCGAAGGCCTCCGAGCGCGAACGCGCCGGCCACCACGAGCTCGAGGACGTTCATGCGGGGGGCGCGGCCCTGGCCAGGGCCGCGACGACCTCCTCGTCCGAGACCTGGTCGAACCGGCGGTACCACTCGCCGACGGCGAAGAACGGCTCCGGCGCGGCCAGGACCACCACGTCGTCGGCCTCCTTGCTCAGCCGCCCGAGGGCGGCGCCGGGGGCAACGGGCACGGCGAGCACCACCTTGCTCGCCCCCTGGGCCTTGGCCCACCGGACGGCGGCCGCGGCCGTCCCCCCCGTCGCCACCCCGTCGTCGACGACGAGGGCCACCTTCCCGGCCACGTCCGCAGGCGGCCGGCCGGCCCGATAGGCGGCCATCCGGCGCTCGATCTCCCGCTCCTGCGCGGCGATCTCCTGCTCCAGGTATTGGGGGGAGACGCCCAGCATCTGGATCATCCGCTCGTCCAGGACGCGCACCCCCGGGGCGATGGCGCCGAGCCCCAGCTCCGGGTTCCCCGGCGCACCGATCTTGCGAGGCACGACCACGTCGAGGGGCGCGCCGAGGTGCCGCGCCACCACCTCGCCGACGATCACGCCGCCCCTCGGGATGGCCAGGACCACGGCATCCCGGCCGGCGTAGTCGAGCAGGGCCTTGGCCAGCCGCTCCCCGGCGTCCACCCGGTCCTCGAAGATCACTCTGTCCCAGGGGAGCGTGGCCCTTCTCCCTCCTCTATCTCCCGGCGGGCCCGTTCCTCTTCCTGCATGCGCCTGCGGTCCTTCATCACCTTCTCCGGCGGCGGCATGGGCTTTCGGATCGACCGGTACGTCTCGAGGAAGCCGGTCCCCTTCGGACGCTTCTTCTTCTTCGCCTTGGCCACACCCCGATTATCCCGCCGCAGCAACGACCGAGGAACGGGCGTTGCCGGGCCCTCCGGCCGGTCGATACGCTGTGGGTCCGCGCCAATGAGGGAGGTCCGTCGTGGTGATCCAGGCCTACGTTCTGATCCAGACCGAGGTGGGCAAGGCGGCCCAGGTGGCCAAGGAAGTCCGGGAGATCGGGGGCGTGGCCGAGGCCGAGGACGTGACGGGCCCCTACGACGTTATCGTCCGGGCCGAGGCCAAGAACGTCGACGAGCTGGGCAAGCTCGTGGTGTCCAAGATCCAGTCGATCGAGGGGATCACCCGCACGCTGACCTGCCCCGTCGTCCACCTGTAGGCCCGGCTCGGGGGGCGGGGCGACCCTCAGGGCTCGAGGCCCGTCCCCTTCTTCCGCTCCCGTTCGTGGCGCTCCATCGCGAGCTCCACCAGCCGGTCGATGAGCTCGGGATAGGACAGCCCCGAGGCCTCCCACAGCTTCGGATACATCGAGATCTGCGTGAAGCCCGGGATGGTGTTGATCTCGTTGATCAGCAACTCGCCGCTCGGCCGGAGGAAGAAGTCCACCCGGGCCATCCCGGCACCGTCCACCGCGAGGAAAGCCGCTACGGCCAGTCGCTGGGTCTCCTCCATGACCTCGGACGAGACGGGCGCCGGGATCAGGAGCTCGGCTCCCTTCTCGTCGAGGTACTTCGCCTCGTAGCTGTAGAACTCGTGGCGCGGCACGATCTCGCCGGCGACCGAGGCCACCGGATCGTCGTTGCCGAGCACGGCGACCTCGAGCTCGCGCCCCCCCTCCACGGCTCTCTCCAGCAGGGCCTTGCGTCCGTACCGGAACGCGCGCTCCAGCGCGCCGCGGAGATCGCCCCGGCCGTGCACCTTGGTCACGCCGACGGACGAGCCGAGCGAGGCGGGCTTGGCGAACAACGGGTACCCCAAGTGCTCCGCGCCGGCCTCGACGGCCTCGGGGTCCTCCTCCCACTCGCGTTCGTGCACCACCGCATGTTCGACGACGGGGATGCCGGCCGCCCGGAACAGGACCTTCTGGACGGCCTTGTCCATGCCCAGCGCCGACGCCAGGACGCCGGCCCCCACGTAGGGCACGCCGGCCACCTCCAGGAACCCCTGGATCGAGCCGTCCTCCCCGTACGGACCGTGGATGACCGGGAACACCACATCGATGGGGGTCCGCGACCCGTCCTCGGCGACCAAGGTCTGGGACCCCGGCTCCTGGTCCAGGGCAACCTCCGGACCCGACGCCTCGGTCACCCGGGGAAGGTGGCCGGGCGGGCCGGCCGCCAGGGCGGCCGGCCCCCCCGCCACGAGCTGCCACCGCCCCTCCCTGGTGACGCCGATGGGGATGACCTCGTACCGGCCCGGGTCCAGGGCATCCATCACCGAGCGGGCCGAGGACACCGACACCTCGTGCTCGGCGGATCGCCCTCCGAACAGGATGGCGATCCGCCTCCTCATGCCTTCTCCAGCGCCCGGTCGAAGTCCTCGATCAGGTCTTCCACGTCCTCCAGGCCCACGCTCACCCGGACAAGGCCGTCGCCGATCCCCGCCGCCCGCCGGGCAGCGGGATCCATCTGCCGGTGGGTGGTGGACGCGGCGTGGCCGACCAGCGTGTGCGTTCCCCCCAGGCTCGTCGCGATCCACGCGAGGTCCAGCGCGTCGCAGAATCGCATCCCGGCCTCCACGCCACCCCCAACCTCGAAGGCCAGCATCCCTCCGCACCCCCGGGGCAAGAGGCGTCGGGCCACCTCGTGGTGGGGGTGGGACGCCAGTCCCGGGTAGTGCGCGCGCTCCACCTTGGCATGCCCTTCCAGGGACTCGGCGAGCGCCTGGGCGCTCCGCGAGTGCCGCTCCATCCGAAGCTCCAGCGTCATCAGGCCCCGGAGGGCGAGCCAGGCCTCAAGGGGGGCCATCGTGCCTCCGGTCTCGATGGCCATGTCGCGCACCCGCCGCATGCCGTCCTCGGTCGTAGCGACGACGCCGCCGGTGAGGTCGTGGTGGCCGCCGATGTACTTCGTGGCCGAGTGGAGCACGTACTCGAACCCGAACCTCGCCGGGTTGCACAGGTACGGTGAGGCGAACGTGTTGTCCACAACCGCCGGCACCCCGCTCGCCCGGCACACCGCGCCCAAGGCCTCCAGGTCCGCCACCGTCACGTTGGGGTTGGCGATGGTCTCGACGTAGAACAGCGCGGCGTCGGGGAGTGCCGCCGCGACCGCGTCGGGATCGTGGGGGCTCACGAACGTGACGTCGATCCCGTATCGCGGCAGGATCTTCGTGAACAGCGAGAAGCTGCCCCCGTACAGCTCGGTGCTGGCGACGATCCGGTCCCCCGCGCGCGCCAGCGACGTGACGACGGTGTGGACGGCCGCCATCCCCGAGGAGAACGAGAACGCCGACTCCGTTCCCTCCAGCTCGGCCATCACCCGTTCGAACGCGAGCAACGTGGGGTTGCCGTATCCCCTGGTGTACGTGTAGCCCGGACGGCGGAAGCTGATGGTCTCGGCGTAGTCCTCGGACGTGGCGAACCGGAACGTGGAGGTCTGGAAGATCGGCACGCTGGGGGTCTCCTGGTCCATCGGGGGGGGCGGGACGTGGATGGCCCGCGTGGTGAACCCTCGCCTGCGCTCCTCGGTCATGCGGGCAAGCGTAGCCTCACGCCCATCGCTTGGGGTAGCCGGACCGCAGATCGTCCACCAGCAGCGTGAGCCGCTCCATGAGCTCGTCCGTGAGCCGTCGTGCGAGCTCCGGGTCCTCGGCCGCGTCCTCTCCGTGGACGGGGGGATCCATGGGCTCCCCCGCCTTGAGCCATATGGGACGGCCGAACGTGAAGCTCCTCCTGGCGCCTTTTCGCCACACGTACTGGCCGCCCCACGTGGCGACGGGCAGGAGGGGGACGCCGGTTGCAAGCGACAGCCGGGCCGCCCCGGTCTTGCCTCGCATCGGGGACAGATCTGGTTTCTCGGTCACGCTCGTCCCCTCGGGGTAGATCACGACCACCTCGCCCCGTTCGAGCGATCGCGCCGCCTCCTCCAGCGGCCTGTGGTCCCCGGTGCCGCGGCGGACGGGGATCTGCCCCGCACCCCGCAGCACCACGCGAAGGAACGGGTTCTCGAACAGCTCCGCCTTGGCCAGGAACCTCGGCCGCCGGCCCGCCTGCACCACGAAGTACGCGTGGGCCAGGGGGTCGAGGTAGGACAGATGGTTGGCGGCGATGATGATGGGCCCCTGGCGCGGCACCCGCTCGACGCCTTCCAATCGCCAGTTGAACCACAGCTTGAGCGGGGGAAGCACGACGGCCTTGGCCACGTGGTACCAAGGTTCCAGGAGGCCCTCCTCTCGGTGGCCGGATTGTATCCAGGGCCCACCGCCCATCCCTCGCGATAGCCTCGGACGATGCGCGTCATCGCGATACCGGTGAAATCCCTCGCGGGGGCCAAGCGCCGGGTCTCCCCCGAGCTCACGCCCATGGAGCGAGGGGCCCTCACCCTGGCCATGCTGGAGGACGTCCTCGACGCCGCCCAAGCGGTGACCGGGTGGGAGACCTGGGTGGTCTCGCCTGACGAGGTTGTGCTCGAGGTCGCCGTCCGCCGCGGCGCGAGGTCGGTCCCGGAGGAGAGGCCGCCGCTCGCCTCGGCCATCCGCCAGGTGGAGCGCCTGGCCCTGGAGAAGGAGGCGGATGCGCTCGCCATCCTCCCGGGCGACCTCCCGTTGATCACGACCGAGGCGCTGACGTCGGCGCTTCGGACCCTGGGGCCAGTGGTCCTGGCTCCCTCGCACGACGAGGTGGGGACCAACCTGCTGCTCCGCCGGCCGCCTCGGGCCATCCAGGCCCGGTTCGGCCCCCAGTCGTTCCGCCGGCACCTCGACCTGGCCGAGGCCCGCGGCCTCCCCGCCGCCGTGGTGGACCGCCGTGAGCTGTCGTTCGACCTCGACCTGCCCTCGGATATCCTGACGCTGCTCGCGACTGGGCGGCGCGGTCGCGCTCGCGAGGTCTGCCTGGAGATGGACCTCTGCGAGCGATTGACCGCCCAGGCCTAGGGGGACGGCGTGCCGCAGGGGACGATCAGGGACTTCCACGACGAGGAACGGACCGGGACCCTGCTGACCGACGACCGCACCGAGGTCCACATCGACCCCACGTCCGTGGAGGGAGCGGGGATCCGGTACCTACGGATCGGGCAGCGGGTGAAGTTCGACCTGGTGGAGGAGGGCGGGCGGAAGGTGGCCCGGACCCTTCGGATCGTCACTTTCGACTAGTCGACCGGGTCACGCTCCGGCGGCGGCGGGCCACCATCTCCTTGAACTCCTTGCCCGGGATGAACCACGGCAGGTCTCGGGCCGGGACGACGATGGGGGTGGCCGGCTTTCGAGGGTTGCGGGCCACCCGGCGGTTCCTGCGCTTGCGCTCGAACGTCCCGAACCCCACGAGCGAGACCCGCTCGCCCTTGGACACCGTCTCCCGGATGACCCTGATGGCCGCATCGATCGTGCGGCCGATGTCCGCCTTGCTCGCGCCGGTCCGCTTGGCGATCTCCGCGATGAGGCCGTTCTTGTTCATGGGATCCGCCCTTCCCCCAGGCCGATGATTGCAACGTAACGACTTCGGGGGTGGCTGGTCAATTCCCAAGACGCCGTGGCACCATTGCGCCATGAGGCGGACGGCGATCGTGGCGGCCCTGGCGGCGGTGGCACTGGTCGGGTGCTCGTCCGGCAAGAGCCGGGACTTCGCCCGCTATTACGACCCGGAGGGCCTGTTCAGCGCGAACCTCCCGGCCGACAACGACATCGCCGTCGCGGCAGCCCAGCCGCCCTCGGAGGGACCTGCCGTCCTGACCGGGGTGGTCTCGACGCCGCCGGCTCCCTCCCCGTCGCCCTCGAGTGGGTTGGGCGGTGGCCTGGCCAACCTGGCCCAGACGACGGGGCAGCAGGACCAGACCGTGTACCAGGCCCTGGTCGTCACGACGGGCACCTTCCAGGACCTGCCGCAGATGGCCCTGGCGTTCCTGACCGGGAACCCCGTCGTGGACGTGCAGATCGAGCAGGACATGCGGCTTGGAGGCAACGCCGGGGAGCTGATCGTGGCCGACGTCGTGCGAGACGGCCAGAAGGTGGCCGGCGTCGCCACCGCGTTCACCCTGGGCCAGCAGGGCGTCGGCTACATCGTCCTGGCGATCTTCCCCCCGGGGGAGTGGGCCAGCGAGCGGTCGGACTTCCTCAAGGTGGTGGGGTCCTTCCGGTCGGCGGTCCCACCCGGCATGAAGGCCTTCCCGCTGGCTGGCGGGGCTGCCTGATAGCATCGAATCACCCGGCCCCCGGCGGCCGGGCGACGTTTGGCCCGTGGGGTAACGGTAGCCCGGCTGACTCTGGATCAGTTAGTCCTGGTTCGAATCCAGGCGGGCCAGCCAGACGGCTCGTCGCTGCCGCTCGGTTCGCTAGCTCCGGCTCTCGCGCATCAGGCCCAGGACCGCCAGAACCGTGACGGCCAGTCCCACGGGCAACAGGAGCAGGCCATACACCAGGCTGGCCCCGA
>Ga0184610_1000208_pt1 | contig 15007 bp, 12 predicted proteins | sample PLM1_100_coex_FD_133011 | JGI IMG/M metagenome (GOLD analysis project Ga0184610, IMG submission 133011) | Groundwater sediment microbial communities from an aquifer in East River, Colorado, USA - PLM1_100_coex | ecosystem: Environmental > Terrestrial > Soil > Riparian zone | place: USA: East... | reverse complement strand
GTTGGTGCCACATCGGAGGTGAAGCGTCGAATATCGGTCCACGCTCTCGGGGATAAGAGTCTCGTCGTGCTCGTAGGCGGCGATGGTCTTGTGCTCCGCCCCGTGGTACTCGAAGACTCGCCGAATCTCCTTGGCCCGGCCGATCAGCACGAGGTAGCCAAGGAACAGCGCCACCCGGAACAGTCCCTCCAGCACGTTGACCAGGAAGCTCGAGCTGACGCGGTGACCCACCCACCGGAAGGCGATCGCGGGGCCCACGACGAAGATGCCGACGAACAGCACCACCGCCACCACCAGCGACAGCGCCATCTGCCGCGACGACAAGTGCACGTCCTCGGGCGATGACTCGTTCGCCGAGATGGACAAGGCCTTGATCCCGATACCGAGGGCCTGGCCCAGGGCGATGATCCCCCGGAAGAACGGCTTGCGAAGGATCCGGAACCGCTGGGCGATGGAGTGCACGTCGTGGGACTCGACGTGGATCGAACGATCCGGCCTGCGAACGGCCACAGCCCACACGTTGCGGCCGCGCATCATGACGCCCTCCATGACGGCCTGACCGCCGTAGGAGTGGCGGGCAGCAGGCCGATCGTCGCTCATCCGCGATGCGGCGATCAGGACTGCGGCGCGGACCGCTGGCCGTACCGGCGCTGGAACCGCTCCACGCGACCGCCGGTGTCGACCAGCTTCTGCTTGCCCGTGTAGAAGGGGTGGCAGTTCGAGCAGATCTCGACGCGAAGCTCCGGCTTGGTGGAACGCGTGGTGAACGTGTTCCCGCAGGAGCAGTGCACCGTCGCCATGACGTATTCGGGGTGGATTCCCTGCTTCATGTCGGTTCGTCGTCTCCTTAGTTGTTGGTTCCGTCGTTGGTTCCGTCGTTTGGTTCGACCGCCAGCTTACGACGCCGGCGCCTTTGCGATCTCCTTCAGGAACTGCTCATTGGACTTGGTGGCCCGGATCTTGTCCACCAGGAGCTCGAGCGCGGCGCCCGGCTCCAGCGCGTGAAGGACCCGGCGGAGCCGCCACACCAGGGCCAGCTCCTCCTGCGGCATCAGCAGCTCCTCCTTCCGGGTGCTGGAGGCCTCGACGTTGATGGCCGGGAAGATCCGCTTCTCCGCCAGGGACCGGTCCAGGCGAATCTCCATGTTCCCGGTGCCCTTGAACTCCTCGAAGATCCCTTCGTCCATCCGCGACCCCGTCTCGACGAGCGCGCTCGCGATGATGGTGAGCGAGCCACCCTCCTCGATGTTGCGGGCCGCGCCGAAGAACCGCCGGGGCGGGTACAGCGCGGTCGAGTCGATGCCGCCCGACAGGATCTTGCCCGAGGCCGGCGCGGCCAGGTTGTAGGCCCGGGCCAGCCGGGTGATCGAGTCGAGCAGGATGGCCACGTCGTTGCCCATTTCGGCCAGGCGCTTGGCCCGCTCCAGGACGAGCTCCGTCACCTGGATGTGCTGGTCCGGCGGCTTGTCGAACGTCGAGTACACGACCTCCGCGGCCTGGACCGTGCGCTGCCAGTCGGTGACCTCCTCCGGCCGTTCGTCCACGAGCAGCACGATCACGTGCGTCTCGGGACTGGAGGTCAGGATCCCGTTCGCGATGTTCTTGAGTACGGTCGTCTTCCCCGCCTTGGGCGGCGAGACCACCATCCCGCGCTGGCCCTTGCCGATGGGCGCGACCATGTCCACGATCCGCCCGGTCACGTCGTTCGGAGCCGTCTCCAGGTGGAACCGCAGGTGCGGGAACAGCGGGGTGAGCTTCTCGAAGACCGGCCGCTGCTTGGCCGTCTCGGGGTCGACGTCGTTCACCGTCTCGATCTGGAGCAGCGCGAAGTACTTCTCGCTGTCCTTGGGCTGGCGGACCTTGCCGGTGACCACGTCGCCCTTGCGGAGCATGAACCGGCGGACCTGCGACAGGGATACGTAGATGTCCTCGGGCCCCGGCAGGTAGCCGGAGGTTCGAAGGAACCCGTAGCCCTCCGGCAGGATGTCCAGCAGGCCGGTGGCCGTGTTGGCGGTAGCGATCTCCTCCTCCCGGGCATCCACCTCGCGCTGGCGGCGATCCTCGCGGAAACGGCGCCGCTCCTCGCGGGACAGCCGCCGCCGCCCGCCGTCCGGTCCGGGCCTGCCCTCCGGTCCCGGCCTGCCCTCGGGCCGTCCGCCGGGCTCGCGAACCTCGCGCGGCTCCGTTCGGGTCGGGGCCGTCGTCGGCTCGCCGTTATCTGAGGCCTGGGTCGGCTCGGCGGGGGACGCCGGGGCCTCGGCCTCCGCGGGCCGTGGCGGCGACGGGTCCGTCCCAGCCGGGGCGTGTCCGTCTTGGGCCGCGGCGAGGATCGCGTCGACCAGCTCGGCCTTCTTCAGTTTCTGATGTCCATCGATGCCCAGGCTGGCCGCGATCGTGTGTAGCTCCGACGCGACCTTGCCCTCGAGGACGCTCTTCTCCATCGTTTCAGGTGCCAACTAGGCTCCTCCCTTCAATCCCCGCTGCAGGGCCTGCCAGTCCTGGGTGAACTTCTGCAAGCCCACATCGGTCAGCGGATGCTTCACCAGCTTGACGAACACGTCGTACGGCATGGTTGCGATGTCCGCGCCGGCGATGGCCGACTCCACCACGTGCATGGGATGGCGGAGGGACGCCGCGAGGACGTTCGTATCGTAGCCTTGGACGTCATAGATCTCGCAGATCTGCCGGAGCGCGTACATCCCGTCGGCGGCCACGTCGTCGATCCGTCCCAGGAACGGCGAGACGATGTAGGCGCCGATCTCGGCGGCCAGGATGGCCTGCGCCGGGGAGAACACCAAGGTCACGTTGATCCGGATGCCGTCAGCGACCAGCCGCTTACCCGCCTCCAAGCCGTCGGGGGTCATGGGAACCTTCACGACGGCGTTGGGGCCCATCTGGGCCAGGTGCAGCCCCTGCTTGTACATCGGATCGGCCTCGGGCTCGGTGGTCTCGAGGGACACGTCCCCCTCCACCTCGCCCAGGATCTCCTTCCACAGAGCCTCGGGGTCCTCGTTCTCCTTGCTCACGAGCGTGGGGTTGGTCGTGATGCCGGACAGCACGCCCCACCGGTTGATCTCGCGGATCTCTTCGAGGTTCGCTGTGTCAAGGAACAGCCTCATGTGCTCCTTCCTTTCCGAAGGCATGGCGAACGCGCTGCCCGTCACCCCGGCTGGACCCGGCGATGCGTTCCGTCACCTTCTCCATGACCAGGTCGATGACGGCCGCCAGGGCTTGGTCGAAGTTGTAGTTGGGGATGACCGGCACGCCGTGCGACAGCGCCTGGCTCTTGATGTAGCGCTGGACCCGGCGGATCTTGTCGAACCCCTCCATGTACTTGGTCGCCGGCCGGCCCGCATGGTCCGCCGACCGTGCCAAAAAGTGCTTGCGGTGCACGGCCTCGTCCTCCACCGTCACGATGACCGGCACGGCCATGACCCGGCCGGCCCGCGAGTCGAGGTCCAGGAACCCCGGCACCACGTGGGCCCCCTCGATGATCATGCTCATGCCCTCCACGGCAGCCCGCTCGAGGAGGGCGTCGACGCCGACCGCCACCGCCGACACCTGCTCCCGGAACCCCACCACCACCGCGTCCTTGGTCGGCGGCTCCCGGAGGGCGTCGCCGGCCTCGAACGATGACTTGTAAAGCGCCGGCATCAGCTCCCTGGAGAACACCCCCCGCATGACCTCGCGCACGGCGTCGGTGGCCACCACCCGGACGATGCCCAGGCGTGTCGCGAGCTGGGTGGCGATGGTGGACTTCCCCACCCCCGTGGCCCCCCCGATCAGCACGATCAGCGGGATGTCGAGGGCGTCGACCTCGCGCCACCGAAGGTAGTTCTTCGCGTAGCGCTCGCCGACCAGGTCCTCGATCACCGAGACGGCCAGCTGGTCGAGCTCCTCGGAGGTGACCGAGGGCGAGCCGAGGTCGCGGAGGCGATCCTCGATCGCCTCCGCGACCTGGTAGGACCGCCACGGCGACAGGCCGGTCACCATGACCTGAGAGGCCATCAGTCCCTTCGAGTAGGGAAGGCCGGCCTCCTTGTCCGAGATGAGGATGTGCTGGTTCTTGGTGTCCTTCGTCATCGCGCCTCTCGCCGCTTCACCGCGAGGTTCATCGTCTCCGCGAGCAGGGTCGGGAGGTCGGTTCCGCCGTCGATCGCCACGGGCCGGTTGTCCACGAAGACCACCTCGGCCCCTCGCGCCATGGCCCGCTCGCAGGCCACGTCCACGGCCGCTGCCTTCAGCTCCGTGAGGAGCACCTCGTACGCCTCTGCCTTCTCCAGGTCCTCCATCAACCCCGACCGGTCGGCCAGGCGGGCGCTCCAACCGACCACCTTGCATCCGAAGCCTGCCTCCAGCGAAGCCACCTGCTTCGCCGCGACTGCCTGGGATGCGGTGGTGGTGAAGAACGCCTCCTTGCCTCGCACATCGCCCAGCGGGACCGGTTGGAAGTCCGTCACGACGAGCCGGGCATCACCGCGGATTCGCTGGACGTGGGATGTCAGGGCGAGGAGGTTCTCGGGCCCTGCTTTCGGGCTCCCCCACATTGTAAAGACCACCAGGTCCGTTAGCAACAGTCGATAAGGGCCCAGGTACCCGCCCAGGTACTCGGGGGGCGCCGAGACAGGGACGGCCAGGATCCCGGCGTCCCAGGGGATGGGGGGAACGGCCGAGCCGCTCCCCTCCAGGACCACCAGGCCCGCCCCCAGGTCGACCGCGAGCCCCGCCGCCTCCCGCACGTTCGACGCGAACGGGGCCCCCGCCAGGCCCCCACCCGCTCGCCGGGCGCCGATGGTGGTCACGCCCGAGGTGACGGCATCCTCGAGGTAGTCGGAAGCGGCGTGCTCGCCCTTTCGGACCAGGTCGAGCAGGTCATCGAGGGTCACCGTCCCGGCCCGGGCCACCTGGGGCTCCGGCGGGCCCCCGCGGCCCATGGCCACCAGGATGGGGTTCAGCCCCATCCCCGCGGCCACCCTTGCGACCTCGCCGCCGATCGCCGTCTTCCCTGTGCGCTTCCCCGTCCCGATCACGGCGACCGTGGGGACCGCAAGCGGCGGGCCGGAGATGGGTGGGTCCAGGCGGAAGTCCGGAGCGAGATAGGGGATGCCCCGGACCAGGGAGACGGCGGCGAGCTCCATCCGCTCCCGGTACCCCACCACGGGCTCGTCGGAGAGGTCGAGCACCGCCTCCGGCCCCACCTGGTCGATGGCATCGGCCAGGGCCTTCGTGATGTCGCTCCCCGCGGGCAGGGTCGGGAGGCCGAGGTCGGGAAGCCTTCCCGGGTCCACCTTCTCCGCGCCGCCCAGGAACAGCGCGGCGACGACCTCGTGGCCCCTGCTCCGCGCCGCCTCGATCCCCCACCGGGTCACCGGCGGGTAGTGCTCACCGTCCACGAGGACGAGGACCCTCACGACAGTCCCTTTCGAAGGTCGAGGCCCGGGCCCGGGCCTACTCCGTGTGTGCCGGGGCCTGCTGAACCGGCGGTTCGAACTCCCGGTAGAACTGCTCGCCGGAGGAGAGCGAGAAGTGGGCGATGGCGCTTCCGCCGCCGAAGGGGAACCTCCGGGTGATCTTGACCTCGTCGCCCTCGAACTCCAGCACGTTGTAGCAGGGCTTCGTGTACCCGCGGAGCCGCAGCGACGCGACCGTGCCGGCATTGGCGATGTAGAGGTTCTCCAGGCGCCACACGTACGGCACATGCTTGTGGCCCGACAGCACGATGTTCACGCCGGCGGTGATGAGCTCCTCGAGGAGGTCGCCCGCGTCCATCACCGTGCTCCGCTCCCGGCCGGTGCCGGGGACGGGGATCAGGTGATGGTGGAGCACGAAAACCTTGAGGTCGGCGGGCTGGGCGAACTGCTCCCTGATCCAAGGGTAGCGCTCCCGGCCGATCTGCCCTTCGTTCAGGTCCGGCTCGCTCGAGTCGGCTCCCACCACCCGGACGCCGCCGACGTCGATGGACCAGTGGCGGGGGCCGATCAGCTCCTCGAAATGCAGGTAGCCGACGTTTCGAGCGTCATGGTTGCCCGGCACCGTGAACAGGGGCGCCTTGAGCCGGTCGGCGTACGCCACCCAGTTCTTGTACTCCTGCCGGTAGCCCTCGTTCGTCAGGTCCCCGCTGCAGATGACCAGGTCGGGGCCGAGCTCGTTGATCTCCACGATGACCCGGTTCATCAGGTTCGGCACGAAGTAGGGCGACCCGACGTGGGGGTCCGAGATGTGGGCGATCGTCACCACGCCCCAAGTGTAGCTTCGCCGAGGGGGCTGGCCTGCCGCCCCGCTCCCGGGTTTTGGGTTCGGTGACGGCGTGGGACCATTGCCCGGGACGTGAACGGCCTCGACCTCGTGATCGTGGTCCTCATCGCGCTCGCGGCGGCCACCGGCTTCCGGCGGGGCGCGTTGCTGCAGTTGTTCGCCTACGGCGGCCTGATCCTGGGAGTGCTCGCCGGCGCGGTGCTGGCGCCGGCCTTCGCCTCGCTCGCCAGGAGCGACGCCGCCCAAGCGGGGATCGCCGTCGCCGTGTTGCTCGGCATGGCCGGCATCGGCAACGCGCTCGGATGGGTGGCCGGGACGTGGGTCCGGGCTAGAGCCCACGGGCTTCCGATCATCGGAACGGCCGACAGAGCCGGCGGCTCGGTGATCTCGGTGATCGGGCTCCTGCTCGTCACGTGGTTCCTGGCGCTGAACCTGGTGAACGGACCGTTCCCCCCGGTCAGCAGGGAGATCCGAGGGTCGGCCATCGTCCGAAGTCTCGACACCGCGCTCCCCCGGCCGCCGTCGCTCCTGGCCGAGGTGCGGCAGTTCCTGAACCGGCACGGCTTCCCGGACGTCTTCGCGGGGCTGCCGCCCGCGCCCGCCGGCCCGGTCCACATGCCGAGCGAGGCGGAGGCTCTCCGTGCCTTCGAGGCGGCGGCGCCGAGCACCGTGCGGATCGTCGGCTCGGGCTGCGGCGAGGTCCTGTCGGGGAGCGGCTTCGTCGTGTCCGGCGACTACGTCGTGACGAACGCCCACGTGGTCGCCGGCGTGGACGCGCCGGAGGTGCAGCGGCAGGACGGGACCTCGCAGCCAGGGACGACGGTGCTCTTCGATCCCCGCATCGACCTGGCCGTCCTCCACGTCGAGGCGGCGCCGGGCCCACCCATGCATCTCCTTCCCACCGAGGTGGACCGGGGGACCGGCGGGGCCGCCCTGGGCTACCCGGGCGGCGGGGACCTGACCGGCGAGCGGGCGGCGGTCCGCCGGCCCATCGACGCCGTGGGACGCGACATCTACGGCACCCGCGAGGTCGAACGCCAGGTCTACGAGCTCCAGGCCAGGATCGAGCCGGGCGACTCCGGCGGGCCGTTCGTGCTGCCCGACGGGTCGGTGGCGGGCGTCGTGTTCGCGGCGTCCACCACCGACCCTTCGGTCGGCTACGCCATCGCCTCGACCGACGTCATCCCCGACGTGAACCGGGCGGCGGGACGCACTCGCCCGGTCTCAACGGGCGGGTGCGTCCGATAAGCCTTCCTACTCCTCCATCACGACCCGGACGTCTCCCTCCCGGGACAGCAGCGAGAAGGAGGTGATCTCCGCTTCGCGCCGGAACACGAGCGAGATGCGGCTCCGGCCCACCAGGAGGTTGCGCACCTCGACGGTGTTGAGCCACGTCGGCAGGTGGGGCTTGTTCACCGTGAGCAGGTTCTCGTGGGCCCGCGCAGAGATCCCCAGCATGGCCTGGAGCATGAGGAACGGGGAGCCCGCGGCCCACGCCTGGGGCGAACAGGCCACCGGGTAGCTCACCGGGCGGTTCGGCGTTCGCCGGGTGAACCCGCAGAACAGCTCGGGCAGCCGGAGGTAGTCGGCGTGCACCGCCGCGTCGAACAAGGCGGTGGCCACCCGATTGGTCGACCGGATGAACCCGTATCGCTTGAGGCCCGCCGCGATGAGCGCGTTGTCGTGCGGCCACACCGAGCCGTTGTGATAGCTCATGGGGTTGTACGCGGCCGCGGCCTTGCTGAGCGTGCGGATCCCCCATCCGGAGAACATGTCGGGCGCGAGCAGCCGCTTGGCCAGGGCCGAGGCCTTCTCCTCGTCGACGATCCCGCAGTACAGGCCGTGCCCCGGGTTGCTCATCACGGTGCGCACCTGCCGCTTGTCGGCGTCCAGGGCGGCGGCGAAGTACTTCTCGTCGTCCATCCAGAACGCCTCGTTGTACCGGCGCTTCAGCTCGTGAGCTTCCCCCATGAGGAACTCGGCCCGGCGGTCGTCGCCCATGGCCCGGTACACGTCGGCCATGCGCTCCTTGGCCAGGTACACGTACCCCTGCACCTCCGAGAGCGCGATGGGCGGCTCGGCCGGGTGGCCGTCGGCGTGGACGATCGAGTCGTGGGAGTCCTTCCATCCCTGGTTCCGCATGCCCCGGGGCGACCGGCACAGGTACTCCACGAACCCGTCGCCGTCCATGTCGCCGTACTCGTCGATCCACCGGAGCGCGGCCTCGGCAGCGGGCAGGAGCTTCTGGGCGAGGTCGAGGTCGCCGGTCCACCGGAAGTGCTGCGCGTACAGGATCAGGAACCATGGTGTGGCGTCGACCGAGCCGAAGTACGGGGTGTGGGGGACGATGCCCGCTCTGGCCAGCTCGCCCTGGCGGACCTCGTGCAGGATCTTTCCGGGCTGCTCGTCCCGCCAGTCGTCCACCACCGTGCCCTGCCGGGCTGCCAGGAGCTCCAGCGCGTTCCGGGCTGGCTCTGGGTTCACCGAGAGGAGCTGGTGCGAGGAGATCAGCGCGTCGCGCCCGAAGATCGTGACGTACCACGGGATCCCCGCGGCCAGGATGCCGCCTCCGTCGGTCTGCGTGTACAGCGCCCGAAGGTCTCGGAGGCTGCGGTTGAGTAACTGATTGAACAGCTCGTTGTCGGTCAGGATCTGCGTGGAGTCCCGCTCCCACTCCTCGTAGGACCGGCGGAGCTCGTGGACGGCGACGTCGAAGTCGCGTTCCCTTGGGTGCTCGTCGTCCACGAGGGGCTCGACCGTCAGCCCGATGAGCTTGGTCTGGTAGGCGCCCAGGTGCATCCGAAACGTCGCGCGGACGACCCGGCCCTCGATCTCCAGGCCGTCCGGAGCCTGCGCGAACTCGACGACGGTGGTCCGGTGGGCCCCGTCCAGGCCGGTGGATGTGAACTGGATCCGGTTGCCCTCCGCCGTGGGGCGATCGGGCGGGATGTGCTTTTCCCGGGCCATGCCCCGGACCTCGAAGATGTCGGCGAAGTCGGCCGCCATGGAGAACCCAACCTCCACGGCGATCGGATGGGGGTTGTAGTTCTTGATCCGGACCCGCTCGAAGAGCTTCCCATTGATGGCTCGGATCCGCCGGATGTTGAGGGTCTGCTGAGCCACCGCAACGACGTCCCCGTCGTACAGGTCGGGGTTCGTGAGGTCCACGTAGGACATGTAGCCGCGCTCGGACGAGGAGGACAAGAGCACGGGGTTTCGCCCGGAGACGTCCATACGGAATTGAGAGAGGAACCGGGTGTCCTTGTGGTACAGGCCCAGGCCGTAGTCCCCGCCGTGGTCAAGATTCCCCTCGAGGTCCGAATACAGGAAGGTCTCCCCTTCCTTGATCGCGAGGGTCTTGCTCGCAAGGTCGGTGATGAGGACGGGGACGGCGATCGTCTCCCGCCGGTCCTCGGCGAACTGGGCGTCCGCCTCGCGCTCGGGCTCAGCGTTCATCGGTGGGTCGGTGGATGGATCGTTCACCCTGGATACGAGCCCCGTCGGAGTCTAGGTTGGCGCATCTGCCCGTTTCAACGACATCGGTCACTCAATCACATCGGTCGATCGCGACCCGGACTGAGGCGGGGCGACGCCACATCCACCTCCACACCGGTTGCCCGGGGCGGTACCCGGAGGATCCGCCACCCGGGCCCGATGTCGGGCACCGCCCGCCCCTCCTGCTCGAAAGCCAGCAGCGACGGCCCCGCGCCCGAGACACAGACCGCGAAGCCCTCGTCCCACAGCCGCTGGAAGACCGGTTCGACGGAAGGAAGGAGCGCCAGGCGGGCCCGTTGGTGCAGCCGATCCTGCAGGGCATCCCGCAGCAGGTCGGGACGCTCGGTGATCGCCACCACCGCCAGGGCGGCCCGCCCGGCGTTGAACGACGCGTCCCCCAGGGCGACCTGGCGCGGGAGCGCGTCGCGGGCGACCGACGTGGCCAGTCGCTCGTGGTCGGGGATCAGGACCGCCGGTCGAAGGTTCGGGGAGGGGTCCAGCCGGACGGCCCGATCGTCGAACGCGATGGTCAGCCCGCCGTGAACCGCCGCAGCCACGTTGTCCGGGTGACCCTCCAGGCGCGATGCCAGGGCCAGCGTGCGCCCGGCGTCCGATCCGTGTCCCAGGAGGGCGGTCGCGAGCTCGATCCCGGCCACAGCCGCCGCGGCCGAGGACCCCAGGCCCCGTTCAAGCGGGATCCGGTTGACCGAAGAAAGGCCGAACGACGGGAGCTTCTCACCGAGGGCCGCCGCAGCCTCTCGCATGGCCCGGGAGACGGCGTCGGTGAAGTCGGTGGGAAGCTCCTCGGCACCCTCGCCCTCCCAGACGACGCCGGGGTCGGCCTCGGTATCCACCATGACCTCGTTGCACAGGTCCAGGGCCAGCGCCAGGCAGTCGAACCCAGGCCCCAGGTTGGCCGAGGTGGCCGGGACGCGGGCGATCAGCCTCATCGATTACAGGCCGAGCTCTGCGGCCACCGCCGCGGCGTCGACGGGGACCGTCGGGGGGTGGCTGGCCCCGGTGATGGCCCATTCGGGGTCCTTCAGGCCGTGGCCGGTCAGCACGCACACCACCGTGGCGCCCTTCGGCAGTCGGTCCTGGCCGAACAGGTGGAGCATGCCGGCCACCGATGCAGCAGAGGCGAGCTCGGCGAACAGTCCCTCGTGCGCCAGGCGCTTGTACGCGCCGAGGATCTCGCGGTCGGTGACGGCCAGGATCGCGCCCTCCGATTCGCTCGCGGCGGCGACGGCCTTGTCCCACGACGCCGGGTTCCCGATGCGGATGGCCGAGGCGATCGTGGACGGGTGCTCGACCGGGTGTCCCACGACGATAGGGGCGGCCCCCTGGGCCTGGAACCCGAACAGCTGCGGCGGCTCGACGATCGTCCCGTCGGCCAGGTACTCGCCATACCCCATCCAGTGGCTGGAGATGTTGCCCGCGTTGCCCACCGGGACGCAGTGCAGGTCCGGGGCCCGGCCCAGCGCATCGCAGATCTCGAAGGCGCAGGTCTTCTGGCCCTGGAGGCGGTAGGGGTTGACCGAGTTCACCAGCGTGACCGGGTACTGGCCCGCCAGGGCCTGCGCCAGCTCGAGCGACTCGTCGAAGTTGCCGTCGATCTCCAGGACCCGCGCGCCGTGGATCAGGGTCTGGGCCATCTTGCCCAGGGCGATCTTGCCCTTCGGCACGAGCACCGCGCAGGTCAGGCCGGCCTTGGCCGCGTACGCCGCGGCAGACGCGCTGGTGTTGCCGGTGGACGCGCACACCACCGCCTTCGAGCCCTCCTCCAGCGCCTTGGAGATGGCGAGGGTCATGCCCCGGTCCTTGAACGAGCCCGTGGGGTTGGCCCCCTCGAACTTCAGGAACACCTCGCACCCGGTCTCGGCCGACAGCGACTCGGAGTGGACGAGCGGGGTCCCGCCCTCGCCGAGCGTCACCACGGGCGTGGCGTCGGAGACCGGGAGGCGGTCGCGGTAGTGCTCGATCACGCCGCGGGTCGAGGCCGAGGTCATTCCTCCGCCTCGACCCGAAGGATGCTTCGGACCTCCTCGACCGCCCGGATGTCACGGAGCTCCGTCACCGCCTGCTGGAACGAGCCTTCCCGAGCCCGGTGGGTGATGAACACGAGCTGGGCGTCGGCCCCGGTGCCCTCCTGCCACACGCTCTTGATGGAGACCTCGTTCCGGCCGAACACGCTGGCGATCTCGGCCAGGACGCCGGGACGGTCCTCCACCCGGAGCAAGATGTAGTACTGGCCCTCCATCTCGGACATGGGCCGGATGGTCCGCTCCAGGAAGCACGTGCACCCCACGCCGCGCGCGCCCGCGAGCACGTTCCGGGCCACGGTCACCAGGTCGCCGACGACCGCGGTGGCGGTGGGCTCGCCCCCGGCGCCCCGGCCGTAGAACATCAGCTCCCCCACGTTCGGGCCTTCGACGAACACGCCGTTGAAGGCCTCGCGAACGGCGGCGAGCGGATGACCCGACGGGATCATCGCGGGGTGGACCCGCGCGGCGATCCGCTCCTCGTGCAGCTCCGCGATGGCCAGGAGCTTCACGACGTAGCCCAGGCGCCGGGCGAACTCGATGTCCTCGCTTGTGACCGTGGCGATGCCCTCGCGGTAGATGTCGCCGGCCACGACTCGCGCGTTGAACGCGATCGAGGCCAGGATGGCGCACTTGGCCGCGGCGTCGTGCCCGTCCACGTCGGCGGCGGGATCGGCCTCCGCGTAGCCCAGGCGCTGGGCTTCGCGCAGCGCGTCGGCGAACGACATCCCGTCCTCCGACATCCGGGTGAGGATGTAGTTGGTCGTCCCGTTGACGATGCCGATGACGCGGGTCAGCCGCTCGCCGGTGAGGGACTCCTTCAGTGGCCGGACCAGCGGGATCCCCCCGCCCACCGCGGCCTCGAAGTACAGGTCGAGGCCCTTGGCCTCGGAGGCGTCGAACAGCTCACGCCCCCGCGTCGATAGCAGCTCTTTGTTCGCCGTCACCACCGGCTTGTCGCGGTCGAAAGCGGCAAGGATCAGCGAGCCGGCGGGCTCGGACCCTCCCATCAGCTCGCAGATGATGTCCACGTCCGGGTCGTCGATCACGTCCATGGGATCCGCCGTGAACGCGGAGGGGTCGAGGGGCACGTCGCGCTGCTTCGAGGGGTCGCGCACCGCGACCTTCGAGACCTCCAGGCGGCATCCCGCCCGCCGGGCGATGTCCTCCCGATGCTCGTGGAGGAGCCGGACCACCGCGGACCCGACGGTGCCGCAGCCGAGGAGCCCGACCCGCAGCGTCCGATCGCTCACCCCGCCGGCCCTCCTCCCCCGGGCTCCCCCGCGATTCGCGGTCCCAGCCACACCGCCATCAGTATCTCGTCCTCGTAACCGTAGGACTTCTTGGCGTGGCGAACGAGCCTGCCCTCCTCCACGAACCCGAACGTGCGGTACAGCGCGATGGCCGCCTGGTTGTGCGGGTACACGGTCAGGTCGACCCGCTCCACGCCGGCGTCTCGGGCCCACCGCATTGCCTCCTCCAAGAGCGCGGTGCCTACGCCCCGGCCCCGCCATCCCGACGTCACGAACATTCCGACCGAGGCGGTGTGCCGGGTGACCGGGTGCGCGTCGCGCCGGATCGAGATGGAGCCGACCACCCGACCGCCCGCCACCGCCACCAGGTGCGCGGCCTCCTCGGTGACCGACCGGCGGAACCGCCGCCGGTACGGGCGGGCGGTCCGGGAGACCTCCTCGGTCTGGATGAACCGCCGCTCCGCCGCGACGCTTCGGAACGCCTCGAGGAACGACCGGGCGTCCCCGGGGCGGGCCGGCCGGACCTCGAACCCTTCGGCCGGCCGGGGCCCGCTCGGGAAGCTCGCGGCGCTCGCCTCCAGGCGATCGAGGTCGGCGGCGTCTTCGCGACGGAGCCACACCCGGCTCTCGCCGTCGCGCACGGCCACGACGGCGGGCCGCCCCACGCGGTTGTAGTTGCCGGCCATCGAGTACGTGTAGGCGCCGGTGCCGGCGAACGCCACCAGGTCGCCCGGCCGGATGTCCTGCGAGAGCTTCACGTCCCTGGCCAGCACATCCCCCGACTCGCAGTGCCGGCCCACGACGTCGACCTCCACCGGTCCCGCGTCGCGGGGCGGCCCGGCTGAGGCGACCGTGTACCGGGCCCCGTAGAGCATGGGGCGGATGTTGTCGGCCATCCCCCCGTCCACCGCCACCAGGGTCCGGCCCTCCGGGGTCTCCTTCACCGTCCCCACGCGGTACAGCGTGACCATCCCGCTCCCGACCACCGATCGTCCCGGCTCCACCAGGGTGTGCGGGATCCGCAGGCCCCGCCGTGCCGCGCCGTCCCGGACCCGCGCCAACAGTGCGGGCGCCAGCCGGTCGAGCTCGAGCGCGCGCTCGTCGGTGTACGACATGCCGAACCCCCCGCCGACGTCCACCACGTCGGCCTCGAATCCCGTGTCCCGCTTCACCCGCTCGAGCAAGTCGAGCACCACGTCCACCGCGGCCAGGTACGGCTCGGGCTCGAGCACCTGGGAGCCGATGTGCGCGTGGATCCCCACCGGACGCACGTTCGGGAGCTCCATGGCCCGGCGGACGGCGTCGGGGACGGCCGGGAGCGGCATGCCGAACTTCGTCCCGGCCGCACCGGTGCGGATGGCCTCGTGGGCGCCGGCCCCGACGCCGGGGATCACGCGAAGGAGGACGGGCTGCACGACCCCGGCCGCCCGGGCGATGGGGTCCAGCCGCTCGAGCTCGGCCTGGTTGTCCACGTTCACCAGCCACACGCCACTGGACACGGCCAGGCGGAGCTCGTCGTCGGACTTGTTGTTGCCGTGGAAGACGATCCGCTCGCCGGGGATCCCCGCCGACAGGCAGGCCTGGAGCTCACCGCCCGTGGCGACCAGCAGGTTCAGCCCCTCGTCGGCCACCAGCCGGATCATGGCCCGTGAGGTGAACGCCTTCACCGCGTACAGGGGATGGGGAAAGAGCCGGGCGAACGAGCGGCACCGCTCGCGGATGTGCTCCTCGTCGGCGACGAGCAGCGGGGTCCCGTACGGGGCCGCAAGGGCCTCCGCGAGGACGCCGCCGATCGACAAGCCCTGCGGCCCGAACCTGGCGTTGGCCGGCCACGGACCCGCGGCGGCGGCATCCGGCTCAGGCATCGATGCGCTCCATCGACTCGGGGGCCGACACGCCCAGCAAGGCCAGCACGTTCGCGATGGCCTGCTTGGCTCCCGTGGACAACCACAGGCGGGCCTG
>Ga0184610_1000207_pt1 | contig 15021 bp, 13 predicted proteins | sample PLM1_100_coex_FD_133011 | JGI IMG/M metagenome (GOLD analysis project Ga0184610, IMG submission 133011) | Groundwater sediment microbial communities from an aquifer in East River, Colorado, USA - PLM1_100_coex | ecosystem: Environmental > Terrestrial > Soil > Riparian zone | place: USA: East... | reverse complement strand
GCCGGGAAGCCGCTCGACACGCCGGAACTCGGACAGCGGCACCCGGACCTCCTCCCGCGTCGGGCAGAAGAACGTGTAGCACCCGGTGAGCCCGTCGTACATGTGGCGGGATTATGTATCGACGTCTCCGACGGCAAGCGACACCCTATTTGGTGGTGGCCCCGTCTGGGGTGGGTGGTGGGGACTTACCTTAGTACTGGATCAGGGAGAAGAGGTCGTAGCCCTCGAGCTTTTCGCGCCCGCGCAGGAACTCGAGCTCGATCACGAACGCGAGCCCGACCACTTCTCCGCCCAGCTGCTCGACGAGGTCGACCTTCGCCCTCGCCGTCCCGCCCGTCGCGAGCAGGTCGTCGTGGATGAGCACGCGGGCCCCGCTCTTGATCGCGTCGGCGTGCAGCTCGAGCGCGTCGAAGCCGTACTCCAGCGCGTACTTCGCGCTGACGGTGCGCCAGGGAAGCTTCCCGGGCTTACGGGCGGCGACGAAGCCGCAGTGGAGCCGGTAGGCGAGCGCGGCGCCCAGGATGAACCCCCGCGCCTCGGCACCCAGGATGAGATCCGGCTTCCGGGGCTCCGCGAATTCGGCCAGCCGCTCGACCGTCTCGTGCAACGCCTCGGCGTCGGCGAGGAGCGGCATGATGTCCTTGAAGACGATCCCGCGCTTGGGGAAGTCCGGGATGTCTCGGATCTTCGACGCCAGGTCGACAGGCACGGGTGTGCAGACTAGTGCTAACGCTGGGCGATCGAGCGGAGCGTGCGCCAGAAGAGCAGGTGGGAAAGCTCCTCCGAGAGGGACGCGAGGGTCTCCAGGTCCTCGAGGCCCGCGTGACGGCGCTCGGGGTTGCGTGAGCGCAGGGAGGGCGCGACGAGCTGCTCGAGCAGGCCGGCTTCGCGGTCGACTGCGGTACGGAAGCTCCGCAGGTTCCGTGGCTCGACGCCGAAGCGCGCGAGCCGGAGGCAGGCGCCCACGACTCCGACGTCTCGCTCGGGATAGCGCCGGTCGGGGCCCTCCTGACGCGGCTCGAGGAGGCCGTACTCCTCCAACTCGCGGACGAAGCCCGGGTCGGCCCCGGAGCGCTCGCAGAGCCCGGCCAGGTCGAGCTCGTCCTCGGCGGCCCGGAGGGCGTCCTCGCCGCGGCGCCGCCGGTCGCGGTTTCAGCCCGGCGACTCGAGCTCTTGCCGGATCACGCGCAGCGGCAGGAACTCGTCCCGCTGCAGGCGTAGGATCGTCTCGAGGCGCTCGACGTCCTCGTCCGTGAAGAGCCGGTAGCCGCCTTGCGTCCGGCGCGGAGTCAAGAGGCCCTGATCCTCGAGGTAGCGGATCTTCGAGATGGAGACGTCCGGGAACTCCTCCTGCAGGTGCCGGCAGACCGCACCGATCGTGAGTCGCCCCTGGCGGGGTACTTCGGTTGTCGCCACGACTACTGGCCCTCCAAGAAGGTGAGCCGGTATTTCCCGATCTGCACCTCGTCTCCGTCCTCGAGCTTGGCGCTCTCGACGCGGCGGCGGTTCACGTACGTCCCGTTCAGGCTCTCCTGGTCGTCGACGTAGTAGCCGTCGTTCCGCTTGAGCACGAGGGCGTGCCGGCGCGACACCGTCACGTCGTCGAGGAAGACCGCGGCGTCGGGCGAGCGGCCGACCTCGACGCGGTCGCTCTCGACGGCGAAGGTCTCCCCCGCCCTGCCGCCGCCCGACCGGACGACGAGGGCCGGGCCCTCGATCCGAAGCTCGTTGAGCGAGAGCGCAGAATCGTCCTCGGTGGCCTCTTCCGGCGTGAACGTCATAGTCGTGTGCGCGCCCGGCTCATCCCGCATGAGGAGCGCCCCGCACTTGGAGCAGTAATTCGCGGCCTCCGGATTCTGGAAACCGCACTCGGGACAATGGACGTAGGTCACGCCGGCTGCTTGTCGGACTCGTCCTCGAGGTCGGGCGGCGGGGACTTCGAGGCGAGGATGTCGGTCAGCTTTTCGACGTCGATCTCCGCGAGCGGTCCCTCTCCCTCCTCCCCCACCTGCTTGTGCAGCCGGGCGACGAGCTCGGCGCGCAGGATGTCGATCTTCCCGTGCAGGATGCGCCGCTGGTAGGAAACCTCCCGCTCCTCTTCCATGAGCTTGCGGATGATGTCGCGGAGCTCCTGGTCGGAGAGGGTGGCCAGGTCGGGTAGGGCTTCCATGAGCCTGCGAAGTATGGCAGGACCACCCACCATCCTTCAACTTGCACTTGAGGGTTCAGAGCTCGTTCCAAAATGAGAGCTGCGCCCAATCCTGAAACGAACTCTTAGCCTTGTCCTTCCTCGGCTTCGCCGCCGGCGACGGCGCCCTCGACGAGGGCGAGGAACTCCTCCTCCAGGCTGGCCGCATCCTCGGGAGTCTTGCCCTCGGCGTACACGTGGACGAGCGGCTCGTCGGGATCGGGCAGAACCTGCGCCCAGCCGCGGCGTTCGAACACCTTCACGCCGTCGAGGGTGTCCACCTTCATGCCTTTCACCCGCTCGGTGACGATTCGCATGACGGCACCCTTCCGCGCCCACGGGCAACGGACCTGCCGGTGGACGACGGTCGACTGCGGCAGTTCGGCCACGAGCTCGGAGAGCGGGCGCTCTACCGGCGCCAGGAGCTCGAGGAGCTTGCACAGGCTGGCGACGCCGTCGTAGGCGGGCACGAACTCCGGGAAGACGAAGCCGCCGCCGACCGAGCCGGCGAAGATGACCCCGTCGCCTGCCGCGGCCCGAGTCAGCGAAGCGATCGAGGCGGGAGTCCGGACGACTTCGAGGCCCGTGCCCTTCACGAGCGACTCGACCAGGCTCGTGACGGTGATCGGGAAGGCGAGCTTGCCGCGCTTGTTGTCGGAGGCGATCAGGCTGAGGAAGAGCAGGAGCTCCTGCTCGACTGCGACCTCATGAGCCTGCTCGTCCACGAGGTACAGGCGCTCGCCCGAGGCGTCCAGCGCGACTCCGAAGTCCGCGCCGACGGCCTGAACGAGCCGCTTCGTCTGTCCGAGGGTCTCGGCGACCGTCGCCAGGGGGGCGCCGCCGTCACCCGCGTACGGGTGCGCCGCGATCGCCTCGACCCCGAGTTGTCCGAGCACGAGCGGGAGGACGAGCGAGGCGGCGGAATGCGCATAGTCGACGACGATGCGAAACCCGCGCGCCCGGATCGCCTCGATGTCGAGCGTTTCGAGGAGATCGTGGACGTAGCTCTCGCCCGCGCGGGCCGGAAAGTCGATGCGGCCGACCTCGTTCCAGGCGGCACGGCGGAACTCCTGGCGCGTGTAGTGCTTCTCGATCTCCTTGAGGAACTCGGCGCTCGCCTGCACGCCGGGGGGCTCGAAGATCTGGATCTCCACGATCTCGGGATCGGACTGGCTCGGGCGCACGTGCACGCCGGCCCGGTAGCCCTCCGTCTTCAAGAGGTGCCGGTTGACCGCCGCAGGCATCACCTGGAGGTCGGCGACGTTGACGCCGGTCGAGATGACCCCCGAGAGGACCGCGCGCTTGAGCAGTCGAGAAGAAGGCGACGCAGCGCGGCTCGTCACGACGCGGTCTCCCCGCTTCAGGGCGGTACCGAGGGCGATGCCGATGCGGAGGGCGGTCTCGGGGGTCAGGTCGACGTTGATGAGACCCGAGACGGCGTCGCGGCCGAAGACGCGGGCGGGGACGCGTGACTCCCAGATGAGGTGGCGGTCGACGACCGCGCCGGACTCGACCTCCTTGTACGGATAGATGCGCACCCCGGGCATGACGACGCTCTGTTCCCCGATCGTGCAGTTGTCCCCGACCGCGACTCCTTCGTGGAGGCGCGCATGCTCACGGATGTCGCACGAGCGGCCGACGATCGAGCCCTCGACGAGCGCGCTCCGCCCCAGGTAGGTCGACGCGTCGATGATCGACCGCGTCGTCCGCGCATGCTCGCGGAGCGTCACGTTCGTCGAGAGGACCGAGTAAGGCCCGACCGAGGCCTGGGGCGCGACCCGGCAGTAGTTGCCGATGAACGCCGGGGCCTCGACAGCCTCGAGGTCGTCGATCTCCACCCCCTCGCCGATCCAGACGTTGCCGCGCAGGCGGATCCCCGGGATGTTCAGCCGGACACGTTCCTCGAGGGCATCGAAGTTCGCCTGCCGGTACTGGTCGAGGTTCCCGATGTCCTGCCAGTAGCCGTCCGCGACGTAGCCGTACAGCGGTTTCCCCATCTCGAGCAGGAGCGGGAAGAGCTCCTTGGAGAAGTCGTAGGGGTGATCGGTGGGCACGTGCCGGAGCACCTCGGGCTCGATCACGTAGATGCCGGTGTTGATCGTGTCTGTGAAGACCTGCCCCCAAGAGGGCTTCTCGAGGAAGCGCTCGATGCGGCCCTCGGCGTCGGTGACGACGATCCCGAACTCGAGCGGGTTCTCGACGCTCTTGAGCGCGATCGTGACGAGACCTTCCTTCTCGCGGTGGAAGCGGATCAGCGAGCTCAGGTCGATGTCGCAGAGGGCGTCGCCGGAGATGACGAGGAAGGGCTCGTCGAGGGCGTCCTCGGCGAGCTTGACCGACCCGGCCGTACCCGCAGGCGACTCCTCAACGGAGTAGCGGATCGTGACGCCGTGCGCCTCCCCGGCCCCGAAATAGGTTCGGATCGCCTGCGGCATGAAGGCGAGCGTCACGACGATGTCGTCCAGCCCGTGCTCCCGCAGGAGGTCGATGATGTGCTCCATGCAAGGCTTGCCGACGATCGGCACCATCGGCTTCGGCTGGTTGGAGGTGAGCGGACGGAGCCGCGTGCCCTCGCCGCCCGCCATCACAACCGCCTTCACCTTCGAACAGCCTTCCAGACGGCGGCCGCGTAGACGCCGCCCGCCGCGAGGGCCAGGCCCACGCTCGCCCAGAAGAGCCAGAGCGGCCAGTCGGTGCCGTCCCGAGTGGCGAGCACGAAGGCCAGTGAGGCGTAGAGGCCCCACGTCGCCGCCTTCCCGAGGAAGTTGACGGAGAATTCGTAGCCGCGCCGTGTGGCCGCCGGCGTGGCGAGGACGAGCAGCCCGTCGCGCACGAGGATGACCGCGAGGGCCATCCACGGCAGGCGGCCCTCCAGCCAGAGCATGACCACGGCCGCGTCGATCATCAGCCGGTCGGCGAGGGGATCGAAGTACCTGCCGAACTCCGACTCCACCTGCCAGCGTCGTGCGAGCCAGCCGTCCACCTGGTCCGTGATACCCGCCGCGGCAAAGACAAGAGCCGCCGGCCAGCTGTGACCCTCGTCGGAGCCGAGCACGAGCACGACGAAGATCGGGATGAGCGCCAGGCGAACGACCGTGAGCGCGTTCGGCAGCTGCGCCAGGGGCGCCGGAACGGCTCTCGCGGCCATTTAGCGGCCCACCACAGGTTGAATGGTAGCCTCGCGCCGGTGCAAGGCCGGATGCGGCTTCAAAGGACATGGCCGGGGTCTGACCCCGGCCATGTCCTCTAGGGACGAATGCGACTGCCTGGCTTCGTCAACGCGCATTCCCACGCGTTCCAGCGTGCGCTCCGAGGGCGCGTGGCCGGCGCCGACTTCTGGGGCTGGCGAGATGCCATGTTGGGACATGCCCGGGGTCTGACCCCGGGCATGGTCAGAAGGGACTACGCAGCCGTGTACGGGGAGATGCGGGCGGCGGGCTACACGGCCGTCGGCGAGTTCCACTACATCGGCCTTCTGGAAGCCGAAGCCGCCGTCGAGGCGGCCGCGGAGGCGGACATCCAGATCGTCATTCTGCTTTCCGCCTATGGACGCGGCGGACTCGACCGCTTTCGCCAGCCTTCGGTGTCCGCATATCTCGAGCACGTCGAGGATCTGCGAGGCCGGGGCGTCGCAGTGGGCGTCGCCCCCCACTCCGTCCGCGCCTGCCCACGGGACTGGCTGGAGGAAATAGCCAGCTATGCGGCCGCGGAAGGCGTCGTCCTGCACGTCCATGCGGACGAGCAGCCGCGCGAGATCGAGGAGTGCCTCGCCGAGCACGGCCTGCGCCCCATCGAGCTCCTCGCCGAGACCGGCTGCCTCGGACCGCGGACGACTGTGGTCCATGCGACGCACGCTGACGAGCACGAGCTCGATCTCCTCGCCGAGGCCGGCGCACTCGTCTGCCTGTGTCCCACGACCGAGGCGAACCTCGGAGACGGATTCCCGCCGCTGCCGGCGATGATCGAGCGCAGGATCGCGCTCTGCATCGGCTCAGACTCGAATGTGCGCATCGACCCCCTCGAGGAGCTGCGCGAGATCGAAGGCAGCGCGAGGCGGCTGGCGCTCCGCCGAAACGTGATCCCGCCCGAGCTCCTCCTCGAGCTCGGCTCGGCCGGAGGTGCGGCTTCCCTCGGGCTCGAGCACTGGGACGAGGTCGAGGTCGACCTCGAGCACCGGTCCCTGGCCGGCATCCCGGAAGACGAGGTCCCGGCGGCGCTCGTCTTCGGCTGCGGCGCCGACGTGTTCGCGGCATAGGAAAGCACCGCCGCGCCGCGAAAACACGCTTTCCATGCCTCTCAGGGCGTACCTCGCTCTGGGCTTCAGCCTGCTTGCCCTCTGCCAGGCGTTGCCTGCAGCCGCCGCCGGCGACGCGAATGTCGCCGCCCTCCAAGTCGCCCTGCGGGCGCGAGGGCTCTACGACGGCGCCGTCGACGGCCTCGCTGGGCCCCGGACCGGAGCCGCCGTGCGCTCCTTCCAGCGCCGTGCAGGCATCGCCGTGGACGGGGTCGCCGGCCCGCAGACGCGGTCGGCCCTCGGGCGGCGCTGGCGGCGGTCGCTCGGGAGCCGCGTCCTCCACCAGGGAAAGGCGGGTTGGGACGTCGCCGGGCTCCAGTTCCTGCTCGCGTCCCACGGGTTCCCGTCGGGGCCGTTCGACGGCGGCTTCGGTCCCCGCACCGAGGCGGCTGTAACGCGCTTCCAGAGCTGGGCGCGGCTGAGTGCGGACGGCGTCGCCGGCCCGGCGACGATTGCGGCGCTCGTGTCGGCTCGCGTCGGCTCGCCGATTCGGCTCGCCTGGCCGATCCGCGCGCCGCTCGGCGATCGGTTTGGTCCGCGAGGGAACCGCTTCCATACCGGCCTCGACTTCCCCGCTCCCTACAGTGCTGCGGTCACCGCAGCCGGCTCTGGACGGGTGGTCAAGGCAGGCTGGGACGGCGGGGGCTGGGGCTACCTCGTCGTCATCCGGCACGGATACGGCGTTCGGACGATGTACGCCCATCTGTCGGCCGTTGCCGTCCGGCGCGGCCAGCACATCGCTACGGGCGCGCTCGTGGGCCGTGTCGGATCGTCGGGAACATCCACCGGCCCCCACCTCCATTTCGAGGTGCGGCTGCGCGGTGCCGCCGTGGATCCCTTAACCGCCCTGGGCTAGCTCCTTCGAGCGGCGCATGGCCGCCTGGATCGCGTTGAGGAAGGCAGCCCGGACCCCTGCCTGCTCGAGCTCGCGGATGGCAGCAATCGTGGTTCCTCCCGGCGAAGTGACCATCTCCCTTAGTTCCACCGGGTGCATCTTCTCGTCGCGGAGCAGCTTTGCCGTCCCGAGCATGGTCTGGACCACGAGGTCGGTGGAGATCTCCCGCGAGAGCCCGAGGAGGATGCCCGCCTCGATCATCGACTCGGCGAGGAGAGCGAAGTACGCCGGGCCGGAGCCGGAGACGGCCGTGACGGCGTCCATGTACTCCTCGGCGACCCGCACGGAGCGCCCGACCGAGCCAAGCACCTCCTCGGCGCGGGCGAGGTGCTCCTCCTTCGCGTGCGCGCCCGCGGCGATGCCTGCCATGCCCTCATGGACGGTCACCGGCGTATTCGGCATCGCGCGCACGACCGGAACGCCGTCTGCGAGATGCCGCTCGATGAGCGCGGTCGGGATCGCTGCGGCGATCGAGAGCACCGTCTGGCCAGGCGAGACCGAGCCGGCGATGTCGCCGAGCAGCGTTTCGATGTCCTGCGGCTTGACGGCGATGACCACCAGCGCGGCGCCCTTGACCGCGTCTGCGTTCGAGAGCGTGGTCTCGATCCCGTGCCGCTCGCGGAGCTCGTCCAGATGCTCCTGGCGCCGCACCGTCGCGACGATCTCCCCGGGCTTGCGCCAGCCCGAGGAGATGATGCCCGCGATCAGGGCTTCGCCCGCCTTGCCGGCTCCGAGGATGGCGATTCGCTCGCTCATGCCCCGAACGCTAACCCAGAGCGCGGTCGAGGTTGAAGGCCGCGCTGATCAGCGCGAGGTGCGTGAACGCTTGTGGGAAATTCCCGAGCAGCTCCCCCGACGGCCCGATCTCCTCCGAGTAGAGACCGAGGTGGTTCGCATAGGTGAGCATCTTCTCGAAGACGAGACGCGCCTCGTCCAGGCGTCCTGCCCGCGCGAGCGCCTCGACGTACCAGAACGTGCAGATCGAGAAGGTCCCCTCGTCCCCCTCGAGCCCGTCAGGCGCAGCCTCGACGTTGTAGCGGTAGACGAGGCTGTCCGAGACGAGCTCCTCTGAGATGGCGTCGAGCGTCGAGAGCCAGCGCGGGTCGGTCGGCCCGATGAACTTCATGAGCGGCATGAGGAGGAGCGAGGCGTCGAGTACCTCGGAGCCGTAGTGCTGGATGAAGGCCTGGTGCTCCTCGTTCCAGCCTCGCTCCATGATCTGGCGGTAGACGTCGTCGCGATGCCCCATCCAGCTCACGAGATCCGCGGGAAGCCCGCGCTGGCGCCCGACCCGCACGGCGCGCTCGATCGCCACCCAGCACATCAGGCGCGAGTACGTGAAGTCCTTGCGGCCGCCGCGCGTCTCCCAGATACCCTCGTCCGCCTGATCCCAGTTGTTGCAGACCCATTCGACGATGCGACAGAGGTCCGTCCACGCGTCGTGGGAGATCGGGCTGCCGTACTTGTTGAACAAGTACACCGAGTCGATGAGCTCGCCGTAGATGTCGAGCTGGAGCTGATCGGCGGCCGCGTTCCCGATCCGAACGGGGCCTGACCCGCGGTAGCCCTCGAAGTGGTCCAGGATCTCCTCCGGGAGCTCTGAGCGTCCATCGATCCCGTACAGCACTTGGAGCGGCCCCGACTCGCGGTCCTTCCGCTCCTGGAAGCGGTCGGTAAGCCAGTCCATGAAGGACGCCGCCTCCCCTGTGAAGCCCAGGCGCAGCAGCGCATAGAGGGAAAAGGCCGCGTCGCGGATCCATGTGTAGCGGTAGTCCCAGTTGCGCTCGCCTCCGATCTGCTCCGGGAGGCTCGCTGTCGGGGCGGCGACGATCGCGCCCGTCGGCTCGTACGTGAGGAGCTTGAGCGTTAGCGCGGAGCGGTCGACCATCTCGCGCCAGCGGCCCCGGTAACGCGACTGCGCGAGCCAGCGGCGCCAGTACTCGATCGTCCGCGCGTACGACTCCCCCGTCTCGTCCTCGGAGTACGGGCGCGGAACATACTCGTGATCAACCGCCTCGAGGACGAAGGTGACGTGCTGGCCGGCCCGGAGCGTGAACTCGCTGTGGACGTCGCGGCCGTCGCAGGCGAAGGGCGTCGTGGCCTGGAGGGCGAGGCAAAGATCGCGCGAGCGGAAGAGAATTCCGTGTTCGTGCTGCTCCGCCTGGTGCTCACTCCGCCCATAGTCGAAGCGAGGCTGGAGCTCGAGACGGAAGTGCATCTCACCGCGGACGCAGACCACCCGGCGCACGAGCCGGTGCCGGTGCTCGTCCTCCCTGCTCCGGGCGATCGGCATGAAGCCCTGGAGTTCGCCGACGCCGTCGGTAGAGAGGAAGCGCGTGATCAGGACGTTCGTGTCGGGGAAGTAGAGCTGCTTCGCCGTCCACCCCTCGCTCGTCGGCGTGATCCGGTAGTAGCCGCCCTTCTCCTTATCGAGGATCGCGGCGAAGACGCTCGGCGAGTCGAACGAAGGGCAGCAATACCAGTCGATCGTCCCGTCCGTGCCCACGAGCGCGACCGTGTGCAAGTCGCCGATGATCCCGTGCTCGGCAATCGGGAGGTAGTCGTGCACGTGACTACCTTCCGACGGCGCGGCAGGCGCCGTCAAGCGTGAGGCGTCAGTGCCGGACGGACTCGCAGTAGACGCGCTTGTCGCGCGAGAGGTCGACGCGCGTGAAGTCCCGAGAGCCGGCGCCGCAGTTCACATGGTCGTGCTGGGAGTCCCGGGCCCAGATGCGGTCGTTGCCACGCCCGCCGTAAAGGGCGTCGCTGCCCCAGTCGCCGTAGATCTCGTCGGCTCCGTCTCCGCCCTTGACGATGTCGTCGCCGGCCTTGGCCGTGATGACGTCGCTGCCACCCAGGCCGCAAATGACGTCGCGTCCCGGTGTGCCTATGAGGAGTTCCCCGTTGTTCGTCCCTGTGATCGTGCAGGGCTGATCTGGGTTGACCGGGCCGCCGTGCGCGACCACGGGCAGGACCGCGAGCGCGAGGGCGGTCGCGAAGAAGCCAAGTCCGGTGAAGAGCAGGCGCATTTCTGTCAGACCTCGTGCTGTCTGTCGCGTTATCGCCCAAGCCGCCCACTTTCGGCATCCCCTGTTCGGGCCTTGGGCCTCTTAAGTGGGAAGGGCCGCCTCTAAAAGAGACGGCCCTTGGGGGAGAGGACAGTCCGACACTTTGCGGCCGAGTGCCGGACTCCTCCTTCAATCGGCAAGTCCGCGAGAACCTTTAGCGGACCCCTCATTTGTGGTACCCCGGCCGGTACGATCGGCGCCGCCCTGACCCATCTGGCCCTCGCGGTGCACGATCAGGAGCGCTCGCGCCGCTTCTATGAGACGTACCTGGGCTTCGACGCGGAGCCGCCGCGCCGCTACGACGACGGCGTTCTCATGCTGTACAACGCACGCGGATTCGCCCTTGCGCTCGGCGAGGTCGAGGGCCCGATCCAATTACCGCCTTTCTTCCATTTCGGGGTTGGGGCTGAGAGCGCGGACGACGTGCGCAGCTTTCGTGACCGCCTGACCGCCGACGGCCTCGAGCTCGTGGAGGAGTGGGACGAGCCCGGCTACGTCAGCGTCAAGTTCCGCGACCCGGACGGCTACGTCGTCGAATACGCCTGGGAGCCCAACTAGTTTCGCCCAACGCTCCATGGGTATCGACGAGTCCTGAGCCATTAGGTCGTTTCGCAGAACGCCTATGACGAGTAGGGGCTAAGCGGCCCGGATTTGAACCGGGGACCCCGGCTTCCAGCGAGTGGGTGCTAGCCGCCGTAGTGCAGGCCGAATCCGCCGAGAGCAGCCACTGCGAGGGCAACAAGCACGAGCGCGGCAAGAAGAGTCCAGTGGATCCTCATGAGCACAGTCTGGGAACCTGGGTCGTGCAGGGCATCCCCCGTTGGAGGGGCCGGGCTTGAGCACCGGAGCCGCACGGAGGGGACGTGCTCGCCGGTGGTCGCGGCCACGACCGGTTGGTCGGTGAACGGTAAGGCCTGCCAGCCCACGTTGGGTAGGTTCGACTCCTGCGCCGCTCCGTCAAGCGAGACAGCACCGTTGCCGCCCGGTGAGACCAGTCTCGGGAGGTCGAACTATTTTGAGGCAGGAGAGCATCGGCCCTTGGCCAAATGGACGCTGAGTGCTTCACTTCTACCTGGTGGGTCGGGCCGCAGAACGTCCACCGCTCACGAGGCTCAGGCAACGGCCAAGGATTTTTGGCCTCACCGCCTTGATCCTCGGAGCCGCCCTCGAGGCCGGCGTCAGCCTGCTTCTGGGCCTCTGGGATGGTGACTACCTCGAGCTCGCGGCTGCGCTCGGCATTCTGATCGCGGTTCTCGCGGGCGCCGTGGGAGGGCTGTGGGTCGGGCTGGCCGTGGCGGCGGCGGGCTGGACACTGCAGTTCTTCCTCATCGCGGATGAGTCGTTGCGTTTACTTGCGGCCCTACCTGCCTGGTTGACTGCTGGGGCGATCGCCGGGTGGGTCGCGGTGCGCCTCCGCGAGCAGTCTGCCGAGGACGAGCTGCTTCGAGATCAGCTCACCGCCGTCCGGGATTCGACAGCGGACGCGATCATCGGGGTAGATCTCGACGGCTCGATCATCGCGTGGAACCCGGGCGCGGAGGCGATCTACGGTTATTCGACGGACGAGGTGCTCGGCCGGAAGCTCGCGATCCTGACCGGTGACGACGAGGCTGACAACGAGGCCGATCCGACGACGGATCGGCTGCTCGAAGCCCTCCGCCGAGGCGAGCGCTTCACCGAGCCGGACGTCACTCATCGGCGCAAAGACGGCGCGGCCGCGCGGGTGTCTCTCACGGCGACCCCCATCGAGACCGAAGCCGGTCAGGCCACGAACGCTGTCGTCGTCGCGACGGACGTGGGCCAGGCTGCCCTCGCTGATGAGCGGTTCGGAGAGCTCGAAGCGCGTTACCGTTCGTTGACGCACCAACTGCCGGGCATCACCTACATCCATCCGGCCGACAAGCGTGGGGAGCTGCTCTACGTGAGTCCGCAGGTTGGAACGATGCTTGGCTACACGGCCGCCGAATTGCTCGGGCAACCGGATCTGTTCCCACGCCTCGTGCACGAAGACGACCGCGAGCGTGTGAGCGGCGAGGTCGCGCGAGCGACCAAGAGCGCAGCGCCGCTTCGCACCGAGTACAGAATGCTTGCTCGCCAGGGGGATGAGGTCTCGGTGCGCGACGAGGCCGTCACCGTGCGGGCGGGAGACGGCCGGCCGCTCTACATCCAAGGGCATCTGCGTGATGTCAGCGCAGAGAGGCAGACTCAGGCGGAAAGGCAGGGGCTCCGCAACGCCGAGCGCGCCGCTGCGGCTGAGTCGACAGATAGGCAGCGGAAGCTCGATCTGCTCTCGAGGGTGAGCGTGGCGCTCGGTGCCTCGCTCGTCTACGAGACGACGCTGAGAAGAGCCGCGGATCTCGCAGTGGAGGGGCTGGCCGATTGGTGCATCGTCGACGTCATCGACGAGCAAGGAACCACCGTCCGCGTGGCGGTCGCGCATGCCGCTGGTGTCGATCCCGGGGCCGGCGCGCCCATTCCCGAGCCCGAGGTCATCGAAGTCGCGCGCCGCGGCGAGTCGACGATGACGGAAACTCGCATCTGCGTTCCCATGCTCACCGTCGGCCGCAGCCTGGGGGTGATCACTTTGGTGGTCACCGCAACCGGCCGTTCATATGGAGCCGACGACCTCGCCCTCGCCGAACATCTGGCACGAACGGCGGCGCTCGCTGTCGACAACGGCCGCCTGCATCGGCAGGTCCAGGAAAGCGCCGACGCGGCTCACGTCCTCACCTACGTCGCAGACGGGGTCTTCCTCGTCGACCCAGCGGGAGTGATCCGGCTCTGGAACCCGACGGCAGAAGGGATCACCGGCCTCGCGGCCTGGACGGTCCTCGGCCACGAGGCGGCGGACGTAATCCCCGACTGGCAGATGCTCGCAGAACGCATTCCGGTCGGGGTCGCACCTGACCACGTGCAGCCGGAGACGCTGCCGATCGACACCGAGGCGGGGGAACGGTGGATCTCCGTCTCCGGGATCGAGTTCTTCGGCGGGACCGTGTACGCGTTCCGTGACCTGACTGAAGCGCGTCGGCTCGAACAGCTGAAGGCCGAGTTCGTCGCGACGGCCTCGCATGAGCTCCGGACGCCCCTCGCCGCCGTCTACGGCGCCGCGCAGACCCTACGCCGCCATGACTTCGCTCTCGACGAGGCCGGCCGCGATCGCTTCCTCTCGCTCATCGTGGACGAGTCCGAGCGTCTCGGGCGCATCGTGAACGACATCCTGCTGGCGAACCAGCTCGACGTCGGGAATCTCGACCTGCGAAGCGAGCTCTTCGACCCCAACGAGCTCGTCGAGCGGGTCGTCGAGGCGGCCCGCGTGAATGCGCCCCCCGGCATCGAGCTCGAGGCTACCTCGATCGCCTCGGCTTCGACCGTCGCCTCCGACCGCGACCGCGTGAGGCAAGTACTCGCCAACCTCGTCGAGAATGCGATCAAGTACTCCCCGGACGGTGGACGTGTCGAGGTCGGCGTCGCGTCCGTGGGGAAGAAGGTTCGCTTCTACGTGCGGGACGAGGGCGTCGGAATTCCGCCCAACGAGCAGGCGCGCGTATTCGAGAAGTTCTACCGCCTCGACCCCGACATGACCGGCGGGATCGGCGGTACGGGCCTCGGGCTCTACATCTGCAACGAGCTCGTACAGAGGATGGGCGGGCGCATCTGGGTCGAGTCCAAAGGCGAGATCGGATCGAAATTCCTCTTCGAGATTCCGTCAGACACGCTCGCCGCGCGTTCCCTCGTGCAGGAGGTCCTCGAGACCTCCGATGGATAGAGCGCGGGGAGCGAAGTTCCTCTGCGGCACTAGCCATCGAATGCCACGAGGACCACTGGCCCTCGCCTGCGCGGCTGTCGCGCTCTTCGTGCCCGGTTCGGCAAGCGCGCAGACCATTCCGGATGTCGCTGCCCTCCAGGTCGCGCTGCGGGCCCACGGAACCTACGTGGGAGCCATCGACGGAATCTTCGGCCCGAGGACGAGCCGGGCAGTGCGCACTTTCCAGCGACGTCGCGGACTCGTCGTAGACGGGCTTGCTAGTCGGCGCACACTCGTCGCGCTCGGCTCGTACGCGCGTCACCGTCTCGGAAGTCGAGTGGTCCGTTCCCGAGCGTCTGGCTGGGACGTTGCGGCTCTGCAATATCTGCTGGCGCGATGTGGGCTCTCGCCCGGTGCCATCGACGGCCGATTCGGCCCGCGCACGCGAAGCGCCGTGGTGCGCTACGAGCATCGAGCCGGGCTGCTCGCGGACGGTGCAGCCGGCCCGGCGACGATCGCCGCGCTTCGACGGTCTGTCGGGTGCGGCGGCGAAAAGGGCATGGTCCCTCCGGGGGAGACCGTGTCAGGCGTCCGCATCGGCGGGCTCACGGCGCGACGGGCGGAAATTGCTCTCCGGTCGGCGTTCGCCCGGCCGCTCCGGCTCGAGGTGCGCGGTCGGATCTGGTTGGCGGAGCCAGGCGCCTTCGCGCATCCGGCCATCTCTCGCGCCGTCCATCGCGCGTTGCGCAGTCGCCCCGGCGCCGCTCTTCGGCTCGCCGTCACCGTGCAGCCGTGGAGGGTCCGGGCTTTCGTCACGAAGCTCGACCG